>Ga0213828_1000145_pt1 | contig 85189 bp, 76 predicted proteins | sample MC6MC0897MG_FD_180664 | JGI IMG/M metagenome (GOLD analysis project Ga0213828, IMG submission 180664) | Enriched soil aggregate microbial communities from Iowa State University, Ames, United States - MC6-MC0897-MG | ecosystem: Environmental > Terrestrial > Soil > Unclassified | place: USA: Iowa...
CGCCTGTAACAGGTTGTCTGCACCGTTGACTTCGAGCGCTTTGCCGTCTACGTGGATAGTGGCCATTGTTCAAAGTTCTTCGTTGGCCCGCGTGAGCGGGCGTGGCTAATGGAAATCTGTACGCCTGTGGCACGCCACGCTTCATGCGGGCCGGCCTGCAGGCTGGCGGGTGGCACGGACCACCCGCGTTCTATCTTTTTATGCGCCGACCACAATCGGCTTCGCCAGGTTCGGGCGCAGAGTGTCGGTAGCAGTTGCTGGCGCGACACCGGCCTCGAACTCGGACCTGAAGTATTTGATGGCACTGCCCAACGGCTCGACGGCACCTGGTGCGTGAGCACAGAAGGTACGGCCTGGGCCGAGGAAGTTGACCAGCCCCAGCAGCGTCTCGATGTCTTCGGCGCGGCCTTGGCCGTTCTCCAGCGCGCGCAGCATCTTCACGCTCCACGGCAGGCCGTCACGGCAAGGGGTGCACCAGCCGCACGATTCGCGGGCGAAGAACTCTTCCATGTTGCGCAGCAAGGACACCATGTTGACGCTGTCGTCCACCGCCATGGCCAGGCCGGTACCCATACGGGTGCCGACCTTGGCGATGCCGCCCGCATACATCTGCGCATCGAGGTGCTCGGGCAACAGGAAGCCGGTACCGGCGCCACCAGGCTGCCAGCACTTGAGCTTGAAGCCGTCGCGCATGCCGCCGGCGTAGTCCTCGAACAGCTCGCGGGCGGTGACGCCGAACGGCAGCTCCCACAGGCCCGGGTTCTTCACCTTGCCGGAGAAGCCCATCAGCTTGGTGCCGTGGTCTTCGCTGCCTTCGCGGGCCAGCGACTTGTACCAGTCGTTGCCGTTGGCGACGATGGCCGGCACGTTGCACAGGGTCTCGACGTTGTTCACGCAGGTCGGCTTGCCCCACACGCCGACGGCGGCAGGGAAGGGCGGCTTGGAGCGCGGGTTGGCGCGACGGCCTTCGAGCGAGTTGATCAACGCGGTTTCTTCGCCGCAGATGTAGCGGCCGGCACCGGTGTGCACGAACAGCTCGAAGTCGAAACCGCTGCCGAGGATGTTCTTGCCCAGCAGGCCGGCGGCCTTGGCTTCATCGATGGCGCGGTTGAGGTTCTTCGCCGCGGTGGTGTATTCGCCACGCAGGAAGATGTAGCCACGGTAGGCCTTCAGCGCGCGGGCGCTGATCAGCATGCCCTCGACCAGCAGATGGGGCTGTTGCTCCATCAGCATGCGGTCTTTCCAGGTGTTGGGCTCCATTTCGTCCGCGTTGCACAGCAGGTAGCGGATGTTCATGGATTCGTCTTTGGGCATCAGGCCCCACTTCACGCCAGTGGGGAAGCCCGCGCCGCCACGGCCCTTGAGGCCGGAGTCCTTGACACTCTGCACGATGTCGTCGGCGGACATGTCGGCCAGCGCCTTGCGCGCGGCGGCATAGCCGTTCTTCGATTCATACTCGGTTAGCCAGACCGGCTCGCCGTCGTCACGCAGGCGCCAGGTCAGCGGGTGGGTTTCGGCCGAGCGCGCGATGCGGTTGGCCGGGCCGAAGGAAGTGATGGTCATACGTAACCCTCCAGCAGCTTGGAGACGCCGGCAGGTTGCACGTCGCCAAAGGTGTCGTCGTCGATCATCAGCGCCGGGGCCTTGTCGCAGTTGCCCAGGCAGCACACCGGCAGCAGGGTGAAGCGTCCGTCCGCGGTGGTTTGGCCGAGGCCGATGCCCAGTTCGCTCTGGATCTGGCTGACCACCGACTCATGGCCGCCGATGTAGCAGACCATGCTGTCGCACACGCGGATGATGTGACGGCCGACCGGCTGGCGGAAGATCTGGCTGTAGAAGGTGGCCACGCCCTCGACGTCGCTGGCGGGGATGCCCAGCACTTCGCCGATGGCGTAGATGGCGCCATCCGGCACCCAGCCGCGCTCTTTCTGCACGATCTTCAGGGCTTCGATGGACGCCGCGCGCGGGTCCTCGTAGTGGTGCATCTCGTGCTCGATGGCCGAGCGCTCGGTTTCGCTCAGGGCGAAACGGTCGGTTTGGATAAGCGTGCTGTTCATGCTTAGCGGTCCACGTCAGCCATAACGAAGTCGATACTGCCCAGGTACGCGATCAGGTCCGCGACCATGCTGCCTTTGATCACCGAAGGGATCTGCTGCAGGTGCGGGTAGCTCGGGGTACGGATCCGGGTGCGGTAGCTCATGGTGCCGCCATCGCTCGTCAGGTAGTAACTGTTGATGCCCTTGGTCGCCTCGATCATCTGGAACGACTCGTTGGCCGGCATGACCGGGCCCCACGAGACTTGCAGGAAGTGGGTGATCAGGGTCTCGATGTGCTGCAGGGTGCGCTCTTTCGGCGGCGGCGTGGTCAGCGGGTGATCCGCCTTGTACGGGCCTTCCGGCATGTTGCGCAGGCACTGGTCGATGATGCGGATGCTCTGGCGCATTTCCTCGACACGGACCATGCAGCGATCGTAGGCATCGCCGTTGTGGGCCAGCGGTACTTCGAACTCGAAGTTCTCGTAGCCGGAGTAGGGGCGCGCCTTGCGCAGGTCGAAGTCGCAACCGGTGGAGCGCAGGCCGGCACCGGTGGTGCCCCAGGCCAGGGCTTCCTTGGTGTTGTACGCGGCAACGCCAATGGTACGGCCCTTGAGGATGCTGTTCTGCAGGGCAGCCTTGGTGTATTCGTCGAGGCGCTTGGGCAGCCATTCGACGAAGTCCTTGACCAGCTTGTCCCAGCCGCGCGGCAGGTCGTGGGCGACGCCACCGATGCGGTACCAGGCCGGGTGCAGGCGGAAACCGGTGATCGCTTCGATCACGGTGTAGGCGCGCTGGCGGTCGGTGAAGGTGAAGAACACCGGGGTCATGGCGCCGACGTCCTGGATGTAGGTACCCAGGAACAGCAGGTGGCTGGTGATGCGGAAGAACTCGGCCAGCATGACGCGAATCACGTCGACCTTCTGCGGCACCTTGATGCCCGCCAGCTTTTCCACCGCCAGTACGTACGGCAGGTTGTTCATCACCCCGCCGAGGTAGTCGATACGGTCGGTGTAGGGGATGAAGCTGTGCCAGGACTGGCGCTCGGCCATTTTCTCGGCGCCACGGTGGTGGTAGCCGATGTCCGGTACGCAGTCGACGATCTCTTCACCGTCCAGCTGCAGGACGATACGGAACGCACCGTGCGCCGAAGGGTGGTTGGGGCCGAGGTTGAGGAACATGTAGTCCTCGTTGGCGCCCTGACGCTTCATGCCCCAGGCTTCCGGGTTGAAGCGCGCCGACTCTTCTTCAAGCTGTTGCTTGGCCAGGGTCAGGCTGTAGGGGTCGAACTCGGTGGCACGGGCCGGGTAGTCCTTGCGCAGCGGGTGGCCTTCCCAGGTGGGCGGCATCATGATGCGGCTCAGGTGCGGGTGGCCGGCAAAGTCGATGCCGAACATGTCCCAGACTTCGCGCTCGTACCAGTTGGCGTTTGGCCAGATACCGGTCACGGTCGGCAGGTTCAGGTCGCCTTCGCTCAGCGACACCTTGATCATCACGTCGCTGTTACGCTCGATCGACAGCAGGTGGTAGAACACGCTGAAGTCGGCGGCCGGCAGGCCACGGCGCTGGGTGCGCAGGCGTTCGTCGACGCCGTGCAGGTCGTACAGCATGCTGTAAGGCTTGGCGACACCGCGCAGGAAGCTGAGCACCTCTTTGAGCTGGGCGCGCTTGACCCACAGCACGGGCATGCCGGTGCGGGTTTCCTGGGCGACGAATGCTTCGGCGCCAAAACGGTTGTTCAGTTCGACGACCACATCCTGGTCGTCAGCCTTGTAGGGCGGAATAAAAATAGCGTTGTCCGCTGTCATGGTCTCGGTCGCTTTGGGTCAACGTTAAGAATGAAGCCAGGCCGCCGGCTCCAGGGGGAGCGGGCGGCAGGTCGCTGGATCAGACTTCGTCGGGGCTGCGCAGGTTGGTTACTGCAATGCGCTGCTCACGACGCAGGTCTTTCTGGGCTGGCATCTCGGCACGGTAAATACCTTGATCACCAACAACCCAGGAAAGCGGGCGTCGTTCTTGGCCGATCGACTCCTGCAGCAGCATCAAGCCTTGCAGGAAAGCCTCAGGGCGTGGCGGGCAGCCAGGCACATAGACGTCCACGGGGAGGAACTTGTCGACCCCCTGAACGACCGAGTAGATGTCGTACATGCCACCGGAGTTGGCGCACGAACCCATGGAGATGACCCACTTCGGCTCGAGCATCTGCTCGTAGAGGCGCTGAATGATCGGCGCCATCTTGATGAAGCAGGTACCGGCGATGACCATGAAGTCGGCCTGACGCGGCGAGGCCCGGATGACTTCGGCGCCGAAGCGGGCGATGTCGTGGGGCGCCGTGAAGGCCGTGGTCATTTCCACGTAGCAGCAGGACAGGCCGAAGTTGTACGGCCAGAGGGAGTTCTTGCGACCCCAGTTGACCGCGCCACGCAGCACATCTTCGAGTTTCCCCATGTAGATGTTCTTGTGGACCTGGTCCTCTAGCAGCTGATCGGTGACGGTTTCCCGTTCACCTACCGGGTACTGCTCGTTAGGCGCATCCGGATCGATTCTGGTGAGATTGTATTGCATTGCCAAAGCCTCATTGTTTCAGCTTCGCTTGCCGCTTGCGGCGACCTTCGGGAGCCCAATCAAGAGCACCGACGCGCCATAGGTAGACAAGACCTGCCAACAGAATTGCTATGAAAACGAGAGCTTCGACGAACCCGGTCCAGCCGCTTTCGCGGACGGACACAGACCATGCAAAGAGAAAGAGGGCTTCGATATCGAAGATCACGAACAGCATCGCGACCAGATAGAATTTGGCGGACAGGCGCAGGCGGGCGCTGCCGACGGGCAGCATGCCGGATTCGAAGGGTTCGTTCTTGGCGCGACCCCAGGCCTTGCTACCGAGCAGGCTGGACAGGCCGAGCATGAAGGCACACAGGCCGACGACACCCAGGAGGAAGATGGCAAAGCCCCAGTTGTGGGCGATGAGTCCTGCCGAATCGGACATGCTAGAAATCCTTATACAGAGACCCAGCTCTGCAGTCTGAAATAAGTAGAGCGGCGACGTGGTGTCGCAGACGCAGTGACCAAATGTCGCAGCTGAATCAATCGCGCTGATTTTATGGGTAAACCCAGTGCAAGTAAAATTTCCGTTGCAAATTTATTCGTAGGTTTAAGAACAAAAATCTTTCGTAACTGGCTGAAAGCCTTGAGTTTCGGGCATTGCACGTGGATTTGTTAATTATGTTTCTTACCTCGCGTAATGACTGGTTAGTTGCGTAATGATAATTGATATCATTTAACCTGGGCTGTATTGTTTTAGCTGTTCTGGGCCTTGCAAAGTTCATCAGCCGATCTGTCCGCTTGCAAATGCGAAAAACTCTCGTTCTAGCAGCTTCCGGCGCAGCGCGTACCGCTCTGGATCAATGCTTTGTCGTTTGTGCTGCGGCTGACCGACGCGGCAATGAGCCACTGGCCAAGCCAGTAGGACAGGATGATCAGGTACTCGGCAGCGGCAAACGGGCTGACGAAGCGGTCGATGCCGATCAGGCTGTCGGAGAAGACGAAGGCGCAGGCACCCAGTGCGGCGACACCGCCGCAGGCCAAGGCGCGCCAGAGCATGCAGCCGATCGCCAGGGCATACAGCGCCACCGGGATCAGCAGTGGGCCCAGGCCGTGGCTGGCGAGCAGGCCGAATAGCGAGGCGCCCACCAGCAGTGCGAGGGCCAGTGACGGGTAGGCCGGGCGTTGAGTCAGGCTGCAGTAACCGCGAAGGTACGCCAGGTGGGCGCAAAGGAACGCGGCCAGGCCGAACACGAACAGATCGCGGGGGATGGCCAGGAGGATGTCGCCCAGTACCGAGAAGGCCAGGCCGATCATGATCCAGCGACGGTAGGGCGTAGTGGGCATGGTCCTAAGCCAGGCGATCAGGGCCAGTACCGGAATGGGTTTGACCAGTAGGCCAAGCAGGGCATTGTCGCTCGCCAGTGCATATAGATAGCAGGTGGCGGCTGCGACGGCGATCAGGATCAGGTGGCTTGGACGAGGCATGGGCGGTCCTTGCTGCTGGGTAGCCACAAGCATAGACCTGATCTGCGGTATTGCCCGTGCCGGCCCTTTCGCGGGGCTGCAATGTTGCGTGGGAGCGGGCTTGCCCCGCGAAAGGGTCGGTACAGGCAAGAAGAAAGGCCCAGGGCTTTCCAAGCCCCGGGCCTTCCTGTTCAACAGTTCACCAGACTCAGTGGAACTGCTCTTCCTCGGTCGAACCGGTCAGTGCGGTTACCGACGATGCACCACCCTGGATCACGGTGGTCATGTCGTCGAAGTAGCCGGTGCCGACTTCCTGCTGGTGCGCCACGAAGGTGTAGCCTTTACTGGCGTCGGCGAATTCCTGCTCTTGCAGCTTCACGTAGGCGGTCATGTCGTTGCGGGCGTAGTCGTGCGCCAGGTTGAACATGCCGTGCCACATGTTGTGGATGCCGGCCAGGGTAATGAACTGGTGCTTGTAGCCCATGGCCGACAGTTCGCGCTGGAACTTGGCGATGGTGGCGTCGTCCAGGTTCTTCTTCCAGTTGAAGGAAGGCGAGCAGTTGTACGACAGTAGTTGGTCCGGGTATTCCTTCTTGATCGCTTCGGCGAAGCGACGGGCTTCGTCCAGGTCCGGCTTGGCGGTTTCGCACCAGATCAGGTCGGCATACGGCGCGTACGCCAGGCCGCGGGAGATCGCCTGGTCGAGGCCGGCGCGGACTTTGTAGAAGCCTTCACGGGTACGCTCGCCGATCACGAACGGCTGGTCGTACGGGTCGCAGTCGCTGGTCAGCAGGTCAGCGGCGTTGGCGTCGGTACGGGCCAGGATGATGGTCGGTACACCGGCAACGTCGGCGGCCAGACGGGCAGCCACCAGCTTCTGTACGGCTTCCTGGGTCGGTACCAGTACCTTGCCGCCCATGTGGCCGCATTTTTTCACCGAGGCCAGCTGGTCTTCGAAGTGCACGCCGGCGGCGCCCGCTTCAATCATGTTTTTCATCAGTTCGTAGGCGTTCAGTACGCCGCCGAAACCGGCTTCGGCGTCAGCCACGATTGGTGCGAAGTAGTCGATGTAGCCTTCGTCACCTGGGTTCTTGCCAGCTTTCCACTGGATCTGGTCGGCGCGGCGGAACGAGTTGTTGATGCGCTTGACCACGGTCGGTACCGAATCAACCGGGTACAGCGATTGGTCGGGGTACATCGACTCGGCCGAGTTGTTGTCGGCGGCAACCTGCCAGCCGGACAGGTAGATGGCCTGGATGCCGGCCTTGACCTGTTGCACTGCCTGGCCGCCGGTCAGGGCGCCCATGCAGTTGACGAAATCTTTTTCTGGGCGGAAGGACGGGTGGGCACCTTGGGTGACCAGCTTCCACAGTTTTTCCGCGCCCTGGCGAGCCAGGGTGTGCTCCGGTTGCAGCGAGCCACGCAGGCGAACGACATCGGCGGCGGTGTAGGTACGGGTCACGCCTTTCCAGCGCGGGTTTTCGGCCCAGTCTTTCTCGAGGGCTGCAATTTGCTGTTCGCGTGTCAGTGCCATGGAAATAAACCTCGTCGCATCGATCTTGAGTGTAATTGTGCTGATGCTCGGATACGCGGGTCAGAGGGCCAGGCTGTGCTGTCCGGGGGAGTGCGGCGGCGAACGGGGAAGTGCGAAGGGGAAGGGTGGGCAGGCCAGGCGAAGGTGTGCCCTGCAGGTTGGCTCGTGGATGCCTTGCTGCGGTGCGACGCGATTGCCAGAACTGCGGTGATGCGCTTCCGTCCCTCGGGACAACTTCTTCGTTGCAGTCGCAATCCCGTCGAACCGCCTTGTGGGCCGTATGGACACGAGGTGCCTCCACGGTGGGAGGAGCGCACCTCGAAGACCCTAGCCAGGGCCTCTGATTAGCGGGAGCGAGGCCATCATGCCCTTGGCGAAAACAGCCTGTCAAACACTTTGTAGTGCTTTTTTGGGCTTACTACATCTTTGGTCTAATGCGACTTGGCGGTCAGTTTCAAGGCCCTTGGTCGAGGCCTTGAATTGCCTGGGTTCAGTCGAGAAGGTCGACTTTGACCCGCAAAGTCATGTTTTCACCGCGCTGGGTGCTGTAACTGAGGCTTGACGCACTGCGATCGGACTGACTCTGCTGGTTGAATCCGGCCAGGGTGATCCACTCGCCGAGCTTGCCGGTGACGGTCGTGTCGGTGCTCTGCACTTTCACTACATCGGCACGTTCCTGGCTCATTCGGTCGTTATTGGTGCTGATTTGCAGGCGAACGTTATCACCGCTCAGGCGTGGCGTGACGTAGAAGCCCTGGGTAACGTTGCGGTATTCGGTGTTGCTCTGGATGCGCCCGTAACCGTCGGTGGAAGTACTGGTGACGGGGATGCTCTGGCCCACCTGGATCAGTGCCGGCTGGCCGTCGCTGGCCTGTACCTGCTGCATGCCGCCTTCGCGGTTGGCGGTGCCGTAGCGGATCACGCGGGCATTGCCGCGGTTGTCCTGGAAGTTGCTGTCGTTGTTGTCGACGCTGATCAGCAGGCGTTTGGGCGCGGTGTCGAGCTGTTGCAGCAGGGCGCGCAGATCGTCAATGCGTTCCTGGCTGGCGTTGACGATCAGCTTGTCCTCGAAGGTGCTGACGCTGCCGTCCTTGCCCAGGAAGGACTGGGCGGCGGGCAGCAGTTCGGCGCTGCTGCGGTGTTGCAAGGGAATGACCTCGGTGGCGGCCTGGGCCGTAAGGCTGGCGGCCAGCAGCAGCGAGGCGAGGAGGGGGCGTAGCGGCATGTCCATGATCTCCGCGGGTGGAATGGACATGATGGCAAATTTGTCGGCATCTTGCTGGTTGTGGATCACAGCGGCATGCACAGGTCGGCTTTTCAGTGGTTGCAGTCAGGCAAATTCCGTAACATCCCGATCCTCGATTTCGAGCTCATTCCCTCGGCATTACGCTCCCACGCAGCGTAATGCCGGGGTTGTTTACAGGAACTCCATGAAACCCGCACGCCTACGCGCCGACCTGCTCGCCGGCCTCACCACTTCGTTCGCCCTGGTACCGGAGTGCATCGCTTTCGCCCTGGTGGCCCACCTCAACCCGCTGATGGGCCTGTACGGCGCCTTCATCATCTGCACCCTGACCGCGCTGTTCGGCGGCCGCCCGGGGATGATCTCCGGCGCCGCCGGTTCGATGGCGGTGGTCATCGTCGCCCTGGTGGTGCAGCACGGCGTCCAGTACCTGCTGGCCACGGTGCTGCTGGGCGGGCTGGTGATGATCCTGTTCGGCGCCCTGCGCCTGGGCAAGCTGGTGCGCCTGGTGCCGTACCCGGTGATGCTCGGCTTCGTCAACGGCCTGGCTATCGTCATCGCCCTGGCCCAGCTGGAGCACTTCAAGGAAGGCGAACACTGGCTCAGCGGCGCGCCGCTGTACCTGATGATCGGCCTGGTGGCGTTGACCATGCTGGTGGTCTACGTGCTTCCCAGGCTGACCCGCGCCGTGCCGCCGGCGCTGGTGGCGATCCTCGGCGTCGGCCTGCTGGTCTACCTGCTTGGCCTTCCAACCCGCACCCTCGGCGATATGGCGCACATCGCCGGCGGCCTGCCAAGACTGGCGATGCCGGACATCCCCTGGAACCTTGAGACCTTGAAGATCATCGCGCCTTACGCGGTGCTGATGGCCATGGTCGGCCTGCTGGAAACCCTGCTGACCCTCAACCTCACCGACGAGGTCACCGAGAGTCGCGGTTACCCGGACCGCGAGTGCGTGGCCCTGGGCGCGGCCAACATGGTCTCGGGCCTGTGCGGCGGCATGGGCGGTTGCGCGATGATCGGCCAGACCGTGATCAACCTCAGCTCCAATGGCCGTGGTCGATTGTCGGGCGTGGTGGCGGGGGTGATGATCCTGCTGTTCGTGCTGTTCCTGTCGCCGCTGATCGAACGTATTCCGCTGGCGGCATTGGTGGGGGTGATGTTCGTGGTGGCCCAGCAGACCTTCGCCTGGGCATCGCTGCGGGTGCTCCACAAGGTGCCGGTGAGCGATGTGCTGGCGATCATCGCCGTGACCGTGGTCACGGTGTTCACCGACCTGGCCACGGCGGTGCTGTTCGGTATCGTCATCGCGGCCATCAATTTTGCCTGGCAGCACGCGCGCGAGCTGTATGCCGACAGTCATGAGGACGCCGAGGGGGGCAAGCATTACCAGGTGCACGGCACGCTGTTCTTCGCCTCGACCACGCCGTTTCTCAACCAGTTCGACCCGGCCAACGACCCAGCCAAGGTGACGCTGGATTGCCAGCACCTGAGCTTTGTCGATTATTCGGCGATCGCGGCGCTCAAGACCCTGCGCGAGCGCTATGCCAAGGCGGGCAAGCAGTTGCGGGTGGTGCATCTTTCCGAACGCTGCAAGAAGCTGTTGAAGCGGGCAGGGGAGCAGCATTGAAGGCAATGGTTGCCTGCACCGGCCCTATCGCCGGCAAGCCGGCTCCCACAGGATTGTCACTGTGCAGTACCTGTGGGAGCCGGCTTGCCGGCGATAGGGCCGTTATAGGAGAAAGGCTTACTCCCCGCGGTTTTTCTTGACGATGGTGTCGGCAATACTCGCCGGCGCCTCGGCGTAGCGGGTGAACTCCATCGAGAAACTCGCCCGGCCCTGGGTCATCGAGCGCATCGAGGTGGCGTAGCCGAACATCTCGCCCAAAGGCACCTCGGCACGGATCACTTTGCCGGCCGGGGTTTCGTCGCCATCCTGGATCATGCCCCGGCGCCGGCTCAGGTCGCCGAGGATATCGCCCTGGTACTCCTCGGGCGTCACCACCTCGACCTTCATCACCGGTTCCAGCAATACCGCGCCGCCTTTCTGCGACAGCTGCTTGGTGGCCATGGAGGCGGCAATCTTGTAGGCCATCTCGTTGGAGTCGACGTCGTGGTACGAGCCGTCGAACACCGCCGCCTTGAGGTTGATCAGCGGGTAGCCGGCGAGCACGCCGTTCTTCATCTGCTCCTCGATGCCTTTCTGGATCGCCGGGATGTATTCGCGCGGCACCACGCCGCCGACAATCTCGTTGACGAACTCCAGCCCTTCCTTGCCTTCGTCGCCTGGGGCGAAGCGGATCCAGCAATGGCCATACTGGCCGCGCCCGCCCGATTGGCGCACGAAACGCCCTTCGATTTCGCAGGTGTTGCGGATCTTCTCGCGGTAGGCCACCTGCGGCTTGCCGATATTGGCTTCGACGTTGAACTCGCGGCGCATGCGGTCGACGATGATGTCCAGGTGCAACTCGCCCATGCCGGAAATGATGGTCTGGCCGGTTTCCTCGTCGGTCTTGACCCGGAACGACGGGTCCTCCTGGGCCAGCTTGCCCAGGGCGATGCCCATTTTCTCCTGGTCGCCCTTGGTCTTCGGCTCCACCGCCACCGAGATCACCGGGTCGGGGAAATCCATGCGCTCGAGGATGATCGGCTTGTCCATGTCGCACAGGGTGTCGCCTGTGGTCACGTCCTTCATGCCGATCAGTGCGGCGATATCGCCGGCGCACACGTCCTTGATCTCGGCGCGCTGGTTGGCGTGCATCTGCACCATGCGGCCGATGCGCTCCTTCTTGCCCTTGACGGAGTTGAGCACCGCATTGCCCGAGCTGAGCACGCCGGAATACACCCGGGCGAAGGTCAGGGTGCCGACGAACGGGTCGGTGGCGATCTTGAAGGCCAGGGCCGAGAACGGCTCCTTGTCGTCGGCGTGGCGTTCCAGGTGCTTGTCTTCATCGTCCGGGTCAGTGCCCTTGATCGCCGGGATTTCGGACGGGGCGGGCAGGTAGTCGATCACCGCGTCGAGCATCAGCGGCACGCCCTTGTTCTTGAATGACGAGCCGAGGATGGTCGGGACGATTTCGTTGGCGATGGTGCGTTGGCGCAGGGCGGCCTTGATTTCCTCGGTGGTGAATTCCTCACCTTCAAGGTACTTCAGGGTCAGTGCTTCGCTGGCATCCGCCGCCGCTTCCAGCATATGGGCACGCCACTCGTCGGCCAGGGCCTGCAGTTCAGCGGGGATCGCTTCCTCGCGGTAGCTGGTGCCCTGGTCGGCATCGTTCCAGTAGATGGCTTTCATCTTCACCAGGTCGATCTGGCCAATGAAGTTCTCCTCGCTGCCGATGGCCAACTGGATCGGCACCGGGTGGTGGCCCAGGCGCTGGTCGATCTGTTTCACCACACGCAAGAAGTCCGCGCCCTGGCGGTCCATCTTGTTGATGTAGGCCAGGCGCGGCACATGGTACTTGTTGGCCTGGCGCCACACGGTCTCGGACTGCGGCTCGACCCCATCGGCGCCGCTGAACACCACCACCGCGCCATCGAGCACGCGCAGCGAGCGCTCCACCTCGATGGTGAAGTCGACGTGGCCTGGGGTGTCGATGATATTGAAGCGGTACTTGTGCTCGAACTGCTTGGTCGAGCCCTGCCAGAAGGCCGTGGTGGCCGCCGAGGTGATGGTGATGCCGCGCTCCTGCTCCTGAGCCATCCAGTCCATGGTCGCGGCGCCGTCGTGCACCTCGCCCATCTTGTGGTTGACCCCGGTGTAGAACAGGATCCGTTCGGTGGTGGTGGTCTTGCCGGCATCCACGTGAGCGACAATGCCGATATTGCGGTACAGCTCGATGGGAGTCGTGCGGGCCATGGCGGGTCACCTGCGGGTGAGGATTCTCCCAAGGTAGCAGAGCGGGAGAATCCTGCCGGGGCGACCGTCAGTCGGCGAGCACCTGCAGCTGCCATTGGCCCTCGGCTTCACGCGCCAGGCCGCTGGCCGGCAACAGGGCCAGCAGGCGTTCGTGCAGGGCCGCGTCGGTGAAGGCCTTGAGGGTGGCCATGTCCAGCGCGCCGATGGTGATCAGTTCGGCCTTGGTGTAGGACAGCCACGCCTTCTTCAGCACCATCAACACGTCGCTGCCGGCGGTGCTGGCGAAGCGTCGGTGCAAGGTGCGGCCTTCCAGTTCGAAGCTGTGGCGGTGGCTATAGGTGCTCTCGTCACCATTGCCCTCAACGCAGCGGTGGCAGCGGCAGGGGCCGTCGCCGAAAGCGTTGCGCAGGTAGGCGTTGAAGTCCACGACGGGCTTGAGGGTCAGGCGTTTGTCGACCTCGAACAGGTCGGCGATCAGGGGTTGTTCTGCGCTCACTCGGTATCCTCGCGTGGTGGGGCATGCATCGGCGGGCACCCTAACAGATCGGCGCCCGCGAGGCCATGTCAGCCAGGTCGCAGGGCCTCCCGTGGGAGCGGGCCTGCCCCGCGATGAGCCGGTAGAGACAACCCCGAGCGTCTGCCGTACTCTTGTCACCCATTTTCAGCCCCATACCCCGAGGTAACCCCGCTTGAGCAGCAAATACCCCTACATCGCCACCGTGACCGTCAGCGCCGAAGACCGTGGGGGCGACACCGAGGCTTCGGAGAACAGCAGCATGCGCGTGGGCCTCGAGGCGGTAACCGAAGTGCTGAAGAAGGTGCATTTCGTCGGAACGCTCGCGGCACCGGAAAAAGGCGCCACGCACATCTGCGTCACGCTGGAGAACGGTCTCACTTACTACGGCCTGATCGTCAACGGCCATGCCGAACTCGAAGGCGGCTGGATCGCCTTCGAATGCGACATGCCCACCCCCGAAGAGCTGGGCCTGTAACCCTTACCCCAGTTCAGCCAGGCACTGCTCGAGGATGTCCAGCCCTTCCTCGAGCACCTCGGCCTCGATGGTCAGCGGCGCCAACAGGCGGATGATATGCCGCGCCTTGCCACTGGGCATCAGCAGCAACCCCTTGGCACGCGCCGCCTCCAGCACCTTGGCCAGTTGCGCCGGTGCCGGGCTGCCATCGCCGTTGACGAACTCCAGCCCGCGCATGGCGCCGACGCCGGTCAGGCGGCCGAGCGAACTGGACAATCCTGCGGCTTTCCAGCGTGCATGGCGTGCGACGATGGCCTGTTCCTGGCGTTCGCCCCAGGTGGCGAGGTTGGCGTCGGTCATCTGCGCAAGGCTCGCCAAGGCCGCCGCACAGGCGATCGGATTGCCCGAGTAGGTGCCGCCCAGGCCGCCCTTGGGCAGCGAGTCCATGATCTCCCGGCGGCCGACCACCGCGCCCAGGGGCATGCCTCCGGCGATGCTCTTGGCCAGCAGCAGCAGGTCCGGCTCGATGCCCAGTCGGGGGAAGGCGAAACGCTGCCCGGTGCGGCCGAAACCGGACTGGATCTCGTCGACGATGATCAATATCCCGTGGCTGTCGCAGAAGCGGCGCAAGGCCTGGGCGAAGCTCGGATCGAGGGCGAGGAAACCACCTTCCCCCTGCACCGGCTCGAAGATGAACGCCGTCACGTCCTCCACCGCCAACTCCACACTGAACAGGCGTTCCATGGCCTTGAGCGCCTGTTCGCAGCTCACTCCGGTGTCCGGGCTGGGGTAGGGCAGGTGATAGACCGGGCCTGGCAGTTCCCCCACGCGTTGCTTGTACGGGGCTACCTTGCCATTGAGGTTGAGGGTGGCCAGGGTGCGGCCATGGAAGCCGCCGTCGAAGGCGATGACAGCGCGCTTGCCGGTGGCGCCGCGGGCGACCTTAAGCGCGTTTTCCGCCGCTTCCGCGCCGCTGTTGGTCAGCATGCCGGCCAACGGGTAGCTGACCGGGACGAATTCACGCAGGCGCTCCATGAGCTCCAGGTAGGGGCCGTGGGGCGCCGCGTTGAAGGCGTAGTGGGTCAGGCGCGTGGCCTGCTGCTGGATCGCTTCGACTACCGCTGGATTGCAGTGGCCCAGGTTGAGCACGCCGATGCCGCCGACGAAGTCGATGTAGCGCTTGCCGGTGATATCCCAGACTTCGGCATTGCGACCATGGGAAAGCGTGATCGGGTGAACGATGGCAATGGACTGGCTGATGCTTGGCTGATTCATGTGCGCGGCGCCTGTGATTCGATGGCGTGAATATCGAAGCGTGCCGGGGGTATCCGCAAACGATTTATTGGATTGCTGTCATTCCTTTGAGTCATGAAATTATGCGGGGCCTGCCTACGCCGCCCGCTTGCTGGAATCGCGCCAAGATAAAAGGCGGCTGTCCCTTAAGGGGCAGCCGCCTTTTGCTGTTTCGCTTCGAGCCTTCGACCGTTGGGGTCAGTGGCGACGCTTGTGCTTGCGGTTGCTGTCACCCATGTGGTTGCCGATGGCGCCACCGGCCGCGCCGCCCAGACCTGCGCCAATGGTCGATCCGTTGGAGCCGCCGAGCTTGCCGCCAATCAGCGAACCGCCCGCCGAGCCCAGGCCGCCACCGATGGCCGCTTCGGTACGGTTGCCCTTGCGCGCGCCGACCGCGCTGCCGGCCGCGCCACCGAGACCGGCGCCGATGGCCGCACCGGTGCTGCCGCCGATCTGTTTGCCCACGACGTTGCCCAGGGCGCCACCCAGGCCGCCGCCGATGGCCGCGGTGCCGTCACCGGCGAAAGCGCCCTGGCAGAGCAGCAGGCCGAGGGCGAGGGAAGGCAGAGTCAGACGCATGTTATGAACCTCAGGGGAGTCATCAGGGGTAGATTGCCGCACGCTCGCGGCGAGTCAGGGTTGCAAGGACGCTTCAGCGGTAGTAGCGGTCACGGTACTGGCGGTCGTCATCGTCGCGGTCATGGCGATGGTGGTGACGGTGGCCGCGGTCACGATCGCGCCAGCCATCGTCATCATCGTGGTAATGGTTGCTGTAGCAGCCGCCGAGCAGCAGCAGGGTGGCGACCATGGAAAGGCTTGCAAGGCGTGTCATCACGATATAGGTCCTTGATCCGCAACGGTTTACGCGGTACCTCCTGAGACCGAAGGCGATCGATTTGGTTCTTGGGCGCGCAAGATTTTATTGCGGCGGCGATGAACGGCGGCGGTGATTCACCTGCTGCCCCCGCAATGCTAGAGTCACCTTCTTTTTTTTGTCCCGAGGATGGAACATGCGAGCAATTCTGCCGATCACCGTGGCGCTGCTGCTGGCGGGCTGTGCATCGTCGACCATGGAAGCGGCGCGCGGCGGCGCACCCACCGCGCAGCTGGATTCGCACAAGACGCCGGATCTGGTGGCCCAGTGCATTCAGTTCAGCTGGCAGGAAGAGAACACCTTCGGGGTCGACGCCAGCGGCTACCTGGAGGCTCGCAAGCAAGGTGGATTCACGGTTTATACCCGCGAAGCCGAGTCGTTCGTCGACGTTTACGCCCAGGCCGGCGGGACGCGGGTGGACTACTACGCGCAGAAGAACGACGGCATGGCCCTGCGCCGACGGGCGGCAGCCGCGACCTGCCTGTAGGTCGCGCCCGGTCAGTGGCCCGATATCACATCGGCAGCAGCCGGTCCTGAATCACCTCCTTCATCACCAGCGTCGAACTCAGGCGCTTCACATTGGGAATGCTGGTCAGCTGTTCGTCATACAGCTTCTGGAAGGCCGGCAGGTCCCTGGCCACCACGTGCAGCAGGTAGTCGGGGTCGCCGAACAGGCGCTGGGCCTCGACGATCTGCGGGATCTCCCCCAGCGCCGCCTCGAAGTCCGCCACCGGCTGGCGGGTCACCTCGCGCAGGGTCACGAACACCAGCGCGGCGAAGTTCAAACCCAAGGCCGCCGGGGCCAGGCGGGCGTGGTAACCGAGGATGGCGCCTGAGTCCTCCAGCGCCTTGAGGCGCCGGTGGCAGGGCGACAGGCTCAAGCCGACGCGGTCGGCCAGTTCGGTCACGGACAGGCGCCCGTCTTTTTGTAGCTCGGCAAGGATCTTTCGATCTGTTCGATCCATGGGGAAGATTCTTCCATTACTTGGTTTGGTACGGGGAATATACGAAAGAAAATCCCTGGGCGATATCCGTAGTCTTTCTTTCACCGAAACCTGTGTAAGGAAGGCTCGAAATGGCCATGAGTGTACTGACGGCGTTCTGGGCCGTTTCCCTGCTGTTCGTGATCACCCCCGGCGCCGACTGGGCCTACGCCATCTCGGCCGGCATGCGCGGGCGCTGGGTAGTGCCGGCGGTGGCGGGCATGCTGTCCGGCCATCTGCTCGTTACCTTGGTGGTGGCCGCCGGAGTCGGCAGCCTGATTGCCGGGCACCCGCTGGCGCTGAGCTTGCTGACCCTTGCAGGTTGCGTGTACCTGTTGTGGCTGGGTGGCAACCTGCTGCTGAGCCCGGCCGTGCCCGAGGCCGGCGCCGGAGGTGGGCAGGACTCGGGGTCGCGCTGGGCATTCAAGGGCTTGTGCGTCAGCGGCCTCAACCCCAAGGTGTTCCTGCTGTTCCTGGCGTTGCTGCCGCAGTTCACCGACCCGCAGTCGAGCTGGCCGGTGCCCTTGCAGATCCTGCTGCTGGGGTTGGTGCACCTGGGCAGTTCGCTGGTGATCTACCTGATGGTCGGCTACGGTGCCAAGGCCGTGCTGCGCACCCGGCCTGCCGCGGCGCAGGCCGTGGGCCGGTTGTCCGGTGGAGTGATGATCCTGATTGCCGTGGGGCTGATTGCCGGGCAGTTGCGTTGAGCCTGTCAAGCACGGCGGGTTGGGCTATGCTGACGGCCCTCACGATTCGGACCTGACCCTCATGAAATACGCCGCCGCACTTCTGCTCAGCCTGCTGGCGCTCGTGGCCCACGCCGCGCAACCCGGCGACACCCTCGCGCCCTGGACATTGCTCGATCAGTACGACCAGCCCTACAGCCTGGGGGCCGATACCCGAGTCCTGCTGGTCGCCCGCGACATGGACGGCGCCAAGCTGGTCAAGGCGGCCCTGGCCGAACAGCCCAAAGGCTACCTGGAGGCGCGGCACGCGGTGTTCGTCGCGGATATCCAGCGCATGCCGGCGCTGATCAGCAAGCTGTTCGCCATCCCGGCCATGCGCGACTACAGCTACCGCGTGCTGCTCGACCGCGAAGGCCGGGTCGCCAGCCGCTATGCCGGGGACGAAGGCAAGGTGCTATGGCTGGCGCTGGATCACGGCGTGGTGGCAGCGCGCAACAGCTACGCCGATGCTGATGCCTTGAAGGCTGCGTTGGACCAGGCTGGCCGCTGAACTGGCCTGCCAGCCGCTCAGGAAAAGGCCCGGCGCAATAGTTGCGGCAGTACCTCACCCGCCTGGCCGGGCAGCATGAACGCCCGCGGGTGCTCGCAGGGCACAGGCTGCGGATTGACATGCACCACCGTCGCCCCCGCAGCCAGTGCCATGCGAGGTATCGAGGCTGCTGGCTGTACCAGGCCTGATGTGCCTACAGAAAGCAGTACATCGCACTGTCGCGCGGCGGCGAATGCCTGCTCCAGTACCGCCTCGGGCAACATCTCGCCAAACCACACCACACCGGGGCGCAGCGGCCCGGCGCAGCAAGCGCAGCGCGGTGGTTCCATACGGCAGCCGTGAGCGGCCTCCTCGGGCAGTGCCACGGGCTCATCCGCCGGGCGCGCGCAGTCCAGGCAGCGAAAGGCATCCAGCCGCCCATGCAGGTGCAGCACGGCGCGGCTGCCGGCGCGTTCGTGCAGGTCGTCGACGTTCTGCGTTACCAGGGTCAGCTTCGGCACCTGCGCGGCCAGCGCGGCGATGGCCAGGTGACCCGCGTTGGGCGCGGCCTTGGCGATCCCGGCGCGGCGCATCTGGTACCAGCCCCAGACCAGCGCCGGGTCGGCGCGAAAGCCCTCGGCGCTGGCCAGCTGCGCCGGATCGAAGCGCGCCCACAGGCCGGTCAGCTTGTCGCGAAACGTGGCTATGCCACTTTCCGCGGACACCCCGGCACCGGTGAACACCACCACGTGGCGGGCCTGGGCAAGCAGCGTCGGATCGAATGGCATGAGGGCTCCCATGGTGCGGTGCAGGGCGGTCGGTCACTGTGCCAGTGGGTCGCGGGCCGGACAAGATCCGAGTGAACCCTTGGCGCGCGTGGCAACCCAAGCCAGTACAGCCAATAGGAGAAGACTCATGGAAATCGGAACAATCTGGTTCGTTGTCGCGCTCATCGTCATCCTCCTGGAAATCTGGGCCATCTGGCACATCATCGGCAGTGATCGGCGCGCCGAGCGCAAGATGCTGTGGGTGGTGTTCGTCGTCTATGCACCGTTCCCAGGCCTGTTGTTCTGGGCCTGGCGTGGGCCGCGCGCGGTGAAGGGCAGGGCGGTGCTGCAGGAAAAATAGGCGCCGACCAAGGTGTGGCAGGCGGGGCTTGACCTCGACTTAACCTGAGGTTTGATACTCGGCCGCTCTTTCCATCGATGGAGCGATACCATGACCCAGCCAGCCGCCTTTGCCCTGAGCAACCCCGAAGGCCTCTACGACCCCAGTGGCAATGCCTATTCCCACGTCGCCGAGGTACGCGCCGGCAGCCGCCTGCTGTATATCGCCGGCCAGGGCGGCGAGGACCTGCAGGGCAAGTTGTCGGCACGTTTCGACGAGCAGGCGCGCCAGGCCCTGGTGAACCTGAAGATCGCCTTGGCCTCCCGTGGGGCAACGCTCGAGCACGTGTGCAAGCTCACCCTGCTGGTGGTCGACCATTCCGAGGCGCGGCTGCGCCAGTGGGTGGCCGAGGCCGAGCGTGCCTGGGGCGGCAGGATGACCCCGACCTGCACCTTGATCCCGGTGCCGCGCCTGGCGCTGGACGGCATGCTGGTGGAAGTGGACGCGGTGGCGGCCTTGCCGCAGGTTTGACAAAGCCCGCATCCATCGGCGTGGCGACGCGCCGCGAGGATGGATGCGCCGCCGCCCCGCTGCAAACGCCTGAGCGCCCAGGTAGACTCGCGCTCCCGCATTCATCGAGCCTGTTCCATGACCCTCCCTGTCGAACTGCTCCAGTCCGGCCCCGAGCATGCCGACCTGGTGCGCAACCTCTACCAGTTCTACGCCTACGAGTCCTCTGACTGGGAGCAGGAGGATGTCGAGGCGGATGGGCGCTTCTACCTCCACGAGCCGCACTTCACCCGCTACTGGCAAACCCCGGGCTGGAGCGCCAGCCTGATACTGGTGGACGGTTTCGTCGCCGGCTTTCTGCTCATCGAGCGCAGTGAACTGCCCGGCATCGACGCCTGGGAGCTGGCCGACCTGTTCGTGCTCAAGAAATATCGCCGCCAGGGCGTGGGCCTGGCGGTAGCGCGGCGCACGCTGTGCGAGGGTCAAGGCGACTGGTTGGTGCGGTGCTACGGCGAGGATGCCCCGGCCCTGGCGTTCTGTCAGGCGGTACTGGCCGACCTGCCACGGCCGGTGCGGGAGATTGCCCTGGATGACGAGCCGTCGTTGCGCAACTTCCTGGTGACCCAGCGGCGGCACTGAAAGCTGCGGCTCTCAGGCGCAGCCGTTGAGGGAAACGGTTCGATCAGCGAACGGAATGTACCGGTTGGACCACAATGCTTTGTTCCTCCCGGAGGTTCTCTTCTAGAATCCGCCCATGCCCGGGCGCCATGCCGGGGCAATCGCCCGAGAGCCCCATGAGTTCCAGTACACCGTTGTCCGGAGTCAACCAGCCGCTGCGCGGTATCGCCTTGGTGGTGGTGGCTACCTTCCTGTTCGCCAGCCACGACGGTTTATCGAAATTCCTCGGCGGGATCTACCCGGTCATCATGGTGGTGTGGGTCCGTTACCTGGTGCACACCTTGCTGATGGCCGGGATCTTCCTGCCCAAGGCCGGCCTGGCGGTACTGCGCACCCGCCGGCCATTGCTGCAGACCTTGCGTGCGCTGAGCCTGCTCAGCACCAGCCTGTTGTTCACCGCCGGGCTGCAGTATCTGCCGCTGGCGGAGGCGACCTCGGTCAACTTCCTCGCCCCGGTGCTGGTCACCGCATTGTCGGTGCCGCTGCTCAAGGAGCGGGTGACCCCGGGACAGTGGCTGGCGGTGGTCATGGGCTTCGTCGGGGTGCTGGTGGTGGTGCACCCGGGTGGCGCGATGTTTACCCCGGCAATCCTGTTTCCCTTCGGTTCGGCCCTGGGTTTTTGCTTCTATCAGTTGCTGACGCGCAAGCTGGCGGCCCATGACAGCCCGACCACCAGCAACTTCTACGCAGGCGTGTGCAACACCCTGATCATGACGGCGCTGGTGCCGTTCTTCTGGCAGACGCCGCAGTGGCCGCATGTACCGCTGATGCTGGCGTTGGGCGGCTGCGGGATGACCGCGCACCTGCTGCTGACCCAGGCGTTCCGCCATGCCGCGCCGGCGTTGCTGGCGCCGTTCAGCTATTGCCAGATCGTGTTCGCCGGGTTGCTGGGGTTGGTAGTGTTCGCACAGGTGCCGGACAGTACCAGCCTGGTCGGTATCGCGGTGATCTGCCTCAGCGGGCTTGGGGCTGCCTGGATGCAGCGGCGACGTTGAACGGCCCTTATCCCGCGCGTCCTTCGTGCTGCTTGCGGTACGCCCCCGGCTGCACCCCGACGGCCTTGGCGAAGGCCCGGGTGAATGCCGCCACCGACTGATACCCGGCCTGCGCGCCTACCTGCTCGACGGTATTGCCGGCCTTGAGCAACTGGCAGGCATGACGCATGCGCAGGGCCAGCAGCACCTGCCCGGGGGATTGCCCGGCCAGTTCGTTGAAGCGCTTGAAGAACGCCGAGCGCGACAGCCCCGCGCACCCCGCCATGGCCTCCAGCGTCCAGGCCTGGCCTGGTGCCTCGATCAAGCGCTCCAGCAACCCGGCGAAGGTCGGCTGGCGGGCGAGGGCGACCAGCCCGCCCAACGCTTGGCCGTCGTGTGCCTGCTGGCGCAGCACATAGAGGAACAACAGGTGGGTCAGGCGTTCGAGCAGCGCCTGGGACGGCTGCGGGCGCCGGCACTCCTCGAGGATCAGCCCGAACAGCGCCCGCGCCGCGCTGCCGGCGGGGTCGCTGGCGTGCAGCAGGATCCAGTCCGCCAGCCCGTCGACGATCAATGACGACAACCCCGACTGGAAGTGGAAGAAACCGCACACCAGCCCCACGCCGTCCCCGGCTTCCAGGTCCAGCGCCTGCATGCTCCGGCGTGGCTTGGCACAGGCGTCGGCGGCATCCTCGTCGCCGGACAATCGATAGGCCAGGTCACGCAAGAGGAACACCGCATCGCCGCTCTCCAGGCGCAGCGGCTGCGCCTGGCCGTCGATGTGCAGCCAGCAATGGCCCTGCACCACCAGGTGGAAACTGGCCCGACCCAGGCCCTGGGTGCTGGCATGCCAGCCACCGCAGTAGCGGCCCACATGGAACAGGCTGGCATCGAGCTCCAGGCTCTCTAATAACCAATCGACGAGGGGGCTGGAAGAAATCATCTAATGCAAGGACTCTGGAGCAAGGAAAGGCGACTGATGAATATGGATGCTACTTCTTATAACCAACAGACTGTAGCGACCTACATCAAAGGAGACCACTCCATGTCCGCGCGCATTACTCTACACAGCCTGCAGACCGCTCCGGAAGCCGCCCGCCCGTTCCTCGAGAATGCGCAGAAGAACTCCGGCTTCATCCCCAACCTGCTGGGCATCCTGGCCAACGCCCCGGCGGCGCTGGAAACCTACGTCACCGTTTCGGCGCTCAACGGCAAGTCCGAGCTGACCCTGGCCGAGCGCGAAGTGGTGCAGCTGATTGCCGCCACCCAGCATGGCTGCGACTTCTGTGTTGCCGGCCACACCGCCGTGGCCTTGAACAAGGCCAAGCTGCCCCAGAAAGTGGTCGATGCCCTGCGTGCCCGCGGCGAGCTGCCCGACGCCCGCTACGAGACCCTGGCCGCGTTCGCCCGTGAAGTGATCGCCACCCGCGGCAACGTCAGCGACGCCACCTACCAGGCCTTCCGTGAAGCCGGTTTCAGCGAAGGCAACGCGCTGGAAGTGATTCTCGGTATCAGCCTCGCAACCCTGTGCAACTTTGCTAATGTGTTCGCCCAGACGCCGCTCAACGACGAGCTCGGCAAATACCGCTGGCAGCCTTCGGCCTGACCGAGGCCTGATGCCGGCGCGCCCGGCGTTTCAAAAGGAGTTAGGGACATGCTTGACCATGCATTTCGACAATGGCTGGATGCCAATGCCGAGGCCATTGACCAGGGCCAGTGCGATCCGCACCTGGTGCTGGCGCAGATCGCCGAGTCGCAGTTGCTGCGCATCGGCGTCGACCCGGCCCTGGGTGGCACGGGCGGCGATGTCAGCGAGGCGGTCGAGGCTATCGCGGCCATCGCCAGCCGGTCGCTGGCCGCGGCCTTCGTCTGCTGGGGCCAGCGCGCCTTCATCGAATACCTGCTGCAAAGCCCCAACCGGGAGCTGTGCAAACGGCTGATGCCCGACCTGCTCAAGGGCGAACTTGCCGGGGCCACCGGCCTGTCCAATGCCATGAAGTTCCTCTCTGGCATCGAGGCCTTGCAGGTGCGTGGCCGCCTTGCGGCCGATGGCTGGAACCTCGAAGGCCGGCTGCATTGGGTGACCAACCTGCGCAAGCGCGGTTTCGTGGTGGCGGCGGCCATCGAGGATGACGCCGGCGGCGCGCCGTTCGTGGTCGCCATTCCCTCCAACGCGCCCGGCCTGGAGCGTTCCGACGATCTGCAACTGATGGGCCTGCAGTCGAGCAACACCGCGGCGCTGGCGTTCCACCAGGTGCCCCTGGCCCGCGACTGGCTGCTGCATGACAACGCCCGCGAGTTCCTGCCCAAGGTGCGCCCGGCGTTCCTGGCGCTGCAGTGCGGCATGGCCATGGGCCTGGCCCGGCGTGCGTTGGATGAAGTGCAGGCGCACCTGCAAGGCCGTGGCTCGTTCCTCGAAGAGGCCCGCCAGGTGCTCAAGGAACGCCTGGAGAATACTGTCGGCGAGCTCAAGCAGGGGTTGCTCGACGGGCGTTTCCAGGGCCAACCGGCCGCCTTGTTCAAACTGCGCATCACCCTCGCCGAATGCGCCGCCGACGCCGTGCAGCTGGAGCTGCAAGCCAGCGGTGGCAAGGCCTACCTGACGGCCTATGGCGAAGGCTTCGCCCGGCGTTGGCGCGAGTCGGCGTTCGTGCCGATCGTCACCCCGAGCCTGGTGCAACTGCGCGCCGAACTGCAACGCCAGGCGGCCAGCGCATGACCGAGGTGCTGCTCGAAGCCTGTGACATCAGCCTGGGCTACCCGCGCGACGGTGGCTGGCAGGCGGTGCTGGAGCAGTTCGACCTGGCGCTGGCGCCCGGCGAGGTGGTGACCATCCTTGGCCCCAGCGGGGTCGGCAAGTCCAGCCTTTTGCGCGTGCTGGCGGGGCTGCAGCAGGCCCGTGGCGGCAGCGTGCAGCTGCGCGGCGAGCCACTGCAGGGCCCGCACCCGCGCCTTGCGGTGGCGTTCCAGGACCCAAGCCTGCTGCCCTGGCTGAGCCTGGAAAAGAACGTCGCCTTCGGCCTCGACTTCGCCCGCCAGCCCAAGCTGGCGGCGGCCGAGCGGCGTGCACGGATCGACCACGCCATCGACGCGGTGGGCCTGGCCCACGCCCGTGGGCAGTACCCGGCGCAACTGTCCGGCGGCATGGCCCAGCGTACTGCGCTGGCCCGCTGCCTGGCGCGCCAACCCGAGGTGCTGTTGCTGGACGAGCCGTTCGGCGCGCTGGACGAGGTGACCCGCGCCGACATGCAGCAACTGCTGCTGCAGCTGATTGCCACCCATAACACCGCCGCCGTGCTGATCACCCACGATATCGACGAAGCCCTGCTGCTGTCCGATCGCGTGCTGCTACTGGGCAACCACCCGGCGCGCACCCTCGGTCAGTGGCACATCGACCTGCCGCAGCCGCGGGCGCAGCGGGTCGAGGAGCTGGGCGCACTGCGTATCGAAATCCTCAAAACCCTTCGGCGGGCAAGCCGCACAGCCGAACCCACCCCATCCCCCTTGCCCTCGGAGGCTGTCCATGTGCATGGATGACTGCTGTTCCACCACGTCCCGTCGCGACTTTCTCAAGTTGAGCGCCATGCTCACCGCCGCCGGCGCCGTGCCGTTGCTGTCGAGCCTGCAGGCCCGCGCCGCCGCCGAGCCGGACGCGCCGGTGCGCATCGGCTACCTGCCGATCACCGATGCCACGCCACTGCTGGTGGCGCACAACAACGGCCTGTTCGAGGCCGAGGGCATCAAGGCCGAGCGCCCGGTGTTGCTGCGCAGCTGGGCACAGGTGATCGAGGCGTTCATCTCCGGGCAGGTCAACGTCATCCACCTGCTGTCGCCGATGACCGTGTGGGCGCGCTACGGCAGCAAGGTGCCAGCCAAGGTCGTGGCCTGGAACCACGTCGGCGGCTCGGGCCTGACCGTGGCCCCGGACATCACCGATATGAAGCAGCTCGGCGGCAAGACCGTGGCCATTCCGTTCTGGTACTCGATCCACAACGTGGTGCTGCAGCAGATGCTCACCGACAACGGCCTGAAGCCTGTGTCCAAGCCCGCCACCGCGCAGCTGGCGGACAACGAAGTCAACCTGCTGGTGCTGCCGCCTTCGGACATGCCGCCGGCCCTGGCCAGCAAGCGCATCGCCGGCTATATCGTCGCCGAACCGTTCAACGCCCTGGCCGAGAACCTCAAGGTCGGCCGCGTGCAGCGCTTCACCGGCGATGTCTGGCGCAACCACGCCTGCTGCGTGGTGTTCATGCACGAGCACGACCTGAACAATCGCCCGGAGTGGTCGCAGAAGGTGGTCAACGCCATCGTCAAGGCCCAGCACTGGACCCGCGAGCACCGCGCCGAGGCCGCGGCGTTGCTGTCCAAGGCCGGCCCCAACAAGTACACCCCGCACGAACCGGCGGTGCTGACCAAGGTGCTGGCGCCATCGGCCGATGACCGTGCCGGCTACATCGCCAGTGGCGCGATCCAGCACCAACAGTGGGACGAGAAACGCATCGACTTCCAGCCTTATCCGTTCCCCAGCTACACCGAGGAGTTGGTCAAGCGCCTGAAGAACACCCTGATTGTCGGCCAGAGCGATTTCCTTGCCGCCCTCGATCCGGCCCAGGCTGCCCGCGACCTGGTGGACGATCGCTTCGTGCGCAACGCCATCGCCGCGGTGGGTGGCCCGGCGGCGTTCGGCATTGCCGAGAATTTCCAGCGTAGCGAGGAGTTCGCGGTCTGATGCGCAGGCATTTCGTGCATGGTGCCCTGGGCCTGGCGGGCCTGGCGGCGCTGCTGTTGCTGTGGTGGGCGGGGGCGCGCCTGTTCGGCGCCGCCGATGGCCTGTCGGCGCGCTTCGCGCCCCAGGCCACGTTGCAAAGCCTGATCGAGCTGCTGGGGCAGGGTGAGGTCTACGGGCATATCTGGGTGAGCCTCGAGCGTATCCTCGTCGGCCTGCTGCTGGCGCTGCTGATTGGTGTGCCGTTGGGCCTGCTGGTGGGCAGCTATCGCCACCTGGAGGCGGCGACCACGCCGGCATTCCAGTTCCTGCGCATGATCTCGCCGCTGTCGTGGATGCCGGTGGTGGTGATGCTGATGGGCGTGGGCGACCAGCCGATTTACTTCCTGCTGGCCTTCGCCGCGCTGTGGCCGATCCTGCTCAACACCGCCGCCGGGGTGCGCCAGCTCGACCCGCGCTGGCTGCAGTTGAGCCGCAGCCTCAGCGCCACGCGCTGGGAGACGTTGTGCAAGGTGATCATCCCCGGGGTGATCGGCCATGTGCTGACCGGCGTGCGCCTGGCCATCGGCATCCTGTGGATCGTGCTGGTGCCGTGCGAAATGCTCGGGGTGAGTGCCGGGCTTGGCTATTTCATCCTCGACACCCGCGACCGCCTGGCCTATTCGGAGCTGATGGCGATGGTGCTGCTGATCGGCGCACTGGGGTTCATGCTCGATGCCTTGGCGCGGGCGCTGCATCGACGTTGGGTGCATGCCTGAACAAAGAAGGCGCGTATAGCGAATCCTGGCGCGGATCTGTGGGGGCGGCGTAGCGCAGCGCCCACAAAGTCCGCGTTCAATCTTGGTATCAAGCGCATCCCTGCGCCTGAGCTGGTCAGAAGCTGTACTTGGCGGTCAGCATCAGGTTGCGCGGATCGCCAAAGGTGTCGCCCCCGTAGTTCACCGAGCTGGAAATCGACGAGTAGTACTTCCTGTCGAACACGTTGTTGGCATTGAGCTGCAGGTCCAGGTGCTGGTTGACCGCGTAGCCGGCCATCAGGTCGGTCACCGCATAGGCGCCTTGCTCGAGGCGGTAGCGGCCGCCATCGGCCACGCTGAAGTCGTTGTACATGCGGCTCTGCCAGGTGACGCCGCCACCGACGCGCAGTTTTTCCAGCGGGCCCTGGAAGCGGTAGGTGGTGAACAGCTTGAGCTGGTGCTCGGGGGTGTCGGAGGACAGCGGCTTGTTGACGTTGGCGGGGTTCTTGGCGTCCTTGATGGTGTGCACGCGGGCGTAGGTGTAGCCGGCACCGATCTGCCATTGCTCGGTCAGCGCGCCTTGCACCTCGAAGTCGATACCCTGGCTGCGCACCTCGCCGGAGGCTTCGTAGCAGGTGAACTGGCCCGCACGGCAGACGCTCTTGTCGTCCACCTCGACCGCGCGGTTTTCCTGGTCGATGCGGAACACGGCAAGGCTGGCATTGAGCGCGCCATCGAAGTATTCACCCTTGATGCCTACCTCGTAGTTCTTGCCTTCGATTGGCCGAACCGGCGTGCCGCTGCTGTTCTGGCTGTCCTGTGGCTGGAAGATATCGGTATAGCTGGCGTAGACCGAGTGGTGTTGGTCCAGCTCGTAGATCAGGCCGGCATAGCGGGTGACGTTGCGGGTCACTTTGTAGTCGCCATCGTTGCTGCCGCGCTTATCGTAGTCGTACCAGTCCAGGCGCCCACCGAGGATCAGCTTGAGCGGGTCGGCCAGGCTCAGGCGAGTGGTGGTGTACACGCCTTCCTGGTTGATCAGGTAGCGGCTGCTGCTGGTGTGCAGGAAGTCGGGCTTGCCGCCGTCGATGGGGTAGTCCATGTCGTAGGGGCTGTAGTTGCGCTCGCTCATGTCGTAGATGCGCTTGCTGGCGCCGACCACCAGTTCGTGGGTGCGCCCGAATGCCTCGAACGGGCCGCTGGCGAAGGTGTCCAGGCCCAGTTGGTTCTCGTCGTGGGCCGACTGGTAGACCGTTCGGCTCAGCGGCTTGGCCAGGTCCCAGCGCGACTGGTAGGAGCCGCGGAACAGCGCGTTCTGCTCACTGTAGGTGGCGTTGACCTGCAGCTTCCAGTCATTGGCCAGGCGCTGGCGCACCTCGGCGAACAGGGTATTGATCTCCTGGTCTTTGACCTCCCAGTCGGTGGCCGGGTTGTAGGAGCGTGGCAGGTCCAGGTGATGGCCGTCGAGGGCGGTGGGGATTGCGCCCCAGAACACGTTGGTCTTGTCCTTCTGGTGGGAGAGGCCGAGGGTGAGGGTGGTGTCTTCGCTCAGGTCGGCCTCGGTGATCGCGTAGAACAGCCCGTGGTCCTCCTGCTGGCCGTCACGGAAACCGTTGGCGTCCTGGTACGAGGCCACCACGCGGCCGCGCAGGGTGCCGCTGTCGTTGAGCGGGCTGGAGGCGTCCAGTTCGCCGCGGTAGTTGTCCCAGCTGCCGGCGGCGCCAGTGAGGGTGACTTTCTGCTCCGCAAGCGGGCGCTTGCGCACCAGGTTGATCGCCGCCGAGGGCGTGCCGGACCCGGTGACCAGGCCGGTGGCGCCGCGCACCACTTCCACCCGGTCGAACATTGCCAGGTTCGGCTGGGCGCCGACTACCCAGCCGGTGTAGGCGCTGGGGATGCCGTCGTACATGATGTTGTCGACGTCGAAGCCACGGGCCTTGTAGGTCTGCCGGCCCGGGCCGTTGGACTGGTTGAGGAACAGGCCCGGGGTGTACCTGGCGACGTCGTTGATGCTGGTCATGCCCTGGTCGTCCATGCGCTGGCGGGTGATCACCGTCACCGCCTGAGGCGTTTCGCGCATGGTCAGCGGCAGCTTGGTGGCGGTGGACATGGCGCCGGTGGTGTACGACTTCGACCCCTCGGTGGTGCTGCCCAGGCTGCTGTCGTCGATGGCCGTGGCGCCCAGCTCGATCACGGCGGGGGCCTGTTCGGCTGCCAGCGCGGGGGTGAGGGTCGCCATGCAGATGGCCATGGCCAGCAGGTTGCGGGTGGGCGCGAAACGGTGGGGCGAGGGGAGCGATGACATGCCGAGCTTTATCCTTATTGCTATTGTTTATGAGAACGATTAGCAATAAGTATGTCGGGATTGCCCGGCCAAGAACAGGGCGTATGAATTGAAAATGATGAAATTTTCACATTTTTACATTCGAATGGATTGATTTGGCCGCAGCCACACCTATCGACCCGTGCCACCTGTGCCAATCCGTTTACCTTGTTGCCTGCCTATTTCCAGCGCCTGGCCGTCGCGTTGCTTGCCGTGCCGTGCCTGGCCCACCAGCTCGGGGATCAGCGGTCCCTCGGGCAGATGGCGCCAGAAGCGTCCGGGCAGATGCTGGCGCAGCGCGCCGGGGTTGAGCCGGGCGGGGTTGAAGGTGTGTCGGTAGTAGGCCAGCCACAGTTCGGCCCCGGGGTCGTCGGCATTGCGCGCCCATTGCCGCCAGTCTTCCGGGCACTGGCGGCGGTAGTCCAGTTGCGCGCCGTCGTAGCGGATGCCGTCATGGGGCGTGGCGATCAGCCAGCGCTGGCGGCCGAGGCGTTCGGCGAAGTGTGCGCTGGCGCTGTCGAGGATGTCATGCGCGGGTTCGTGGTAGGCCACCAGGTCCAGCTGCAACTGCTCGGCCAGCGCCTCGGGCAATGGCACGAAGCGCACGAAGGCATGCAGGTGATGAGCCTCGCGGCCGACCTGGCGGATGCGCCGTTGCAGCTCACTGCCCAGGCGGTCGCCGGCCAGCATCGCGGTGCGATCGCCATGGGCGACGCGCCAAAGCACCTCGTACAACAGGTTCCAGCGCTGCTCGCCGCGGTAGCGCCCGGCCTGTTCCAGCTGGGCCAGCAGCGCCGCCGGCACGCGGGCGTGGAACGGGCCGGGGCCTGCGGGCAGGGGCGTGGGCACGGCCAGCAAGTCATCCATCCAGGTCTGGCCCCAGGTCACCGTGGCCGGGTCGATGCCGTGGCCGAGCAGTTGGCGGGCCTGGTCGCGCCAGGTGGTGAAATCATCGCCGCAATCCAGCGCGATCATCCCCACAGCCCCATCTGCACGGGCGCCTGGGGTTCGCGCAGGCGGGCCCGCAGCAGGCCGCTGCGCAGCTCGGCCTGGGCCGGGCGGTAGTCGCTGGTGACGATGAACGGGCGGGCTTTCTCCAGCACGCAGCGCAACTGGATCAGGTCGTCGTAGCGGATGCGCCGCTCCCGGCGCAGGGCGACCAGGCGCTGCACGCTGCGCAGGCCGATACCGGGGATGCGCGCCAGCAACGCCGGTTCGGCGCGGTTGACGTCGAGCGGGAAGACCTCGCGGTTGGCCAGCGCCCAGGCCAGCTTGGGGTCGATGTCCAGGGCCAGGTTGCCGGTCTCGCCCAGCAGTTCGCCGGCCTTGTAGCCGTAACCGCGCAGAAGGAAGTCGGCCTGGTACAGGCGGTGTTCGCGCAGCAGCGGCGGCGCGGCCAGGGGCACGCTGGAGGGGCTGTCGGGGATCGGGCTGAAGGCGGAGTAATAGACCCGTTTGAGTCCATAGCCCTGGTACAGCGACTCGGCATTGCGCAGCAAGGTGCTGTCGTCGGTGGCGTCGGCGCCGACGATGACCTGGGTGCTCTGCCCGGCAGGGGTGAAGCGTGGCGCCCGTGGTTCGCCGGCGACGGCCTGCTGGCCGTGGTGGATCACGCCCATGGCTTGGCGGATGGTGCTGGCGCGCTTTTCCGGGGCCAGGCGCTGAAGGCTGGCGTCGGTGGGCAGTTCGATGTTCACGCTCAGCCGGTCGGCCAGGCGCCCGGCTTCCTCGATCAGCAGCGGGTCGGCGTCGGGAATGGTCTTGAGGTGGATATAGCCGCGAAAGGCGTGTTCTTCGCGCAGCAGGCGCGCCACCCGGATCAGCTGCTCCATGGTGTAGTCGGCCGAGCGGATGATGCCTGAGCTGAGGAACAGGCCGCTGATGCAGTTGCGCCGGTAGAAGTCCAGGGTCAGGCGCACCACCTCCTCGGGGCTGAAGCGTGCCCGGGGCACGTTGCTGGAGCGGCGGTTGACGCAGTACTGGCAGTCGTACAGGCAGAAGTTGGTCAGCAGCACCTTGAGCAGCGACACGCAGCGGCCATCGGGGGTGTAGCTGTGGCAGATGCCCATGCCATCGGTGGCGCCGAGGCCGTCGCGGCCGCGCGAGCTGCGCTTGGGCGCGCCGCTGCTGGCGCAAGACGCGTCGTACTTGGCGGCGTCGGCGAGGATGCCGAGTTTGGCGATGAGTTGCATGGGGTGTTCCGCTGAATACTGAATATTCATACAGTATTTCGGGATTGGTCTGATGGCAAGGGCTTCTGATCGGCCAGGCGCTGCCAAGTCCCCCGTGGAACGCCCGAGCGCTCGATTACAGAATTGTAATCTTCACGCCACCCCCCAGATAACCAAGGCTCCCTAAAGTCCCTCGCCAAAGCATTCCGCCGCTTGTCGACGAGGACTTCCGCCGTGCCCATCCCCCGCAAGATCGCCTTGCTCTGCCTGTTGCTGGCCGGCCCTGCCGGCGCCGAGGGCCTGAGCCTGGACCAGGCGCTCGACGCCGCCTTTGCCCAGAACCCGGACTTCGCCGCCATCGGCCGCGAGATCGGCATCGCCGAAGGCGAGCGCCGTCAGGCCGGGCTGATTCCCAACCCCGAGCTGTCGTGGGAGGTCGAGGACACCCGCCGTGACACCAGTACCACCACCGTGACCCTCAGCCAGGCCCTGGAGCTGGGCGGCAAGCGCGGTGCGCGGATCGAGGTCGCCGAGGCCGGTCAGGCGGTCGCCCGCCTGGAACTCGAGCGCCAGCGCAACAGCCTGCGCGCCGATGTGATCCAGGCTTTCCATGCCGCCTTGCGGGCGCAGACCGCGCTGGAGTTGGCGCAGCAGTCACAGGCGCTGACCGAACGTGGCCTGCGGGTGGTGGAGGGGCGGGTGCGCGCGGGGCAGTCCTCGCCAGTGGAGGCCACCCGCGCCCAGGTGCAGTTGGCCCAGGCCGAGGCGGCGGTGCGCCGGGCGCGAACCGAACGCACGGTGGCCAATCAAGCCCTGGCGCGGCTGACCGGCAGCGCCGAGGCCCGCTTCGACCGACTCGACGCCAGCTCGCTCTCGCCAGGCCCGGCGCCCAAGGCCGAACGCCTGCTGGCCACGGTCGAGCAGACCGCCGAATGGCGCCTGGCCGCGGCGCAGATCGAGCGTGGCGATGCCAGCCTGGGCTCCGAGAAGGCCCAGCGCATCCCCAACCTGACCGTGAGCCTGGGCAGCCAGTACAGCCGTGAGGAGCGTGAGCGGGTCAATGTGGTGGGGTTGTCCATGCCGCTGCCGCTGTTCGACCGCAACCAGGGCAACGTACTGGCCGCCGCGCGCCGCGCTGACCAGGCCCGCGATCTGCGCAACGCCGTCGAACTGCGCCTGCGCAGCGAAACCCGCAGTGCCCTGGAGCAGTGGGGCACGGCCATGGGCGAGGTGCAGGCGTATGACCGCACCATCCTGCCCGCCGCCCAGCAGGCGGTGGACACCGCCACCCGAGGTTTCGAGATGGGCAAGTTCGCCTTCCTCGATGTGCTCGATGCCCAGCGCACGCTGATCGAGGCGCGGGGCTTGTATCTCGAAGCGCTGGCCCAGGCGACTGATGCCCGGGCACAGGTGGAGCGGATCTACGGCGAGCTTTGAGCCTCGTCCCGTCGCGGGGCAGGCCCTGAACTGCAACGACTTTTCCAGCAGGAGCAACAATGACCAACCCACGCAAGCTCGCCATCCTCGCCGCCGCCCTGGCCGTTATCGGCCTCGGTGGCGCGGCCTGGACCGGCACCCTCGGCAAGGCCGGCAGCGGCCAGGCCCAACACGACGGCCACGGCGAAGCCGGCCATGGCCATGACGAAGAGAAGGACGACGGACACGGCCACGGTGAGTCCACAGGCGAGGGGCATGGCGAGGAGGAGGGCCAGCTGCACCTGACTGCCGAGCAGATCCGCGCCGCCGGCGTGCAGCTGGCCACCGCCGGTCCGCGCACCTTGGGCACCGCCATCAGCTTCCCCGGCGAAATCCGTTTCGACGAAGACCGCACCGCTCATGTGGTGCCACGGGTTCCTGGCGTGGTCGAGTCGGTGCAGGCCGAGCTGGGCCAGGCGGTCAAGCGCGGCCAGGTGCTGGCGGTGATCGCCAGCCAGCAGATCTCCGAGCTGCGCAGCGAGCAGCAGGCCGCGCAACGGCGCCTGGAGCTGGCCCGGCTGACCTTCACGCGTGAAAAACAGCTGTGGCAGGAACGCATCAGTGCCGAGCAGGACTACCTGCTGGCCCGCCAGGCGCTGCAGGAGGCCGAGATCGCTGCCGCCAACGCCGGGCAGAAGGTCGCCGCGGTGGCACCGGCCGGCAAGGGCAACCGCTACGAGCTGCGCGCACCGTTCGACGCGGTGGTAGTGGAAAAGCACCTGACCGTGGGCGAGGTGGTGGACGAGACCAGCAATGCCTTCACGCTATCGGACCTGAGCCGGGTCTGGGCCACCTTCGCCGTGGCCCCGCGTGACCTGGACAAGGTGGTCAGTGGTCGTGGCGTCACCGTCAGCGCGCCGGACCTCGGCGCCCAGGTGGAGGGCAAGGTCAACTACGTCGGCAGCCTGCTCGGCGAGCAGAACCGCGCCGCCACCGTGCGCGCCACCCTGGCCAACCCCAATGGCGCCTGGCGCCCCGGGTTGTTCGTCAATATCGCGGTCACCGTCGAGCGCTTCGAGGCCGAGGTGGTGGTGCCGGAAAGCGCCCTGCAGACCTGGGAAGAGCAGACCGTGGTGTTCGCCCGCACCGATGAAGGGTTCGCGGCCCGCCCGGTCAAGCCCGGCCGGCGTGATGCCGGCCAGGTGGAGATCCGTGAAGGCCTGGCCGCCGGTACCGAAGTGGCCGCCGCCGGCAGCTTCGTCCTCAAGTCCGAGCTGGGCAAAGGCTCGGCCGAACACAGCCACTGACCGGGGACGTCTTCCATGTTCGAACGCCTGATCCAATTCGCCATCGAGCAGCGCCTGGTGGTGATGCTCGCCGTGGTGCTGATGGCCGCCGTGGGCATCCACAGCTACCAGAAGCTGCCCATCGACGCCGTGCCCGACATCACCAACGTGCAGGTGCAGATCAACACCGCCGCGCCCGGCTATTCGCCCTTGGAGACCGAGCAGCGCATCACCTTCGCCATCGAGACCGCCATGGCCGGGTTGCCAGGCCTGAAGCAGACCCGCTCGCTGTCGCGCTCGGGCTTGTCGCAGGTAACGGTGATCTTCGATGACGGCACCGATATCTTCTTCGCCCGGCAACTGGTCAACGAGCGCCTGCAGGTGGCCCGCGAGCAGTTGCCCGAGGGCATCGAGGCGGCCATGGGGCCGATCTCCACCGGCCTTGGCGAGATCTTCCTGTGGACGGTCGAGGCCAAGGAGGGCGCCGCGAAGGACGACGGCACGCCCTATACCGCCACCGACCTGCGGGTGATCCAGGATTGGATCATCAAGCCGCAGCTGCGCAATGTGCCTGGCGTGGCCGAGGTCAACAGCATCGGCGGCCACGCCAAGCAGTACCTGATCGCCCCGGAGCCCAAGCGCCTGGCAGCCTACAAGCTGACCCTCAACGATCTGGTCGCCGCCCTGGAGCGCAACAACGCCAACGTCGGCGCCGGCTATATCGAACGCAACGGCGAGCAATTGCTGATCCGCGCCCCGGGCCAGGTGGCTTCGGCCGAGGACATCGCCAGCATCGTCATCTCCAGCGTCGACGGCACGCCGATCCGCGTCAGCCACGTGGCCCAGGTCGGCCTGGGCCAGGAGCTGCGCTCCGGCGCCGCCACCGAGAACGGCCGGGAGGTGGTGCTGGGCACGGTATTCATGCTGATCGGCGAGAACAGCCGCACGGTGTCCCAGGCGGTGGCGGCCAAGCTCGAGGAGATCAACCGCAGCCTGCCCAAGGGCGTGGTGGCGATCACCGTGTATGACCGCACCAACCTGGTGGAAAAGGCCATCGCCACGGTGAAGAAGAACCTCATCGAGGGCGCGATCCTGGTCATCGCGGTGCTGTTCCTGTTCCTGGGCAACATCCGCGCCGCGCTGATCACCGCCATGGTTATCCCGTTGTCGATGCTGTTCACCTTTACCGGCATGTTCAGCAACAAGGTCAGCGCCAACCTGATGAGCCTGGGTGCGCTGGACTTCGGCATCATCGTCGACGGCGCGGTGGTGATCGTCGAGAACGCCATTCGCCGCCTGGCCCATGCCCAGCAGCATCATGGCCGCATGCTGACCCGTTCCGAGCGCTTCCACGAAGTGTTTGCCGCCGCCCGCGAGGCGCGCCGGCCGCTGATCTACGGGCAATTGATCATCATGGTGGTGTACCTGCCGATCTTCGCCCTGACCGGGGTCGAGGGCAAGATGTTCCACCCCATGGCCTTCACCGTGGTGATGGCGTTGCTGGGGGCGATGATCCTCTCGGTGACCTTCGTCCCCGCGGCCCTCGCGCTGTTCGTCACCGGCAAGGTGAAGGAAGAAGAGGGCGTGGTCATGCGCACCGCCCGGCGTCGTTACGCCCCGGTGCTGGAGTGGGTGCTGGGCCGGCGCAACCTGGCCTTTGCTGGCGCCGCGACCCTGGTGCTGCTGTCCGGTGTGCTGGCCAGCCGCATGGGCAGCGAGTTCATCCCCAGCCTCAGCGAGGGTGACTTCGCCCTGCAGGCCCTGCGCGTGCCGGGCACCAGCCTGTCGCAGTCGGTGGACATGCAGCAGCGCCTGGAGAAGACCATCATCGAGCGGGTGCCGGAGGTGGAGCGGGTGTTCGCCCGCACGGGCACCGCCGAGATCGCCTCCGACCCGATGCCGCCGAACATTTCCGACGCCTATGTGATGCTCAAACCGCGCGAGCAGTGGCCGGACCAGGGCAAGTCGCGTGACGCGCTGATCGCCGAGGTGCAGCAGGCGGCGGCCAGCGTGCCGGGCAGCAACTACGAGCTGTCGCAGCCAATCCAGCTGCGCTTCAACGAGCTGATTTCCGGGGTGCGCAGCGACGTGGCGGTGAAGGTGTTCGGTGATGACATGGAGGTGCTCAACCGCACCGCCGCGCAGATCGCCACCAGCTTGCAGCAAGTGACGGGGGCGTCCGAGGTGAAGGTCGAGCAGACCACCGGCCTGCCGGTGCTGACCATCGATATCGACCGCGACAAGGCCGCCCGCCACGGCTTGAACGTGGGCGATGTGCAGGATGCCATCGCCATCGCGGTGGGGGGGCGTACCGCCGGTACCCTGTACGAAGGCGACCGTCGCTTCGACATGGTGGTGCGTCTGTCCGAGGCGCTGCGCACCGATGTCGACGGGCTGTCGAGCCTGCTGATCCCGGTGCCGGCCAGTGCCGCCGCGGGGGCCGCGCAGATCGGCTTCATCCCGCTGTCCCAGGTGGCCACGCTGAACCTGCAGCTGGGGCCCAACCAGGTCAGCCGCGAAGACGGCAAACGCGTGGTGGTGGTCAGTGCCAACGTACGCGGGCGTGACCTGGGCTCGTTCGTCGAGGAGGCGTCGCAGACCTTGATCGACCAGGTGCAGATTCCACCGGGCTACTGGACCCGCTGGGGCGGCCAGTTCGAGCAGTTGCAATCGGCGGCCGAGCGCCTGCGCGTGGTGGTGCCGGTGTCGTTGCTGCTGGTCATGGCCTTGTTGCTGATGATGTTCAACAACCTCAAGGACGGCCTGCTGGTGTTCACCGGGATTCCTTTCGCCCTCACCGGTGGCGTGCTGGCGCTGTGGCTGCGCGACATTCCGCTGTCGATCTCGGCGGGCGTGGGCTTCATCGCGCTTTCCGGGGTGGCGGTGCTCAACGGCCTGGTGATGATCGCCTTTATCCGCAACCTGCGCGAGGAAGGGCGCGGCCTGCGCGCCGCAGTCGAGGAGGGCGCCTTGACCCGCTTGCGGCCAGTGCTGATGACCGCGCTGGTGGCATCGCTCGGGTTCATCCCGATGGCCCTGGCCACTGGCACCGGTGCCGAGGTGCAGCGACCGCTGGCGACGGTGGTGATCGGCGGGATCCTGTCGTCGACGGCGCTGACCTTGCTGGTGCTGCCGGCGTTGTACCAGTGGGCGCACCGGCGCGATGAGGCCGAGACTGCGTGAACCTCTATCAACGGGCAAGCCCGCTCCCACGCAAGCATCACAGTGGGAGCGGGCTTGCCCCGCGATGCTTCAACGTCGACGCCACAGCCAGTGGTCCAGGCTCAACCTTCCAGAGCCTTTCAACAGCAGTGGCAACAACGCCACCAGGTAGATCAGCGGCAGCTTGAAGTTGCCAAACCCTTGGTCGGTGATCGCATACCCCCGCCCCAGTTCCGCCAGGCTCGACCACTGGCTTGGCCAGTGCACTGCCGCGATTGCCACTACCGTCACCACCATCAACACTGCCGAGGCCAGGCGGGTGCCGAGGCCGAGCAGCAGGAGCAGCGGGCAGAGCAGCTCGGCCCACATCGACAGTTGCCAGTTCAGGCCCGCCGGCAGCAGGTCGAACGGGAACGGAAAACTGCCTTGCAGGTCGGCGAACCAGTTGGCGCCATTGAACTTCTCCAGGCCCGATTCGAAGAACTCCCAGGCCAGGAACAGGCGCAGCGGCAGGTCGGCGCTCCAGCTGCCGGCCCGGTCGAGGGCCATGAACGGGCGAATCAGGGTGTTTGTCAGCATGGTGATCTCCTTGGGTCAGTGCGACAGGGCAGTGGCGGCCCGGCGTGAGCGTTGGGCCTGCTTGGCGATGAGCTTGAGGCTGATGGCGGCGAACATCAGGGCGAACGCCAGCGGGTACCAACCGCCCATGGGGATGCGCTTGTAGAACGACAGGCAGAACACCGCCGCCAGCACCCAGGTGCCGGTGCTGTGCAGGCCTTTCCACAGGCGTGGGCCGAGCAGGCGCATCGGTGCCTTGAACGAGGTCAGGGCCAGCAACAGGATGAACAGGTAGCCCACCGAGCCCGGGATGTTCGCCACCGCGCTACGCCCGGCCCAGAACAACTCCGGGTAGCGTTGCGCATACAGGTAGATCAGCACGCCATGGACCGTATGCGAGAAGGCGAAGGCCAGGCCCAGGTAGCGCCGTTCACGGAGCAACTGGCGGCTGGCCTGGCAGGGTAGCAGGGTGACCAGCGTCGAGGCCAGGAAGGTCAGCAGGAACAGTGCAAAGGAGCTGCGTGCCGTGGCGCGGATGGCGCTGCGCAAGCCGTCGGCACCGAGCGGATGGGTGGCGATGACCAGAGCGGTCATCAGCAGGGTCAATGCCGCGAGGGCGTGGAACAGCTTCCAGCCAGTGGGCAATGGCAATACTTTCATAGGCAAGGGTCCCGGCGTGCTTGGCGACGGCGGGGGCCGTCGCGCGGTGTGGCCGGAAGTGTGCGGGGGCGGCGTATCGGCAGTGTGTCGCGGGAGGCTGGGTTATGTAACGCTGTGTAGCGGTGCTCAGCGAGTACTGGTCAGGCGCTGCTGCGCCGCCGCGCAACCATTGATCTCCACTGCCTTTTGCAGGAAGGCCTGGCGCTGGCGCGGGTCCAGCTCGCCCAGCAGCCGGTAGATCTCGGCCTGATAGTCACGCTGGCGCCCCCACTGCAGCTGCAGGCCTTGTGGCCTGCTGCGGTTGCACGCCAGGCGGGTGGCCGGCTGCGGATAGTAGGCGGCATACAGGGTGGCCATGCTCGGGACTGCCTCCAGGGCCTCGCGGTAGGCGGGGCTGGCATTGTAGGGCGCACACCAGTGGGCGATAGCCAGCGCCGGTGGGGCAAAACCTTGCTTGAGGCTGGCCTCGAGCAAGGGGCAGGCGGCCTCGGCGATCTGGTTGGCGGGCAGGTAGGTGGTGTAGTACAGCGCCAGGCGGTACTGGGCCACTGGGTGGCCGAGGGCGACGGATTTCTTCAGCAGCGCCACGGCCGTGGGCAGTGTGTGCGCCATGGCCTGGCCCTGGCGGCTGAGTTCGGGGTCGCCAACGGCGGTACGCAGCGGGCTGGCGCTGTCGTCCTGGCTGTCGGCCTGCTCCAGCAGGGGCAATGCCTGGCGGTAAAGCAGGTCGGCATGGGGGTCGATGTTCACTTCCAGGGCCTGGGCGCCGACGGCGGCCAGCAGCAACGGCATCGCCACTGCCAGGCTGGCGCGGTGGCTGCGGCCCTGACGGCGGGCCGGAAACGAAGGAACGGCTGGGATGGTCATGGCAGTTACGCGGTTGCCTCGGGCAAATCAGGAGCGACGACAGCGTATTCTATCCATCCGCGCCCCTTCCCCGAAAGCCCGGCGTACGGCCATCAGACCAGCTTGATCGGCGCGGCCTTGCGCAGGGCCTGTCTTTCCTGGGCCAGCCCCAGCTTGGCGGTGATCACCTTGGCCAGCGCGTTATTGCCCAGGTCGTTGAAGTGCAGGCGGTCGACGAACAGGTGTTCGCTGAAGACCGGCGAGCTGCTGAGCATGCTGTTCATGTCATAGCACGGCACCGGCTCGGCCTGGTTCTTGATACGGCGAAAGAAGGCCATGTGCAGTTGGCTATCGAAGGTGTCGCCGAGCAGACGATCAAAATTCGACGGCTGGCGCTCAAGCTCGCTGAGCATAGCCTGTTCGGCGCTGGGCACGACCTCGCGGCACCAGGGCAGCAGCGGCTGGAGGATGAAGGTGAGGGTGGTATGGCCGTCGGCCAGCAGGCGATCCCATTGGCGCAGGGTGCGGCCGACGCAATCGGCGGCGCGGATCAGACGCTTATCGGGGCTGGACAGAGGCTCGATGTCCGGCCAGCGTGGTTGTCGCGCAGGCGCCAGAACCTGGCCCAGGCGCTGCCAGAGCGATTCGCGGCGTGCCTCGCCAGTGGCTTGCACCCCTTCGTTGAAGCGATTGAGAAAATCCTGGTAGGCCTGCGCCCGGTGCGGGTCCTGCGCGCCGGCCAGTACCTCGGCCAGGGCCTCCTGGGCCAGCGAGTTGAGGCCGCTGAGCACCACCACATGGCCGATCTGGCCGAAGCGGTGCTGGTGGGTGAGGAACATCAGCAGTTCCTGCGTGGCATTAAGCCCGCAACCGGTCAGGTTCAGCCAGATCTCGCCGGTCAGCATCGACAGGTAAGAGGCCACGGTGTGCTCGTCGGAGCTGGCGCCGATGCCCATGGCGGTGGAGCCGCCTACCAGCAGGTTGACCCGCGCCGCGCCGCCGCGTTCGGCCACCGAGAAGCGCTTGCCGGCGCAATGGCTGTAGCGCATGCCCAAAGCGTCGGTGTTGATGGTGCCGGAGCGGTAGCCGCGCTCATGCACGTACAGCGTGTGCGGTGCCCGGCGGCTGCCCAGTTGCAGGAAACGCTGGTAATCCTCTGCCAGTGGGTCGGGCGTGCCCATGCTGCCGGGGGTGGCGCTGTCGGTCGGTGTCATGGGCGCTCCTTGGTGTGAGGGCAGGCTCAGGCGGCCAGTTCCCTGATGTTGTAGGCCAGGCCGACAGCGGCAATCAGCAGCAGGGCGACACCCGAGGCCAGGCTTATCAGGCGGTTGCTGCGCGGCGAGGCGATCTTGCCGATGGCGAAGATGTAAAGGCTGAGCACGGCGAAATCGATGGCGATCCACAGCAGCGACAGCACCACCATGCTCTTGCCGAACGACTCGGTGATCTGGATGAACTGTGGGAAGAAGGCGATGAAGAAGATGATGTCCTTGGGGTTGGAGATGCCGACCATGAAGCCCTGCAGCAGGCCGCCACGGCCCGGCTGCACGCCGGTTGGGGCCGGGGTGGCGCCCTCGGCCGGGGCTTGCAGCGCTTCGCGCAGGGTACCCAGGGCGATGTAGCCGATGAACAGGCAGCCCAGCAGGCTCATGCCGCTGAGCCAGGCCTTGTCGATGGCTGCGCTGGTCAGGATGATCCAGGCGGCCGCGCCGATCAGCACCAGTGAAGCCCAGTTGGTGCCGACTGCGGTGAACAGGGCTTTGCGCGAGCCCGAGGCGGCGGCGGTGTTGACGATCAGGGCCACCACCGGGCCGGGCGTGGCGATTAGCAGCAGGACGGTGAGAGCATAGGTGGCGGTCAGTGCGGTATTCACGTTCAGTTCTCGGTAAGGGGTTCAGCTGTTGCGTGGGTATGGAACGGGCAGCGTGCCGGGCTTGGCGAGCCGGGCTCCTGCAACTGGTACTGCTTCCATTCGAAGTTGTCGTCCTGGCCGAAGAAACCAAGGGTCTCGGGCATGACGCCGTCGTTGTAGTGGCGCACCCGCTCACGAATCCGCGCCCGGATGCGCTGGCCGCTCTCGGTACCGGCGCTGGCGACCTCGTCGAAGCTCTCCCGCGGATTGATGACGAAGGCAATGTGCGGGCCCAGGTTGCGGCTTTTCATCAGGCGATGGGCGGGAAAGCTCATGTTGATGAACAGCGGCATGCCGGCGAAGCAGAATGACCAGCGTGCGTCATGCGGGTCCTGCGGGATCTCCTCGGGCCATGGCTGCGTGTCGCGGGCGTGGACCTCGCGCAGCACGTCCCAGGCCAGCGCCTGCTGTGCCTCGAGCGAGGAGTCGGCGGCCGTTTCGAGAAACACCAGCAACGGGTTGCCGATACGCTGCTTGAGCGGGATCGGCGTGATGGTGGCGATGTAGTCGGCCAGGCCCCGGGCGATATCGTCGGCCAGCCGTGCGGCGCGGGCGAAGACGATATGGCAGGTGCGCGCCGTGACTGCCTTGCGCCCGAACAGGCAGGGGAAGTCAGGGTTGGCCAGGGTTTCCTTGAAGTGTTCTATGGTCTTGTGTGTCCAGTGGTGGCGGTTCTGGACATGTTCGTCGGCGAGCTCTAGCGCATCCAGGCGATAGCAGTTTCCATAACCCGTAAACATGATTTCCCCAGGTAGATCCGAAGGTAGCGTTAATAGAACTTTTTCGTCATATCCGTGCAGGTTGGTTATATATAATTGTTATTTACCGGCATTTTCGGAGATGGGTCCTACGTTGTAAAACGCCTGGATCTATGACCTACTATTAGCTTCACTCATGCTCTGGAAGGCGCCATGTCGGAACGGATTCAAGCCTTGCACGCCTTGCGGGCCTTCGAAGTGGCCTCGCGCTATGGCTCCTTCACCCGCGCGGCCCAGGAACTGGCCCTTACCCAGGGCGCGGTCAGCCACCACATCAAGACCCTCGAAGCCCTGTTCGGCTGCGACCTGTTCGAGCGCCGCGGCCCCAAGCTGCGCCTGACCGAGCCTGGCCGCCTGCTGGCCCAGGAACTCAAGGTCGGCTTCAAGATCATCGAGAATGCCTGCGCGCTGTTGCGCCAGGATCGCTACGGCGTGCGGCTCAAGGCGCCGTCCACGCTCACCGTGCGCTGGCTGCTCCGGGCCCTGGACGGCTTCAAGAAGGTCGACAACAGCTGTTCGGTGCAATTGTCGAGCGTTTGGATGGACATCGATGCGGTGGATTTCTATTCCGAGCCCTATGACTGCGCCATCCTGTTGGGTAACGGGCGCTTTGCGGCGGATGTGGAGAGCCTCAAGCTGTTCGATGAATGGCTGATCCCGGTATGCCACCCGAACTACCTCGAGCAGGCGCGGCCGGAACTCTCGGTGCTCTCCAGTTGCGAATTCCTCCACCCGTCGCCGGACCGTCGCGACTGGCGGCGCTGGCTGGCGCGCATGGACGCGCTGGACATCAGCATCGACCAGGGCCAGGTGTTCGACACTCTCGATCAGGGTATTTCAGCCGCCCAGCAGGGGCTGGGCATCTCGGTGGTCGACCTGGTGCTGGCCAGCGCCGACCTCGCCGCCGGCAACCTGGCCACGCCGTTCCCCCACGCCGTGGCCACCGGCGACGGTTATTACATGACCTGGCTCAAGTCCAGCCCCAAGGCCCACCAGATGCACAAGTTGCGCGACTACCTGGTGGCGCAGGTGCCGCCGCTGTCGCACAAGGACATCAGCTACCTGTACGGCTGAGGTCGGTGGCTGGCAGCACTCGCTCGAGCATGAAGTCGATGAACACCCGCAGCTTGGGCGGCATCTGCCGCCCGGATGGCCACAGCAGGTAGAAGCTGCCGCGCCGCTCCATGAAGGGGTCGAGCACACTGACCAGGCTGCCGGCCGCCAGCTCCCGGCGCACGCTGAAGTCCGGCAGGCAGGTGATGCCACGGTGGTTGAGGGCGAAGCAGATGCGCGTCTCTACATGGTTGCAGACCATCGAGATGGGAATGGCGTAGTCCTGTTCGGGGTGCTCCCGGCGCAGCGGCCAGGTTTCCAGCTTGCCGCTGCTGGGGAAGCGGTAGTGCAGGCAGCTGTGCCCGCCGAGCTCGCGGGGGTGCTGCGGCGTGCCGCGTTCGCGCAGGTACTCGGGGGACGCCACCAGGCGATGCTGGAAGTGCCCGAGGAACTTGGCGTTCAGCCGTGAATCCAGGGGCTGGCCGCCGCGCATCACCACGTCGAAGCCTTCGCCGATGATATCCACCATGCGGTCGCTGAAGTCCAGGTCCAGCTCGATCTCCGGGTAGCGTGCCATGAACTCGGCCAGCGCCGGCATCACCAGCCCGGTCACCTGCGGCAGGCTCACCCGCAGGCGCCCGCGCGGCGCGCCGCTGGCCTGAGACAGTGCCTGCTCGGTGGCCTCGATCTCGGCCAGGATGCGCCGGCTGCGCTCGAGGAACAGTGTGCCCTCGGCGGTCAGGGTGATGCTGCGCGTGCTGCGGTGGAACAGGCGCACTCCCAGTCTTTCCTCCAGGCGGGCCACGCGTTTGCCCACGGCTGACGCGCTGATCCCCAGCGATTGGCCGGCGGCGACGAAGCTGCGGGCTTCGGCGACCCGAATGAAGACCATGAAGCCACTGAGGCTGTCCATGCTGTGCTCCGATTGCGGACGTTGGTGTCCTGACTGAGCGGAATTGTACCCGGCTTTTTCCGCAATACCCCAGCGGCGCAAGATGCCTGCCTGTTTGACCAACCGGAGACCATCATGCATTCACCTTCCCTGGCGGCCTGCGCCGGAGCATCCCCCGCCAGTGCCACGCGCCTGCCCCTGAGCGGCTTGCTGGCGCTGGCCTTGACCGGCTTCATCGCCATCCTCAGCGAGACCCTGCCGGCCGGCCTGCTCGACCAGATCGCCGACGGCATGCAGATCAGCCAGGCCATGGCCGGGCAATGGGTCACGGCCTACGCCTTGGGTTCATTGCTCACGGCCATCCCGCTGGTGACCCTGACCCAAGGCTGGTGGCGCCGTCGGGCACTGCTGCTGGCCATTGGCGGATTCATCCTGTTCAACGGGCTGACCGCGGTGTCGTCGGACAACACACTCACCTTGCTCCTGCGTTTTTGCACCGGTGCCGCCGCCGGCCTGGCCTGGGGCCTGATCGCCGGCCATGCGCGGCGCATGGTGGCACCCGCCCAGCAGGGCAAGGCCATGGCAGTGGCGATGCTGGGGCAGCCCATCGCCTTGTCGCTGGGTTTGCCCATCGGTACCTGGCTGGGGACATTTATGGGTTGGCGGGCAACCTTCGTGATGGTGACCCTGGCTGCATTGCTGCTGGTCGCCTGGGTGTTGCGGGCGGTGCCGGACTTTCCCGGCCAGGCCGCGGGCAAGCGCCCCGCGGCAATGGCAGTGTTGCGCACCCCGGGCGTGGCGCGGGTGCTGGTGGTGATCCTGGTGTGGATCCTTGGCCATAACATTCTCTACACCTACATCGTGCCGTTGCTCGCCGCGGCGGGCATGGCTGACGCGGTGGGCCAGGTGCTGATGACCTTCGGCCTGGCCTCGCTGGCCGGCATCGCCCTGGTCGGTCTGGGGGTCGATCGGCATCTGCGCGGGTTGGTGCTGTTGTGCCTGGCCGGCTTCGCCCTGGCGACCCTGGCCCTGGGACAGGTGCAAGGCGCGGCCTGGCTGGTGCATGTCAGCGTGGCGCTGTGGGGGCTGACCTACGGCGGCGCGCCGACGCTGCTGCAAACGGCCTGTGCCGATGCGGCGGGCGAGGGCGGCGATGTGGCGCAGTCTATGCTGGTGACCGTGTGGAACAGCGCCATCGCCCTGGGTGGCATCGTCGGCGGGCTGTTGCTGGTGGGGGCTGGGGTCGGGGCGTTTGGCGCGGTAGTGCTGGCACTGGTGGGGTTGGCATGGTTGCTGGTGCTGGGCGGACGCCGAGCCGGGTTCGCCGCCGGCGCCCGCTAACCCGACGTCCGTATCCGCGAAGCAGCATTTCTGGCAGCAGGACAGTTACAATCGGCAGGTGCGAACAAAGCAGCGATCCGAGGTTCCCCCGCAGTGCAATTGCAACAAGGCTTCGTCCTGACCCGCCATTGGCATGACACGCCCGAAGGCACCTGCGTGGAGTTCTGGCTGGCCACCGACCAGGGGCCCCGGCGCGTGCGCCTGACCCCGCAGCCCTCGGTGGCTTTCCTGCCCGTCGCCCAGGCCGAACACGCCCGCTTGCTGCTGGCCGATGAGCAGGGGGTCGAACTCAAGCCGCTGCAACTGCGCGACTTCGATCTGCGCCCGGTCATGGGCCTGTACTGCCGCCAGCACCGCCAACTGATCGCCCTGGAAAGACGCCTGCGCGGCGCCGGCATCGAGGTGTTCGAAGCCGATATCCGTCCGCCGGAGCGCTACCTGATGGAGCGCTTCATCACCGCGCCAGTGCGTTTCGATGGCCGCGCCGACGATCAGGGTACCTTGCTCGATGCCCAGCTCAAGCCCGACCCTGACTATCGCCCGGACCTGCGCCTGGTGTCGCTGGATATCGAGACCAGCGAGCGTGGCGAGCTGTACAGCATCGCCCTGGAAGGCTGCGGCCAGCGTCAGGTCTATATGCTCGGGCCGGCCAATGGCGAGGCCGGCGAGGTGGATTTCGACCTGCATTACTGCAGCGACCGCGCCGAACTGATCACCTGCCTCAACCAGTGGCTGGCCCGCCACGACCCCGATGCGATCATCGGCTGGAACCTGGTGCAGTTCGACCTGCGTCTGCTGCATGAGCATGCCCAGCGCCTGAGTGTGCCGCTGTGCCTGGGCCGTGACGGCGCGCCGATGCACCTGCGCGAGCATGGCAGCCACAGCCATTTCTTCGCCGAGGCGCCGGGCCGGTTGTTGATCGACGGTATCGAGGCCTTGCGCTCGGCGACCTGGAGCTTCCCCTCGTTCAGCCTGGAAAGTGTCGCGCAACAATTGCTCGGCGAGGGCAAGGCCATCGATACGCCCTACCAGCGCATGGACGAGATCAACCGCCGGTTCGCCGAGGACAAGCCGGCCCTGGCCCGCTACAACCTCAAGGATTGCGAACTGGTCACGCGGATCTTCGCCCATACCCGGCTGCTGGAGTTCCTGCTCGAGCGCTCATCGGTCACCGGCCTTGCCGTGGACCGCAGCGGCGGTTCGGTGGCCGCGTTCTGCCACCTGTACATCCCACACATGCACCGCCTGGGCTATGTCGCACCCAACCTGGGCAGTGTCGAGGGCGAGGCCAGCCCGGGCGGCTTTGTCATGGACTCGCGGCCCGGCCTGTACGATTCGGTGTTGGTGCTCGACTACAAGAGCCTTTACCCCTCGATCATCCGCACCTTCCTGATCGATCCAGTGGGTCTGGTCGAGGGCTTGCGCCAGCCGGACGACACACATTCGGTGGAGGGTTTTCGCGGCGGGCGTTTCTCGCGCAGCCAGCATTGCCTGCCAGCGATTGTCGAACGGGTGTGGCAGGGCCGCGAGGCGGCCAAGCGTGACGGAAACGCGCCGCTGTCGCAGGCGCTGAAGATCATCATGAACGCCTTCTACGGCGTGCTTGGCTCCAGCGGCTGCCGCTTCTTCGACCCGCGCCTGGCCTCCTCGATCACCATGCGCGGGCACCAGATCATGCGCCAGACCCGGACACTGATCGAAGCGCGGGGCTTCGATGTGATCTACGGCGATACCGACTCCACCTTCGTCTGGCTCAAAGGCGCCCACGACGAAGAGGGCGCGGCGCGCATCGGCCGCGAGCTGGTGGCCGAGGTCAACCAGTGGTGGCGCCGCCACCTGGCCGAGACCCTGGGCCTGGACAGCGCCCTGGAGCTGCAATACGAAACCCACTACCGGCGTTTCCTCATGCCAACCATCCGTGGCGCCGACGAAGGCAGCAAGAAACGCTATGCCGGCCTGGTACGACGTGGCGACGGCAGCGAGGAGATGGTCTACAAGGGCCTGGAGTCTGTACGTACCGACTGGTCGCCCCTGGCCCGACAGTTCCAGCAGGAGCTCTATGGCCGGGTGTTTCGGGGCCAGCCGTATCGCGACTATGTGCGCGGCTATATCGAGCGCACCCTGGCCGGTGAGCAGGATGAACTGCTGGTCTATCGCAAGCGCCTGCGTCGGCCGCTGGCCGACTACCAGCGCAACGTGCCGCCGCATGTGCGCGCAGCGCGGCTCGCGGACCAGTACAACGCCCGCCTCGGGCGCCCATTGCAGTATCAGCGCGGCGGCTGGATCAGCTATGTCATCACCACGGCCGGCCCGGAGCCCTTGGAGAACCGCCAGGCACCCTTGGACTACGACCACTACCTGACGCGCCAGTTGCAACCGGTGGCCGATGCCATCCTGCCCTTTGTCGCCGATGACTTCGCGGCGCTGATCGATCGTCAACTAGCGCTGTTCTGAGTGCGGTGGTAGCCGGCTAGTGCGAGGTGCAAGGCAGCTGTCCCTAAGCTGTGGCCTCCAGCACAAGGAGACCACGCATGCCCACCGACAGCGATTCAGGGGTTGCGCAAAGCGACGACACGCTCAGGCTCGAACAGGCATTCCAGGATGGCCTGATCGCCAAGCGGCTGCCTGAGTGGTTGCACAGGCTTGGCGATGCCCCTCTGGCGGAATTGAGCGCCGCCCTCAAGACCAGCCTTGACTGCCGGCAACGGCTGCAGACGCGTTGGGGACGTGTGCAGGGGATCGAAGCGTTTGTCGGTGCCGCCTTGCAGGATGTCTTCGACAAACGATTCACCCCAGGGTTGGATGTCGGCACCCTGTGGTTTCGCCAAGGGTATCCGGTGCCGTTGCGCGGTCAGTATTTCACCACTCGGGTTCCGGTTTCGGGTACTGACTATGCGCAGGTACCGCTGGTGGAAGCCATACTGCGCAATTTCGTCGCCAGCGAGTCCATGCCCAACGGCCAGCCGCGTGGCAACGGCCTGTTCGACGAGGCCGGGGGGCGTCTTGACCAGCCCAGCGCGATCGGGTTTGCCCGGTTATGCCGCGAACTGGATGCTGGCGCACGCTACCAGCGCCACCTGGACGCAGTCCTTGACCCGCCCGGCGAGCAAAGCATGCGCGAGTTGCTGGCGCGGTTGCTGCATTCCACGCTTGTCGTCGATGCGTGCAAGGCCAATGCCGATGGCATCCTGAGCGCCGCCGAGCTCAACCTGCTGCTGCGCGTGTGCCGCAATGGCGAGCCGCAGGCCCTGGACGGGGCGCCGGTGGTTGTCAAGCAACTGCGCGTGCTGGAGTGCGCGCTGGAGCAGATCATCGTGTTCGACGTCGTCGATCAGGGCTGGTTGCGCAATACCAGCAAGCGCATCCTCTGCTACATCCCAGGTGATCCACACGGCCCCTGGAGTGCCCATCCCGACCTGGAGCACCTTAGCCACAAGCGGCTGGGTCGCCACTTGCGCGATGGCGCCTACCTGAAGTTCTTCAGCCGTTTTCTGAGGCGCCGCGACAGCCATCGCTTCTTTTCGGCCGTCATCGAGTTGTACCGGGATGTGGCGATCTGGGCTACCCGCGACCTCCAGGTACACATGCGCCCCATGCCACAACCGCTGTTCGACCATCTGGCGGCGGCGCGTATCGCGCAGATCAAGGATGACGCCGCAGTGATCGCGCCGCCCGTGGCACAACTCGATCGAGCGGTGCAGCAGGCCCATGACCGGTACCTTGCCGCACAGGGGTGGTTGCTTGTGGGCCTGGCAGGTTTTTTCATCCCTGTTGTCGGCGCTGCATTGCTCGCGGTCTTTGCCTGGGATCTGCTCACCGAGGTTTTCCATGGCGTCGAGGATTGGCAGGACGGCGATACCTCTGCCGCTCTCGACCATCTTACGCATGTGGTACGCGATCTGGCCGTGGTGGCGGCGACTGCGGCCGGGGTGTCGGCCGCGCGTCATGCGTGGGGGCGTTCGCTGCTGGTCGACAGCCTGGTGCCGGCGCAAATGGAAAATGGCGAGACGAAACTGTGGAACCAGGACTTGGCGGCCTATCGCAGTGAGGCGCCACCGTTGGCTGCGCGGCAAGATAGCGATGGCGTCCAGCGGCTTGCTGGGCAAGCGTTCATCGAGATGGATGGGCAGCACTATCCGGTGCAGCAGCACAGCGTGGATGGCGCGTGGCAATTGCGCCCCCGGGCAGGCTTCGGCCCTGTGTTGCGTGGCAACGGTGCCGGAGCTTGGCGGTTGGCCAGTGCGCAGCCGTCGTGCTGGCAGGGCGCACGCCTGATGTTTCGTCGATTGGGCAGACCGTTCAGCGAACTGGATGCTGCCAGGGTTGACGCAGCATTGAGTATTCACGGGATTGGCACAGGCAATCTGCGGGTCTTGCATATGGAAAACCAGGTGCCCGATCCCTGGCTCTGTGACAGCGTCGAACGCCTGCTCCTGGAGGCGCGCATAGGTCGGGCGATCATGGATCTACGTTCCGGAGTGGGCAGCGAGGATCATGAGCTGCTGCGCCATGCCCGGCGTTTGTCGGAAATACCTGGGCTGGAGGGCGCGCGGCTTGCCGGGCAGATTGGAGTGCACCGGCGGCGGTTGTTGCAGGCGCTGTACGACAGTGGGCAGGAAGCCGATACGGTCGCTATCGCCACGCTGCGACGGATCTTTACAGGCTTGCACAGACGAGCGGCGCAGGCCTTGCTGGAAGGTGCCGATGCCGACGACTACCGGCGCCTGGTCGAAACCGGCAGGATACCCATGCGCCTTGCCGAGAGTGCCAGGGCGAGCGTCGCGCGGATCCGTACGGTGCGGGTTCTGGAGGCCCTGCATTACGACATGCCGCAGTCAGCGGACCTTGCGCGGGTGGTGATCGGGCTGCTCGAAGGGGTGACGGGCGCTTCCAGGTCCATACGCTGGCGCCTGCTGGACGAGCATGTCGGTGGGACGGCGCTGGTCGCGGGCGGCGACCCCGCGACGGCGACCGGCCTGTTGCACCTCGATGGCCGGTTTGTGCGCCTGGATCCACAGGGCAACACCGTGGGAGAGGCTGGTGACCTGTTCGAGGTCATGGCCGCTGCCTACGACGCTGACCAACTCACGGCGCTGGGCCTGGACGCACCTTTTGCCGCCAGCCTGCGCCTGGCGGTGCGGCGGCGCGCCGTTGCCGACCGGCAGGCCGTGGAGCGCCTGCTGTCACCTGCGCGGCCAGGTGCCTTGCGCGCGCCATCGCGGCTGCAGGACGGTCGCTTCGGTTATCTGCTGAGCGGGCGCCAGCCCGGCGGAGGGTGGCGCAGGGGCAGGCCGCAGGCCCTGATCGACAGGGTGCACGGCCTGTTTCCAGCCCTGGAGCAGGCAGAGCTCGATAGGTGGATCAGCGCGGTCCAGGCCTCGGGGCGGCCCGTCGAGGAGGTCCTGGCGACGGTGCGTGCGCAATCCGAACTGTTGCGCCAGCACATGGACCGCTGGATCAGAAGCGTTTCGGGTGGCGAGGCCCGGGAGCAGCGCCGCTACTTCGGTGACGCGCTCATGCGGTGCTGGCAACGCAGTACGTTCGAAGAGTCCGTTCATCGCTTCCCTCCGATCGAGCTCTGGTGGAGCCAGATGGGCGCCAGGCCAGGCGTCCTCCCGGAACTGCCGGATCAAATCCGTCTAAGTCGCGTTGCGATCCTGTCATTGCGCGGCATGGAACTGGAAGCGGTTCCCGACAGTTTTCTCCAGGCGTTTGCCAATCTCAGAGTACTGGAGCTGCCCGGCAACAGGCTAACTCGTCTGCCGGCGCAATTGCAGCATATGCGCCAGTTGCAGTGCCTGGACCTGTGCAACAACCAGATCGCGCTGGATCCTGGTCAAAGCGCAGTGCTCGCCGGTTGCGAAGCGCTCACCTACCTGAATCTTTCCCACAACCCGCTCGGGCGCACGTTCTCGGTGCATGCGATGACGCAGCTCAACGAATTGCGTTTGAGCGGCAGCAGGATCGCCGCTCTGCCTCACGGTACGCTGGAGTGCCAGCGGCTGGTTACGCTCGATGTGCGCGACAACCTCATCACCGCGTTGCCCGAAGGTTTTTATCAAGCACAGCTTTGGACCAGGGGCCGGGTGTGGCTGCAGGGCAACCCCTTGACGTCCGAGCAGCGTCAGCGGTTGCTGGCAGCCTTGGCTCTGCCGGTTGCACCTGTGCAATTGATTGAGCCTGACATCCCGGCGCGTATGCGCTGGCTCGATGCGATCGAGGATAGGCACCGCGATGAGTTGGGTTCGGCCTGGGCGCTGGTGGACGGCAACGAACACGGCGAAGCGTTTTTCGACCTGCTCACGGGCTTGACGGAATCGGCCGACTTTCGCAGCCCTGTCGGTGCCCGCGATCTCGCCTTTCGGGTACTGGAGATGCTCCAGGCGATGGATGCGGATGCAGAGCTATGCAATGAACTGTTCGCCTGCGCCCGGGATGTCACCTGCCAGGACAGCATTACCCTGCGTTTCAGCGACCTGGAAGTGCGTTTGCTGGTGAGGCAGGCGCAGCAGGGCAGCGTTGTGGGTAATCGTGAACGGGCCTTGCTGCATCTTGGGCGTCAGCTGTGGCGGCTGGACGCCGTCGATCGTATCGCCCTGGAAGATGTTCAGGCACGGCGAGCGGCAGGCGGGAACCCGGACGAAATCGAGGTGGTACTGGCGTATCGGCTGGCGCTGCGCCGCGATCTGGACTTGCCGCTGCGGATCAATGATATGTTGTTCCGCGACTTTGCAGGTGTCGGCATGCAGCAGGTCGCGCAGGCGCGTGAGCGTGTGCTGGCGGCAGAGAGTAGCGAGACGGTGGCACGGTCGTTGGCCGAGAGGGATTTTTGGTGCCGGCACCTGCGCCATGTCTATCAGGCACGCTTCGATGCCTTCAATGCGCCCTATCACGCCCGCGTGGAGGCACTGATGGCGGATCGGAGTCTATCGGAAGCAGCTCGGCTGGAGCAGATCGGCCAGGTACAGGAGACGCAGGCGCTAGCCGAGCGCACGATGATGCTTGAAATGACTCGTCATGCATTGGAGCTGGTTGTCGAGCAGGAAATCTTCGTTCGCTGAGTTCCCTTCGGAGCATGATGGCTTTGGACTACGCTCAAGGTTGGGAGTGGTGATTCCGTAAAGGGTGTCAGCAAGATCTGCGAGGGTTGCCGAAACCGCTGGTTACCTTTGACCCAAGCAGATAGATGAACACTTGGTTTAGGCTCCCGGCCCGGATCTTTCTCCCTGATCTGCAGTCTTTGGTTTATCGAGAGAATAAGGAGATGCGCATGCTCGTTCGGTCACTGACCCTCGCCACCTTGCTTGCCGTAGCCGGCCCTTTGCACGCCGCCGACAGCGATGCCCCGCTGGCCAAGGAACTGGGCAAGGCCAGGCCATTGGTGGTCATTGCCCCGAGTTCAGCCGACCCGACCCTGCGTGGCCTGGAAGAGGCGCTGAAAAAGCCTGCGACCCAGGCCGGATTCAAGGAGCGTGGCCTGGTGCTGTACAGCGTCGCCAACATGATGGGCAAGCGTGAGGACAAGAACCTCGAGCAGCAGACCACCATGGCGTTGATCCGAGAGCTCAAGCTGGGGGCCAGCAAAGGCACCAAGGTGATCCTGGTGGGCAAGGATGGCGAGCGCCATGTGCTCAAGGACGACGACAGCGGCGAGAAGCTCGACCCGCAAGTTATTTTCAAGGCAGTCGATGAATTGCCGGCCAGCGAGCAGGCGGTGACAGCGCCGGAGCCGGTAGCCGCTGCACCAGCCGAGCCCAAGGCCAAGGACAGCAAGGCCAAGCCGAGCAAGCCCGCCAAACCTGCCGCGCCGCCCAAGCCGCTGGAAGACTGACGCCTCTGTCACGGCCCTCTGCACGAGCAGAAGGCCGTTCTTGTATCCCTGTGTATCTGCGCCTCGCCCCGACCCACTGCCATACAAAACCACGCCCGCTCCGATACATCGACGACACACCGCTGCGGCTCAATGGCTCCACTTTCCAACCACAGTGGAGCGACACCATGAAAACGACCCGTCAAACCCTCGGCCTGCTCGGCGCCACCCTGCTCGGCGGCATGGTCCTGGGCAACAGCGCCTTCGCGGTAGAACCGTTGGCCCAGGGCTACCAGCTGGCCGCTGCCAAGACCCCTGGCGAAGGCAAGTGCGGTGAGGGCAAATGCGGTGCCAGCGGCAAGGTCACGCAAAGCGAAGGCAAATGTGGCGAGGGCAAGTGTGGCGCCAGCGCCAAGGCCGGTGCCGAGGGCAAGTGCGGTGAGGGCAAGTGCGGCGACGCCTCGTTCGCCCGCACCGACAGCAACCATGATGGCAAGGTCTCGCGCGAGGAGTTCCTGGCCGTGGCCAAGGACCGGGCGGCCGACTTCGACAAGATCGACCGCAACCACGATGGCTTCATTTCCGAGCAGGAGGCCCACGATCACCTGGCGGCGATCTACAAGGCCAATGGCAAGGCGATGCCCGACGGGTTGTTCAGCCACCTGACCAGGTCCTGAAGCCTGTCGCGGGGCCAGCCCGCTCCCACCGGAATCTGCCCTGTGGGGGCGGGCTGGCCCCGCGATGTCGATCCCTGCCATGCGGAACCCTCCGACCATGCCCCAACACACCTTGCACACCGGTCTCGGCCTGCGCCGCGGCCTGCTGCCCGACCTGCTGACCATGGAGGCGGGCGCAGTGGACTTCCTTGAGTGCGCCCCGGAGAACTGGATCGGTGTCGGCGGCGCCTTCGGCCAGGGCCTGGCGCGCCTGGCCGAGCGCTTTGCCATCGCCTGCCACGGCCTGTCGTTGTCATTGGGTGGCACCGCGTCGCTGGACCTAGGCTTCCTCCAGCGCACCCGGCAGTTCCTCGACCGCCACCAGGTGCGGATGTACAGCGAGCACCTGAGCTATTGCAGCGACGACGGTCACCTCTATGACCTGATGCCGATTCCGTTCACCGACGAGGCCGTCCACCATGTGGCCGCCCGTATCCGCCAGGTCCAGGACATCCTTGGCCGGCGCATCGCCGTGGAGAACATCAGCTACTACGCCGCGCCGTACCAGGCGATGGCCGAGCTGGATTTCGTCCGCGCCGTGCTCGACGAGGCCGACTGCGACCTGCTGCTGGACGTCAACAACGTCTTCGTCAACGCCTGCAACCACCGTTACGACGCCCGGGCCTTCCTCGCCGGCCTTCCCCGCGAGCGGGTGGTGGGCATGCACGTGGCCGGTCACTATGACGAAGCGCCGGACCTGAAGGTCGACACCCACGGCGCGCCGGTCAAGGAGGATGTCTGGGCCTTGTTCGCCGTCGCCTGCCAGCGCTTCGGCGCGCAACCCACCGTGCTCGAGCGCGACTTCAACTACCCGCCGCTGGCCGACTTGCTGGCCGAGACGGCGCGCATCCGCGACGTGCAACGTGCCCATGGAGCGTAAGACCATGATCGAAACCCTGCGCCACCAGCAGTTCACCCTGGCCCGCCACCTGCGCGACCCGGTCGGCAACCCGCCGCCGCCCGGTATCGAGGCGCGGCGCCTGAAGGTCTACCGCGAATTGTTCTATGGCGCCATCGAAGGGCTGTTGGCCGGCAGTTTTCCGGTGATGCGCCGGACCCTAGGCGATGAGCACTGGCATGCGCGGGTGCGTGACTTCTACGCCCATTACCGTAGCCAGACGCCGCTGTTTACCGAAGTAGCCGAAGCCTTCATCGACTACCTGCAGGGCGTCGCGCCGGACGCTCCCTGGCAGCTGGAGCTGGCGCACTACGAATGGATCGAAGCGCAGCTGTACCTGAGCGACGCCGAGGATCCGCCGCACGACCCGGACGGCGACCTGCTGGTCGGCGAGCCGCTGCTGTCGTGCGTGGCGCGGGTGCTGGCCTACCGCTGGCCGGTGGAGCGCATCGGTCCCGAGTATCAACCCGACGAGGCGCCGGAGCAGCCCACCTTGTTGCTGGTGTACCGCGACGCCAACCTGCAGGTACGCTTCGCCCGGTTGGCGCCTTTGGCCTGGCAGCTGCTGGTGGGCTTGCCCGGTACCGGGCGCGAGCGCTTGCGGGCGCTGGGGAGTCAGCACCTGCAGCAAGGGCTGCAGATGCTGAGGCAGTTGCGTGAGCAGGGCATCATCGTGGGTACTCGAGATGCCCTGTAGGCGCGCGCAGATGTACCGTCAGGCCACCGGGATCAACGGATCGGCGGCCGCCAGCGCTGCCGCGCGGTCAGCCGCCGGCGGATAGATCCATACCGAATTGATCTGCTGCTTGAGCTGCTTGGCCTCGGCCTTGTCCGTCGGCGGCGAAACGGTGCGCTCCCAGCCTTCGGTGTACACAGCGCCCCAGGCGCCCAAGTCCAGGCAGGTGACGTACTTGGGCTGGCTGTAGGTCATCGGTGCCACGCCGATCAGCTCGGCGGCGGCATTGTTGCCAGCGTAGCGGCCCAGCGGAATGGCATGCTGGCAGGACATCACTGCGAAGTTGCCAACCTCGTCGCAGGCAGCGTAGGCCACATCGCCCGCGGCGTACACCGTCGGGTTGCCGATGACCTTGAGGTTGCCATCCACATGCAGGCGGCCCTGGCGGTCGCGTTCGCCGCTGATCTGCTCGGTCAGTGGGTTGGCCTTGAAGCCCACGGTCCAAACAACGGTGTTGGCGGCGATGCGTTCACCGTTGTCCAGCAGCACGCCGCCGCCATCCACCGAGGCCACCGTGGCGCCGCAGATCCACTCGATCCCCAGCGCCGCCGATGCCTGTTCGATGGCCGGGCGAATGCCGTCGCCCAGGGCGGCGCCGATCTTCGCGCCGCGGTCGACCACGACGATGCGCGGCTTGACCTTGTCGCCCAGGATCGCTCGCAACCGGCTGGGCAGCTCGGTGGCGGTCTCGATGCCGGTGAAGCCGCCACCGGCCACCACCACGGTATTGCGTGCGGGGCTGTCGGGGCGGGCGGCCAGGGACTTGAGGTGTTCTTCCAGGCGGGTGGCCGAGTCGATCTTGTCGACATCGAAGGCGTGCTGGTCGAAGCCTGCCAGCGTCGGGCGGTTGAGCAGGCTGCCGCAGGCCATGATCAGGCGGTCGTAACCCATCTTGGCTTCGATGCCACCCGTCTGCCGATAGGCCACCTGCTGGTTGGCCTGGTCGATGTGGTAGGCCGTGCCTTTGACGAAGCGCACGTTGACCGCGTCGAACACCGCCTGCAAGGGAGCGGCCATGGTGTGTACGTCGGGTTCGTAGAAGCGTGGGCGGATGTGCAGCTCCGCCTGGGGGGCGAGCACGGTGATCAGCACGTCGTCGCGTTTGTGCAGGTCGAGCAGGCGGGCGGCGCCGAGGGCGCTCCACAGCCCGGCGAAGCCTGCGCCAATGATCAGGATCTGTTTCATGAGGGGCTCCTGGATGCCGCGATTATGGATGTTGTCGCTGCGGCAGTGGAAAAAGGGTACGCCTTGGGGGTGAGCCTGGATTGCGGCCCGACAAGCGTGGTGCAGATGCTAAGCGCCCCCTCGGTTTGCCCCTAGGCCAAAGAACCCTGGATTTCGGCCAGCGGCACGCTGCGGGCGAAGCGGGCCCTATAGTCTCGCGGGGTTACCGCCAGGTGGCGCTGGAACGCCAGGCGCATACGCTCCTCGCTGCCGAACCCGCACTGGCGGGCGACCTGCTCGATATGCTGGTCGGAGTTTTCCAGCAAGCGGCGCGCCGCCTCCAGGCGGAACACCTCGATGGCCTTGGCCGGGGTGCGGCCGGTCTTGTGCTTGTACACCCGGGTGAAGTTGCGCAGGCTCATGCGCGCCTGCTCGGCCAGCCGCTCGACCGTCAGCCGCGGGTCGCCCAGGTGCTCGCTGAGCCATAGGTGCAGGGCCTCGAAGGCGTCGCTGTCCTCGCCCTGGGCCTTGAGCAGTTCGCTGAACTGCGCCTGGCCGCCGGGGCGCTTGAGGAACACCACCAATTCGCGGGCCACCTGCATGGCCACCTCGCGGCCGCAGTCGGCCTCGACCAGGGCCAGCGCCAGGTCGATGCCGGCGCTGACGCCGGCCGAAGTCCACACCTGATCCTGCTGCACGAAGATCGATTCGGCATCCACCTCGATGGCCGGGAAGCGTCGGTGCAGGGCATCGCACATCGCCCAGTGGGTGGCGGCCCGGCGGCCATCAAGCAGGCCAGCGGCGGCCAGCAGAAAGGTACCACTGCATACCGAAGCGGTACGTCGGGCGCGTTGGGCGGCCTGGGCCAGCCAGGCGACCAGCTCGGCGTGATCGGGGAGGGTGCGGACGATCTCCGGGGCGCCGGGCACGACCAGCGTGTCGAAGGGCTCGTGCAGCCAGGGCGCCAGTGGCTCGGTGGCGACGGCCAGGCCCTCGGCGGTGGCCACCAGGCCCCCTTCGAGGCTGGCAGTGACCACCCGGTAGCCGGGCAGGCCGCGCGCGGCGCGGGCCTTGGTCGCGGCCCAGAACACCGTCTGCGCGCCGCTGAGGTCGAGCAGGCCCATCTGCGGGTAGGCGAGGAACAGCAAGGTGCGCGGCTGGTCAAGCGCGTGCACGGGCGCTGCGGGAATTTGCGGGATGTCGGTCATGGCGCGCTGCTTGTGGACGGGGCGTAGGCCCTAGTCGAGCAGGTGGCGCGATGATGTTCAAGCACGACGCGATGGCCGTCAGACCTGGGCTCTTGTGGGAGCGGGCCAAGCCCGCTCCCACGCTGTTACCTGGCCGACCTAGAAGCTGTAGTCCACCGTGGCGAAATACGAGCGCGGTGCGCCCAGCAGCCACTGTTCGCCGCTGTAGCTCGACTGGGCGTACTCGCGATCGAACAGGTTGTTCACCTGCAGGCCCAGGCGCACGTCGGGTAGCACCTGCCAGCCGATGTTGGCATCGACCACGGTGTAGCCCGGCACGCGTTGGTCATTGGCGGCGCTGGTATAGCGGGCGTCTACGTAGCGCAGGCCAATACCGGTGTCGACGCTTTGCCCGAAGCCTTTGCTCAGCCACAGGTTGGCGGTTCGACGTGGGACGTCCTGAGGGTGGTTGCCAGACCGGTCGTAGGAAACGCCTCGGCTGAGCTGAGTGAAGTCATCGTACTTGGCGCGCACCAAGGCTGCGTTGCCCGACAGTTGCCATTGATTGCCCAGTGCCAGCTCCAGGCTTGCCTCCAGGCCATCGGAGGTCTGTTGGCCTGCCTGCTGGCTGCGCTTGGAGACCACGTCGTACACCGGCAGCTTCTTCTTGACGATGTGGTAGGCCGCCAACGTCCATTCGCCGCGTCCGTCCCAGAACCGTTGCTTGAGGCCGAATTCGGTCTGCTTGGCTTCGGTCAGTTCAAGGCGTTGCTCCGGGCGCAGGGTCAGCAGGTCACCGACACCATCCTCGCTGGTGGAGTACTGGCCGTACACCGACAGATCGTCAGTCAGCGCGTACACCAGGCCGGCGCGCCAGTTGCCGCCACGCAGGCTCTGGTCTTCGCGAGTGTCCTTCACCAGGTCGTTGCGGTCGATGTGGTTCTGGTCGCGGCGTATGCCGGTGACCAGCGACAGGCGCTCGGTCAGTTGCGTGCGGTTTTCGGCGAACAGCGAGAAGGTGCTGGTTTTCGACAGCGTCTGCGGGCGCGTTGGATCCGCACTGTGGAACCCGCCGGGCGCCGGCCGCCAAGGGTCGAGCGGGTCGGTGTAGCCATCCTCATAGGGTGAGTTGCTGTCGATGTTGAAGCGGATCTTGTTGTACTCGGCGCCCACCACGGTCTTGCTGGCCAGGCCGAACAGCGAGTGATCGAAGGTGAAGCTCTGGCGGTCGCCGATCTGCTCCTGGTTGTGCTTGATCTCCAGGAAACTGCGGCGCTGGATCACACCGGCATCCCAGGCGTATTCCTCGGCATTGCGCCAGTGGCGACGGCTTTTGATGTAGTACAGCTGGTTGCTGGCGCTGATGCTGTCGCTGATGTTCCAGTCGCTGGTCAGCCGTGTCCACTCATCGTGGTAGCGCTGCTGGTCATTGCTGACGTTGTAGTTCTTGTTGCGCACGCGGCTGCGCAGATGGCCGTCGATCAGCGGCGTGCCGTAGTAGTTGGCAGGTTGTGCGTCGCCGCGTTCGTGGGACAAGGTGAAGCTCAGGTCGTCACTGGCATCGAAGCGCAGCGCGCCGGAAAACGCCAGGCTGCGCGAATCGGTGCGGTCGACCCAGCCGTTGCCCGCCTGCTGGTTCAGGGTGGCGCGGTAGCTCAGGCGCTCGCTCAGGCTGCCGCCGCTGTCCAGCCCCAGTTGCTGGCGGTCCCAGGAGCCATAGCCCAGGCGCAGGTGGTTGCGGATATCACCGCTGAAGGGCTTTTTCGGAATCACGTTGACCGTTGCCCCGGTGGCGCCCTCGCCATACAGCACCGAGGCAGGCCCACGGATCACATCGATACGCTCGACCATCCAGGGGTCGACTGGGTAGGTGAGGGTGCCGGCGCCGGCGTACAGGCGCGCCCCGTCGAACAGGGTCATCACCGAACTCTGGCCCGTGAAACCGCGCGCCGACAAGCCGGTGCCGCCATCGCCAGGGGTACCGATGAAGGTGATGCCCGGCGAGCGGGTCACGGCATCCTGCACCGTGGTGTTGTTGCGCTGCTGAATCTGCGCGGCGGTGATGCTGCTGGTGCTCGCCGGGGTTTCCAGGGCACTGAGGTTCAGGCGTGAACCGGCCTGGGTGGGGGTGGCCAGGTCGACGGTCTGCGGGTCGCGGCTGTCGGTGATCGCCGTGGAGGGCAGGGTGAGCGCAGGGCTGGGCTGCTCGTCGGCCAGCGCCGGCAGGGACACGGCCAGGCAGGCCGCCAGGGTGTGAAGCTTGTTGATACGGGACATGTCGTTCCACTGCTGCAGGAAAGAATGGATCCCGGTGGAAAACACGCAACGGCGAAGCGCGCGCAGGCGCGCACGCGAATACCGGCCTGCGCCCGCCCACCGCGGGTTGCCAAGTGAAGCCTCAGGCCGGTCTCCGGGCTTGCGAGGGTCGTGAAGCCTTCACCTTCCCATGCGTGTGCACAGTGGTCTGTCGAAGGGTTCGCTCGCTTACCGTTGCGGGGGCAGCGCCGGACTTGTCGTGGTATCGACTCACCGGCTTCCCGTTTCACCTTGCGCGCGGCGGCGCAGGGCACCTGAAACTGGCGCGCATCTGACCACCGAACGGGCAGGGAGTCAATCGTCTGGATGGGTGGGCTGAATCTTGCTGAATCGCGGTTCAGAGCGGTTGCCGTCAGGCAGGTATTGTCTGCGGCCAGGCCTCGTGCATTGGCGCAGGCCGCGCAGGGCGCTACCATCGGCAGCCAGCCTCCTTATCCAACACCAACAAGCCAAGGACGCGTATGACCGAGCACGCCCTGTCCCTGCAACAACTCGCCGCCCCCGAAGGCATCTGCTACGGCTGCGGCTGTTCCCACCCCAGCGGCCTGCATGTGCAGAGCCACTGGGACGCCGACGGCATCCACCTGTCGTGCCGGCATACCCCCGACCCGACTTTCACCGGCTGGCCCGGCCTGGTCTACGGTGGCCTGCTGGCCATGCTGGTCGACTGCCACTCCAACTGGACCGCCATGGCCTGTCACTACCGTGCCGAAGGCCGCGAACCTGGCACCTTGCCACGTATCGACTGCGTCACCGGCCAGCTTGGCCTGACCTACCTCAAGCCCACGCCCATGGGCGTCGAGCTGCTGCTCAAGGCCCGGGTCGAGGGTGAGCTGGGGCGCAAGACCCGGGTGATCTGCGAGGTCTGGGCCGGGGATGTACTGACTGTCACCGCCGATTCGGTATTTGTGCGGGTCGACACCGAGAAGCTCAAGCGCCAGGCCCATGGCGACGCCTGAACTTGCACCCATGGGGTGGGGCTGGCATTGTCGAACGTGACCCGGCTGCCCGACAGGATGTTGCCATGCCCTACCAGATTCGCCCGGCCCGTGACGAAGACTGCGTGGCCCTGAGCCTTGTCGGCCAGGCGACCTTCGCCCTGGCCAGCCCGCCCGATAGCGCGGTCAGCGCCCAGCAGCACTACATCGCCCACCATCTCCAGCCCGAACATTTCCAGGCGCACCTGGAGCACCCGCACAAGCGATTGCTGGTGGTCGAACGGGATGGCCAGGTGCTGGGCTACAGCATGCTCGACCTGGCGCCCGGCAAGCTGGGCATTGCCGAAGCCGATCAACTGGCGGAAATCTCCCGCTGCTATGTACTACCCTGCGCCCATGGCACCGGCGCCGCGCAATTGTTGCTCGCCACCACCCTGGCCCAGGTCGATGGCCAGGCGCGCCTGACAGTCAATGAGCTGAACGCTCGGGCGATCGGTTTCTATCAGCGCAACGGCTTTTGCAAGGTGGGCGAGGCGATCTTCCCTTGCGGCGACGAGCGGCACCGCGACTGGGTGATGGTCAGGATGGCCGAAGATCATCTAGATTGAAGGCTCCCAACGCGAAGGCACCCCCATGACCGAACTTTCCGCATTCCCCATCACCGGCAAATGGCCGGCGCGACACCCCGAGCGTCTGCAACTGTACTCGCTGGCCACGCCCAACGGGGTCAAGGTCTCGATCATGCTCGAGGAAATCGGCCTGCCCTACGAGGTGCACAAGGTCAGCTTCGAAACCGAGGATCAGTTGAGCCCCGCGTTCATCTCCCTGAGCGCCAACAACAAGATCCCGGCGATTCTTGACCCCGATGGGCCGGGGGGCCAACCGTTGCCCTTGTTCGAGTCGGGGGCGATCCTGCAGTACCTGGCCGAGAAGAGCGGCCAGTTGCTGAGCCAGGACCCGGCCCAGCGCTACCAGACCCTGCAGTGGCTGATGTTCCAGATGGGCGGCATCGGGCCGATGTTCGGCCAGGTGGGGTTCTTCCATTTCTTCGCGGGCAAGGAGTATGAGGACAAGCGTCCGCGAGACCGTTACGTCAATGAGTCCAAGCGCCTGCTGGCGGTGCTCGACCGCCACCTGCAAGGGCGGGAGTGGATGGTCGATGCATACAGCATCGCCGATATCGCCATCTTCCCCTGGGTGCGTAACCTGGTGGAGCGCTACAACGCGCGGGAGCTGGTGGAATTCGACACGTTCAAGGAAGTGCAGCGGGTGCTGGCGCGGTTCCTCGAGCGCCCGGCCGTGCAGCGAGGCCTGAAGATTCCGGCATGACCTCGTCGGGGGCTGCGCGGCAGCCCCCGTCGCACATCCTCAGAGGATCTGGTTCAGCAACCAGTACAAGCACCCCGCCAGCACCATTGCCGCCGGCAATGTCAGCACCCAGGCCATCAGCAGGTTGACCAGCGTCTTGCGTTGAATCCCCGAGCCATTGGCCACCATGGTCCCGGCCACCCCCGAACTCAGCACATGGGTGGTCGATACCGGCAGGCCGAACATATCCGCCGCACCGATGGTGCACATCGCCACCACCTCGGCCGAAGCGCCCTGGGCATAGCTCAGGTGGGTCTTGCCGATCTTCTCGCCCACCGTCACCACGATGCGCCGCCAGCCGACCATGGTGCCCAGGCCCAGGGCGATGGCCACCGCCACCTTGACCCACAGCGGGATATAGCGGGTGGCGTCGTCCAGTTGGCGCTTGAACAACTGCACATGGCGGGCGGTATCGGCGTCGTAGCGGGCCAGCTGGTGCTTGTCGATCTGGCGGATGGCTTCGCTGGCCAGGTACATGTCGTTGCGCACGTTGGCCATGGCCTCGGCCGGCACGCGCTTGAGCGAGCCATAGCCCTTGACCTCCTCGCCGATCATGCCAGTCAGCGCGGCCAGCGCCGGCAGCAGCTCGGGGCTGGCCGCAGGGGTGGCGACGAACGCGGTCAGCACCTGGCGCGGATCGGCCGGGGCGGGCGCGGGGGCGGCCCGTACCAGCGCCTGGCGGGTGACCTCGGCGACGGCCGAGAACTGCAGGGCCTGCTCGTTGGGCATGGTCTTGTTCAGGGCATAGGCCATTGGCAGGGTGCCGACCAGGATCAGCATGATCAGGCCCATGCCTTTCTGCCCGTCGTTGGAGCCGTGGGCGAACGACACACCGGTACAGGTGAGGATCAGCACACCGCGGATCCACCAGGGCGGCGGTGTCTGGCCTTGCGGGGCCTGGTACAGCTCGCGGCGCTTGACCAGCGCGCGCAGGGCGAGCAGCAACAAGGCGGCGCAGGCGAAGCCGATCAAGGGCGAGAGCAGCAGGGCGTAGCCAACCTTGCTGGCCTGGGCCCAGTCAACGCCGCTGGTGCCATCGCGCCCGTGCATCAGCGCGTTGGCCACCCCCACGCCGATGATCGAGCCGATCAGGGTATGCGAGGACGAGGCCGGCAGCCCCAGCCACCAGGTGCCGAGGTTCCAGATGATCGCCGCCAGCAGCAGGGCGAAGACCATGGCGAAACCGGCCGACGAGCCGACCTGCAGGATCAGCTCCACCGGCAGCAGGGCGATGATGCCGAAGGCCACCGCGCCGCTGGACAGCAGCACCCCGAGGAAATTGCACAACCCAGACCACACCACCGCAACCGGTGCCGGCAGCGAATGGGTGTAGATCACCGTGGCCACGGCGTTGGCGGTGTCGTGGAAGCCATTGACGAACTCGAAGCCCAGGGCGATCAGCAGGGCCAGGCCCAGCAACAGGAAAGGGGTGACGGTGGTGACGACGGTGCCGCTGGCGCTGACATCCTGCTTGAGGCTCCAGAAGGTGTAGGCCAGGCCCGCCAGCAGCAGGCCGAAGAACAAGGTGAGGGTGGCGCGTCCGGGTTTGTGGGCAAGGAGTGGGCCTGGGGGGCGCAGGCTCAGGTCGGGCTGGCTGGCCAGTGACGGGGTTGCCATGAGGGCTCCGGTTGGCGTCGGGCGGTGGTGCCGAAGGTATACAGCATAGAAACAATTCGTTACCGGGCCGTGACCTCGATCAATGAAGGCCCTAGGCTTGTAGGGGAACGATGTCGCAGGAGTACCTGATGATTCGCTGCAAACGCGTCTACGAGAGCGTCGAGGTGCAGGATGGCCAGCGCGTGCTGGTCGATCGCCTGTGGCCCCGCAATAAGCGCAAGGAAGACCTGCATGGGCAGTGGTTGCGCGAAGTCGCGCCCTCCGATGCACTGCGCAAGGCATTTCACGCCGGTGAATTGGACTTTGCAGCCTTTGTCCAGCGCTATCAGCAGGAACTGGCCGCCCACCCCGAGCACTGGTATCCGTTGCTGGACCTGGCCGATAAAGGCGATTTGACCTTGCTCTACGCTGGCAAGGATACCGAGCACAACAATGCCCAGGTCCTGGCCCGGTGGCTGGAGGATGAGCTGGAGCGCCGTGGCCCGGCCAGTTCACCGGTGTGCTATGCCCCTTGAACTGATTCCCGCCAGCGATGACTACCTGACGTTTGCCCGCGACCTTACCCGCCGCGCCATGCTGCCGTACTACCGCGAGTTCGACCTGCTGTGGATCGAGGAAGCCTTCGACGAGGCCTGGGGCTGGCGCGAGCAGTGGCTGGTGGTCGAGGACGAACAGGTGCTTGGGTTCTGCAGCCTCAGCCAGGATCGCCAGGCGTTGTTCATTCGCGAGTTGCACCTGTTGCCCGAGTATCGTGGCCGTGGCGTGGGCAGCTGGGTGCTGGAGGAATTGGCCACCTGGGCGGCGCAACGCCGGCTGCCATGGCTGCGGCTGATGGTGTTCGCCAGCAACCCGGCGCGGCGCCTGTACCAGCTCCGGGGCTTCGCTGAAGTGGGCATGGACGAGTGTTTCGTGCGGATGCAGCGCCCGGTCGCCTGAGCTACTACTGACGCAGCCGCACCATCCGCCCCTGGACCAGCGTCGCCTCCAGCACTTGTCCCTGCAGCGCCAGCAGGTCACCGGCCAGCAGGTTCTGCAGCAGCGCCTTGCCGTCGAAGGTATTGTTCGCCAACTCGACCTCCCGCAGTCCCTCGACCCGCACCACCGCCTTGCCCACCTGTCCCAGGCGATTGCCACTGAGCAGCAGCGGGCCCGGCAGGGGCGTGGCATTGCGCAGGCTGACGGCGTACTCCGGGGTATTGCCGATGCGATTGCCGACCAGGGCCAGGGCCGCCACCTCACTGGCGTCCACCGCACTGCCCTGGCTGCTGGCCAGCAGGTTGTCGTCGATCAGCAGCGGCGCCTCGGGCGTGGGAGCGAGGTTGCGCAGCTGGATGCCGTTGCCCCGGCTGTCGCCGATGCGGTTGCCCGCCAGCCACACGGCGCCGCGCTGGTCGCTGATCTCGATGGCGGCCTTGGCGGCGCCGAGGATCAGGTTGCCCTCGACCAGCGCCCGGGTCTGGCCGCGCAGGCGCACGCCGCTGTTGTTGTCGATGCCCCGCACCTGGTTGTCATGCAGGTGCAGCTGGCTGTCGCGGGCGTCAATGGCGTATTGCTGCGAGCCTGCGAAGCGGCTGCCGGCGATGGTCGCCTGGCTGTGTTGCAGCTCCACCGCGCTGGACAATTCGCTGAACTGACTGCTTTCGATCAGCAGCGTGGCGGGGCGCGTACCGGCGGGTTGCTGGGTACTCAGCGCGGTGCTCAGGCCCCGGGACAGGTTGGCGTTGTAGCCCAGGCGCCGGAGCGTCGAGCCGATCACCTGGGTGTGGCTGCCGGCCCAGGCCACCACGAAGGGGCGCCAGGCGCGATCGGTGTTGCCCGGTTTGTCGCCGGCCACGCTCTCCAGTGTCGAACGCTCCAGCCCCAACCAGCCCTGGTTGATCAGCGCGGTGCCGGAAAAACTGTACAGGTAGAGATGGGCGCCCTCGAGCAGCAGCCCGGCATCGGCGCCGATCATCAACGGGTAGCTGAGCAGGTAGCCATCCTTGTAGGGCCTGAGCACCCGCGGATCGCGCAGCGCGTCATGCAGTTGCGCCAGGGTGATGCTGCCACCGCGCAGCACCACGGCCTGCGGGTGGTGCGCCTGGTAGCCGGCGATGGCGCGGAACAGGCCATTGTTGACGAACGGCTCGAACGGCCAGCTGCCGGCCTGGGACGAGAACATCGGTTGCAGGCTCACGCTGGCGCGGCCTGCGGGAGGCGCTCGACGGGCCTGTTCGAAGCTTACGGCCTGGCGGACCTGGCGACGCAGCTGGTCCAGCTGTTGCTGGTGCTGCGCCTGGGGCAGGGTGTCCATTACCGGCGCGGCCTGGGCGGTCGTCGTCAGTAGCAGGGCGGCCAGGCAGGTGAGGGAAAAGCGGCTGAACGGTGCCATGGAAGCGTCCTTGATCAAGGCAGGGTGGGATAGGCCGGCTTGAGCAGGCCACCGATCTGGCTGTAGTTGTCCACCTCGCCGTCCTCGCTGTCGTACAGCTGGCGGGCGAGGGTGTGCCCGGGCCGGCGGGCGAGGAACGGGATCAGCCAGGCCAGCTTGTACGGCGCGACTTCGGCCTGGCGCTGCCCCTTGAGCTCGGGCAGGGTGTCCGGGGCGAGCACGCTGCGGGCGGCGAAACTGGCCAGTTGGTCGAGGGTGCGCTGGTCGTCGTCGCTCCAGGCCAGGCCATTGGCGCGCGCCGATTCGCTCAGCAGCACCAGCGGCACCAGGGCGTACTGGCTGTAGTTGGCAGCCAGCCTGCTGCGCGCCACCTCCAGCGGCAGGTAGGCCTGGTCGCCGCTGCGCACGGCCTGGGCCAGGCCCCGGCGCAGGTTGCCGTCGGCCCAGCGGATGAAGTCGTCGCGGCCCACCAGCATGCCGGCGGCGGCCACCGCCCAGGCGGCCCAGTAGTCGTGGTTGTTGAAGTACACGGTGGTGGACTGGCGGCGCGGGTCGTATTCGCGGATCACCTGTTCGCCAAGCTGGCTGAACCAACGGTGTTGCACGGGGCTGAGGCGGACCTTGCCGTCGGCGGCCGCCTGGGTCAGCAGCACCGCGCCGGCCATGGCCGCCAGCGCCCACTTGCGCGCCGCCATGCCGGTGTTGCTGGCATCCGGATCGAGCAGGGCACCGGCTTGCGCCCAATGCTCCAGCCACTGCTCCTGGCAGGCCAGGGCCATGTTGGCCTCCTGGGGCTTCTTCGCCTTCTGGAAGCGCTTGCCGGCCTGGATCACGCCTGCGATGAACTGTTTGACCTGCCGGGCAATGCGCTCGCTGTCGGCGTCGGGCGCGGCGCGCAAGGTCGACTTGCTGGCGTCGCGTTGATCGTACTTGCTCTGCAGGTGCAGGCTGCCGGTATAGGGTGGTGGCGGTTGCTTGCTGCAGGTCAGGCTCTGGTAATCGGCGATCAGGGCCGACTGCGCGGTGGCGCGGGCGGGCCAGATGGTTTGCGCAGCATGGCCGGGGAGGGGCAGCAGGGCGATTGCAAGCAGCAGGGGCACCCCTGTCAGCGATTTCACAGGCACAGGCGCGTCTCCACATCAGTGGCGGCCGTGCCGGCCTTGGTCGGCTCGAGGAATACCGAGAGCAGGTTGGCGCCGGCGAACTCGGGCGCCCGGCTCAGCTCCAGGTAGTACTGGCCGCCACCGACCGCCGCCTCGCGACGGAACCACACCTTGTCGCGGGCGCCGTTGTCGTAATAGACGATGATGTAGAAGTCCTTGACGTTCCTGTCGCTCAGGCGGATGTCGAGAAAGCCCTTGGACACCGCCTGCCGGGCACTTCCGGCATTGCTCAGCAGTTCGATGCGCTCGCCGACCTGCAGTGCCGGACGCTGCAGTTTCGTGCCCAGTAGCTCTTTGGACGTCTTGCAGCCACCGTGTATCGCGGGCACCAACTGGCGATACATCAAGGGCGAGTCCAGGCGGTAGTTGGCCGGCAGTTCCCAGACGATCAGCTTGGGCGGCGCCTCGGGGTTGTAGTCGGCGGACAGCAGATATTCCAGGAGCGAGCCGTCCTCGCCCACGCCGGGCAGTGCATAGTTGAGCACATCCGTCTGCAGGTACTGTTTCAGGTAGCCGTCGAAGTTGAACTGCTTGCTCTCGTCCTCACGAGCCGCGGCATTGCTGTCGCCGACCAGGATCACCTCGGGGTCGGGCGCTTCGTCGAACAGGGCATCGCTGCTATCGGCCACAGGCACGGTCTGGTAGCCGCGTACGTACTGGAACCCGTAGTTGTTGCCGCAGATGTAGCTCAGGGCCAGGTTCAGCGTGCCGTCCTTGGGTACCATCACGCCGGGCTCGGTGCTGTAGCGTTTCTTGCTCAAGCCACTGTAGAACGGCTGGCGGCGGATCTCCTCGGCCATCAACCTGGCCGTGGCCTCGGCGCCGGCCGGCGTCCAGTGGTGGTCGCGGCGGAAGAAGTATTCGCCCTGAGGCGGCTGGCGCACCAGCTGCATCATCGGCGCCACCACCGCGCCGCCCTGGCGCAGTTGCCCCAGGTAGGTGTCGAGGTTGCGGCTGGCGCGTTCGAAGTCGAAGCCATGCAACTGGTCGGCGTAGAGCTTGTCGCGGTGCATCAGGCCGCGGGTCGGCTGGACCGCCATGGCCACCTGGATACCCTGGCGGTGGAAGGCGTCCATCAGCCGGGCGAACTCCGGGCGCATGGGCGCGGGAATGCCGAAGTCGTTGGTCAGGTCGACCATCGAGCGGAACAGCCAGCGCTCCTTGCCGGGGACGATCTGGCGCATCAGCTTCATGCGCCCTTCGGCATAGTGCTGCGGTTCGGCCAAGGCTGGGCAGACCATGCACTGCAGGTTCTCGCAGCCGGGCCGGGCGGGCTCGGCGGCCTGGCCGGGCAGGGCCGTCAGCGCCAGGGTGGCCGCCAGGCCAAGGGGGAGGAAGGTGTTCATGGGCCAGTCATCCTTGCGGCGGTGTGTCACTCGGTCGGGTCGATGCTGTTGGCCAGGCTCAGGCTGCGATTGCCAGGCAGCAGCACGTAGCTGTAGGAGCGGCCTTTCTTGAGGAACAACTCGTCGAAGCTGGCCACTTCCTGACCGCCGACATAGGCGGCGAAGTCGATCTTGATTTCGTTGACCATGCGCGCGCCAGTCTGGCCCTTGCTCAGGGCCTTGACCACCTCGTGCTTGCCGTCGGCGGTGCGCAGCGTGGCCTGGGCCGGGGTCAGGTTGTAGAAGGCCACCTGGGCCTTCTTCGGCTCGTTCACATACTGGTCGGCAATGAGCTGCAGTTGCTTGCCGTCGTACACCACGGTGCTGGCGGCGTTGGCCGCCAGGGTCGGTTCGATGGCCGTGGCGCCGATGCCGATCCTATGTACCCCGGCCGGCACGAAGCGGTAGCCGCTGAGCTGCCCCGGGGCGACCTTCTGCGCATTGAGCTTGCCGCTGAGGGCCACGTCGATGCTGTTATCGGACAGGTTGAGCACGCGCACGAAGGCCGAGTCGGCCGGGGCCACGGCGTCGTACAGGTCGGCATTGCCTTCGGCGGCCAGGGCGATGTGGCTGGCGGCGCTCAGGGCCAGGGCGGTGAACAGGGGCGAAAGCTTCATCAGGTTCTCCTTGGGACGTCAGAAATGCGCGGGCTGGGCGTCGCGGGCAAGCGCGCCTGGGCGATGGGCAAGCAGGGTGCGCAGGGGAAACTCCCAGATCACGGTGTCGATCTGCGGGTTGTGCAACTGGTCGCTGGTGAGGAACTGGTTCATCGCCTCGAACGGCCCACGGGCCTCTACGGCGACGGACAACAGGTCGCGGTTGAGCGCTTCCTTGAGGAAACCGACGAAGTTCCAATCGTCGATCTTGCTGTAGCTGGTGCCCACCAGCAGCAGGCTCTGCGCCTGTTCGGCGAACAGCTCGTCACTGCCCTGTGCGGCCTTGAGGGTTTCGTACAGTTCGATCGGATTGCCGCCGAACTGTGGCGCCAGGCGGGCATGGTCGAACTGCAGGTAGTTCATCAGGTCGCCCTTGACCGTCTTGTCGCCGGCCTTGTGCGAGACATACACCTGGTCACCGAGCAGGCGCGGGCGCTGGCGTGCCAGTTCATAGGCCGACAGCCGCGCGCCGTCCGGGCTCCAGTGAGTGTCGGACTTGAGGAACAGGCGCGGACCGGCCAGGTTGCGCAGGTAGGCGTCACGCAGCGGCACCACATCCAGGCGGCGCAGTTGCAGGTCGGCGACGAAGCGGTCATAGAGGCTGGCCACCCGTGGGTCGAAGGCGCGCTCGGCATGGGTGGCATAGATATCCAGCTTCATCGGCAAGGGCAGCAGCACCAGGTGCTTGCCGTGCTCGGCCAGTTGCTGCTCGACCTGGGCGATCTGCGCCAGCTGGCTCGCCAGGTTGGCGTCCAGGTCGTTGGGCACGCGGTACTCCTGGCTGGTGTAGAGCCAACCGTCCTTGCCCAGCACCACGCCCTGGGTGCCCTCGCCGAATAGCTGGAAGCGTGCGTCGGCCCACAGTTGAACCGAGGGTTCGCGCAGGAAGAAGCGCTTGTCGTAGACCTGCTCGAACTTGCGCAACAGCTTGCCGTCGACGAACAGGTTCCAGCTGTCGGTCTGGGCGCGGGCGAAGCTCAGCACTGGCGGCAGCGAGTAGACGAACATCGCCGCCAACGTCAGGGCAAAGATCACACCGTTGGCCTTGCTGGCCGTCTTCATCACCGGGTACACGGCACTCTCCTAGAACTGGAAATACAGGAACGGCGAAAACGAACTGGCCGCCAGGCTGCTCAGCGCCAGCAGAAAGCCCGCCCACAGCACCAGGCTGTGCAGTACCCCGACATGACGCATGAAGTAGCCGTCCTGGTTGCCGGCGTAGAAGCGCACGTTGTTGATCCCGGCCAGGATCAGCCAGGCGACTGCCACCAGGGCGAAGGCCATGGCCATCTTCGAGGCGCCGAGCACGTACAGCTCCAGCGAGCCGAAGCCGTTCAGGCCCAGCAGCGCCCGGTAGATGTCGAGGCTGTGGCGCAGGTCCATGGTGAAGAACAGCGGCATGCTCAGGATGATCAGCAGTGCGGTGCGCAGGTTGCGGCCCAGGCGGTACGGCGTGCTGACCTTGGTGGCCAGGCCGAACTTGCGCTCCAGCACCATGCCGATGCCGAAGAACAGCCCCCAGCAGATGAAGGCGAAGCTCGCCCCGTGCCACAGGCCCGACAGCAGCATGGTCCACACCAGCGCCGGCAGGGCGCCGGCCACGCGCTTGCGCACCAGGGGCATGTAGACGTAGTCGCGCAGGAAATGCGCCAGGGTCATGTGCCAGCGCGACCAGAACTCGGTGATGCTTTGCGACACATAAGGCTGGTTGAAGTTTTCCGGGAAGCGGAACCCCATCATCAGCGCCAGGCCCAGGGCCATATGGCTGTAGCCGGCGAAGTCGAAATACAGCTGCAGCGTCGACACCACCAGGCCGAACCAGGCATCGCTGAACTGCAGGCTGCCTTCGCCGATGAACAGCACGTTGATCGGCGCCAGGCGGTCGGCAATCAGCACCTTCATGATGAAACCGAGCATGAACCGGCACACGCCCAGCGAGAACAGCTCCAGCGAGTGGCTGCGCTGGCGCAACTGCGGGGCCAGCTGGCTGTAGCGCAGGATCGGCCCCGCCACCAGGTGCGGGAACAGTGCGACGAAGGCGGCGAAGTCGATGAAGCTGCGCGTGGGCGTGGCGTCCTTGCGGTAGATGTCGACGATGTAGCTCAGCGCATGGAACACATAGAACGAGATGCCCAGCGGCAGGAAGATGTTCTCCAGGGTCCAGGTGTCGATGCCCAGCGGCGCCAGCAGCAGGGCCAGCATCTCGGCGCCGAAGTTGGCGTACTTGAAGTAGCCCAGCGTCGCCAGGTTGCCGGCCACGCCCAACCACAGCAGGCGCAGGGCCCAAGGCTTGTCCGCGGCGTCCAGGCGTGCCTTGATGCCCAGGCCGAACGCGTAGTTCCAGGCGGTGATGGCGACGAACAGCAGCAGGAAGTCCGGGCGCCACCAGGCGTAGAACACGTAGCTGGCGGCAACGATCACCAGCGAGCGCCACCGCGGCCGGGCCAGGTAGTAGATAGCCAGGAACAGCGGCAGGTAGAGGAACAGGAATACGTTGGAGGCGAAGATCATGCAGGCCCGTCCTTAGTAGCTGATCACCACGCCGACACTCAGCTGGTAGTCGTCACCGCTGTCCAGCGCGCTGCCTGCGTTGAGGTAGCTGGCGCTGACCAGGGTGTTGACGTCCAGGTGCTTGCCGTCGAGGGCTACCGGGAACATCTTCCAGTAGTAGTTGAGGTCGATCATCTGGCCGACGTTGTCGCCCTTGCCGTGCAGCCCGGCGTTCAGTTCGCTCTGGCGTCGGGCACGGGCATCGGCGGCCATGCGGATCGGCAGCGCGCCGCCCTCGTCGCGCAGGTTGAGCTGGGTCACCCGCAGGTCCAGGGCGCTGCGCGCGGTGGGGCGGGTCTCCAGGGCGAAGCCGTAGTAACTCAGGTTGCGCAGGTCGAGGGCGACGAACGCACTGGTCAGGCGCGTGCTGTACGAGCCCTGGCGGGTGATGCGGTCGGACTGGATCGGGTTGAGCCGGAAGCCGTCGTTGTCGTCGTCCGGCTTGTCGGTCAGGCCGCCGCGCAACGCCAGGCGCGGGGTCCAGGGCAGCGTCTCGAAGCGCTTGCCGACCTCGCCCAGCGCCGCCCAGCCTTTGCTGGCGTGGCCGGTGCGGGTGACGCCGTTGCCGGCGGTGTTGTCCATCTTGCCGTCCAGGGCCGCCAGTTCCAGGTGGTAGTCGGTGGCCAGGGGCAGGTTGTCGCCCTTGAAGAACAGTCCGTAGCGCCAGCCCTTGAAGTCGTAGCGATCGTCGACGTCGTGGTCGCTGCGGTCGTTCTCCTGCATCAGGCGCACCCCGACCTGGTTGTTCGGGCTCCAGCGATAGGTGTACTGGCCCATCAGGTACAGCGTGCGCTCTTCGCTCGCGGCCAGCGAATTGACGTCGGTGTTGTAGTTGTGGAATTTCTGCCCGAGCGCGACGAATGCGTCGGAGAAGGTGTCCTGATAGTCGAAGCGCACCGACTCCAGGCTGTCGTCCCACCAGATGCCGTAGTCGTCGGCGAAACGTTGGCGGCCGAACGACAGCGAGAAGCGCGGGTCGTCGCCGATCAGGTTGCGCTTGACGTACAGCTCGCGCAGTTCGGCGTACCAGCCCTCGGGTTGTTCGCGGGCATTGTTGTTGGTCGACTCGTTGGCCAGGTTGCTCGACTGGCTGGAGTCGTAGTTCAGCCACAAGCGGCCATAGACCATCCACCTGGCCCAGCGCTTTTCCGGCGAGTACCAGGCGAACGACGGCTCGTAGCGCAGGCTGTAGAAACTCTCGCGGTCGCGGCCGACCTGGGAGTCCTGCGGCCCGTAGCCGGTCTGCAGGGTGAGCTTGTTGAAGAACTCCGAGGTGATCACCGGCTCGCTGCCGTCAACGGTCGCGACGCGTATCGGCGCGCTGCTGTCGGCCTCGGGGCCGGTGACTTCCTCGGCTGCCAGCACCGTCAGCGGCGCCAGGGCGAGCAGGGCGCCGAGCAGGGGTGGGTGCGCTTTCACAGGGTGGGCTCCTTCAACAGATCGTTGCGCACGGCCAGGGCGCGCTCGATGTCATCCTTGGGCAAGGTCTTGTCCAGCCGTTTGATCAGGCCACGGGCGCGGGTCTCGCCGAGGTCGAGGGCGATGCGGGCGTAGGTGTAGGCCTTGACCGGGTCGTGGCAGATGGCCCGGCCGCGCAGGTGCACGGTGGCCATGCGGTACCAGGCGGCGGTCGAGCCTTGCTCGGCCTGTTGCCGCCAGATGGCCAGGGCGCGCTCCTGGTCGGGCTGGTCGAGGCCGCCCTTGCTGTACAGGTCACCCAGGAGCAGGCGGGCGTCCGGGTAGTGGGCGGCGATCAGCTCGTCGATCAGTGCATGGGCCTTGTACGGGTCCAGGGTCAGCCAGTTATTGACCATGTAGAACTGGGCATCCAATGCCTTGGCGCGGGTCGGGTCCTTGGCCCTTACCTGGGTGATCAATGCCTGGGCCTGCTCGGCGTTGTGCTCGGTGGGGTTGGAGATCATGAAGTTGGCCTTGGCCACCAGCGCCGGCAGGTAGCCACGGGCGACGGCGTTGTCCAGCCAGCGCTGGGCCTCGGCGATGCCGTCGGCGCGCAGCTGGTCGTCGGCCTTGTCGCGGGCCAGTTGCTCGGCCGTCGGCTCGACCTTGGCGCCCATGGCGCGGCTCTGGCGCTGCTCGCGTTCGGCGTCCAGTTCGGCGCGGGTGGTGCCATGGATGCTGTCCAGCAGCGCGCCGATGCGCTGTACCACCTCCACCGGCAGGCTGGTCATCTCCGGCTCCAGGCTGCGGGCGAAGGCGAGGAAGGCCGGGTCCTGGCGCTCGCCGAGGAAGCGGTAGTAACGCTCGATGCCGCGCGGGTCGATGCGTGCCGCCTGCTGGTACCAGCGCTCGGCCGCGGCGCGGTCGCCCTGGCGCTCGGCGACCACGGCGCGATACAGCTCAGGGCGGCAGTTGAGCAGGCAGCTCTGTTCGTACAGCGCCAGCAGTTCGGCGGCTCGCTCGCCGGGGAACAGCTGCGGATAGACCAGGAACACCTCCAGGCTGGTGCTGGTGCTGCGCGGATCACGGTCGTTGGGGTAGCGGGCCAGGGCCTGGCGCACCCATGCTTCGTGACTGCGCTGCAGGCGCGGGGTGCGGTCGAGCAGGCGTGCCAGCGAGGCCAGCGCCGGGATCTGGCCGTGGCCGTCGGCGAAGGCCTCCTGGTACAGGCTCACGATGTCCTGGCGGCTGGCACTGTCGCTGTTGGCCAGCACATCGCCAAGCAGTTGCTTGGAGGCCATGTCGCCACGCTCGGCGAGGGCGCGCAGGTCGCTCGTGACGTCGGCGCCCGGGTCCTTGTACAGCGCGTAGCGGATCTGCTCCAGGCTCTGCCCGGCCCAGCCGCTGCCTGCGCAGACCAGGCCGAGGCCGGCCAGCAACAGGCGCGGGGCGTTCTTGGCGTTCATGACCGGCCCTCAGTTGCCGCTGCCGAACGGCAGGCCCAGGTACAGGTCGACCGCCACGGCCTTCTGGTAGGCAGCCGCCGGCAGCGGGCTGTCCGGCTGGATGGTCAGCGCCAGGTTGTGGTTCAGCTCGTCGGAGCGGGCGTCCACCACCTTGCCGCTGAAGTGCTGGTCGAGGCCGAACACCTGCATGTCCACCGAGCGCACGCGGCTGACATCGGCGAGCTTGTCGAACGGCACGTTGGCGCGCACGAACATGGCCTCGCCCTTGGGCAGCAGGTGCATCATCGGCGCGGCCTTGTAGCCATAACCATCCAGCGGTTGCGATGGGTACCAGACCTGGCAGTCGCACGGGCTGTTGATCACCGTCTCGACGCTGGCGCGGCCCAACAACGCCTGCAGGTCGCCCGGGGCGAGGTCGGCCAGGGCTTTCATGTCCGCCGGGCTGGTGAAGCTGGTGGCCAGCTGGGTGGAGATGTTCGCCAGTGGCTGGCCGGCCTGCACTTCGCTCGCACCGGCGGGCAGCAGGTACTTCACGTAGCCGTTGTCCGGCATGCTGATGACCTGGGCGTTGCTGGCCACCGTGGCCTGCAGTGCCGGGATGCGGAAGAACAGCAGGTAGCCCTTGTAGCCGACGAAGCCCAGCGCGGCCAGGCCAGCGGCGGTGTACAGCGCGGTGCCGGCGATGGCCTTGAGGCGCTCGCCCGGCGTGCGCGCGCGGGCTTGCTGGTGCTTGCGCGCCTTGATGTAGTTTTCCCGCTGCATCACGTTGAACAGGCCGTTGATGTCGGCAACCTCGCCCGACAGGTAGGCGCTGATCAGGTAGCGCAGGATGTCGCGCTTCTGCGCGTCGAGGTCGACGAATTGCGCGCCGACCTCCTTGCCGCGCTGGGAGACGATGCGCACCTTGCCTTCGATCGCCAGGTCGACCTGGTTCAGACGCAGCTGGATCGACGCGTCGTACAGCGCGCCGATGGTCAACGGCGCTTCGTGCAGCAGGCCGATGCCGCCGAGCGAGATATCGGCAAGGTCCGCTTCGAATGGCTCGCCCACGGCGCCGCGCAGGCGTACACGGGCGTTCATGCGGGTGCGCACGTACTGACGCTCGTCGATGGCTTCGTGGACGATGTTGGCCGGGGCCGCGGGGGTATTGGAAGTACTCATGTGCAGGCGCCTTTCCTTAACGTTGCGTGAGTTCTAGAAGCACGGTGATGACCCCGAAGAAGATGGCGATCGAGGAGCACAACATCGCCTTCGAGGACCAGCGGTTGAGGCTGGCGTCGAAGTCGACGCTGCCGGTGGCCAGGGTGGTCTTCTGCCGCGTCCAGCGTTGCTGGTCCATGTGGAACATCGCGTAGACCTTCATCAGCGAGCCGACGATCTGGTTGTAATAGAGAACGAAGGGGTACATCGGGCTGACCGGGTGCCCGGCGAAGATGAACAGCACGGTCACCAGGCTGCGCGAGAGCAGCACCCAGAACAGGTACACCAGCAGGTACTGGATACCGAACACCAGGCCCGCCACCACCGAGGCGGTCAGGCCCATCAGGCAGGTCCACATCGACACCCGCTGGTCGAGCAGCACGTACAGCGTGAACAGCCCCAGGCGCGCGCGGCCGAGCAGGGCAGTGGCGCGGAAGTTCTGCCGCAGCGAGTTGCCGTACCAGCGGAACATCAACTGGCGGGTGGCGACCCAGAAGCTGTCACTGGGTGGGTGCTCGACGGTCAGGGTGTGGCTGTCCGGCACGTAGAAGGTGTCCCAACCGGCACGCATCAGGCTCAGCCAGCTGGACTTGTCGTCGCCGGTGAGGAACTGGAAGCGTCCCAGGCGCCAGTGCTCGAGAAAGTCCGCCTCGACGTCGCGGATGAAGGCCGGGTCGGTCATCACCCCGGCGCGGAAGAACGACAGCCGCCCGGTCAGGGTCAGCACCCGGTGCGACAGGGCCATCGAGCACATGTTGATGTGCCGCTGCACGAAACGCATCGAATGCCACTGGCGCATCCAGCGGCTGCCCTCGACCTCACAGAACTCGTTGGTGGTCAGGCCACCGACGTCGGGCAGCACGGCGAACAGCTTGACCGCCCGCTCGACGCAGCCGGGCAGCATCATGGTGTCGCCGTCGACCACGCCGACCACCGCGTCCTCCAGCGGCATCTGCCGCGACAGGGCACGGAAGGCATGGGCCAGGCCATCGCGCTTGCCGGTGCCGCGGGCGCGGACGATGACCAGGCGGATGTCGTCGCGGCCCTGCACCTCGTCGCGCATGATGTCCTTGATGAACTGCTCGTCACCTTTCTCGACGATCGAGGCGATAACCGTGCACGGCACCTTGAGTCGTTGCACCTCCTGGAATACCGACTGGTACACCTTGAAGGTGGTGTGGGTGGGGATGCGAAAGCTGGTCACCACCATGAACATGTGCGCTGGCAGTGCCGCGTCGCCCAGCCGCTCGACCCGGCGGCGCAGGCGCGGGAAGCGCCAGTGCAGGAAGTACATGCCGCGCAGGTAATGGACGATGGCGTTGCCGTAGCGCCACATGCCCAAGGTGCCGATGATGAAGATGAACTGGTGGTGGCCGGGGTCCAGGTACTGCGGCGCGACCATCTGTGCGGCCAGTGTGATCAGTCCGGCGAGCAGCGCCCAGGCGCAGAAGGCGGCGGCTGCGCGCAGGTAGCCCGGGGCCGCGTAGGGCCGCTGTTGCTGTCGTTCCATGGCGCTGTAGCTCCTTGGGGTCGGGGCCCGCCGCGACGGCGGGCGTCGGCGTGCCTTACCAGCAGATGCCGTGGTGTCGGGCGTCGCTGCCGCCGGTCATGAAGCCGACCAGGTCGATCACCGGCTTGCCGGCGTCGAGCGCCTGCACGAAGCGTTCGTCGTTGTTGCCCAGCACGATCACCTCGGCTTCATCGATCACCTGTTGCAGGTCGCTGCGCAGCAGGGCGCTGACATGGGGGATCTGTTGCTCGATGTACTGGCGGTTGGCGCCGAACTGCCGTGCATGCTCGACGTTGGCGTCGAAGATGCGCAGTTCGTAACCTTTCCCGATCAGTTGCTCGGCCAGGGTCACCAACGGGCTCTCACGCAGGTCGTCGCTGTTGGCCTTGAAGGCCAGGCCCAGCAGGGCGATGCGGCGCTTGCCGGCCTGGGTCACCAGGTCGAAGGCAGCCTGCACCTGGCTGCGGTTGCTGGCCATGATCGAGCCGAGCAGCGGGTGCGCCACGTCAAGCTGGCTGGCGCGGTAGGTGAGGGCGCGCACGTCCTTGGGCAGGCACGAACCGCCAAAGGCGAAGCCCGGGCGCAGGTAGTAGCGCGACAGGTTGAGCTTGTAGTCCTGGCAGACCACGTCCATCACTTCGCGGCCATCGACCCCCGAGGCCTTGGCGATGTTACCGATCTCATTGGCGAAGCTGACCTTGGTGGCGTGCCAGACGTTGCAGGTGTACTTGATCAGTTCGGCGACCTCGATCGGCTTGCGGATCACCGGGGCATCCAGGCCCTGGTACAGCGAGGCGAGCAGGTCGCCGGAACGGCTGTCGAGTTCGCCGATCACGGTCATGGCCGGGAAGTCGTAGTCCTGGATCGCCGTGCTCTCGCGCAGGAACTCCGGGTTGACCGCCACGCCGAAGTCGCGGCCGGCCTGCTTGCCCGAGGCCTGCTCGAGCAGCGGGATGACCACGTTCTTCACCGTGCCCGGCAGTACCGTGCTGCGCACCACCACGGTGTGGCGGCTGGCCTTGTCGCGCAGGGCCGCGCCGATTTCGCGGCACACCGCCTCCATGTACACCAGGTCGAGATCGCCATTGGCCTTGCTCGGCGTGCCTACGCACAGCAGCGACAGCTCGGTGGCGAGGATCGCCGCCTGCACATCGGTGGTGCCGCGCAGGCGCCCCTGACGCACGCCGTCGAGCAGCAGTTGCTCCAGGCCCGGCTCGACGATGGGCGAGCGGCCCTGGTTGATCATGTCGATCTTCGCCTGGGCGACGTCCACCCCCAGCACCTGATGCCCACGTGCCGACAGGCAACCGGCGCAGACCGCCCCCACATAGCCAAGTCCGAAGATACTGATGTTCATAGATCCCTCTCCCCAGGCGCGGCGCAAGGCCGGCCGAGATACTCAGTTCAAGAAGTTATGCAAATGCCAGGCGCGCAGGATCAAGCCGCGCTAGATAGGTAGCGGTGCAGGCTGTTTCGTGGTGGTCTTTTTACATCCTAAGGAGTTTTCTGATAGTGCGGCAAGTGTTGTTGGTTAGTTTGTTTGGAATTTTCTGAAAGTTTGCATTGTTAGTTAAAAAATCCTTTAAAAACAGAGAGTTAAAGTTTGATGTAAGTTGGGCGTCAAAAAAATGATTATCTAATTGGTGTCGACATAATGGCGTCAAAACGGTGGTTTTCCGTGATTCTTGCGGTGGATTGTTCCGCACGGTTTCTGCTGGCCGATTAATGTCATTCAGGTTTTTTCGTGTGGTCCGCCATCGCCGGCAAGCCTCTTGCGCGGGCGATGCAAAGCCTGCAGACGGCAGTGCTGAACCCACTTTGATGGCCTGTCTTCTGTCCCCCTGATTCAGGGCGTGGCGCAATGATGGCTTGCAACGATTGGATCCAATTGGCATAGTGCCGGACGATTGTGCAGACATTCACTCGGGTGCGGGATGCACCCGTCTTCCATTCATGCAAAGGAGGCAAGCAGATGAACGGATTTGGTCCGCGACTTAGAGAAGAGCGCGAACGCCTGGGGCTGACCCAGCGCATTTTTGGCGATATCGGCGGTGTCGAGCCCAACGCCCAGGGCAAGTACGAAAGCGGCGAACGCACGCCACGCATGGACTACCTCGCGGCGGTGGCCAGCCGCGGCGTGGATGCGCTGTATGTGCTCAGCGGCGTGCACACCCCTGCGCCCCTGGACAGCCTGACCTCGGATGAGAACCGCCTGCTAGGCGCCTTTCGCCGCCTGCCGTCGGCCGACCAGGCTGCGGTGTGGCACCTGCTCAACCGCCTCGCGGGTGAAGAAGGTGGCCATGAAGGGCTGCGCATGCGCCGGCCTGACCGGCAGGCATATTTCCATGACGCTTTGCGCTAGGTTCGTTGTGAAAAATTTTGTTAAGGTGGCGGGATCCAATCGCCCCACTGACGAGGTGTCTGCTTGATTAGGGTCCTGGTGGTCGACGATCACGATCTGGTGCGTACCGGCATCACACGCATGCTGGCCGACATCGACGGGCTGCAGGTGGTGGGGGAGGCGGACTCTGGCGAGTCCGCCCTCAAACTGGCTCGCGAGCTCAAGCCGGACGTGGTGCTGATGGACGTGAAGATGCCAGGGATCGGTGGCCTGGAGGCCACGCGCAAACTGTTGCGCAGTCACCCGGACACCAAGGTGGTCGCGGTGACCGTGTGCGAGGAAGATCCGTTTCCCACCCGCCTGTTGCAGGCGGGGGCCGCGGGCTACCTGACCAAGGGCGCCGGGCTCGACGAGATGGTCCAGGCCATCCGCCTGGCCTTCGCCGGCCAGCGCTACATCAGCCCGCAGATTGCCCAGCAGCTGGCACTCAAGTCATTCCAGCCCCAGGGGTCGCCGTTCGATGCGTTGTCCGAACGGGAAATACAGATTGCGCTGATGATCGTCGGTTGTCAGAAGGTGCAGATCATCTCTGACAAGTTGTGTCTGTCACCCAAGACCGTCAATACTTACCGTTATCGGATCTTCGAAAAACTCTCGGTCACCAGTGACGTCGAACTGACGTTGCTGGCCGTCCGCCACGGTATGGTCGACGCAAGTCTGTAAAGCACACCTCATGTCACAACCTTTTGATGCAAGCGCATTCCTGGCGACCTGCAGTGGTCGCCCGGGCGTGTACCGGATGTTCGACGGCGACGCACGCCTGCTGTACGTGGGCAAGGCCAAGAACCTCAAGAAACGCCTGGCCAGCTATTTCCGCAAGACGGGGCTGGCGCCGAAGACGGCTGCCCTGGTGGGGCGCATCGCCCAGGTCGAGACCACCATCACCGCCAACGAAACCGAGGCGCTGCTGCTCGAGCAGACGCTGATCAAGGAGTGGCGGCCGCCCTACAACATTCTGCTGCGCGACGATAAGTCCTACCCGTACGTGTTCTTGTCCGACGGGGAGTTCCCACGCCTGGGTATCCACCGTGGCGCGAAGAAAGCCAAAGGCCGCTACTTCGGTCCGTACCCCAGCGCCGGCGCCATCCGCGAGAGCCTGAGCCTGCTGCAAAAGGCGTTCTCGGTGCGCCAGTGCGAGGACAGCTACTACGCCAACCGCACCCGCCCGTGCCTGCAGTACCAAATCAAGCGCTGCAAGGGGCCGTGCGTGGGCCTGGTGGCGCCCGAGGAATACGCCGAGGACGTGCGTCACTCGGTGATGTTCCTCGAGGGCCGCAGCCAGCAGCTGGGCAACGAGCTCAACGCCGAGATGGAAAAGGCCGCCATGGCCCTGAACTTCGAGAAGGCTGCCGAGCTGCGCGACCAGATCGCCCTGTTGCGCCGGGTCCAGGACCAGCAGTACATGGAAGGCGGCTCCGGTGATGTCGACGTGGTGGCGGCTTTCGTCAACCCGGGCGGCGCCTGCGTGCACCTGATCAGTGTGCGTGGCGGGCGGGTGCTGGGCAGCAAGAACTTCTTCCCCCAGGTGGGCATCGAGGAGGAGGTGGCCGAGGTCATGGCCGCGTTCCTTTCCCAGTACTACCTCGGCAACGCCGAACGCGAACTGCCGGGCGAGCTGATCGTCAACGTGGTGCATGACGACTTCGCCGCCATCACCGAGGCGGTACAGACCTTGCGCGGCCGCGAACTGAGCATCAGCCACCGGGTGCGCGGCACCCGGGCGCGCTGGCAGCAACTGGCAGTGACCAACGCCGAGCAGGCCCTCAACGCCCGCCTGGCCAATCGCCAGCACATGGCCGCCCGCTTCGAGGCGCTGGCCCAGGTACTGGGCCTGGACGAAGTGCCGCAGCGCCTGGAGTGCTATGACATCAGTCACTCCAGCGGCGAGGCCACCGTGGCCAGCTGCGTGGTGTTCGGCCCGGAAGGTCCGCTCAAATCCGATTACCGGCGCTTCAACATCGAAGGCGTGACTGCCGGCGACGACTACGCCGCCATGCACCAAGCGCTGATGCGCCGTTACGGGCGGATCAAGGACGGCGAGGGCAAGCTGCCCGACGTGCTGCTGGTGGACGGCGGCAAGGGCCAGCTGAACATGGCCCGCGAAGTGATGCAGGAGCTCGGCCTTACCGATCTCACCCTGCTCGGCGTGGCCAAGGGGGTGACCCGCAAGGCCGGTTTCGAGACGCTCTACCTGAACGACGTGGCCCACGAGTTCACCCTCAAGGGCGACTCGCCGGCCCTGCACCTGATCCAGCAGATCCGCGACGAAGCCCACCGCTTCGCCATCACCGGCCACCGCGCCCGGCGCGGCAAGGCCCGGCGCACCTCGAGCCTGGAGGACGTCGCCGGGGTAGGGCCCAAGCGCCGCCGCGACCTGCTGAAACATTTCGGCGGCCTGCAGGAGCTCAACCGCGCCAGTGTCGACGAGATCGCCAAGGCCCCCGGCATCAGTAAAAAGCTTGCCGAGTCGATTTATGCCAGCCTGCATAGCGAGTAGAATGCCGGGTTCAACTCGCAGCCAGTCGTACCGATGAATATTCCAAACCTGCTCACCGTTCTACGCGTCCTGCTCATCCCGATCTTCATCCTGCTGTTCTATGTGCCCTATCACTGGAGCTACATGGCCGCCAGCACGGTGTTCGCCATCGCCGCCGCCACCGACTGGCTCGACGGCTACCTGGCGCGTCGGCTGCAGCAGAGCACCCCGTTCGGCGCCTTCCTCGACCCGGTGGCCGACAAATTGATGGTCGCCGTGGCCCTGGTGCTGCTGGTGCAGGTGCACGCCAACTTCTGGCTGACGCTGCCGGCGGCGGTGATCATCGGCCGCGAGATCGTGGTCTCGGCGCTGCGCGAGTGGATGGCCGAACTCGGCGCCCGCGCCCATGTGGCGGTGTCGAATCTGGGCAAGTGGAAGACCGCCGCGCAGATGCTGGCGCTGGTGATCCTGCTGGCAAACCCGCCGTTGCTGACCTTCTGGGTGGTGCTGGGCTACGGCTTGCTGCTGGTGGCGGCGGGGCTGACCCTGGTGTCGATGGTGCACTACCTGGTGGCCGCCTGGCCGCACCTGCGCGAAGGTTCGGAGCAGAAGTAAAAGTTTTTTTGAATCAAGGGGTTGACGCCGTTCTGTAAATCGCTAGAATGGCACCCATCACGACGCGGGAATAGCTCAGTTGGTAGAGCACGACCTTGCCAAGGTCGGGGTCGCGAGTTCGAGTCTCGTTTCCCGCTCCAAATATTAGCTCAAAGAATTCTATAGAATTCTTTGAGCTCTCGAAAAAAGACGCTTCGGCGTCTTTTTTCGTTCTTGTCAAAGCCATCTGCCGGCTTTGCTGTCAATCAATCAGCCAACCCGGATCACCCTCGACCAAGGTTCCGCCATGGCTGGTGGTGTCTCCCTCCCTTGCCGCCGGTTGGCCTTCGATGATCGTGCTGCCAGCACCGGTTTCGATGATAGCGCCACAACTGATTCGGTCGCCGACGCGTGCTATTGCCCTGCCATCCACGAATGCTGCGCTTGCGCCTGTTTCTACGGTGCCTTCGCCATGGATAGGGCAACTATGACGATGGCCTACGAGTACGATGGGTTTCATTTGCAGTTTCCTTTTTTTGGTTGAACAGGGGCTTGCTCGAAGGCCTCTGGTGGAGGCGGTGCAGCCCGGACATTGAAGAGGCGGCATACGCCGTACCAGCAGAGGGCAAGGCCGAGGTTGTAGGGGAACAACACGGCCCAGAACGGCAGTTGCCAGTTCTTCTTGCCCTGCATTTCTCCGGGCTCGCCGGTTCGCCAGGGGGCGTAGTGGCGCCAGGCTTCTGCCGGGGTCAGGCAGATGGCATGAAGCGGTCGGTACCACCAGTTGGGTTCGCCGGGAGGAGGGAGTTTGGCTGGGCCGTGGTTCATGAAATGGCGAAGGTATTCCCAGACTTCGGCGACGTGTTTGATGTCGGATTCAGTGGGTTCGTTGCTGTCGACCCATAAGCAATCTTTTTGGTGCAGGCTGCCATCCTCCCTAGGTGGGGCGAAGGCGAGTGCATAACTGGTGCTGAAGGATGAGCCACCGAATTCGGTGCGTTTGAATACTCCCCCGTGGACCTTGTTCCAATCAAAGACTATAAGTTTTTTGCCGCGCTGGTAGTAAATTTTTTTGGCTGATCGGCTGAAATAGAAGTTTGAAAGTTTTTTGATAAAGTGGATTCTATAAGCGAGGAATGGTGTGAATATTAGTGGTGCAAATATATATTGCATTACGGAGTGGGTGCGTTCTAGTAGTATGGCTTTGTATTCGGGGTCTGCAATGTCGGGATAGAAGTAAAGAGTCAGGGCTAGTGTCATGGCAGTGTATAGTTTTGCCATGAATACAGAGTCGGACACCCACGGATTTCGCAAGGTTAATGTATTTGTGGATAGATTTTCTAGCTGTCCAGTAATTGCTGGCTTGTGTCCGGAGTTTGAGCTGTTATTGAATATCCATATAACTGCCATGATTAGCGCTCGAGACGAAAAATTGAGTTAACCTCATTTTCTTCATTCAAGCCTTGATTGGAGCTATAGGCTAAATGCAGTGAGGCATGTTTTTTGTTGTGTATCGTGTTCTTGAAATTCAGAATTAAGCCGGCGCCTGTGACGTAGCAAACAGCGGCAAGTGGAAAGACGACCATTTCACCGTCTTCACGAAGGGTGCTCAAGCTACCTGACCATTCGCTTGTGCCTAAGATGAAACCCGGTAGGAATACTGTGAATTCAACGGTGGGTTGTGTGGTGGTGACTTCGTTATGGGTGATGGCGGTCCAGTTTGCTGGCGCCCAGTAATTATTTTCATGCCAACCGCTGTCGACTCCGGTTATACCAAAGGATTGCGCTTCTTCTGCGGATATTAACCTTGGTCTGTAATGCTCATCGTGCCAGGCTTTAAGTTCGTCTTGCAGAGAGGGGAATTTAGGAAGTTTTTTTTCATGGTCCAGAACGATTTCGGGATGCACCTCTCCATCGTTTTTACGATTGCCGAATATGCTCCTTGCTGCCCACAGTTCGATAGGGGTATGGAGATGTTCATACGATTTGGCGTGAAGGTATAAGCCACCAGCGATGATCACTGCTCCCAGGAGTACAAGCGCTGCCGCGCCCCACCCGGCAAAGGGTACAACTGACGTAACTCCCGCAACCGCGAGCCCACCCTCTAGTACTAGAATTGAGCCTGTCGCGACAGCGCTTCCGC
>Ga0213828_1000148_pt1 | contig 82570 bp, 80 predicted proteins | sample MC6MC0897MG_FD_180664 | JGI IMG/M metagenome (GOLD analysis project Ga0213828, IMG submission 180664) | Enriched soil aggregate microbial communities from Iowa State University, Ames, United States - MC6-MC0897-MG | ecosystem: Environmental > Terrestrial > Soil > Unclassified | place: USA: Iowa...
CGTGTCAAGCGTTTATTTTGAAGTATTTTGCGAGAAACCCGTTCAACTTCAAACACTTGACTCGCTGCGATCTCTCGTAGCGGGAGGCGAATCATACAGCGTTACAACCTGCTGTCAACTGCCTTTTCACCGCTGCCGATCAGATGACCGAAGCACTTCCGGAACCTTTCCGAATAATCAACTCATTGATATTCAAAGAGTTTTTCGTTCCGATGTCGCTGGAAGTGGGGCGCATTATAAGGGGATCTGAAACTCCGTCAACCGTTTATTTCATAAAACCTTCAGATTGTTGAAAAGCAAAGCGGGGCGGCCTGCCGGCCGCCCCGCTTCTTTCTATCTATAGCGCGTGTTACAGCACACCTGCGCCCCGAAGCCCCTGCACCGCTTCCCCACTCAGCCCCAGCACATCCATCAGCACCGCCTCGGTGTGCTCCCCCAGCAATGGAGGCGCATGGCGATACTCCACCGGCGTCTCCGACAACCGGATCGGGCTGGCCACCTGCGGCACGCTGCCCGCCAGCGGATGTGGAACATTCACCGCAAGCCCACGCGCCAATACCTGTGGGTCCTGGAACATCTGCGCCAGGTCATTGATCGGCCCGCATGGCACACCCGCCTTCTCCAGCTCTGTGACCCATTCAGCCGTGGTCTTGAACACCGTAGCCTGACGAATCAACGGAATCAGCTCCGCACGGTTGGCTACCCGCTGCTTATTAGTAGAGAACCGCGGGTCATCCGCCCACTGCGCCTGCCCCGCCACTTCAGCAAACTTGCGGAACTGCCCGTCATTACCCACGGTAAGAATGAAATTGCCATCCGCCGTCGGGAAGTCCTGGTAGGGCACGATATTGGGGTGCGCATTGCCCAACCGCCGTGGCGGGTTGCCAGTGGTGAGGTAGTTCATCGCCTGATTGGCCAGGCAGGCCACCTGCACATCCAGCAACGCCATATCGATATGCTGACCTATCCCAGCCTGATCACGATGCGCCAAGGCCGCAAGAATCGCCACGGTGGAATACAGCCCGGTCAGGATGTCAGTGAGAGCCACCCCCACCTTCATCGGCCCCGCGCCCTCCTCTCCCTCCGGGCGCCCGGTCAGGCTCATCAGGCCGCCCAGCCCCTGGATCATGAAGTCATAGCCAGCACGCTTGGCATATGGCCCGGTCTGGCCGAAGCCGGTGATCGAGCAATAGATAAGCTTCGGGTTGATGGCCTTCAGACTTTGGTAATCCAACCCGTAGGCTGCCAGCCCGCCCACCTTGAAGTTCTCGATGACGATATCCGACTTCGCCGCCAGCTCGCGCACCAGGCGCTGGCCTTCGGGCTGGGTGAAGTCGATGGTCACCGAGCGCTTGTTACGGTTGGCCGATAAGTAGTAGGCCGCCTCGCTGGTATTCTCGCCCTGGGCATCGCGCAGGAAAGGCGGCCCCCAGGAGCGGGTGTCGTCACCCGCGCCGGGGCGCTCCACCTTGATTACATCCGCCCCAAGGTCGGCAAGGATCTGGCCGGACCAGGGGCCGGCCAATACCCGGGAAAGATCCAGCACCCGCAGATGGGAAAGCGCGCCCATGGCCTGGCTCCTCTATTAATAGAACGCCTGGATGCCGGTCTGCGCGCGCCCAAGGATCAGCGCGTGCACGTCGTGAGTACCTTCATAGGTGTTGACCACCTCGAGGTTGACCAGGTGGCGGGCGACGCCGAACTCGTCGGAGATGCCGTTGCCACCCAGCATGTCCCGCGCCAGGCGGGCGATGTCCAGGGCCTTGCCGCAGGAGTTGCGCTTCATGATCGAGGTTATTTCCACCGCTGCGGTGCCTTCGTCCTTCATACGACCCAAGCGTAGGCAGCCTTGCAGGGCCAGGGTGATCTCGGTCTGCATGTCGGCCAGTTTTTTCTGGATCAGCTGATTGGCGGCCAGTGGGCGGCCAAACTGCTGACGATCCAGGGTGTATTGGCGAGCGGTGTGCCAGCAGGCCTCGGCGGCACCCAGCGCACCCCAGGAGATGCCGTAGCGGGCCGAGTTCAGGCAGGTGAACGGGCCTTTGAGGCCGCGCACATCGGGGAAGATGTTCTCTTCCGGCACAAACACGTTGTCCATGACGATCTCGCCGGTGATCGAAGCACGCAGGCCGACTTTGCCATGGATGGCCGGAGCACTGAGGCCGTCCCAGCCTTTCTCCAGCACGAAACCGCGGATATCACCGGCATCGTCCTTGGCCCAGACCACGAATACATCGGCGATCGGGCTGTTGGTGATCCACATCTTGCTGCCGCTCAGGCGATAACCACCGTCGACCTTGCGGGCGCGGGTGATCATCGAGCCCGGGTCGGAACCATGGTTGGGCTCGGTCAGGCCGAAGCAGCCGATCCATTCGCCACTGGCCAGCTTCGGCAGGTACTTCTGCTTCTGTGCCTCGGTACCGAACTCGTTGATCGGCACCATGACCAGCGACGACTGCACGCTCATCATCGAGCGGTAGCCGGAGTCGATACGCTCCACCTCGCGGGCGATCAGGCCGTAGCAGACGTAGTTCAGGCCGCTGCCGCCGTACTGCTCGGGAATGGTGGCGCCGAGCAGGCCGACTTCACCCATCTCACGGAAGATCGCCGGATCCGTCTGTTCATGACGGAACGCCTCCAGCACACGGGGCGCCAGCTTGTCCTGGGCGAACTGATAGGCGCTGTCACGGACCATGCGCTCTTCTTCAGTGAGCTGCTGATCCAGCAGCAGCGGGTCGATCCAGTTGAAGCTTGCCTTGCCAGCCATGTGCGGATTCCTCGAAAGATGGGAACGAATTGTTGTGCTGGATTGATCCTAGGCCTGTTTGGCGTGAGGGACAAACGAGGATTGCGCACCGTCTAGTGATATTTTCTCACTTCGTAATCATCAAAATGCCCTGCTCAACGCCTGACATGTGAGGTTCACGTACATGCGCCGCAAGATTCCCAGCACCACTGCCCTGGTCTGCTTCGAGGCGGCCGCACGTCACGAGAGCTTCACCAAGGCCGCTCAGGAACTGGCCCTGACCCAGGGTGCCGTCTGTCGGCAGATCGGCAGCCTGGAGGCCTTCCTCAATGTCGAGCTGTTCCGCCGCTCGCGCCGGGGCGTGAAACTGACCGAAGCCGGGCTCTCCTACAGTCGCCAGGTAACCGCACAGCTGGATGCGGTGGAGCGCGACACGCTTTCGGTGATGCGCCAGCAAGGCGCCAATGTGATCGAACTGGCAGTGGTGCCGACCTTCGGCACCCAGTGGCTGCTGCCGCGCCTGAAGGACTTCCAGCAGCGTCACCCGGAGGTCACGGTCAACCTGACCAACCGCACCCGCCCCTTCCTGTTCGCCGACACGCCCTTCGATGCCGCCATCTACTTCGGCGACGCCGACTGGTCGGGCACCCAATCCCACCGACTGATGGGCGAGAACCCCGTGCCGGTGTGCAGCCCTTCCCTGCTGGAAGGGCAAGCCAGGCTCGACGCCCAGCGCATTGCCGACTTGCCACTGCTGCAGCAGACCACCCGCCCTTATGCCTGGCGACAATGGTTCGACGGCTTGGGGATGAGCGTCGAACGCGACATGACCGGCCCGCGCTACGAGCTGTTTTCGATGCTCGCCCAGGCCGCCATGCATGACATGGGCATTGCGCTGATTCCACCGTTCCTGATCCAGCGCGAGCTGCAGGAGGGCCGACTGGTGGTCGCTAACAGGCATGCCCTCTCCAGCGACAAGGCCTACCATCTGATGATCCCCGAGCGGAAGGTCGAGTCCGCCTCGCTACGGGCGTTCCGCGACTGGCTGGTGGCGCAGGCGCAACGATACACCGCCACGGAATAGGGTGAAGCGGGCAAAGCTGACCCCGTAGTCAATTATTTTTAACACCTACAAATATATGGATTTGTCGCAAATTCGTAATCTGTTCCGTTCACCCTGAAAAACATAGCAACCCTAGTTACTGCGCGGGTTTGCAGCTGATTTTGCGACATTCAGCAAACTGAGAACGAAAATAGCGGAATTTTTTTCAAATTTTCTCCTAAGCTCCGCATAGCGCGTGCTTGACGGGTTGAGGGCAAATCGTTGCGACATACGGTCACAGGGTGACTTGTAGTTTTGACTTCGTTTCGCTCCAGAACCGGTTGAAGGCCCTCGGGTTCGTCTGCAAAATGCCTCCCCGCCCCGGATCCGGCGGGGTCGTGCTCTACGACCACCCAGCCGCACCACCCGAAGTGCGCTGGTTCCTATAAAGACAAAAGGTCACCGCAGGAGACAAAGTCGTGCACATTGGTGTTCCTCTCGAGACGCAGACGGGTGAGACAAGGGTCGCCGCGACCCCGGAAACCATCAAGAAACTGGTTGGCCAGGGCCATCAGGTCACCGTGCAACGGGGGGCAGGGCTAAAGGCCAGCATTCCGGACAGTGCCTATGAGGCCGTTGGCGCCAACTTGGGCGAAGCCGCCGACGCCTTCGGCGCGCAGCTGGTGCTCAAGGTGGTCGCGCCCAGTGACCAGGAGTTGGCGCTGATCAACAGTGGCAGCCTGCTGGCAGGCATGCTCAACCCGTTCAACAACGAACTGATCGCCAAGATGGCCGAGCGCGGCATCACCGCCTTCGCCCTGGAAGCCGCACCGCGCACCTCACGCGCGCAGAGCCTCGACGTCCTGTCGTCGCAAGCCAACATCGCCGGCTACAAGGCCGTGTTGCTGGCCGCCCACCACTACCCGCGCTTCATGCCCATGCTGATGACCGCCGCCGGCACCGTGAAAGCCGCCCGCGTGCTGATCCTCGGTGCCGGTGTGGCCGGCCTGCAGGCCATCGCCACGGCCAAGCGCCTGGGCGCGGTGATCGAGGCGTCCGACGTGCGCCCGGCAGTGAAGGAGCAGATCGAGTCGCTCGGCGCCAAGTTCATCGACGTGCCCTACGAGACCGACGAGGAACGTGAGTGCGCCGAAGGTGTGGGCGGCTACGCCCGGCCAATGCCGGCCAGCTGGATGCAGCGCCAGGCCCAGGCCGTGCACGAGCGTGCCAAGCAGGCGGACATCGTCATCACCACCGCACTGATCCCCGGACGCAAGGCACCGACCCTGCTCAGCGCCGAGACCGTGGCGCAGATGAAACCAGGTTCAGTGGTCATCGACCTGGCCGCGGCCCAAGGCGGCAACTGCCCGCTGACCGTGGCCGACCAGATGGTGATGGCGCACGGCGTGACCCTCGTCGGCCCGACCAACCTGCCGGCCCAGGTCGGTGCCGACGCCTCGGCGCTGTACGCGCGCAACCTGCTGGACTTCATGAAGCTGCTGTTCGACAAGGACGGCAACCTGGTCATCAACCTCGAAGACGACATCGTCGCCGCGTGCCTGATGTGCCGCGACGGCCAGGTCGTGCGCAAGAACGGCTGAGGAGCACGACAATGGAAGACATGCTGATTTCCCACGGCATCTACAACCTGATCATCTTCGTGCTGGCCATCTACGTGGGCTACCACGTGGTGTGGAACGTCACCCCGGCCCTGCACACGCCGTTGATGGCAGTTACCAACGCCATTTCCGCGATCGTCATCGTCGGTGCCATGCTGGCCGCCGCGCTGACCGTCACCCCGGCCGGCAAGGTCATGGGCACTCTGGCCGTGGCGCTGGCCGCGGTCAACGTGTTCGGTGGCTTCCTGGTCACCCGCCGCATGCTTGAGATGTTCAAGAAGAAAACCAAGAACGAGGCGCAGAAGTAAGCATGAGCATGAATCTGGTAACGCTCCTCTACCTCGTCGCCTCGGTGTGCTTCATCCAGGCGCTCAAGGGCCTGTCGCACCCGACCACTTCGCGGCGCGGCAACCTGTTCGGCATGATCGGCATGGGGATCGCCATCCTCACCACCGTTGGCCTCATCTATAAGCTTGGGGCTGAGCTTGCGACAGCGGGTATCGGCTACGTGATCGTCGGCCTGCTGGTCGGTGGTACCGCGGGTTCGATCATGGCCAAGCGCGTGGAGATGACCAAGATGCCCGAACTGGTCGCGTTCATGCACAGCATGATCGGCCTCGCCGCGGTATTCATTGCCATCGCAGCCGTGCTCGAACCACAGTCGCTGGGCATCGTCGCCGCCATCAGCGACCCGATCCCCACCGGCAACCGCCTCGAGCTGTTCCTTGGCGCGGCCATCGGCGCCGTCACCTTCTCAGGTTCCGTGATCGCCTTCGGCAAGCTGTCGGGCAAGTACAAGTTCCGCTTGTTCCAGGGCGCACCGGTACAGTTCGCCGGCCAGCACAAGTTGAACCTGATCCTGGGCCTGGCGACCATCGCCCTGGGGCTGCTGTTCACCTTCACCGGCCACTACAGCGCCTTCACCCTGATGCTGGCCCTGGCCTTCGTCATGGGCGTGCTGATCATCATCCCGATCGGCGGCGCCGACATGCCGGTGGTGGTGTCGATGCTCAACAGCTATTCGGGCTGGGCAGCAGCCGGTATCGGCTTCTCGCTGAACAACTCGATGCTGATCATCGCCGGCTCCTTGGTCGGCTCCAGCGGCGCGATCCTCTCGTACATCATGTGCAAGGCGATGAACCGTTCGTTCTTCAATGTGATCCTCGGTGGCTTCGGTGCCGACGTCGATGCCGGTACCGCGACGGGTTCGAAAGAGCAACGCCCGGTGAAATCCGGTTCGGCCGACGACGCCACGTTCCTGCTGAGCAACGCCGACAGCGTGATCATCGTCCCGGGCTATGGCCTGGCGGTGGCCCGTGCCCAGCACGCGCTCAAGGAGCTGACCGAGAAGCTGACCCACAACGGCGTGACCGTGAAGTATGCGATCCACCCGGTGGCGGGGCGCATGCCCGGGCACATGAACGTGCTGCTGGCCGAGGCCGAGGTCCCGTACGACCAGGTGTTCGAGATGGAAGACATCAACGCCGAGTTCGGCCAGGCCGACGTGGTGCTGGTGCTGGGCGCCAACGATGTGGTCAACCCGGCGGCAAAGAACGATCCCAAGTCGCCGATCGCCGGCATGCCGATCCTCGAGGCCTTCAAGGCCAAGACCATCATCGTCAACAAGCGCTCCATGGCCAGCGGCTATGCCGGCCTGGACAACGAATTGTTCTACCTGGACAAGACCATGATGGTGTTCGGTGACGCGAAGAAGGTCATCGAGGACATGGTCAAGGCTGTGGAGTAGGTCCAACGAGCATCGCGGCCGCTTGTACAAGACAAACCCCGGGAAGCCATTTCCGGGGTTTGTCGCATTTGCCTGATCCAGATCAACGGCTCTATTTCCGGGCCGCTCATACGACCATGGTCGCGGGACGGCACCGGGCGAAATCTCTAGACTGCGCTTCCAGTAGCTTCAGTAGCCTGAGATAACAATCCATGTACCGTGATCGTATCCGCTTGTCCTCCCTGCACAGCAAGGTAATGAGTGCGGCTGACGCCGCTGGCCTGATCGAGGACGGCATGACCGTCGGCATGAGCGGCTTCACCCGCGCCGGCGAAGCCAAGGCCGTGCCCCACGCACTGGCCGAGCGCGCCAAGCAGTCGCCGCTGAAGATCAGCCTGATGACCGGCGCCAGCCTGGGCAACGACCTGGACAAGCAACTGACCGAAGCCGGCGTACTCGCCCGGCGGATGCCGTTCCAGGTCGACAGCACCCTGCGCAAGGCCATCAACGACGGCAAGGTGATGTTCATCGATCAGCACCTGTCGGAAACCGTCGAGCAGTTGCGCAACAAGCAACTGACCCTGCCGGACATCGCGGTCATCGAAGCGGTGGCGATCACCGAGCAAGGCCATATCGTGCCGACCACCTCGGTGGGCAACTCGGCCAGCTTCGCGATCTTCGCCAAGCAGGTCATCGTCGAGATCAACCTGTCGCACAACGCCAACCTTGAAGGCCTGCACGACATCTACATCCCGACCTACCGTCCGACCCGCACGCCGATCCCGCTGGTGAAGGTAGACGACCGCATCGGCAGCACCGCGATCCCGATCGACCCGGCGAAGATCGTCGGCATCGTCATCAGTGACCAGCCGGACTCGCCGTCCACCGTGCTGCCGCCCGATCATGAGACCCAAGGCATCGCCGACCACCTGATCGCCTTCCTCAAGGGCGAGGTGGATGCCGGCCGCATGAGCAACAACCTCGGGCCGCTGCAGGCCGGTATCGGCAGCATCGCCAACGCGGTGATGTGCGGCCTGATCGAGTCGCCGTTCGAAAACCTGACCATGTACTCCGAAGTGCTGCAGGACTCGACCTTCGACCTGATCGACGCCGGCAAGCTGAGCTTTGCCTCGGGCAGCTCGATCACCCTGTCGAGCCGCCGCAATGCCGATGTGTTCGGCAATCTGGAGCGCTACAAGGACAAGCTGGTGCTGCGTCCGCAGGAGATTTCCAACCACCCTGAAGTGGTGCGTCGCTTAGGGATCATCGGCATCAACACGGCGCTGGAGTTCGACATCTACGGCAACGTCAACTCGACCCACGTCTGCGGCACCAGGATGATGAACGGCATCGGCGGCTCGGGCGACTTCGCCCGCAACGCCCACCTGGCGATCTTCGTCACCAAGTCGATCGCCAAGGGCGGCGCGATTTCCAGCGTGGTGCCGATGGTCAGTCACGTCGACCACACCGAGCATGACGTGGACATCCTGGTGACCGAAGTAGGCCTGGCCGACCTGCGCGGCCTGGCGCCGCGCGAGCGCGCCCGGGTGATCATCGACAACTGCGTGCACCCGGACTACCGCGCTGCACTCAACGACTACTTCGAGCGCGCTTGCCAGCGTGGCGGGCATACCCCGCATATCCTGCGCGAGGCGCTGAGCTGGCACGAGAACCTGGAAGAAACCGGGCGCATGCTCGCCGGTTGATTCTACGCAGACCGGGGCTTTGCCCCGGATCGCGGGACAAGCCCGCTCCTACAGGGGCGGGCTTGTCACATCGATCAAAGGGTCTGCACCAGGCCCGAAGCCGGCACCTGCAACAGGTACTCGATCAACGCCTCCACCGGCAACGGCCGACTGACCAGGAAGCCCTGCACCTGGTCGCAACCGAACGCCCGCAGCAGTGCCAGCTGCTCCTCGCTCTCCACCCCTTCTGCCACCACCTCCAGATTGAGGTTGTGCGCCAGGTTGATCATCGCGTGGACCAGCTTGGCGTTCTCTTCGCGTTGCTCCATGCCGCCGACGAAGCTGCGATCGACCTTCAGCAAGGTGATCGGCAAGCTGTTCAGGTGCACGAACGATGAAAAGCCGGTGCCGAAGTCATCCAGCGAGAAGCGCACCCCCAGCCGCCCGAGGGCATCCATGGTCTGGCGGACCAACTCGTTGCGGCGCATGACCGCCGTTTCGGTCAGCTCGAACTCCAGCCAGCGCGCATCGACCCCGTGCTCGACGATCAGCCGGCTCAGGGTTGCCAGCAACTGACTGTCCTGGAACTGGCGAAAGCTCAGGTTCACCGCCATGTGCAGCGGCGCCAGGCCGCGTTCGCGCAGGGCCTGCATATCGCTCAGGGCCCGCGAGATCACCCAGTAACCCAGTGGCACGATCAACCCGCTCTGCTCGGCCAGCGGCACGAACTCACTGGGTGCCAGAAGGCCGCGCTCGGGATGGTTCCAGCGCACCAGCGCCTCGAGCCCGACGATACGCCCGTCGGCAAGGTTCAGCCGCGGCTGGTAGTGCAGTTCCAGCTCGTCGCGGCGCAGAGCGCGGCGCAACTCGCTTTCCAGGTCGGCGAGGCTGCGGGCGTTGCGATTGATACGCTCATTGAATACGTGGAAGGTACAGCCCTGGCTGCCCTTGGCCTGGCGCATGGCGATGTGGGCGTGCCACATCAGCGGGTCGGCGCCGGCCTGGGCGCGGGCATGGGCGATCCCCAGGCTGCAGCCGAGCAGCAGGCTCTCGCCGTCGATCCAGTAGGGCTCGGTCAGCGCCTCGGTGATGCGCTCGGCCATCCACTCGGCGCGGTTGGGGTCACGCCGGGTGTCGATCAACAACGCGAACTCGTCGCTGCCCAGGCGCGCCAGTTGGTCGCTCGCCTCCAACTGGTGCTTCAGGCGGGCGACCACCTGCAGGATCAGGCGATCGCCCCCCTGGTGGCCGAGGGCGTCGTTGACGTGGCGGAAATTGTCCAAGTCGAGGTGGCCGAGGGCCAGGCCACGGCCTTCGTTCTCGGCCAAGCGCGCGGTCAGCAGGGCCTGGAAGCCCTGGCGGTTGGCGATGCCGGTCAGTGGGTCTTGTTCGGCCAGGCGCTGCAGGGTGGCCACCAGCACGCCGCGCTCACGCACATGGCGCAGCGAACGACGCAACGTGTCGGTGGACAGTTGCGCCAGCACCAGCCAGTCGCTTGCGCCCAGCGGCGCGCTGGCCGGTTCCTGCTCAAGCAGCAGGATCGTCGGCAGCTCGCAACGCCCCGGCGCGGGCTGCAGCTCGGGCGTGGCCAGCACCACGGCCTGACGGTCGTTGGCGAACAGGCTATCCACCGCCGCCCAGTTCGGCGCGGTCAGCAGCACGACGCTGCCACCCATAGGTTGCAAGCACTCGCGCAGATGCACGGCCCACTCCGGCTCATCAGCCAACAGCAGCAAACGCAGGGGTTCGACAGGCGTGGACAAGCGGGCTCCTTAGATGTGGGCGGTGGAACGGCGAGCGCGGGCAATCCTACCCGATTAATTGGAAATGATTTTCACTTTTAGTCATTGCCCGTCCCTGGCCACCATCCCGACGCAATCTGACGTGCATCCTGCGCGAAAGTAGCAGATGCGGCAAATCCGATTCGCGCCCTGCATCACAACGTCAGACGGTCGCGCATTAACCACCCCATGCCTGCTAGAATGCGCGGCTATTTTCTGGTCACCCCCGGTTTCTAGCATGTCCCGACTCAATCCCCGGCAACAGGAAGCCCGCGACTACGTCGGCGGCCCTCTTTTGGTGCTCGCCGGTGCAGGCTCCGGCAAGACCAGCGTGATCACGCGCAAGATTGCCCACCTCATCCAGAACTGCGGCATCCGTGCCCAGTACATCGTCGCCATGACCTTCACCAACAAGGCCGCGCGCGAGATGAAGGAGCGAGTCGCCACCCTGCTGCGTCCGGGGGAAGGCCGGGGCCTGACCGTGTGTACCTTCCACAACCTGGGCCTGAACATCATCCGCAAGGAGCATGACCGCCTGGGCTACAAGCCGGGGTTCTCGATCTTCGACGAGTCCGACATCAAGGCGCTGCTGTCGGACATCATGCAGAAGGAATACTCCGGCGACGACGGCATCGACGAGATCAAGAACATGATCGGTGCCTGGAAGAATGACCTGATCCTGCCGCCCGAGGCCCTGGAAAAGGCGCGCAACCCGCGCGAGCAGACCGCGGCCATCGTCTACACCCACTACCAGCGCACGCTCAAGGCGTTCAACGCGGTGGACTTCGACGACCTGATCCTGCAGCCGGTCAAGCTGTTCCAGGAACACCCCGACGTGCTCGAACGCTGGCAGAACCGCGTGCGCTACCTCCTGGTGGACGAGTACCAGGACACCAACGCCAGCCAGTACCTGCTGGTGAAGATGCTGATCGGCATGCGCAACCAGTTCACCGTGGTCGGCGACGACGACCAGTCGATCTACGCCTGGCGTGGCGCGCGCCCGGAAAACCTGATGCTGCTCAAGGAGGACTACCCCTCCCTGAAGATCGTCATGCTCGAGCAGAACTACCGCTCCACCAGCCGCATCCTGCGCTGTGCCAACGTGCTGATCGCCAACAACCCGCATGCCTTCGAAAAGCAGCTGTGGAGCGAGATGGGCGTGGGCGACGAGATCCGCGTGATCCGCTGCAAGAACGAGGAAGCCGAAGCCGAACGCGTGGCCATGGAGATCCTCACCCTGCACCTGCGCACCAACCGCCCGTACAGCGACTTTGCCATCCTCTACCGCGGCAACTACCAGGCCAAACTCATCGAATTGAAGCTGCAGCACCACCAGGTGCCGTACCGACTGTCCGGCGGCAACAGCTTCTTCGGTCGCCAGGAGGTCAAGGACCTGATGGCCTACCTGCGCCTGCTGGTGAACCCCGACGACGACAATGCCTACCTGCGTGTCATCAACGTGCCGCGCCGCGAGATCGGCTCGACCACGCTGGAAAAGCTCGGCAACTATTCCACCGAGCGCGGCATCTCGATGTACGCCGCCAGCGAGGAGATGGGCCTGGGCGAGCACCTCGACGCCCGCTACACCGAGCGCCTGCAGCGCTTCAAGCACTGGCTCGACGGGGTACGCCACAAGGTCGCCCTGGACGACCCGATCGCCGCGCTGCACGAGATGATCCGCGACATCGACTACGAGAACTGGATCCGCCAGCAGACCGCCAGCGACAAAGCCGCCGAGTTCCGCATCAGCAACGTCTGGTTCCTGGTCGAAGCGCTGAAGAACACCCTCGAGAAGGACGAAGAGGGTGACATGACCATCGAGGACGCCATCGGCAAGCTGGTGCTGCGCGACATGCTCGAGCGCCAGCAGGAAGAGGAAGAAAACGCCGAGGGCGTGCAGATGATGACCCTGCACGCCTCCAAGGGCCTGGAATTCCCTTACGTGTTCATCATGGGCATGGAGGAGGAGATCCTCCCTCACCGCTCGAGCATCGAGGCCGACACCATCGAGGAGGAACGCCGCCTGGCCTACGTGGGCATCACCCGCGCGCGCCAGACCCTGGCCTTCACCTTCGCCGCCAAGCGCAAGCAGTACGGCGAAATCATCGACTGCACACCGAGCCGGTTCCTGGATGAACTGCCGCCGGACGACCTGGCCTGGGAAGGCCTGGACGATGCGCCCGTGGAAGTGAAAGCCGCGCGCGGCAACAACGCCCTGGCCGATATCCGGGCAATGCTCAAACGCTGATCAACCATTACTCTTAAACTTTGCCGCTATTTGCGGCCACCTTTGCTACATCGAGGAAAAAAAAGTGGAAGCACTGCATCAGAAGATTCGCGAAGAAGGCATCGTGCTTTCCGACCAGGTACTCAAAGTCGACGCGTTTCTCAACCACCAGATCGACCCGGCGCTGATGCAGCTGATCGGTGACGAGTTCGCCCGCCTGTTTGCCGACTCCGGCGTGACCAAGATCGTCACCATCGAAGCGTCGGGCATTGCCCCAGCGGTGATGACCGGCCTGAAGCTCGGCGTGCCGGTGATCTTCGCCCGCAAGCACCAGTCGCTGACCCTGACCGAGAACCTGCTGACTGCCTCGGTGTACTCCTTCACGAAGCAGACCGAGAACACCGTGGCCATCTCGCCGCGCCACCTCAACAGCAGCGACCGCGTGCTGGTAATCGACGACTTCCTGGCCAACGGCAAGGCGTCCCAAGCGCTGATCTCGATCATCAAGCAAGCCGGCGCCACCGTGGCCGGCCTGGGCATCGTCATCGAGAAGTCGTTCCAGGGCGGCCGCGCCGAGCTGGACAGCCAGGGCTACCGCGTCGAGTCGCTGGCCCGGGTGAAGTCGCTGGAAGGTGGCGTGGTCACCTTCATCGAGTAATGGATCCGTGGGGGCGGGCTTGCCCGCTCCCACGCAGTCTCACGGTTTGGTAGCCTGAAGTCCTGCCAGCAGCAGCCGCTGGTACAACTCCTCCTTCAGCCCCTGTGGTTCCCCCAGCCCCATGCGCGCCAACTGCGCTGCATAGGCCTCGGGCGCCGGCGCATCCAGAGCCGCCTTGCCCAGCTCCAGCGCCTCGCTCAGCTTGAACTTGCTCTTGAGCCAATTCAGCGCCCGCAACAAGTCACGCTCCTCGGCCGTGAAATCGCTGCCCAACGGATATTCCGGGAACAATCGCGCATGCCGCGCGCGGGTTGCCTCCAGACGCTCGGGAGTGTTGTCGGTATAGCGCGCATCCAGCACGAAATCCTTCGCCAGCTTGCCCGCCGCCTTGGCTCGCTCCATCAGCTCGCGCTGAAAACGTGAGTCGCTGATCGCCAGCAACCGCGCGATCACCTCGCTGTCGGTCTGCCCGCGCAGGTCGGCGATGCCGTATTCGGTGATCACGATGTCTCGCAAGTGCCGGGGTATGGTGCAATGGCCGTAGGTCCAGTAAAGATTGGAGGTCACCTCGCCACCGACCTCGCGCCAGCTGCGCAACAAAAGGATCGAGCGACCGCCCTCCAGCGCATGGCCTTGGGCGACAAAGTTGTACTGCCCACCCACACCGCTGAGTACCCGGCCATCCTCGAGCTGGTCGGCGACACCGGCACCCAGCAAGGTCATGCCGAATACCGTATTGATGAAGCGCGCATCCCGGCGCTGGCAGCGCTTGCGCTCCTCCTGGCCGTAAAGCTCGTTGATGTAGCTGATGGCGGTCATGGCGAAGCATGCGCGCTGCTCCAGCGGCATCTCGCGCAGGCGCTGGTAAAACGCCCGTGGGCCGAGGAAGAACCCACCATGCACCAGCACGCCGTGCTCGTCGGCCGGGCGGCGCACCACCCCGGCTTCAGCCAGCGCAAGCAACCCGTTGACGAACATTTCGCTACAGCCATACAGCCCCTGGGCAAAGGTATCCCGCCCCCCTTCCCGCTCGATCAGTGCCTGCCATGGGCCGACATCCAGCTCATCGAGCAGCGCACGATAGCCTTCGTTATCGCCCTGGCGCGCCAGCAGCGCCGCCGCCACCGCATCCCCCATGGCGCCGATACCGATCTGCAGGGTGCCTCCGTCACGCACCAGAGTGCTGGCATGCAGGCCGATGCAATGGTCTTGGGTGTTCACCGGCATGTTTGGCGTGGAGAACAACCGGCGACTTTCGGGCTGGTCGATCAGCAGGTCGAACTGTTCCAGGCGCAGCTCCGCGTCCCCTGGCATGTAGGGCAGTTCGTCATGGATCTGACCAAGCACCAGGATGGTCTCGCCCTCAGCGCGGCGCCGGGCGATCATCGGCAGCAGGTCGAGGGTGATATCGGGGTTGCAGGCCAGGCTCAGGTGATCGGGCCGCTCGGGCGTGGCCGCCACCAGCTGCGCAATCAGGTTCAGTCCCTTGGCGTTGATATCCCGTGCGGCGTGGCTGTAGTTGCTGCTGACGTAGGCCTGCTGGGCCGTGTCGCTGTGCAGCAGGCTGCCGGGCTGCATGAAGAACTGCTCGACGCGGATGTTCGGCGGGAGCCGGTCGGCACGCAGGTCGGCCAGATAGGTGAGCTCTTCGTAGTCGGCGAACACACGCTCGACGAAGGGCTCGAGGAAACGACGCTGCAGACCGTCGCCCAGCGCGGGCCGGCCCAGGGACAGGGCGGTGTAGATCGTCAGCCGGCGCTCGGGAAGATCACGAACCCGCGCGTACAGCGCGTTGACGAAGGCGTTGGGTTTGCCCAGGCCGAGCGGCAGGCCCATGTGAATATGGCTGGGCAGTCGGGCCAGGGCCTGTTCGACAGCCTGGTCGATGGAGCAGCGATACATCTGGGCCTCCTGAGTCATCCGTGGGTTCAGGGGTTGGACACAAGTCACAGCGGGTTGGTTGCCTGTCCCGCCCCCGCCCGGCCCAAAAACAAAAGCCCGCCATCAGAGGCGGGCTTTATACAAGTCAGGTCCGGCTCACAGCCCGGACATCTTCTTGATCGCGCCCTTCAGGTCTTCATCCGAACAATCGGCACAAGTGCCCTTCGGCGGCATGGCGTTGATCCCGGTGATGGCCTTGGCCAGGATGCCATCAAGGCCGCCCTGGTGGTCGGCACGCTCTTTCCACGCGGCGGTGTCACCGATCTTCGGCGCGTTCAGCAGGCCGGTGCCATGGCAGGCATTACAGTGTTTGGCGATGATCTCATCCGGCGTCTTGGCACCGCCGCCACCGGCACTGGCGGCCACTTCCATGCCCTTGCATTCCTGGCCCTGGACGCACACCTGGCCGACCGGCTCGAGACGCTTGGCGATGTCGTCGTTGGTTGCAGCGGTTGCGCTCATTGCCCAAAGGGCGAATACGGCTGCTGGTACGGCCAGCATCTTCTTGATTTGGTTCACGCGAACACCCTCATGGTGGCTAATCACGCCCGCGGCCACGGAATTGCGAGCGTTGAAAAGTATAGCGGGAACCTGGAAGGCGTGAAACGACCACACTCAGGGAAAGGGTATTGACCCATCAATGCACTGCGCTGGATCAAAAGTTCGACGGGGTGGCCGCGCTGATCAGCCGGGCCGGCTCCTCGAACGGGTTGCGGAAGCGGTGCGGGCGGGTGCTTTCGAAGTAGTAGCTGTCGCCGGCCTCGAGGATGAAGATCTCGGTGCCGACCACCAGTTCCAGGCGGCCTTCGAGAAGAATGCCGGTCTCTTCGCCATCATGGGTGAGCATTTCCGCCCCCGTGTCGGCGCCCGGCGGGTAGACCTCGGTCAGAAACGCGATGGCGCGATTGGGGTGCGACTTGCCGACCAATTTCATGGTCACCGCGCCATCGGAGATGTCGATCAGCTCGTGCGCCTTGTAGACGATCTGGGTTGGGCTTTCGGGCGCGAGTTCCACCGAGAAGAACTCGACCATGGACATGGGGATACCGCTGAGCACTTTGCGCAGGGAGCTGATCGACGGGCTCACGCTGTTCTTCTCGATCATCGAGATGGTGCTGTTGGTCACCCCCGCGCGCTTGGCGAGTTCGCGCTGGGACAGGCCCTTGAGCTTGCGGATGGCTTGCAGTCGTTCACCGACGTCCAAAGCTTGCGCCTCCAGAAACGGTCGAGGTTGGGGGAGTGTGAACGATATGATGGCAATGCCGTTCAGTATTTACAACACACAGCCCCGCAGCCTGTCCGCTTCAGCGCCTTATTCGCCGATATAGTCCAGCGGCACGCGCTTGAGATTGCAGAAGATCTGGTACGGAATGGTCCCGGCCTGCATGGCCACGTCGCTGGCCAGCACTTGCTTGCCCCACAACTCGACCGGGCTGCCGATAGTGGCCTCGGGCACGTCTGTGAGGTCGACGCAGAGCATGTCCATCGACACGCGGCCAATCAGCTGGGTGCGCTTGCCGGCCACCACCACTGGCGTGCCAGTAGGTGCCTGGCGCGGGTAGCCGTCGGCATAACCCATGGCGACCACGCCGACCCGCGTCGGCCGAGGGCTGACGAACTTGGCGCCATAGCCCACAGGCTCGCCGGCGGGCAGCTCGCGCACGCTGATGATGCGTGATTGCAGGGTCATCACTGGCTGCAGACGAGCAGCCTCGGCCTGCTCCACTTCGAACGGCGTGGCGCCGTAGAGCATGATGCCCGGACGCACCCAGTCGCTCTTGATGCTCGGCCAGCCCAGCACGGCCGGCGAGTTGCGCAGGCTGCACTCGGCGGCCAGCCCCTGGCGGGCGGCCTCGAACACGGCGACCTGCTGTGCGGTAGCGGCGGCGTCGAGCTCGTCGGCGCGGGCGAAGTGGCTCATCAGTACGATGCGTGAGACCTTGCCGCTGGCCAGCAGGCGCTGGTAGGCGTCGGCGTAGTCCTTGGGGTGCACGCCGACACGGTGCATGCCGGTGTCCATCTTCAACCAGACGGTCAGCGGCTTGTGCACCGAGGTCTTCTCGATCGCTTCCAACTGCCATGGCGAATGCACCACGCACCACAGATCATGTTCGGCGATCAGCGCCAGCTCGCTGGCCTCGAAGAAACCTTCGAGCAATAGTACCGGTGCCTTGATGCCCGCCGCGCGCAGCTCCAGGGCCTCCTCGATGCAGGCCACGGCAAAACCGTCGGCCTCGGTTTCGAGCGCCAGTGCGCAACGCACCGCGCCATGGCCATAGGCATCGGCCTTGACCACGGCCAGGGCCTTGGCGCCGGTCAGCTCACGGGCCAGGCGGTAGTTGTGTCGAAGGGCTTGGAGGTCGATCAGGGCACGGGCGGGACGCATGGCGGCAGCCTTCTGGCAGTTCTGGTTATCGATAAAGCCCCGGCGCGGCAGATGGGGGTAGGTACCCACCGCGCCGGGGTGAGGGAACAGGTCAATTGGTTTAGGGCCTCATCGTGGGGCAAGTCGCATCGGCGCACCACGATAAGGCCAACAGCATCGAATGCTTACTGGTGCGCAGGCGCCGGCTGTCCGTGCTTGGCAGTCTCGCGGCTATTGCCATAACGCGAGATGTCCAGGCCTTCGGCACTGATCTGCGGCTTCTTGCGCGCAATCAGGTCGGCCAGCAGGCGACCGGAACCGCAGGCCATGGTCCAGCCCAGGGTGCCGTGACCGGTGTTGAGGAACAGGTTACGGAACTTGGTCGCCCCGACGATCGGGGTGCCATCCGGAGTGGCCGGGCGCAGGCCGGTCCAGAAGCTCGCCTGGCTCAGGTCGCCGCCGCGAGGATAAAGGTCGTTGACGATCATCTCCAGCGTTTCGCGTCGACGCGGGTTCAGCGAAAGGTCAAAACCGGCGATCTCGGCCATGCCGCCGACACGGATGCGGTTGTCGAAACGGGTGATGGCGACCTTGTAGGTCTCGTCCAGGATGGTCGAAGTCGGCGCCATGTCACCATTGGTGATCGGCACGGTCAGCGAGTAGCCCTTGAGCGGGTAGACCGGTGCCTTGATGCCCAGCGGCTTGAGCAGCTGCGGCGAGTAGCTACCCAGGGCCAGCACGTAGCGGTCGGCGGTTTCCAGCTTGCCGTCGATCCAGACGCCGTTGATGCGGTCACCGGCGAAGTCCAGGCGCTGGATATCCTGGCCGAAGCGGAACTCGACACCCAGCTTGATGGCCATCTCGGCGAGCTTGGTGGTGAACATCTGGCAGTCGCCAGTCTGGTCGTTGGGCAGGCGCAGGGCGCCAGCGAGGATACCCTTCACGCTCTCCAGGGCCGGTTCGACCCGGGCAATGCCGTCACGGTCGAGCAGCTCGTACGGTACACCGGACTGCTCCAGCACTGCGATGTCCTTGGCCGCGGCGTCCAGCTGCGCCTGGGTGCGGAACAGCTGGGTGGTTCCCAAGCTGCGGCTTTCGTAGGCGATGCCGGTTTCGGCGCGCAGCTCGTCGAGGCAATCGCGGCTGTACTCGGACAGGCGCACCATGCGCTCCTTGTTCACCGCATAACGGCTGGCGGTGCAGTTGCGCAGCATCTGGGCCATCCACAGGTACTGGTCGACGTCGCCGGTCAGCTTGATGGCCAGGGGCGCGTGGCGTTCCAGCAGCCACTTGATGGCTTTCAGCGGCACGCCCGGTGCGGCCCAGGGCGAGGCATAGCCGGGCGAGATCTGGCCTGCGTTGGCGAAGCTGGTTTCCATGGCCACCGCCGGCTGGCGATCGACCACCGTCACCTCGAAACCTTGCCGGGCCAGATAGTAGGCACTGGAGGTACCGATCACACCGCTACCAAGTACCAGAACTCGCATTGTTGTATCCCTCGCACGCGGCTTGCCGCAGTCTTTTGTTGAAATGGCATGGATGCGCGCAGTATAAGAATCTCCGACCAGTGCTATTCACTATATAAGCAGCTATATTTGGCGAGAATTCTCGGCAAAATGGCCTTTCACGGAGGGGCATCCCCTATGAGAACCCAGCACCAGAGCAAGCGTGAACTGGACAAGATCGACCGCAACATCCTGCGGATCCTGCAGAATGACGGGCGTATCTCCTTCACCGAACTGGGCGAGAAGGTCGGGCTGTCCACCACCCCCTGCACCGAACGGGTGCGGCGCCTGGAACGCGAGGGGATCATCATGGGCTACAACGCCCGGCTCAACCCGCAGCACCTGAAGGGCAGCTTGCTGGTGTTCGTCGAGATCAGCCTGGACTACAAGTCCGGGGACACCTTCGAGGAGTTCCGCCGCGCCGTGCTCAAGCTGCCCCATGTACTGGAATGCCACCTGGTATCCGGGGATTTCGACTACCTGGTGAAGGCGCGAATCTCGGAGATGGCGTCGTATCGCAAGCTGCTCGGCGACATCCTGCTCAAGCTGCCCCATGTGCGCGAGTCGAAGAGCTACATCGTGATGGAAGAAGTGAAAGAGAGCCTGTGCCTGCCGATTCCGGACTGAAGCCTTACACCAGCACCTGGCGGGTACTGGCGATATAGGTGTGAACCAGCTGCTCGGCCGCCGGGTCGATCGGCTGCTCCGGGCCCCGCCCCCTGGGGCAGGCCAGCCGCGGCGTGGTGCCGAACAGGCGGCAGATCATCGGGCGCTCTTCATATACGGTGCAGCCGTTCGGGCCCAGGTGCACGCAGTCCAGGCGCTCCAGCGCGGCTTCCTGCTCGGCCTGGGTCTTGCGCGGCAGGCGGGCCATTTCCTCGGCCGAGGTGGTGACCGGGCCGCAGCAGTCATGGCAGCCGGGCTCGCACTCGAACGAGGGGATGAGCTCGCGCAGGAAATGGATCTTGTGGCGGTTGCAGGACATAAACGGCGCATCTGGGACATGAGTGCTGGATTATAAGGCAATCGCAGGAATCATCGTGGGAGCGGCGGTGCGCCGATGCGACTTGCCCGGCGATTGGCCGGTTGCCTATCCTCGCCTTTTCGCCTTGCACCCAGGAAACGACACATGGTCCACAGCGCGCAACACGCCGCCTCCTACTACGCCGCCAGCAGCGCGCCACACCCCGACTACCCGTTCCTGCAAGGCGAGCACAGCGCCGACGTATGCATTGTCGGCGGTGGCTACTCGGGCCTGAACACCGCCATCGAATTGGCCGAACGCGGCTTGTCGGTGATCCTCCTGGAAGCACGCAAGCTCGGCTGGGGCGCCAGCGGCCGCAACGGTGGCCAGCTCATCCGGGGCGTCGGCCACGGCCTGGAGCAGTTTCTCCCGGTGATCGGTGAAGAAGGCGTGCGCAGCATGAAGCTGCTGGGCCTGGAGGCCGTGGAGATCGTCCGCGAGCGTGTCGAGCGCCATGGCATCGACTGCGACCTGACCTGGGGCTACTGCGACCTGGCCAACAAGCCCGCCGAACTGGAAGGCTTCGCCGAGGACGCCGAGGAACTGCGCAGCCTGGGTTATCGTCACGAACTGCGCCTGGTGCAGCCCGGCGACATGCACTCGGTAGTAGGTTCCGAGCGCTATGTCGGCGGCCTGATCGACATGGGTTCCGGTCACCTGCACCCACTCAACCTGGCGCTGGGCGAAGCCGCCGTGGCCAGGCGCCTGGGTGTCGGCTTGTACGAGCAGTCGGAAGTGACCCGCATCGAGTACGGCCCGGAAGTGAAGGTGCATACCGCCCAAGGCCGGGTGCGCGCCAAGACGCTGGTGCTGTGCTGCAACGCCTACCACAACGACCTCAACCGCGAACTGGGCGGCAAGGTGCTGCCCGCCGGCAGCTACATCATCGCCACCGAACCCTTGGGTGAGGAACGCGCCCGCCAGTTGCTGCCGCAGAACATGGCGGTATGCGACCAGCGCGTGGCGCTGGATTACTATCGCCTCTCTGCCGACAACCGCCTGCTGTTCGGCGGCGCCTGCCACTATTCCGGGCGCGACCCGCAGGACATCGCCGCCTACATGCGCCCGAAAATGCTCAAGGTGTTCCCGCAACTGGCCGATGTGCGCATCGATTACCAATGGGGTGGCATGATCGGCATCGGTGCCAACCGCCTGCCGCAGATCGGCCGCTTGGCCAGCCAGCCCAACGTCTACTACGCCCAGGCTTATTCGGGCCACGGGCTCAACGCCACCCACCTCGCCGGACGCCTGCTCGGCGAGGCCATCAGTGGCCAGCAGAGCGGGCGCTTCGATCTATTCGCCAAGGTCCCGCATACCACCTTCCCCGGCGGCAAACTGCTGCGTTCGCCGCTGCTGGCACTGGGGATGCTCTGGTATCGACTCAAAGAGCTCGCCTAGTCACGCCAGAAGGGCTTGCTCGCCTCATGCCGAGCCTGCTCCCAGCTGATGCCGATATCGCGCAGTTGGTAATCCTCCAACTGCAACAGGGCCCTGCGGGTGCGCCAGCGATGCAGCATCAGGCTCCAACGACCCATGCCTTGGGGCGCGCTGAAGACCCGGGGACGCTGCTCCGACTCCAGTTCACTGGCCAACAGTTGCAAGCGCACATCGCTCATGCCACCCATCACCACGTCCTCCGTTCAGTACCTGACGTGGAGACAGCATGCGGGTACACCTCCTACCAATACAGAGCCAAAATCGACTTATTATTCCCATACAGAATTGGCGCAAATAGGGCTGCATGCAGTATTTTTCGCCTATCTGTACCGGTCCTTGGTCATCAGCTGAGCAGGAGTATGCAGTGACCCTCTATTTCAACCTCGCCGAACTGCTCGGTTCACGCATCGAGCAGGGCCTGTATCGCCCCGGCCAGCGCCTGCCGTCAGTGCGCGCCCTGAGCGTGGAGCATGGCGTCAGCCTGAGCACCGTGCAGCAGGCTTACCGCCTTCTGGAGGACAACGGCCTGGTCTCGCCGCGCCCCAAGTCCGGCTACTTCGTCGCCGAGGACCGCCAGCTACCAGCCCTGCCAGCCATCAGCCGCCCAGCCCAGCGTCCTGTGGATATCTCCCAGTGGGAACAAGTGCTGGAGCTGGTGCGCGCCACCCCGCGCCCGGAAGTGATCCAGCTCGGCCGCGGCATGCCCGACGTCGACAGTCCCACGCTCAAGCCACTGTTGCGCAGCCTGGCGCAGATCAGCCGGCGCATGGACATGCCCGGCCTGTACTATGACAACATCCACGGCAACGCCCTGCTGCGCGAGCAGATCGCCCGCCTGATGCTCGACTCCGGCTGCCGCCTGGGCCCGGCCGACCTGGTGGTGACCACCGGCTGCCACGAGGCGCTGTCGTGCAGTATTCGCGCGGTGTGCGAACCCGGTGACATCGTCGCGGTCGATTCACCCAGCTTCCACGGCGCCATGCAGACGCTCAAAGGCCTGGGCATGAAGGCCCTGGAAATCCCCACCGACCCCATCACCGGCATCAGCCTGGAAGCCCTCGAGCTGGCCCTCGAGCAATGGCCGATCAAGCTCATCCAGATCACCCCCAACTGCAACAACCCCATGGGCTACATCATGCCCGAGGCGCGCAAGAAGGCGCTGCTCACCCTGGCCCAGCGCTACGACGTGGCGATCCTCGAGGACGACGTGTATGGCGACCTGGCCTATACCTACCCGCGCCCGCGCACCATCAAGTCGTTCGACGACGATGGCCGCGTGCTGCTCTGCAGCTCGTTCTCCAAGACCCTGGCGCCAGGCCTGCGGGTTGGCTGGGTGGCTCCGGGTCGCTATCTGGAGCGGGTGCTGCACATGAAGTACATCAGCACCGGCAGCACCGCCTGCCAGCCGCAACTGGCGATCGCCGACTTCATCGCCGAAGGTCACTACCAGCCGCACCTACGGCGCATGCGCAGCCAGTACCAGCGCGGCCGCGACCAGATGTGCGACTGGGTGACCCGCTTCTTCCCGACAGGCACCCGGGCCAGCCGCCCGCAAGGTGGCTTCATGCTGTGGGTGGAACTGCCGGAGAGTTTCGATACGCTGCGCCTGAACCGCGCTTTACTGGAGCAAGGTGTGCAGATCGCGGTGGGCAGCATCTTCTCAGCCTCGGGCAAGTACCGTAACTGCCTGCGCATGAACTTCGCCGCCAGGCCCACGCCGCAGATCGAAGCCGCCGTGCGCAAGGTCGGTGAAACCGCCCTTCGTCTACTGGATGCCGAACACCCTGACAGGTAACTTTGCGCCGCCTGCCACGGTCCAACTTCATAAGCCCTTGCCGCACAGGACGATCCACCCTTGAGACTCCAGCATGCCCTGCCCCTGCTGCTGGTGCTGCTGCTCGGCCTGTCGGGCTGCGCCAGTGTCGGTACACCACGTGAAGTCAGCCAGGCGCTACCGGCGGCCGACTCGGCCTTCGGCCGCTCGGTGCAGCGCCAGGCCGCGCCCTACGAGGGACGCTCGGGCTTTCGCCTGCTGCCCAACAGCAACGAGGCATTCCGCGCCCGCGCGGAGCTGATCCGCAACGCCCAGGCAAGCATCGACCTGCAGTACTACATCGTCCACGATGGTCTCAGCACCCGCGCCCTGGTCCATGAACTGCTGCGCGCCGCCGACCGCGGCGTACGTGTGCGCATCCTGCTCGACGACACCACCAGCGATGGTCTCGACAACCTCATGGGCACCCTCGCCGCCCATCCGAACATTCACATCCGCGTATTCAACCCGCTGCACCTGGGGCGCAGTACCGGGGCGACCCGGGCCGTCGGCCGGCTGTTCAACCTGTCACGCCAGCATCGGCGCATGCACAACAAGCTGTTCCTGGTGGACAACAGCATGGCCATCGTCGGCGGCCGCAACCTGGGCGACGAGTACTTCGACGCCGAACCCAACCTCAACTTCACCGATATCGACCTGCTGGGCGTGGGGCCTGTGGCCGAACAACTCGGACACAGCTTCGACCAGTACTGGAACAGCGCCTTGAGCCTTCCGATCGGCGACTTCCTCTGGCGCCAGCCCGACGCCGACGACCTGTTCAGCAGCCGTCAGCGCCTGGAGGTGTCCCTGGCCGAAGCACGGACCAAGCGCAAGGCCCTGTACGATCGCTTGATGGCCTATCAGTCGCAGCCGCGCCTGGATGTGTGGCGCAACGAGCTGATCTGGGCCCACAGCCAGGCTTTGTGGGACGCGCCGAGCAAAGTCCTGGCAGAGGGCGAACCGGACCCGCAACTGCTGATGACCCAGCAACTGGCACCCGACCTGAACCGCGTGCACAAGGAATTGATCCTGGTGTCCGCCTACTTCGTACCCGGCGAGCCTGGCCTGCTGTACCTGACCAGTCGCGCCGACGCCGGCACCTCGGTCAAGCTCCTGACCAACTCGCTGGAAGCCACCGACGTGCCAGCGGTCCATGGCGGCTATGCGCCTTATCGCCGGGCCTTGCTGGAGCATGGCGTGCAGCTGTACGAGTTGCGCCGCCAGCCCGGCGATCCACGACCACGGCTGGGTTTCCACGGCAGCTCCGATTCGAGCCTGCACAGCAAGGCGATGGTGTTCGACCGAAGCAAGACCTTCATCGGCTCGTTCAACTTCGACCCGCGTTCCGTGCTGTGGAACACCGAAGTGGGCGTGATGGTGGACAGCCCTGAGCTGGCCGAGTACACCCGCGAACTGGCGCTACAAGGCATGGCTCCAGCGCTGAGTTACCAGGTGAAGCTGGTGGACGGGAGGATGGTCTGGGCGACCGAGGACAACGGCCAGCGGCACCTGTTGGTGACCGAGCCCGGGGGACTATGGCGACGCTTCAATGCCTGGATCAGCAAGGCGGTCGGGTTGGAGAAGATGTTGTAGAACGCATCGCGGGCAAGCCCGCGATTGCAATCGGTCAGGCAGACGCCGGCTCGAAGGCATCCCGCCGCCGCGTCAGCAGCACCAACCCCGCCGCGCCCACTGCCATCAGCAACGGCAGCGCATGCCCGCTGATCCACTGGCTTCCCGCCCCGGCCAGCAAAGGTCCGAGCAGGCAACCGATACCCCACAGCTGCGCCACATGGGCATTGGCCCGTACCAGTTCGTCATCCCGGTAACGCTCGCCGATCAGCACCAGCGACAAGGTGAACAACCCACCCGCACTGGCACCGAACAGCACCCACAGCGGCCAGATCACCGGTGTGTGCAACAGCAGGGGAATCGCCAGGCTGGACACCATCAAGGTCAGTGCACAACCGCTGAACAACGTGCGCCGCGACATGCGGTCGGCCAAGGCGCCAATCGGCAATTGCAACACCGCATCCCCCACCACCACGGTGCTGACCATGAACAACGCCACCTCCGTGGTGAACCCTTGCTGCAGGCAGTACACCGGCAGCAACGTCAGGATCATCGCCTCGAATGCCGCGAACAGCGCGATGGCCCAGGCGATCACCGGCAGACGCCGACAGAAGCCGAACAGGTCGGCGAAGGTGACGCTGCACGCCTCGGTGGTCGGTGCACCGCCGCGCCCCAGCAGGATCAGCGGCGCGACCAGCAATAACCCGGTCGCGGCCCAGAAACCGAAATCGTCGTCCGAACCCAGAAAACCCAGCACCAGCGGCCCGGCCAACTGGCTCAGCGCATAGCTGCTGCCATACAGCGCCACCAACCGGCCACGCCACTGTTCGACCACCAACTGGTTGATCCAGCTCTCACCAAGGATGAACACCACCGTCAGCGACATACCGATCATCAAACGCAGCACCAGCCACAGGGCATAGCTGGGCAGCACCGCCACCAGGCCGATCGACAGCGCCCCACCCCACAGGCACAGGCGCATGGCCATGGGCACGCCGACCCAGCCGGCAAGGCGGCTGGCCAGGCTGGCACCGACCAATACTCCGAGGGCCGGCATCGCCGCCATCACACCGATGGCGAACCCACCGTAGCCCCAGCCCTCCAGGCGCAGGGAGACCAGCGGCATGCTCACGCCGAGCGCAAGCCCGACACTGAGCACCGACGCGAGGACGGCAAAGTAGGTTCCCCAACGCATCACAGCCTCCTTTCAGCGCAAATCGTGTATGACAGAGACGACAAAGCCGGGACGGCGTGAACCGGCCCGGCTGTCTGCGGCTCATCGCGGGGCAAGCCCGCTCCCACGAGTACCGCGATGAGACGTTACTGGATCACAGCTTGATCCAGGTCGCCTTCAGCTCGGTGTACTTCTCCAGCGCGTGCAGCGACTTGTCACGGCCGTTGCCCGACTGCTTGAAGCCACCGAACGGCGCGGTCATGTCGCCACCGTCGTACTGGTTGACCCAGACACTGCCAGCGCGCACGGCGCGAGCAGTCTTGTGCGCCTTGGAGATGTCCGAGGTCCAGATGCCCGCCGCCAGGCCGTATGGCGTGTCGTTGGCGATGGCCACGGCCTCTTCGGCGGTATCGAAGGTGATCACCGACAGTACCGGGCCGAAGATCTCTTCCTTGGCGATCTTCATGGCGTTGGTCACGCCGTCGAAGATGGTCGGCTCGACGTAGGTGCCGCCGCTCTCCTCGAGGGTACGCTTGCCACCGGCCAGCAGCTTGGCGCCATCCTGATGGCCGGCCTCGATGTAGGACAGCACGGTGTTCATCTGCTGGGTGTCGACCAGCGCGCCGACGGTGGTCGCCGGGTCCAGCGGGTTGCCCGGTTTCCAGGCCTTGAGGGCCTCGACCACCATGGGCAGGAACTTGTCCTTGATCGAGCGCTCGACCAACAGGCGGGAACCTGCGGTGCAGACTTCGCCCTGGTTGAAGGCAATGGCGCTGGCGGCAGCCTCGGCGGCGGCCTGCAGGTCAGGGGCGTCGGCGAAGACGATGTTCGGGCTCTTGCCACCGGCTTCCAGCCAGACACGCTTCATGTTCGACTCACCGGCATAGACCATCAGCTGCTTGGCGATCTTGGTCGAGCCGGTGAACACCAGGGTGTCGACGTCCATGTGCAGGGCCAGGGCCTTGCCCACGGTGTGGCCGTAGCCTGGCAGCACGTTCAGCACGCCAGCCGGAATACCGGCCTCGATGGCCAGCTGGGCGATGCGGATCGCGGTCAGCGGCGACTTTTCGGACGGTTTGAGCACGATGGAGTTACCGGTGGCCAAGGCAGGGCCCAGCTTCCAGCATGCCATCAGCAAAGGGAAGTTCCACGGTACGATGGCACCGACCACACCCACTGGCTCGCGGGTCACCAGGCCGAGCTGGTCGTGCGGAGTCGGCGCGACTTCGTCGTAGACTTTGTCGATGGCTTCGGCAGTCCAGTGGATGGCCTGCGCCGCGCCCGGAATGTCGATGGTGGAGGAGTCACCGATCGGCTTGCCCATGTCGAGGGTTTCGAGCAGGGCCAGTTCCTCGACGTTCTTGCGCAGCAAGTCGGCGAAGCGGATCAGCTTGGCCTTGCGCTTGGCCGGGGCCAGGCGCGACCAGGCGCCGGATTCGAACACGGCGCGGGCGTTGTCGACAGCGCGGTTGGCGTCGGCCAGGTCGCAGCTGGCGACCTTGGCCAGGAAGCGTCCGTCCACCGGGCTCAGGCAGTCGAAGGTTTCACCGGATGCGGCATCGGTGTATTCGCCGTTGATGAAGGCGCGACCTTCGATCTTCAGTTGCTGGGCACGCTGTTCCCAGTCCGCACGAGTCAGGGTGGTCATAGGAAACTCCTCTCTTGTTAAGGTGCAACGCCGCACTGAGGACTCACGGGCGCTGTCAGAAATTCTGGCCGGGTGACGACGCACACGGGCACCTGCCACCCTAAACCAGGGCGGGGAAACTATCAATATATTTGACACCAACGGCTCAAATGCCTACTGATGTTCATTTTATTAAACAACAACAGGGTAACCACCATGAGTATCACCAGCATCGTCGACTTTGCCCAGGTTCTGACCGAAGCCGAACGCTACCGCCCGGCGGCGGAGAAAATCCTCAAGGGCGAGCCTGACCAGGCTGTCTACAACCACTACGCCAGCCCGTGCGGGCAATTCGCCGCGGGCGTCTGGGAGGGCGAGGTGGGCCAGTGGACGGTGAACTACACCGAGCACGAGTACTGCGAGATCGTCCAGGGTGTGTCGGTGCTGCGCGACCAAGACGGTGGCGCCAAGACCTTGCGTGCCGGCGATCGCTTTGTGATCCCCGCAGGCTTCAAGGGCACCTGGGAAGTGCTGGAGCCGTGCCGCAAGATCTATGTGATGTTCGAGCAGAAATGAACCGATCGCGGGACCCGGCTTTATGCAGGCCCCGCGATGACTTTGCTGGAGACATAAAAAAACCCGCCACCTTGCGGTTGCGGGTTTTTTCAGGTTGCCGATCAATTACTTGATCTTGGCTTCCTTGTACACCACGTGCTTGCGGACGACCGGATCGTACTTCTTGATCTCGATCTTGTCCGGAGTGGTGCGCTTGTTCTTGTCGGTGGTGTAGAAGTGGCCGGTACCGGCACTCGAAACCAGACGGATCAATTCACGCATGATGTTCTCCTTTAAACCTTGGCGCCAGCGCGACGGATGTCGACCAGAACGGCATCGATGCCGCGCTTGTCGATGATACGCATGCCTTTGGCGGAAACGCGCAGACGCACGAAGCGCTTCTCGGATTCAACCCAGAAACGGTGGTGCTGCAGGTTCGGCAGGAAACGACGACGGGTTTTGTTGTTTGCGTGGGAAATATTGTTCCCAGTTACCGGACCCTTACCGGTAACTTGACAGACTCTCGACATGCCTCAGCCCTCTAAAACCACATGCCCAACCCGGCATGGGTTGGCCGCTTAATCTCTCAGTCAATGGCGCCAAGGCGCCGTGTTCCCGGGGGTCTTATCGGCCGGGTGCGCTTACGCGACAGACCGAGCCCCTAGAAAAGAGCGCTGCTTTATACCAGAAAGACTCCGCCACAACAACAGAATATGAGAGTTCCGGTCGGGCCGAGCGCGCCTGGGCAGCATAACGACTGGGGCGGCAAGCTGTCGACCGCCCGTCGCCGAATTAATGCGAAAGGGTGTGGTCATTTGCCCATGCCCGCACTAGGGTAGGACATTTCCTCAATTTTCCAGACTGCACCGGCAGATGGGCCACCGACCAGCCAAGGAGTCACCATGCGTGCCGCCGCCCTTTCCCTCCTGTTCACCACCCTGTGCGCTGCGGGCTTTGCCCAGGCCGCAGCGCTGTCGGTGTGCACCGAAGCCAGCCCCGAAGGCTTCGACGTGGTGCAGTACAACTCGCTGACCACCACCAACGCCTCGGCCGACGTGCTGATGAACCGCCTGGTCGAGTTCGACGCCGCCGAGGGCAAGGTGGTGCCGAGCCTGGCGCAAAGCTGGACGGTGTCGCCTGACGGCCTGGTCTACGACTTCAAGCTGCGCCCGGACGTGAAGTTTCACACCACCGCTTACTTCAAGCCGACCCGCGAACTGGACGCCGACGACGTGCTGTTCAGCTTCCAACGCATGCTCTACCCGGCCCACGCCTGGCACAAGACCGCCCCGGGCGGCTACCCGCATGCCCAATCTCTGCAACTGGGCAGCCTGATCAAGGCCATCGACGCACCCGAGCCGCACACCGTGCGCTTCACCCTGACCCACGCCGACGCCACTTTCCTGGCCACCCTGAGCATGGGCTTTGCCTCGATCTACTCCGCCGAGTATGCCGACAAGCTGCTCAAGGCCGGCACCCCCGAGAAACTCAACAACCAGCCAGTGGGCACCGGCCCGTTCGTCTTCCAGCGTTTCCAGAGAGACGCCGTGGTGCGCTACCGCGCCAACCCTGACTATTTCGCCGGCAAGCCGTCGATCGACCCGCTGATCTACGCCATCACCCCGGACGCCAACGTCCGCCTGCAAAAGATCAGGCGCGGCGAATGCCAGGTGGCCCTGTCGCCCAAGCCGCTGGACATCGCCGAGGCCGGCAAGGACGGCAACCTCAAGGTCGCCACCACCCCGGCATTCATGACCGCCTTCGTCGCCATCAACAGCCAGCACCCGCCACTGGACAAGCCTGAAGTGCGCCAGGCCATCAACCTGGCCTTCGACAAGCCGGCCTACCTTAAGGCCGTGTTCGAAGATACCGCCACTGCCGCCAACGGTCCCTATCCGCCGAATACCTGGAGCTATGCCAAGGACTTGTCCGGCTACACGCTCGATCACAAGAAAGCCAAGGCACTGCTGGCCAAGGCCGGCCTGGCCAAGGGTTTCGAGACCACTATCTGGACCCGCCCGTCGGGCAGCCTGCTCAACCCCAACCCCAGCCTGGGCGCACAGATGCTGCAGGCCGACCTTGCGAAAATCGGCATCAAGGCCGAGATCCGCACCATCGAGTGGGGCGAGCTGATCCGCCGCGCCAAGGCCGGCGAGCACGACCTGCTGTTCATGGGCTGGGCGGGTGACAACGGCGATCCGGACAACTTCCTCAGCCCGCAGTTTGCCTGCGCCGCGGTCAAGTCCGGGACCAACTTCGCCCGGTTCTGCGACAACCGCCTGGACCAGCTGATCAACGCCGGACGCACCACCAACGACCAGAGCGTGCGCAGCCGGCTGTACCAGCAGGCTCAGACGCTGATTCAGCAGCAGGCGCTGTGGCTGCCGCTGGCGCATCCTACTGCGGCCGCGCTGCTGCGCCAGGACGTACAGGGTTACCAGGTGAGCCCGTTCGGGCGGCAGGATTTCAGCAAGGTCTCAGTCAACCGCTGACGCCCAATCGCGAGGCAAGCCCACAGTCATTGTGAACGCGAGCTTGCCCCGCGCTGCCTAACCGGCCAGCCATCCATGCTCGACCATCGACAACGGCTCGCCATCACCCACGATGACGTGGTCCAGCACCCGCACATCGATCAATGCCAGTGATCGTTTCAAAACAAGCGTCAGGTGCACATCATCCTGACTTGGCTCGCAATTGCCCGACGGATGGTTGTGACAGAGGATCAAGGCCGCAGCGTTGTGCAGCAAAGCCCGTCGCACCACTTCGCGCGGATAGATGCTCGCCCGGTCGATCGTGCCGCGGAACAGGATCTCGAACGCCAGCGGCCTGTGCTTGGTGTCCAGGAACAGACAACCGAACACCTCGCTGGCCTCATGCCGCAGCATCGCCTTCAGGTAACGCCGCACAGCCAGCGGGCTGTCCATGACCGACTCGCGTTCGATGGACGTCGCCAGGTTCCTGCGCCCGATTTCAAGCAAGGCCTGCAACTGGCTGTACCTCACTGGCCCCAGCCCCAGTTCGCCTAGAAACGCCTGTCGATCAGCCTCGAGCACCTGACGCAAGCCGCCGAATTTCAGCAAGAGCCCGCGCGCCAGCTCCAGCACGTTGCGCCCTTTCACGCCGGAACCGAGAAATACTGCCAGCAGTTCTGCATCGGAAAGGCTGCCAGACCCGCGCTGCAACAACTTCTCCCTCGGCCGTTCTTCAGCCGGCCACTCCCTGATGTTCATTTCCCCTCCTCGCCTGCCACTACGGCCCCTTTGGGCGCTGTGTTAATCTAGTTCGCTTCGAAAATGCGACGATCTGCCGCAGGCAGCTGTCGTCGCCACCCGCTTTCACTGGAATAAGGCAAGGCCTATGCAGCGGTTGTATCGCAAGCGCATCGTTCTCGGCGTGGGTGGCGGCATCGCCGCCTACAAGAGCGCCGAGCTGATTCGCCGACTCCTGGAACACGGCGCGCAGGTGCGCGTGGTCATGACCCGTGGTGGCGCCGAGTTCATCACCCCGCTCACGCTGCAGGCGCTGTCCGGCCACCCGGTCCATCTGGACCTGCTCGACCCCGCGGCCGAAGCGGCCATGGGCCATATCGAGCTGGCCAAATGGGCCGACCTGGTGCTGATCGCCCCGGCCACTGCCGACCTGATGGCGCGCATGGCCCAGGGCATGGCCGACGACCTGCTGACCACCCTGGTACTGGCTACCGACGCCACCGTCGCCGTCGCCCCGGCGATGAACCAGGCCATGTGGCGCGACCCGGCGACCCAGGCCAACCTCGAGCTGCTGAAAAGCCGCAGCATCCAGGTATTCGGCCCGGCCTCCGGCAGCCAGGCCTGTGGCGACGTGGGCCTGGGCCGCATGCTCGAAGCCACCGACCTGGCCTGGTGCGCCGCCGAAAGCTTCAAGCGCCAGGCCCTGACCGGCAAGCACGTGCTGATCACCGCCGGCCCTACGCAAGAGAACATCGACCCGGTGCGTTACATCACCAACCATAGTTCAGGGAAGATGGGCTTCGCCCTGGCCGAGGCTGCCGCCGAAGCCGGGGCCCGGGTGACCCTCGTCACCGGACCTGTGCACCTGCAGACCCCCGACCGGGTCAGCCGCATCGACGTGGTGAGCGCGCGGGACATGCTCGCGGCCTGCGAAGCAGCCATGCCTTGCGACCTGTTCATCGCCTCGGCTGCGGTCGCGGACTACCGCCCTGAGGTCGTCGCCTCACAGAAGCTTAAGAAAGATCCCACTACCGGCGACGGCATGCTGCTGCAGATGGTGCGCAATCCCGATATCCTTGCGACCATTGCCGGCCGCGCCGATCGCCCGTTCAGCGTCGGTTTCGCCGCCGAGACCGAGCACCTGCTCGACTACGCCACGCGCAAGCTCAAGGACAAGAACCTCGACCTGATCGTCGCCAATGATGTGGCCAACCCCAGCATCGGCTTCAACAGCGAGGAAAACGCCCTGACCGTGATCGACCGGCAGCAGCATCAAACCCTCTTCGCGCAGACCAGCAAAGGCAAGATTGCCCGTCAGCTGGTCGCCTTCATCGCCGAACGGCTCAACCAGGTTCAATAAGTTACATGCACGCTCTTCAAGCCAAGATCCTCGACCCTCGCCTGGGCACCGAATTCCCCCTGCCGCAGTACGCCACTCCAGGCTCGGCAGGCCTCGACCTGCGCGCCCTGCTCAAAGAAGACACCGTCCTCGAGCCAGGCCAGACCCTGCTGATCCCCACCGGCCTGTCGGTGTACATCGGCGACCCGGGCCTGGCGGCCATGATCCTGCCGCGCTCGGGCCTGGGCCATAAGCATGGCATCGTACTGGGCAACCTGGTCGGCCTGATCGACTCCGACTACCAGGGCGAGCTGATGGTGTCCTGCTGGAACCGCGGCAGCACGCCGTTCACCATCACCGTCGGCGAGCGCATCGCGCAGCTGATCCTGGTGCCGGTGGTGCAGGCGCACTTCGATATCGTCGAGCAGTTCGACGAAACCCAGCGTGGCGCCGGCGGCTTCGGCCATTCGGGCACCCGCTGAGCCGACGACAGACCGTTCGGGCCATGGATGGCGAACTCTGCGGCGAAACCACCGTCCAAGCGTTCAGTTTGTGCCTGCCCAGAAGCCTTTGAATACTTGGAGTCCCCAGAGATGAACGACATGGCCCAGCTGGTCCCCGCACTGCCCGACAGTATCTTCCGCGCCTATGACATCCGTGGCGTGGTCGGCAAGACCCTGCATGCCGAGACCGCTTACTGGATCGGCCGCGCCATTGGCGCCCAGACCCTCGCCCAGGGCGAACCGCAGATCTCGGTCGGCCGCGACGGTCGCCTGTCCGGCCCGATGCTGGTCGAGCAATTGATCAAGGGCCTGGTCGAGGCCGGTTGCCAGGTCAGCGACGTCGGCCTGGTGCCGACCCCGGCGCTGTACTACGCCGCCAATGTGCTGGCCGGCAAGTCGGGCGTGATGCTCACCGGCAGCCACAACCCGTCGGACTACAACGGTTTCAAGATCGTCATCGCCGGCGACACCCTGGCCAATGAACAGATCCAGGCCCTGCTGACCCGCCTGAAGACCAATGACCTGACCCGTGGCGATGGCCGCGTGGAAAAGGTCGAGATCCTTGAGCGCTACTTCCAGCAGATCGTCGCCGATGTGAAACTGGCCAAGCGTCTGAAGGTGGTTGTCGACTGCGGCAACGGCGCGGCCGGCGTGGTCGCTCCGCAACTGATCGAAGCGTTGAACTGTGAGGTGATCCCACTGTTCTGCGAAGTCGACGGCAACTTCCCCAACCACCACCCGGATCCGGGCAAGCCCGAGAACTTGGAAGACCTGATCGCCAAGGTGAAAGAGACCGGCGCCGATATCGGCCTGGCCTTCGACGGCGACGGTGACCGCGTCGGTGTGGTGACCAACACCGGCAGCATCGTCTATCCCGACCGCCTGCTGATGCTGTTCGCCCAAGACGTGCTGTCGCGCAACCCGGGCGCCGAGATCATCTTCGACGTCAAATGCACGCGCCGCCTGACCCCGCTGATCGAGCAGCATGGTGGCCGCGCGCTGATGTGGAAGACCGGCCACTCGCTGATCAAGAAGAAGATGAAACAGACCGGCTCGCTGCTGGCCGGCGAGATGAGCGGGCACATCTTCATCAAGGAGCGCTGGTACGGTTTCGACGACGGCATCTACAGCGCCGCGCGCCTGCTGGAGATCCTTAGCAAGGCCGGGCAGGACGCCGAAAGCCTGTTCGCCGCGTTCCCCAATGATATTTCCACGCCGGAAATCAACATTGATGTGACCGACGAGGGTAAATTCAGCATCATTGATGCACTGCAACGCGACGCCGACTGGGGCGAAGCCAGCCTGACCACCATCGACGGTGTGCGGGTCGACTACCCCAATGGCTGGGGCCTGGTTCGCGCCTCCAACACCACGCCGGTGCTGGTGCTGCGCTTCGAGGCCGACAGCGCCGCAGAACTCGACCGAATCAAGGCTGTATTCCGCACGCAGCTGCTGCGGGTCCAACCAGGCCTGCAACTGCCGTTCTGACGACTATCCGTTCCTTACCTGGAGCCCTGCATGACCCTCGATCGCGATGCCGCTTCCCATGTAGCCGAGGTTTTGTCCGAAGCACTGCCTTACATCCGCCGCTTCGTCGGCAAGACCCTGGTGATCAAGTACGGCGGCAACGCGATGGAGAGCGAGGAGCTCAAGACCGGCTTCGCCCGTGACATCGTGCTGATGAAGGCCGTGGGCATCAACCCGGTGGTGGTGCACGGTGGCGGCCCGCAGATCGGCGACCTGCTCAAGCGCCTGTCGATCGACAGCCACTTCATCGATGGCATGCGCGTGACCGACGCGGCGACCATGGACGTGGTGGAGATGGTCCTGGGCGGCCAGGTGAACAAGGACATCGTCAACCTGATCAACCGCCACGGCGGCAGCGCCATCGGCCTGACCGGCAAGGATGCTGAGCTGATCCGCGCCAAGAAGCTCACCGTCACCCGCCAGACGCCGGAGATGACCACCCCGGAAATCATCGACATCGGCCATGTCGGCGAGGTCGTCAGCGTCAACACCGACTTGCTGAACATGCTGGTCAAGGGTGACTTCATCCCGGTGATCGCGCCGATCGGCGTGGGCGCCAACGGCGAGTCGTACAACATCAATGCCGACCTCGTGGCCGGCAAGGTGGCCGAGGCGTTGAAGGCCGAGAAGCTGATGCTGCTGACCAACATCGCCGGCCTGATGGACAAGCAGGGCGAGGTCCTCACGGGGCTGAGCACCGAGCAGGTCAACGAACTGATCGCCGATGGCACCATCTACGGCGGCATGCTGCCGAAGATCAAGTGCGCACTGGATGCCGTCCAGGGTGGCGTGAACAGCTCGCACATCATCGACGGTCGCGTGCCGAATGCCGTGCTGCTGGAGATCTTCACCGACAGCGGCGTGGGCACGCTGATCAGCAACCGCAAACCACGCTGATCCAGCTGTAATCCTATCGCGGGGCAGGCCCGCTCCCGGCTGGGAGCAGGCCTGCCCCGTGATGCATCCATCCCCGCCCACTCAAAAAGATGGCTTATAGCCATCACCCTTGATGTTTGACTATCAAGAATCCCGGTAGACTGCCGAAACAACGTGACAGCATGCTTGCTCGTTACGAATAGTTTCTATTTACCTGGAGAACACGCGTGAAATACGCATCACAAGGACTCGTGCTGGCAGCCGCCCTGGCTGTCGGGTCCATCGCCGGCTGTGCCACCGAAACCTCCACCGCTGTTGCCGTGCAACAGGTCGAAAGCGTCAGTCGTCCCTACAGCGGCGTGCGCACGCCGATCGCCGTGGGCAAGTTCGACAACCGCTCCAGCTACATGCGCGGCATCTTCTCCGACGGCGTCGACCGCCTCGGCGGCCAGGCCAAGACCATCCTGATCACCCACCTGCAGCAGACCAACCGTTTCAACGTGCTGGACCGCGACAACATGGGCGAGATCCAGCAGGAAGCGGCCATCAAGGGCCAGGCCCAGCGCCTGAAGGGCGCCGACTTCGTGGTGACCGGCGACGTCACCGAGTTCGGCCGCAAGGAAGTCGGCGATCACCAGCTGTTCGGCATCCTCGGCCGCGGCAAGACCCAGATCGCCTACGCCAAGGTCGCCCTGAACATCGTCAACATCAGCACATCCGAAGTGGTCTATTCGAGCCAAGGCGCCGGTGAATACGCCCTGTCCAACCGTGAAGTCATCGGCTTCGGCGGCACCGCCAGCTACGACTCGACCCTCAACGGCAAAGTGCTCGACCTGGCCATGCGCGAAGCTGTCAACAAGCTGGTGGGCGCAGTCGAAAGCGGCCAGTGGAAACCACAGGCGCAATAACAAGCACAACACGACAAGGAAGACCGTTCGATGAGCATCACCTACCCGGCCTGGCGCACTGTCGCCGGGCTGCTGCTGGGCAGCGTCCTGCTGGCCGGCTGCAATTCGCCCAAGACCTTGTACCAGTGGGAAAGCTACCAGCCCCAGGTATACGGCTACCTCAAGGGTGACGCCAAGGAAGAACAGGTCACCGCCCTGGAGCGCGACCTGGAGAAGATCAAGGCCAAGAACGGCGCAGTGCCGCCGGGCTACCACGCGCAGCTGGGCCTGCTGTACTCCAGCCTGGGCAAGGATGACCAGATGATCCAGCAGTTCCGTACCGAAAAAGCGCTGTTCCCTGAGTCGGCGGCCTACATGGACTTCCTGATGAGCAACGCCAGCAAGGGAGCCCAGCAATGATCAAGCGCCTGACCCAACTGATCGTCGGCGCCTGCGTGCTGGCCCTGTTCGCCGGCTGCGCCGAGCGCAAGAGCATCGACTATTCGGCCTACAAGCAGAGCCGACCGAAGTCGATCCTGATCCTGCCGCCGCTGAACGAGTCACCCGACGTCAAGGCCACCTACAGCATGCTGTCCCAGGTCACCTATCCGCTGGCCGAGGCCGGCTACTACGTGATGCCGGTAGCGCTGGTGGACGAGACGTTCCGCCAGAACGGCCTGACCACGCCGGCCGATATCCACCAGTTGCCCACAGCCAAGCTGAACGAGATCTTCGGCGCCGACGCCGGCCTGTACGTGACCGTCAGCGACTACGGCACCCGCTACATGGTGCTGAGCAGCGCGACCATCGTCACCGCCAGCGCCAAACTGGTCGACCTGAAGACCGGTGCCACCTTGTGGACCGGCAGTGCCACGGCCTCCAGCGAGGAAGGCAAGCAGAACCAGGGTGGCCTGATCGGCATGCTGGTAGCGGCGGCCATCAACCAGATCATCAGCAGCGTGCAGGATGATGCCGGCTACCCGATCGCCGGGATGACCAGCGCACGCCTGCTGACGCCCTACCCGAATGGCGGGATCCTCTACGGGCCACGTTCGCCGAAGTACGGCACAGACTGACACGACGCGCAGGCGGCCCAGGGGCCGCCTTTCTTTTCCAGTTCGGAAAAATCCTACCGCCAGCACGGACAGGCACTACAACACGCATCTCTGCCAGCCGACTAGCATTCCAACTCCATCCCATCGGAGATACAGCGATGCAGAAAGAACTGGTCAAATATGGCAGCGATGTTTCCGCAGGCAGCTACGAATGCGCCGACTGCGGACGCAAGTACTCCAACCAGGGCAAGACCTCGATGCCTCCCTGCCCTGACTTCACCCCCGGCACCCACCCCAAGCGTGGCTGGAAGATCCTCACCGGCGTCGGTGACGCCGTGCAGGACCCTTACCCGAACCGCAGCTGAACCGCAGGCACGAAAAAGGCGACCCGAAGGTCGCCTTTTTCGTGCCTGCGGGCCGGTCAGATACCGTACTGCGCGCGGTAGGCCTCGACCGCCGGCAGGTGCTGCTTGAGCTGCGGATCGTCGGCCAGGAACTCCAGCACCTGGGTCAGCGAGACGATGCTGACCACCGGGATACCGAAGTCGCGTTCGACTTCCTGGATCGCCGACAGCGCGCCATTGCCGCGCTCTTCGCGGTTCAGTGCGATCAGCACACCGGCGGCCTTGGCCTGCTGGGCGCTGATGATCTGCATGACCTCGCGGATCGCGGTGCCGGCGGTGATCACGTCGTCGATGATCAGCACGTCACCGGCCAGCGGGGCGCCGACCAGGCTGCCGCCCTCGCCGTGGTCCTTGGCCTCTTTGCGGTTGAAGCACCACGGCACGTCGAGCTGGTGCTGCTCGGCCAGGGCCACGGCAGTGGCCGCCGCCAGGGGAATGCCCTTGTAGGCCGGGCCGAACAGCACGTCGAAGGGGATCTTGCTGTCGACGATGGCCGCCGCGTAGCAACGCCCCAGCTGCGCCAGGGCGGACCCGGTATTGAACAGGCCGGCATTGAAGAAGTACGGGCTGGTACGCCCCGATTTCAGGGTGAACTCACCGAAGCGCAGAACGCCGCGATCGATGGCAAAACGGATGAAGTCGCGCTGATACGGCTGCATGAAAGGTCCCGGACACCACGGATTTAGCTAAATGTGTTGAGCTCGGGTATCATACACGCACGAGATTTTTGGGGCCATTTATGCGGATCATCAGTGTGAACGTAAATGGCATTCAGGCTGCGGCCGAGCGTGGATTGCTCAGCTGGTTGCAAGCCCAGAATGCCGACGTCATCTGCCTTCAGGATACCCGCGCCTCGGCCTTTGAACTCGACGACCCAGCTTTCCAGCTCGATGGCTATTTCCTTTACGCCTGCGACGCGGAGGTGCCCACCCAAGGTGGCGTGGCACTTTACTCGCGCATGCAGCCCAAGGCAGTCATCACCGGCCTGGGCTTCGAGACAGCCGACCGCTACGGGCGTTATCTGCAAGCAGATTTCGACAAAGTCAGTATTGCCAGCCTGTTGCTGCCTTCGGGCATGAACGGGGACGAAGACTTGAACCAGAAGTTCAAGTTGATGGACGACTTCGCCAAGTACCTGGACAAGCAACGCCGCAAGCGTCGCGAGTACATCTACTGCGGCTCGTTCTACGTGGCGCAGCAGAAGCTCGACATCAAGAACTGGCGTGACAGCCAGCAGTCGCCGGGCTTCCTGCCGCCCGAACGCGCCTGGATGGACGCCATCGTCGGCGACATGGGTTATGTCGATGCCCTGCGCGAAGTCAGCCGTGAAGGCGACCAGTACAGCTGGTGGCCGGACAACGAGCAGGCCGAGATGCTCAACCTGGGTTACCGATTCGACTACCAGATCCTCACCCCAGGCCTGCGCCGCTTCGTGCGCAACGCTCGCCTGCCGCGCCAGCCGCGCTTCTCCCAGCACGCGCCGCTGATCGTGGACTATGACTGGACGCTGACCATCTGAGGATGGCACGCACAAAAAAGCCGACCATCAGGTCGGCTTTTTTGTGTCTATCTGATCGGCCGCCAGATGAAGGGATAGCGATACGGCTGCCCTTCATTGGCCTTGACCGCTGCCAGGATGATCAGGATCAGCACCGTCACCATCAGCACGGCGAACAGCAGGATGCCGATGAACACGAACATCAGCAGGAAGCAGACGAAGCCGGCGATGGTCACGCTGATTTGAAAGTTCAACGTCTCCTTGCCCTGGGCATCGATGAACGGATCCTGCTCGCGCTTGAGGTGCCACAGCACCAGCGGGCCCAGCAAATGCCCAAGGGGCAGCACCAGCCCCAGGAGCGCCGAGAGGTGGCAGAACATCGCCCATTGCCGGACATCGGCGCTGGGCGGGGTGATCGGTAGATCCGAATCGTTCATGTCCCGCACCTCCCTGGCGTCTGCTCAGTCGGCGAGCGCCGCTTTCTGCAGTTCGAAGATCTCGTCCATGCCCTTCTGCGCCAGCGCCAGCATGGCGTTGAAGTCGGCAGGCTGGAACGGCGCGCCCTCGGCAGTGCCCTGTACCTCGATGAAACCACCGGCGCTGGTCATGACCACGTTCAGGTCGGTCTGGGCGGCGGAGTCCTCGAGGTAGTCGAGGTCGAGCACGGCCTCGCCCTGGTACATGCCCACCGATACCGCGGCAATCATGTGCTTGAGCGGGTTGCCACCCTTGAGGCCACCACGTTTCTTGATCACCGCCAGGGCGTCGCACAGGGCAACCATGGCGCCGGTGATCGAGGCAGTGCGGGTGCCGCCGTCGGCCTGGATCACGTCGCAGTCGACGTACAGGGTGATGTCGCCGAGCTTGCTCATGTCCAGCGCAGCGCGCAGGGAGCGGCCGATAAGGCGCTGGATCTCTAGGGTGCGGCCGCCTTGCTTGCCACGGCTGGCCTCGCGCTGGTTACGCTCGCCGGTGGAGCGCGGCAGCATGCCGTACTCGGCGGTCAGCCAACCTTGGCCCTGGCCTTTGAGGAAGCGGGGAACACCGTTCTCGACGCTGACCGTGCAGATGACCTTGGTGTCACCGAACTCGACCAGAACCGATCCTTCGGCGTGCTTGGTGTAGTTGCGGGTAATGCGGATCGAGCGGAGCTGATCGGCGGCGCGACCACTTGGACGTTTCATCTGGGATACCTGTACGGGGACATTTGAATCTGCCGAGCATTATAGAGCCCGACGCCCGGCGAAGGCACGCCTGTCGTCGCGCTTGCGCAGCCTGTCGTGTTTTCCGACAGGTTTCGGGGCGACCGTTAGCATGGCTGGATTGGGCGACCACGCCGCACTGCGCTACAATCCTGCGCCTTGCAGCCGACAGGCTCTCCGTCCACCTGAATACGCGAGGTACTCCCCATGGTGCATAGCATGACCGCTTTTGCTCGTGTCGAGCGCGCTGGCAGCCAAGGCACCCTGGTCTGGGAGCTGCGCTCGGTCAACCACCGCTATCTCGAACCCCACCTGCGCCTGCCCGAGGCCCTGCGCGACCTCGAAGGCGCCGTTCGCGAAGGCCTGCGCCAAGGCCTCTCGCGCGGCAAGGTCGAGTGCACCCTGCGCCTGAGCGAGGACAGCACCGGCAAGCCACTGCAGGTCGATCGCGAACGTGCCGCGCAACTGGTCGCCGCCGCCGAAACCGTGGCCAGCCTGATCAAGCAACCGGCACCGCTCAACCCGCTGGAAGTGCTGGCCTGGCCGGGCGTGCTGGTGGCCGACGCCACCGATCCGCAAGCGCTCAACGCCGAGGCCATAGCGCTGTTCGACGAAGCCCTGACCGAACTCAAGGCCGGCCGCCAACGCGAAGGCGCCGAACTGGCCCGCCTGATCAACGAACGTCTGGACAGCATGGCCGGCGAGGTCGCCACCCTGCGCGCCCTGGTGCCGCAGATGCTCGCCGGGCAGCGGCAGAAGGTCCTCGACCGCTTCAGCGACATGCAGGCCGAGCTCGACCCGCAGCGCCTGGAACAGGAGATGGTCCTGCTGGCGCAAAAAAGCGACGTCGCCGAAGAACTGGACCGCCTCAGCACCCACGTCACCGAAGTGCGCCGGGTGCTCAAGTCGGGCGGCGCCGCCGGGCGGCGCCTGGACTTCCTGATGCAGGAGCTCAACCGCGAAGCCAACACCCTTGGCTCCAAGGCGTTCGACCCACGCAGCACGCAGGCGGCAGTCAACCTGAAGGTGTTGATCGAACAGATGCGTGAACAAGTACAGAACATCGAGTAAGGCCACCCCTACCATGAACCACAGCAGCGGCACCCTCTACATCGTCTCGGCCCCGTCCGGCGCCGGCAAGACCAGCCTGGTCACGGCCCTGATCAAGGACGACGAGCGCGTCCGCGTCTCGGTCTCCCACACCACCCGCGCCATGCGCCCGGGCGAGGAACACGGGGTCAACTATCACTTCGTCGTCCACGAAGAGTTCAAGGCACTGATCGCCCAGGGCGATTTCCTCGAGCACGCCGAAGTGTTCGGCAACTTCTACGGCACTTCGCGCAGCGCCCTGCAGGAAACCCTCGACCAGGGCTACGACCTGATCCTGGAGATCGACTGGCAAGGTGCCCAGCAGGTGCGCAGGCTGATGCCCGAGGCGCGTTCGATCTTCATCCTGCCGCCAAGCCAGGAGGCCCTGCGCCAACGCCTGGACGGCCGTGGCCAGGACAGCGAGGAAATCATCGCCGGACGCATGAAGGAAGCGGTCAGCGAGATGGTGCACTACGACGAATATGAGTACGTCATCATCAATGATGACTTCGATGTGGCGCTGGATGACCTGAAAGCGGTGTTCCGCTCGAACCGGCTACTGCTCAAGAAACAACAACAGCGCCATGAGGCGCTGCTGAAACAACTGGTCGGCTGAAGACAGCCGGGGCCTCTGCGAGGCCCATTCGCCGGCAAGCCGGCTCCCACATGGATCACGCCACCTCGAGTCAAGCATCGTACCTGTGGGAGCTGGCTTGCCAGCGAATGGGGCGCAAAGCGCCCCCAGCTGTTATTCCTGCAACTGGATAGTGGCCTGCTGACGCAGGGTAGCCCCCAGGAAGTACGCCGGCGCACGCAGCCGCGACAGCAGCATCAGCACGATGCCCAGCGCCGAGATGATCGCCGCGATCACGAATACCAGCCCCAGCCCCCCAACATGCGAGCCACTGCCGAAGTCCGGCGAGGCGCTGTCGATCGCCGTGCGCAGGAAGATCACCGACAGGATCAGACCACCCACCAGCGGGCACACACCGCGCATGAAGAAGTGGCGCACGCTGTCGAACAGGCTGCGGCGGAAGTACCACACGCAGGCGAAGGCGGTCAGCGAATAGTAGAAGCAGATCATCATGCCCAGGGCGGTGATGGTGTCGGCCAGCACGTTCTCGCTGAGGGTACGCATGGTCACGTAGAACAGGCCTGCGGCAATACCGGCACAGATGGTCGCGTAGCGCGGCGTCTGCGAACGCGGGCAAACAGTGGCGAAGCGTTGCGGCACTGCGCCGTAGTAACCCATGGCAAGCAGGGTGCGCGCCGGCGAGACGAAGGTCGATTGCAGCGAGGCGGCGGTGCTGGCCAGCACCGCGATCGACATCAGGATCGCCAGCGGTCCCATCACCGGCCCGGCCAGGTGGGCGAACACGTTCTCCTGGATGCGCGGATTGTTCAGGCCCAGGCCGTGCTCACTGATCCCGGCAAACTGCAGGGTGGCGATGGCGGTGAGCAGGTACAGGCCGAGAATCAGCAGCACGGTCCAGGTTGCCGCCTTGCCCGGCACTTCATCGCTGCCGATCGACTCTTCGCTGACGGTCAGGCACACGTCCCAGCCCCAGAAAATGAAAATCGACAACGACAGGCCGGCGGCAAAGGCCGAGAACGACTCGACACCGAACGGGTTGAACCAGGCCAGGTCGAACGCCAGCGGCGGCGGCGCAGTGGTCTCGCCGAACGCTGCGAAGGCGAAGCCGATCAGCACCAGCAACTGCAAGGCCACCAAGCCGTACTGCACCGTCATGGTGGTGGCCATGCCGCGACAGCAGATCCACACCGCCAGGGCGATGAACACGCAACAGGTGGTGACGTTGATCAACAGGTTGTCCGCCAACGCGGCCAGCTCCTGGTTGCCGGTGATCTGGGCCAGGAACAGGTAGAAGAAGTCCACCGCCACGCCTGCCAGGTTGGACAGCACGATGGTGGTGGCGACCACCAGCCCCCAGCCGCCGATCCAGCCGATCATCGGGCCGAAGGCCCGGGCCGACCAGGTGAAGGACGTGCCGCTGTCGGGCTCCGCCGAGTTCAGCTCGCGGTAGCCCAGGGCGACCAGCAGCATCGGCAGGAAGCCGACGATGAACACCGCCGGCAGGTGGGCGCCGACTTCACGCACGGTCGGGCCGAGCGCGCCAGTCAGGGTGTAGACCGGCGCAATGGTGGAAATGCCCAGCACGACGCTGGCCAGCAGACCGAGGCGGCCCTTGGCCAGGCCCTTGCTGCGCTGGGTGTTGCCCGAGTCGGCCGCCACGTCGGGGGGGCGGCCGGCTTCTGTGTAATCGCTCATGAGTATTTGCCGTAACTATTGGAATTGTTTTCACAGGCCCGCCGTAGCGGGCCCGCTTCCACTCATTGAAAGCTCACTGCCGGGGTGGGTCATCCGAGACTACCGGGTGACGTCAGAGGATCTTCTGGCGCACACCCTCCCGTGCAGCATGGGCAATGCAGGCCTCGCGGAACGCCTCGAACAGGCGCAGCGAAACCGGGTTTTCGGCGAAACGCCATTCAGGGTGCCACTGCACGCCGAGTACAAAGCCCGGCGCATCAGGCATCGACACCGCTTCGATCAGGCCATCCGGGGCCCGTGCCTCGACGCGCAGGCCCGGGGCCAGGCGGTCGATGCCCTGGCTGTGCAGCGAGTTGACCTCGAACCGCGCAGCCAGGCCCAGGCGCTCGAGCACCCCACCCGGCTGTATGCCGACGGGGTGACGAGGGCCGTATTGCACCTCCAGGGGTGCGTCCTCAGGTTCGCGGTGGTCCAGGTAGCCAGGCAATTCCTGCACCCGTTGGTGCAGGCTGCCACCGAGGGCCACGTTCAGTTCCTGGAAGCCACGGCAGATGCAGAACACCGGCACACCCGCGGCAATGGCCGCCTGCAGCAGCGGCAAGGTCAGGCGGTCACGTGCAAGATCGTGCCGGGTGCCTTCCGCGCTGGGCGCGCCATTGTAATGATGCGGCTCGACATTTGAAGGCGAACCGGTAAAAAGAATGCCATCGAGCCTGGCCAGCAGCGTCTGCGTGTCGCTGCCGCCGTCACGGGCCGGCAGGATCAGCGGCAGCCCGGCAAAGCCCGCGGCCTCGACATACTTGTCGCCCACCGTGTGCGACGAGTTCTTCCCCACCTGCTGGCGGCAGGCGCTGACACCGATCAAGGGGACCGCAATTGCGCTCATGGGCTTACACCGTGTGCAGGTACCAGTTGTACTCGAGGTCGGAGATCGACACTTCGAACTCGGCCAGCTCGCTTTCCTTGCAGGCCACGAAGATGTCGATGTAGTCCGGGCTGATGTATTGGTTGAGGACTTCGCTGTCATCCAGCGCGCGCAGGGCATCACGCAGGTTGTTCGGCAGGCTCTGCTCCAGCTGCTCGTACGAGTTGCCCTCGATCGGCGCGTCCGGCTCGACCTTGTTGGTCAGGCCGTGGTGGATGCCGGCGAGGATCGCCGCGAGCATCAGGTACGGGTTGGCATCGGCGCCGGCCACGCGGTGCTCGATGCGCACGTTCTCGCTGCTGTCGGTCGGCACGCGGACAGCCACCGTGCGGTTGTCCAGGCCCCAGCTCGGCGCGTTGGGCACATAGAACTGTGCACCGAAGCGACGGTACGAGTTGATGTTCGGGCAGAGGAATGCCATCGATGCCGGCATGGTTTCCAGCACGCCACCAATGGCGTGGCGCAGGGCGTCGCTTTGCAGCGGGTCGGCATTGGCGAAGATGTTCTTGCCGGTTTTCTTGTCCAGCAACGAAATGTGTACGTGCAGGCCATTGCCCGCCTGGCCCGGATAGGGCTTGGCCATGAAGGTGGAGTCCATCTCATGGTCGTAGGCGACGTTCTTGATCAGGCGCTTGAGCAGGATCGCGTAGTCACAGGCCTTCAGCGGGTCGGCGACGTGGTGCAGGTTCACCTCGAACTGCGCCGGGGCGCTTTCCTTGACGATGGCGTCGGCCGGCAAGCCCTGCTCCTTGGCAGCTTCGAGCATGTCCTGCAGGCAGTCGGCGTATTCGTCGAGATCGTCGATCAGGTACACCTGGGTCGACTGCGGGCGCTTGCCTGAAATCGGCGAGCGCGGCGGCTGCGGGCGACCGTTGAGGTTGTCCTGGTCGATCAGGTAGAACTCCAGCTCGAACGCGGCGCAGATATCCAGGCCCAGGTCGTCGAACTTGCTCACCACCTGGCGCAGCACTTCCCGCGGGTCGGCGAAAAACGGCGCGCCGTCCAGCTCATGCATGGTCATCAGCAACTGGGCGGTCGGGCGTTTCTGCCAGGGTTCGTCGCACAGCGTGCCGGCAATCGGGAAACAGATGCGGTCGGCGTCACCGATGTCCAGGCCCAGCCCGGTGCTTTCGACGGTCGAGCCGTTGATATCCAGGGCAAACAGCGACGCCGGCAGGTTGATGCCCTTCTCGTACACCTTGTGCAGGCTGGCACGCTCGATGCGCTTGCCGCGCACCACGCCGTTCATGTCGGAGATCAGCAGGTCGACGTACTGGGTATCCGGATGGGCATCCAGGAATTCATTCATCTCGCGGGAAGAACTGGCGCACGGGGAGACCGACGTCATGGCTGTACATCCTTTGATTCGGAGCGGCGATGTGGGAACTGCGGATGACGCCTTGTAGGGCGACGATGGTGCTGCTGTTGTTCTTTTCACTGGCCCATCGTTGGGGGCTGGTTGCCGACCGGCTGCATTGATTCCCGGGGGCCGTTCCACTATAAAATGGCCAAAACGCAACAGACATTGGCATTTAGGCAAGCAGAGCGTGCACCGATGCAATATCAGATCAACCATGCGGACCTTTCCCTGGTCCTGGCACTGGAGCGCGGCCGCTCGCTGGCCAAGGCAGCCGAACTGCTCAAGGTCGACGTTTCGACGGTGTTCCGCTCGATCCGCCGGCTGGAGTCGGCGCTGGGCACCGCCTTGTTCGTCAAGAGCCGTAAAGGCTACCTGCCCACCGACACCGCCCAGGCCCTGGCCGAGCAGGCCGAGCGCGCCGAACAGGCACTGGATGCGGCGCGCATCGCCCTGACCAGCGGCGAACAGGTGGTCAGCGGCACCGTGCGCCTGACCTGCACCGAGGCCGTGCTGCACAGCCTGCTGCTGCCGGCGCTGGCCGAGTTCATGCCCAACTATCCGGCGTTGTCGCTGGAGATGGGCACCTCCAACACCTTCGCCAACCTCAGCCGTCGCGATGCCGACATCGCCCTGCGCCTGACCAACACGCCGCCGGAGCATCTTGTCGGGCGCTGCCTGGGCTCGACCTCCTACGTGGTCTGCGGCCAGCCGGCGCTGCGCGAGCGGCTGCAGGAGGCGCCCCTGAGTGTGCCCTGGATCGCCCCCGACGATTCCATGCAGGACCACGCCACCGTGGTCTGGCGCAACCAGCAGCATCCCGGCCTGATCCCGCGCTACCAGTGCAGCGGCATGTCGACCATCGCCCAACTGGTGACCACCGGCCTGGGCGTGGCGGCGCTGCCCGACTACATGGTCCACGACCTGCCCGGCGTCGAGGCGCTGAGCGGCCCGCTGCCCGGCTGCGACACCCAGTTGTGGCTGCTGACGCGGCCCGATTGCCGTGCCCTGCGTTCGGTGCAGACGCTGTTCGAGGAGCTGACCCCGCGCCTGCGCGACGCAATGTTGCGTTAACGCGTCAAGGACGGTTGTGCCGGCGATGGACAGCACGCTATTGTCGGGCATCGGCGGTTGGCTGCAGTTGCCTGGATCGGCCCTATCGCGGGGCAAGCCCGCTCCCACGTTGCCCGATTCGGGAACACATGCGTGGGAGCGGGCTTGCCCCGCGATACAGGCGCCACAGGTACACCCGACAAAACAGTCCTTCCCTATTGGCTGGTGATTTTTTAAACTATCGAGTCCGCCTGCCCATTCTGGGCTGCACGCCTAACCGCATTTGCTACTGAGGAAGACCATGGCCCGCGTAACTGTTGAAGACTGCCTGGAACACGTGGATAACCGCTTTGAGCTGGTCATGCTCTCGACCAAGCGCGCCCGCCAGCTGGCTACCGGCGGCAAAGAGCCACGCGTTGCGTGGGAAAACGACAAGCCTACCGTCGTCGCCCTGCGTGAAATCGCCGAAGGCATCGTCACGCCAGAGTTCATCGCCGCCGAAGAGATCGTCACCGAGGATCCGGTATTCGCCGCGTTCGAGGACGAGAACAACGAGGCCGTCTGATTGATGCCCAGTCGACACCGTGCGGCGCAAGGCCCTCTTCTACTGCAAGAGGTGAAACCATGCCGGGTATAGAAGCCCTCGCCGAACGGCTGTCGACCTATCTGGGCCCCGAACAGGTCAACTTGGTTCGTCGGGCCTACTTCTACGCCGAACAGGCCCACGATGGCCAGCGCCGTCGCAGCGGCGAGCCCTACGTGACCCATCCGCTGGCGGTCGCCAGCATCCTCGCCGACATGCACATGGACCATCAGAGCCTGATGGCGGCCATGCTGCACGACGTGATCGAAGACACCGGCATCGCCAAGGAAGCCTTGAGCCAGCAATTCGGCGAGACCGTCGCCGAACTGGTCGACGGGGTCAGCAAGCTGACCCAGATGAACTTCGAGACCAAGGCCGAGGCGCAGGCCGAGAACTTCCAGAAGATGGCCATGGCCATGGCCCGCGATATCCGCGTGATCCTGGTCAAGCTGGCCGACCGCCTGCACAACATGCGCACCCTGGAAGTGCTCTCCGGCGAGAAACGCCGGCGCATCGCCAAGGAAACCCTCGAAATCTACGCCCCCATCGCCAACCGGCTGGGGATGCACACCGTGCGCGTGGAATTCGAGGACCTCGGTTTCAAGGCCATGCACCCGATGCGCTCGTCGCTGATCCACCGGGCGGTGAAGGCCGCGCGCGGCAACCGCAAGGAAATCGTCGCCAAGATCGAGACCTCGCTGGCCAACTGCCTGGCCGCCGACGGTATCGAAGGCGAGGTCAGCGGCCGGCAGAAACACCTCTATGGCATCTACAAGAAGATGCGCGGCAAGCGCCGCGCCTTCACCGAGATCATGGACGTGTACGCCTTCCGCATCATCGTCGACAAGGTCGACACCTGCTACCGCGTGCTCGGCGCCGTGCACAACCTGTACAAGCCACTGCCGGGTCGCTTCAAGGACTACATCGCGATCCCCAAGGCCAACGGCTACCAGTCGTTGCACACCACGCTGTTCGGCATGCACGGCGTGCCCATCGAAATCCAGATCCGCACCCGCGAAATGGAAGAGATGGCCAACAATGGCATCGCCGCGCATTGGCTGTACAAGTCCAACGAGGAAGAGCAGCCAAAAGGCAGCCATGCCCGCGCCCGTCAATGGGTCAAAGGCATCCTCGAGCTGCAGCAGCGCGCCGGCAACTCGCTGGAATTCATCGAGAGCGTGAAGATCGACCTGTTCCCGGACGAGGTCTACGTCTTCACCCCCAAAGGCCGGATCATGGAGCTGCCCAAAGGCTCCACCGCGGTCGACTTCGCCTACGCGGTGCACACCGACGTCGGCAACAGCTGCATCGCCTGCCGCATCAATCGCCGCCTGGCGCCGCTGTCCGAGCCGCTGCAGAGCGGCTCCACCGTCGAGATCGTCAGCGCACCGGGCGCCCGGCCGAATCCGGCCTGGCTCAACTTCGTGGTCACCGGCAAGGCGCGCACGCACATCCGCCACGCTCTCAAACAGCAGCGCCGCTCCGAGTCCATCAGCCTTGGCGAGCGCCTGCTGAACAAGGTACTGACCGGCTTCGACAGCAGCCTGGAAAAGATTCCCCAGGAGCGTATCCAGTCGATCCTCACCGAGTATCGCCTGGAGCTGGTCGAGGACCTGCTCGAAGACATCGGCCTGGGCAACCGCATGGCCTACGTGGTCGCCCGCCGCCTGTTGTCCGCCGAAGGCGAGCAGCTTCCGGCCCCGGAAGGCCCGCTGGCGATCCGCGGTACCGAGGGCCTGGTGCTCAGCTACGCCAAATGCTGCACGCCGATCCCGGGCGACCCGATCGTCGGCCACCTGTCGGCGGGCAAGGGCATGGTCGTGCACCTGGAAGACTGCCGCAACATCAGTGAAGTCCGCCATAACCCGGAGAAGTGCCTGCAGCTCTCCTGGGCCAAGGACATCACCGGCGAGTTCAACGTCGAGCTGCGCGTCGAGCTGGAACACCAGCGCGGCCTGATCGCCCTGCTGGCCAGCAGCGTCAATGCCGCCGACGGCAACATCGAGAAAATCAGCATGGACGAACGCGACGGCCGTATCAGCGTGGTCCAACTGGTGGTCAGCGTGCACGACCGCGTGCACCTGGCCCGTGTGATCAAGAAGCTGCGCACCTTGACCGGCGTGGTCCGCATCACCCGGATGCGTGCGTAGTCCGCCAACCGCAAGGAGTCATCATGAGCAAGACCGTCATCACCAGCGATAAAGCCCCTGCCGCCATCGGCACCTACTCGCAAGCGATCAAGGCTGGCAACACCGTGTACATGTCGGGTCAGATCCCGCTCGACCCGAAGACCATGGAGCTGGTCGAGGGCTTCGAAGCCCAGACCGTCCAGGTGTTCGAGAACCTGAAGTCAGTGGCCGAAGCCGCTGGCGGTTCGTTCAAGGACATCGTCAAGCTGAACATCTTCCTCACCGACCTGAGCCACTTCGCCAAGGTCAACGAGATCATGGGCCGTTACTTCGAACAGCCTTACCCGGCCCGCGCCGCCATCGGCGTGGCCGCGCTGCCGAAGGGTGCCCAGGTCGAGATGGACGCCATCCTGGTCCTCGAGTAATACCCCGGTGACGGGCCAAGGCCCGTCCCCCCTCCTGCCTCAAGGTTTTCACCATGCGCCACGCATTGCCTCTCACGCTGGCAGCCCTGCTCCTGGGCGGCTGCGCCAGCCACAAGCCTGAAGATTTCAACGGCACCTGGATCAACCAGGCCGCCATCGATGCCGCCAGCAAAGGCACCAGCCTGCGCCAGGCCCTGGATGCCAAGGGCCCGGTGTTCGAGTGGAAGATCGACGTCAAGAACCAGCAGGCCAGCTTCAGCAATGGCTTCGAGGCCGCCGACGGGCGCCTGAGCGCCAACGAGAAGGACTGGCAGGTCACCTTCGAAGGCGACCTGACCGAACAGCTCAAGCTCGATGGCGACGAACTCGTGGCGATCGACCCCTCCGGCCATGAGCAGACCTTCGTGCGCAGCAAGGCGTCAGAAGGCGCTGCACTGGGCGCCAGCTTCGAGAAGGCGCTGTACCAGCAATACCTGGGCGGCGACTGGAAGATCGTCGAGGGCCAGGGCAAGGGCGCGGTGGTGCGCTTCAGCGATACCGGCAACGTCACTGGCCTGCCCGGCCCGGACCGTTTTGCCCTGTGCCTGGCGGGTGACTGCGCGACCATGGGCGATGGCAACGACAGCCTGTGGCTGGAGCGCAACCAGCGTGGCGCCCCGTGGATCTTCAAGCGCGATGGCGACACCCTGGAGATCTTCCAGGCAGTCAACCGCGCCCAGCCGGATGAGATGCCGCAACTGACTGCCGGCGCCCGGCAGTGGGTACTGGAAAAGGATTAGCCATCAGCGCGGCGACCCGACTGGCCCCGCGATGGGGCCGGCTCTCTCAACCACGCCCTTGGAGAATGGCCGCATAGCCTTCTTTATAGCTCGGATACTGCGGCACCCATCCTAACGACCGCGCCCGCGCATTGCTGCAACGCTTGCTGCCGGTACGCCGCACCCGCTGCTGGTCCGACCACTCGGTGACCCCCAGGTACTCGCGCAGCCAGCCCACCACGTCAGCCAGCGCTGCCGGGTCGTCATCGACACCGATATAGCAGTCGTCCAGCACCACGCCCCGGGCATCGGCCTGCAGCAGGTGCGCCAGCAAACCAGCGGCATCCTCGGCGTGAATCCGGTTGCCGTACAATGGCGGCTCCTCGGCCACTCGGTAGCCTTGGCGTACCTGACTCAGCAACCACTCACGTCCCGGCCCATAGATGCCGGTCAGGCGCACGATGCTGGCGGGGATGCCACTGCCCAGCGCCAGGCGCTCCGCCGCGAGCATCACCTTGCCCGAATACCCCTCGGGCGCGGTGGCTGCGGTCTCGTCGATCCATTCGCCATCCTGTTGTGCATAGACACTGCTGCTGGAAACGAACAGCAGGCGACGCGGCCGCTGACCCTTGCTCTCAAGCCAGCCAAGCACATGGCGCAAACCGTCGACATAGGCGGCCTGGTAGCCCGCTTCGTCATGCTGGCTGGCCGCCACGCAGTACACCAGGTAGTCCGGCGCGCGCGCGGGCCACGCTTCTGGCAGGCGCGGGTTCGCCAGATCGGCGGCAACGGGCCGCACCCCTTCGGGCAGGTCCCGCACCGACCGGCGCAGGCCATCGACCTGCCACCCATGGGCGAGCAACTGGCGGGCCAGACGGCCTCCCACATCGCCGCAGCCGACGATCAACGCACTCAGGTCCGACATCATGAAACTCCAAATCCAAAGGTTCACGCTAACCGGATTTAGCGATCAGCGGCTAGACAAAGGTTAAAAAAAGCGCTCTCCATTCTTTTGTTAACAAGAATTACTTGCAATAATGGCGGCCCTGTCTGTTCTCGGCCTGCTTCGAGGCCTTGAAGAACTCAACCCATTTCTCTTCATCAGGTCCGGCCAGCATGACACGTACTCAACCTTCCGCTTCGCCAACCCCGTCGCGCGCCTGGCGCGCCATTGCCGCGCTGATGTTCAGCCTGGTACTGGCCCCTGTGGCCATGGCCGATGAGCCCACCACCACCGCCGCTCCAGCCGCCGCCGCCGCCGCCCCGGCCGCGCCAGCCGCCGAAGGCCAGGCACCTGTAGCTGCGCCAAACGAAGCGCCGGTCGATGCCAATGCGCCAATCGATGGCCAGGCACCTACCGACGAGAACGTGCAGGCGATGGTCGAAGACACCTCGCTGGGCATGGCCCACGACCTGTCCCCATGGGGCATGTACAAGAACGCCGACGTGGTGGTGAAGGCCGTGATGATCGGCCTGGCCATCGCCTCGATCATCACCTGGACCATCTGGATCGCCAAAGGCTTCGAGCTGATGGGCGCCAAACGCCGCCTGCGTGGCGAGATCGCCGCCCTGAAACGCTCGGTGAGCCTGAAAGAAGCCAGCGAGGTGTCGAACAAGGAAGGCACCCTGGCCCACACCCTGGTGCATGACGCCCTCGAAGAAATGCGCCTGTCGGCCAACGCCCGCGAGAAGGAAGGCATCAAGGAACGCGTGAGCTTCCGTCTGGAGCGCCTGGTGGCCGCCAGCGGCCGCACCATGAGCAGCGGCACCGGCGTGCTGGCCACCATCGGCTCCACCGCCCCGTTCGTCGGTCTGTTCGGTACCGTGTGGGGCATCATGAACAGCTTCATCGGCATCGCCAAGACCCAGACCACCAACCTCGCCGTGGTCGCCCCAGGCATCGCCGAAGCCCTGCTGGCCACCGCCCTGGGCCTGGTTGCCGCGATCCCGGCCGTGGTCATCTACAACGTCTTCGCCCGCTCCATCGCCGGCTACAAGGCACAGGTGTCCGACGCCTCCGCCCAGGTCCTGCTGCTGGTCAGCCGTGATCTGGACCACCAGGGTGGCGAACGCGCCGCCCCGCACATGGTGAAAGTGGGGTAAACCATGGGCCTGCATCTCAACGAAGGTGGCGACGACCTCGCCGAGAACCACGAAATCAACGTCACGCCGTTCATCGACGTGATGCTGGTGCTGCTGATCATCTTCATGGTCGCGGCACCCTTGGCCACGGTCGACATCAAGGTCGACCTGCCCGCCTCGACCGCCAAGCCGGCGCCGAGGCCCGAGAAGCCGGTGTTCGTCAGCGTCAAGGCCGACAAGAAGCTCTACCTCGGCGACGACGAGGTGGCCCAGCGCGACCAGCTTGGCGCCATGCTCGATGCCAAGACCAAGGGCGACAAGGAAACCACCATCTTCTTCCAGGCTGACAAGGGCGTCGACTACGGTGACCTGATGGAAGTGATGAACACCATGCGCGCCGCCGGCTACCTCAAGGTCGGCCTGGTCGGACTCGAGACGGCAGCCAAGAAATGACGAAAACGCGCTCAAACATGGCGCGCTACGGTGGCAGCCTGGCGATCGTGCTGGGTGTGCACGCGGTCGCCGTGCTGCTGACGCTCAACTGGTCGGTGCCCCAGGCCCTCGAGTTGCCGCCGGCAGCGATGATGGTCGAGCTGGCCCCGCTGCCAGAGCCCGCGCCACCGCCACCGCCCAAGGCCGCCCCGAAACCGCCGACGCCGATCGAGGAGCCGCCGCTGCCCAAGCTGGCAGAAGCGCCGAAGCCGAAGATCGCCATCCCCAAGCCGCCCAAGCCCAAGGCCAAGCCACAGCCGCCCAAGCCCGAGAAGAAGCTTGAGCCGCCGAACGACGAGCCACCGGCCAAGGACGACGTCGCGGACACGCCGCCGAGCAACACGCCACCGCAGAAGTCGGCGGCGCCGCAGCCCAGCATCGCGTCCAACAGTAATGCCCTGCCGAGCTGGCAGAGCGACCTGCTGCGCCACCTGGCCAAGTACAAGAAGTACCCCGAGGACGCTCGCCGCCGTGGATTGCAGGGCATCAACCGCCTGCGTTTCGTGGTCGACGCCGAAGGCAAGGTGGTGTCGTACACGCTGGCCGGTGGTTCGGGCAGCGCGGCGCTGGACCGGGCCACGCTGGAGATGATCCGCCGTGCCGGCACGGTACCCAAGCCTCCGGCGGAGTTGCTGAACAATGGCACGATCGAAGTGGTTGCGCCGTTCGTGTACTCGCTGGACCGACGCTGACGTTTTTGTTTCTGTCACAAAACGGCAAGTCTGATAACGTGCGTCTATCGATTGCAGCCGCTATGCTGGGGCCGCAACTTCATGGACGCACGTTATGACCCTCACCGAACTTCGCTACATCGTTACCCTCGCGCAGGAGCAGCACTTCGGCCACGCGGCCGAGCGTTGCCACGTCAGCCAGCCGACCCTGTCGGTGGGCGTGAAGAAGCTCGAGGACGAACTCGGCGTGCTGATCTTCGAGCGCAGCAAGAGCGCGGTGCGCCTCACGCCGGTCGGCGAGAGCATCGTCGCCCAGGCGCAGAAGGTGCTGGAACAGGCCCAGGGCATCCGCGAACTGGCCCAGGCCGGCAAGAACCAGCTGACTGCCCCGCTCAAGGTCGGCGCCATCTACACCGTCGGCCCCTATCTCTTCCCGCACTTGATCCCGCAACTGCACCGCGTGGCGCCGCAGATGCCGCTGTACATCGAAGAGAACTTCACCCACGTGCTGCGCGAGAAGCTGCGCAATGGCGAACTGGACGCAGTGATCATCGCCCTGCCGTTCAACGAGGCCGACGTGCTGACCCTGCCGTTGTACGACGAACCGTTCTGTGCGCTGATGCCGGCCGACCACCCGTGGACCGCCAAGGACACCATCGACACCGCCATGCTCAACGACAAGAGCCTGCTGCTGCTGGGCGAGGGGCATTGTTTCCGCGACCAGGTGCTCGAAGCCTGTCCGACCCTGAACAAGGGCGGCGAGGCCTCCAAGCACACCACGGTCGAATCCAGCTCGCTGGAAACCATCCGCCACATGGTCGCTTCGGGCCTGGGCGTCTCGATCCTGCCGCTGTCGGCGGTGCACAGCCATCATTACGCGCCGGGCGTTATCGAAGTTCGCCCGCTGACCGCGCCCGCGCCGTTCCGCACCGTGGCCATCGCCTGGCGCGCCAGCTTCCCGCGGCCGAAGGCCATCGAGATCCTCGCCGACTCGATCCGTCTCTGCTCGGTGGCCAAGCCACCCGTGGAACAACCGGCCTGAGCCCATGACCGAGCTGTCGAACGTCCCGGTCACCACGCTCAAGGGTGTTGGTGAAGCCATGGCAGAGAAACTCGCCAAGGTCGGCCTGGAGAACCTGCAGGACATACTGTTCCACCTGCCGTTGCGCTACCAGGACCGCACCCGCGTGGTGCCCATCGGCCAGCTGCGTCCCGGCCAGGACGCGGTGATCGAGGGCGTGGTCAGCGGCGCCGACGTGACCATGGGCAAGCGGCGCAGTCTCGTGGTGCGCCTGGGCGATGGCAGCGGCACGCTGAGCCTGCGCTTCTACCATTTCAGCAATGCGCAGAAGGAAGGCCTCAAGCGTGGCACCCACCTGCGTTGCTATGGCGAAGCCCGCCCCGGCGCCTCGGGGCTGGAAATCTACCACCCGGAATACCGGGCGCTGAACGGCGACGAAGCACCGCCGCCGGTCGAACAGACGCTGACGCCGATCTACCCGACCACCGAAGGCCTCACCCAGCAGCGCCTGCGCCTGCTGTGCCAGCAGAGTCTGGGCCTGCTCGGCCCGCGCAGCCTGCCCGACTGGCTGCCCGACCAACTTGCCCGCGACTACCAGCTGGCGCCATTGAGCGATGCCATCCGCTACCTGCACAACCCGCCGGCCGATGCCGATCTGGACGAGCTTGCCGAGGGCCATCACTGGGCCCAGCACCGCCTGGCCTTCGAGGAACTGCTGACCCATCAGCTCTCCCAGCAGCGCCTGCGGGAAAGCCAGCGCAGCCTGCGTGCGCCGGTACTGCCCAAGGCCACCCGCCTGCCGGCCCAGTACTTGGCCAACCTCGGCTTCAACCCAACCGGTGCCCAGCAGCGCGTCGGCAACGAGATCGCCTACGACCTCAGCCAACCCGAACCGATGATGCGCCTGGTACAGGGTGACGTGGGCGCCGGCAAGACCGTGGTCGCTGCCCTGGCGGCGCTGCAGGCCCTGGAGGCCGGTTACCAGGTGGCGCTGATGGCCCCCACCGAGATCCTCGCCGAGCAGCATTTCATCACCTTCAAACGCTGGCTCGAGCCGCTGGGTATCGAAGTCGCCTGGCTGGCCGGCAAGCTCAAGGGCAAGGCCCGCGCCAGCGCCCTGGAGCAGATCGCCAATGGCGCGCCGATGGTGGTCGGTACCCATGCGCTGTTCCAGGACGAGGTACAGTTCAAGCACCTGGCCCTGGCGATCATCGACGAACAACACCGTTTCGGCGTGCAACAGCGCCTGGCCCTGCGCAAGAAAGGCGTCATGGGCCAACTGTGCCCGCACCAGTTGATCATGACCGCCACCCCGATCCCACGCACCCTGGCCATGAGCGCCTACGCCGACCTGGACACCTCGGTCCTCGACGAGCTCCCCCCCGGTCGTACACCGGTGAATACCGTACTGGTTGCCGACAGCCGTCGTTTCGAGGTGGTCGAGCGGGTCCGCGCCGCCTGTGCCGAAGGTCGCCAGGCCTACTGGGTATGCACCTTGATCGAGGAATCCGAGGAACTGACCTGCCAGGCCGCCGAAAGTACATTCGAGGAGCTGGGCAGCGCCCTGGGCGAGCTGCGCGTGGGCCTGATCCACGGGCGCATGAAGCCTGCGGAAAAGGCCGCGGTGATGGCCGAGTTCAAGGCCGGCGACCTGCAATTGCTGGTGGCCACCACGGTGATCGAGGTCGGCGTCGACGTACCTAATGCCAGCCTGATGATCATCGAGAACCCCGAGCGCCTGGGCCTGGCCCAGCTGCACCAGCTGCGCGGCCGGGTCGGCAGGGGCAGCGCGGCAAGCCATTGTGTGCTGCTCTACCACCCGCCACTTTCGCAGATCGGCCGCGAACGCCTGGGCATCATGCGGGAAACCAACGATGGTTTCGTCATAGCAGAGAAAGACCTGGAGTTGCGTGGCCCCGGCGAAATGCTCGGGACCCGCCAGACCGGCCTGCTACAGTTCAAGGTCGCCGACCTGATGCGCGATGCCGACCTGTTGCCGGCCGTGCGCGATGCCGCCCAGGCCCTGCTGGCACGCTGGCCCGACCACGTCAGCCCGCTACTCGACCGCTGGTTGCGCCACGGCCAACAATATGGCCAGGTGTGACGCCCGTCCCATTATGGATCCAGCTTGGCGGCCAGGCTGGTTATACTTCGCGTTTACAGAAATGATTGGATACAGGCCATGACTGAAGTTGCCCTGGATACCGCAACCCTACACGCACCGTCTGTCATCCGGCTGTTGCTCGACAAGCTCGGCGTCAGCTTCCGCGAGGTGCCCGAGCACCCGGGGCTGCCGGCCAACTCGCGCGTTCAGGCCGTGCTGCTCGATGACGAGATCGGTGCCTTGATGGTGCTGTTCCCGCAAAGCCAGTTGCTGGACCTCAAGCGCCTCGAGGAACTGACCGGACGCAAGCTCAAGGCCGTGCCGCTGGAGCGCTTGAAGCAGATGCTCGACAAGCATCACCTCAAGGCCCTGCCCGCCATTCCCGCGCTGACCAGCTCGCCGTGCCAGTACGAAAAGAGCCTGCTCGACAACGAAACCCTGCTGATCCAGTCCGGTGAAGCCGGGCTGCTCCTGGAAATCGGCCGGACGGCTTTCAAGAAGATGCTGATCAAGGCCAGCGCCAGCACCTTCGGCCAGCGGATCAGCGATATTCGCCTCAGTTTCGATCAGTTGGACGGCCCTCCCAAGGAAGTCATCCGCGCAGTCCAGGCCTTCACCGCCCGGCGCATCCAGCAACGCCTGGAGCAGACCATCGAGATTCCGCCGCTGGCCGACACCGCGCAGAAGATCATCAAGCTGCGCGTCGACCCCAATGCCAGCATCGACGACATCACCGGCGTGGTCGAAACCGACCCGGCCCTGGCTGCGCAAGTCGTCAGCTGGGCGGCATCGCCCTACTACGCGTCACCCGGCAAGATCCGCTCGGTGGAAGACGCCATCGTGCGGGTACTGGGCTTCGACCTGGTGATCAACCTGGCCTTGGGCCTGGCCCTGGGCAAGACCCTGAGCCTGCCCAAGGACCACCCGCAACAGGCCACGCCGTATTGGCAGCAGTCGATCTATACCGCTGCCGTGATCGAGGGTCTGACCCGTGCCATGCCGCGCGCCGAACGCCCGGAAGCAGGCCTGACCTACCTGGCCGGGCTGCTGCACAACTTCGGCTATCTGCTGCTGGCCCACGTCTTCCCACCGCATTTCTCGCTGATCTGCCGTCATCTGGAGGTCAACCCGCACCTGTGCCACAGCTATGTGGAGCAGCACTTGCTGGGGATCAGCCGTGAACAGATCGGTGCCTGGCTGATGAAGCTGTGGGACATGCCCGATGAACTGTCCACAGCCCTGCGCTTCCAGCACGATCCGGCGTACGACGGCGATTATGCGGCGTTCCCCAACCTGGTGTGCCTGGCGACGCGCCTGCTGCGCGCCCGGGGGATTGGCTCGGGGCCGAAGGACGAGATCCCGGATGCCCTGCTCGAGCGCCTGGGGCTGACCCGGGACAAGGCCGAAGAGGTGGTGAACAAGGTGCTGGAGGCCGAGGCATTGCTACGCGAGCTGGCGTCGCAGTTCCATGCGCCGCATTCGCATTAAGGCCGCCCCGTAGGAGCGGCTTCAGCCGCGATCACCCGCGAAGCGGGTGCCAGAAACCGCGGTGCCTGCATCGCGGCTAAAGCCGCTCCTACACTTTCTTCTTCGGTTTCAGGTACTTCATCAAGCCCTGGAACCAGATCACCAGCGCCGGATTGCCCTTGATCTGGATGTTCTTCTCCTGAATCCCCTGCATGAACGCCAGCTGCTTGTTACCGGCCTGCAGCGTGGCAAAGCCGTACGCGGCATCCTTGAAGGCAATGGCGAACGCCGGCTGCGGGTGCAGGCCGCCCTTGCTGCTGATGCGCAGGTCCTTGACGATGAAGTGCCGGGCAATCTTGCCGTCGAGCGTCTGCATCTGGAAGACCAGGTCCTTGTCCTGCAGCTGCTGCTGGAACGCCGGGTTGTTGCGGCTGGCCTTGGCCATCAGCAAGCCCATGGCCCAGAGAAGAAAACGAAACTTCATCAACGCGCCTCGAGTGAAAAATGACTGAGTCGCGCAGTTTATCCGTTTATCGCCCTGTTTATGCAAGTTCGCTGCATTTGCTTACCAGAAACACAACGGGCGCCTTAAGGCGCCCGTCTCGATGGCTTGTCGATCACTTTTTCTTGGCAGGCTTGGCCGGTGCGTTGACGCTTTCCTTCAAGTTCTTGCCCGGCTTGAAGGCGACGGTGTTGCTAGCCTTGATCTTGACCGGCTCGCCGGTCTGCGGGTTCTTGCCGGTGCGAGCGCCGCGGTGGCGTTTTTCGAAGGTGCCGAAGCCGACCAGGGTGACGGTGTCCTTGTCGAGTGCGCCGGTGATGCTGTCGAGAATCGCGTTCAGGACAATATTGGCCTTTTCCTTGGTCAGATCGGCCTTTTCGGCGATGACGGCGGCGAGTTCTGGTTTACGCATAGTGAAGCCTCTTTGACGGGATTTCTTGTTGTTATGCCGTGCTGCCGAAGGGAGCAGCGTTCAAGGCACCGCAGGCTCTAGGCTGCGGCAGACGCCAGTGAGGATGGCACGCCGACCGGGGCCGCGCCAGTATCTGGGCGGCCATTGTGGTGGCAAGAACAGGATAATTCCGACAGAACGCCCGCTATTTACGCCATCAAGGGTGGCAACTGGCGATTCAACGCCAGTTTCTCCATGACCGCGCCGCCGGTCAGGGCGTAGCCCAGCAGCTGGCCATCGGCGCCATGGCAGAGCACTTTCAGGTCGCCACCGCTACCTTCCACCACCCAAGTGCCCTCGTGGCCTGCCGGCACCGGGGACACCACCAGCGGGCAGGCCGGCGTCTTCACGGTGACCGGCATCGGGCCATAGGCCACTGCCGTCGGGTTGCCGGCCAAGGTCTGGGCCAAGGCGCGGGCGCAGGTCATCAAGGGCATGACGTACAGCAGGTTGATGCCATCGACCTCGGCGCAGTCGCCCAGGGCAAAGATGTTGGCGTGAGAGGTGCGCAGCTGGCGATCCACCACCACCCCGCGGTTGACCTGCAGGCCCGCTGCGGCCGCCAGGTCGGTGCGCGGCCGCAGGCCGATCGCAGACACCACCAGGTCGCACGGGATGACGCTGCCGTCGGACAGGTGCGCCTCCAGTGCCGCCCCGGAGCGTTGCAGGCGGGTCAGCACCGGGCCGAGATGGAAACGCACCCCCAACCCTTCCAGGCCTGCCTGCACCGCGGCGGCCGCCGCAGGGTGCAGCAAGGTCGGCATTACCTGTTCGCACGGCGCCACGATCTCGCACTGCAGGCCACCCAAGGTGAGGTCGTTGGCGAATTCGCAGCCGATCAGGCCGGCGCCGAGGATCAGCACCCGTTGCTTGCCTGCGGCAGCGGCACGAAAACGTGCGTAGTCCTCAAGGTCGTTGATCGGGAAGACCAGCTCGCCCGCATCGCCTTCCACAGGCACCTGCACAGTCTGCGCGCCCCAGGCCAGTACCAAGTCGCGGTACGCCACCGCTTCTTCGCCGATCCACAGGCGCTTGTGGCCGGGGTCGATGCCGCTGATGCGGGTGTGGGTGCGGATCTCGGCCTTGAGCTGCTCGGCCATGGCGCCCGGTTCAGCCATGCACAGGCCGTCGGCGTCCTTCTGCTTGGCAAAGCCGGTGGACAGCATCGGCTTGGAGTAGGAGCGACCGTCGTCAGCGGTGATCAGCAGCAGCGGCGTGTCGCCGTCCAGCTTGCGAAACTCTCGCGCCAGGTTATAACCGGCAAGACCGGTACCAATGATCACCACGGGGGACGTCATGTCGTGCGTTCCTTGTTCAAACCAGGGTTGCGATCAGCCAATGGCGATCATTTCGAAGTCGCTCTTGCCTACGCCACAATCAGGGCACAGCCAGTCTTCCGGCACGTCTTCCCAGCGAGTGCCGGGGGCGATGCCGTCGTCCGGCCAGCCGTCCGCTTCGTCATAGATCAGGCCACAGACAATACATTGCCACTTTTTCATCGGGTGCTGTTCCTCGGTCAGGCTCATTGGTGCGTTGCAGTTGGTGGCCTGGTCGCGGGGTACGCCCGCGCCTGCAAGTGACCACCGTGCAATCTCTGGTCGGCTTTTGTACTGGGCCTGCTGGCAGTATGCAAGCCAGGACGGCAATCATGCTAAGCTCGCCGCCTCTCTGGCCTGTATCAAGCATACCGACGTGCCGTACGAAACCCCGCAAGCAGCCGCTGTCGCGTGGCTGGCGTATCCGCAACTGGCGCCCCTGCCCGATCAGCCGACCCTGAACTGGCTGTTCGATGAAGGCTCCCTGACCCGTCGCCTGACCGGTCTGTCCCATGACCACTTCAGCGTCACTCCTTTGTGCGAGGGCTGGCAGCCACTGCGTGACGATGAATGCGCCGCGTTGGGCCTGCGTCCTGGCGCGCAGGGCTGGGTGCGCGAGGTCTACCTGCGCGGCCATGACCATCCCTGGGTGTTCGCTCGCAGCGTGGCCAGCCGCACGGCGCTGGAACGCGGCGGGCTGGACCTGGAGACCCTGGGCAGCCGCTCGCTGGGCGAGCTGCTGTTCTGTGACCAGGCGTTCGTCCGCCACCCTATCGAAGTGTGTAGTTATCCACAGGACTGGCTGCCCGCCGAGGTCGCCAGCGCCGGGCTGTGGGGACGGCGCTCGCGCTTCGAACGCGACGGCCTCGACCTGCTGGTGGCCGAGGTGTTTCTGCCCGCCCTGTGGCACGCGGCCAAGGAGGAAAAACGCTGATGTACCTGCAACTGCTCAAGTCGCTCAACCACCTTCACCCGCGCGCCTGGGACTTTGTCCAGCTCAGCCGCATGGACCGCCCCATCGGCATCTATCTGCTGCTGTGGCCGACGCTGTCGGCGGTGTGGATCGCCGGCAACGGCTCGCCGACCCTGGCCAACGTGCTGATTTTCGGCCTCGGCGTGGTGCTGATGCGTGCCGCCGGCTGCTGCATCAACGACTTCGCCGACCGCAAGGTGGACGGCCACGTCAAACGCACCGCCGACCGGCCACTGGCCAGCGGCCGGGTGAAGCCCCGCGAAGCACTCATGCTGTGCGCTCTGCTGGTGGGGGTGAGCTTCCTGCTGGTGCTGTGCACCAACGCCACCACGGTGTGGCTGTCGTTCGGAGCGGTCGCCCTGGCCTTCTGCTACCCGTTCATGAAGCGCTACACCTACTACCCGCAGGTGGTGCTGGGCGCGGCGTATTCCTGGGGAATCCCGATGGCTTTCACCGCCGCGGGTGGCGAGCTGCCGGCCAGCGCCTGGCTGCTGTACATCGCCAACCTGCTGTGGACGGTGGGGTATGACACCTACTACGCCATGGTCGACCGTGACGACGACCTGAAGATCGGCGTGAAATCCACCGCCATCCTGTTCGGCGAGGCCGACCGGGTGATCATCCTGAGCCTGCAGTTGCTGTCGCTGGGCTGCCTGCTCCTGGCGGGCAACCGCTTCGAACTGGGCGGCTGGTTCCACCTGGGGCTGCTGGCGGCGGCGGTATGCTTCGCCTGGGAATTCTGGTCGACGCGCAAGCTGGACCGCGAGTCGTGCTTCAAGGCGTTCTTGCACAATCACTGGGCGGGGTTGTTGATCTTCATCGGTGTGGTGCTGGACTACGCGCTGCGCTGAAACTGTCCAGGCAATGGTGGGAGCGGCGGAGCGGCGCTCCCACGCCTGGTGCATCAAGGCTTGGCGACGTGCCAGACATCCTTCATGCCATCGCCGGTGGTCTCGCCGGCCTTCTTGTCCTTGACGAAGGTGTATAGCGGCTTGCCGTCATAGGCCCACTGCATCGAGCCATCGTCGCGGGTGACGTGGGTCCACTTGTCCTTCGGCGCCTCGTCGTCCTTCTTCACCATCAACGGCGGCCAGTTCTTGGCGCACTCGCCATTGCACATGGACTTGCCTCCAGCGTCCTTGTCAAAGGTGTACAGCGTCATGCCATCGTGGTCGACCCACATGCCATCCTTCTCCATGGCGTGATGAGCCGACGCCACCCCCGGCACTGTCAGCGCAGCGCAAAGGGCCATCCAGCTCAGCGTATGTCGTGTCATTGGAATCACCATTGTTTCAGGGGTGGATTGAATGTTCGCGGCCGCCCTCGCGGCCCCTTGTAGCCTAGTCCAGTCACGCAATGTCGCCAGAACCGCCCACGCCCTGTCACACAGCTGCAATAATTCCGTTATCTAATGCGAGCCAAGACATCGTTCCTGGGAGAGGTAATTGAGCATGGTTGGCAGAAACATTCTGATCGTCGACGACGAAGCGCCTATCCGCGAGATGATCGCCGTTGCATTGGAAATGGCCGGCTATGACTGCCTCGAGGCCGAGAACTCGCAACAGGCCCACGCCATCATCGTCGACCGCAAGCCGGACCTGATCCTGCTCGACTGGATGCTGCCGGGCACCTCCGGTATCGAACTGGCCCGCCGCCTCAAGCGCGACGAGCTGACCGGCGACATCCCGATCATCATGCTCACCGCCAAGGGTGAAGAGGACAACAAGATCCAGGGTCTGGAAGTCGGCGCCGACGACTACATCACCAAGCCGTTCTCACCCCGTGAACTGGTGGCGCGCCTCAAGGCCGTGCTGCGCCGCACCGGCCCAAGCGACAGCGAAGCGCCGATCGAAGTCGGCGGCCTGCTGCTCGACCCGATCAGCCACCGCGTGACCATCGACGGCAAACCGGCCGAGATGGGCCCCACCGAGTACCGCCTGCTGCAGTTCTTCATGACTCACCAGGAGCGCGCCTACACCCGCGGCCAGTTGCTCGACCAGGTCTGGGGCGGCAACGTCTATGTCGAGGAGCGCACCGTCGACGTGCATATCCGCCGCCTGCGCAAGGCACTGGGTGAAGCCTACGAAAATCTGGTACAAACCGTCCGCGGCACTGGCTATCGCTTCTCGACCAAAAGCTGATCGAAGCCCCAGCGCCCGCTGTACAAGGACTGTCAATTGAACCAGAACTGGCACGCGACCCTGATTCGCCACATGCTCCTGCTGATCACCGTCTGCCTGATCGGCGGGCTGGTCAGCGGTTACTATGGCTGGAGCCTAGCCATCGGCCTGGCCTTCTACCTGGGCTGGACACTGAAGCAGTTGCTGCGCTTGCACGACTGGTTGCGCAATCATCAACCCGATGAAGCGCCACCCGATGGCTACGGCCTGTGGGGCGAAGTGTTCGACAGCATCTATCACCTGCAGCGCCGCGACCAACGCGTGCGTGGCCGCCTGCAGGCGGTGATCGACCGGGTCCAGGAGTCCACCGCCGCGCTGCGCGATGCGGTGATCATGCTCGACAGCGACGGCAACCTGGAATGGTGGAACCGCGCCGCCGAGACCCTGCTGGGCTTCAAGACCCCGCAGGACGGCGGCCAGCCGGTGACCAACCTGGTGCGCCACCCGCGCTTCAAGGAGTACTTCGAGTCGGAGAACTACGCCGAACCGCTGGAGATCCCGTCGCCGATCAACGACCGCCTGCGTGTGCAACTGCACCTTACCCGCTACGGCAACAACGAGCACCTGATGCTGGTGCGCGACGTGACCCGCATCCACCAGCTGGAACAGATGCGCAAGGACTTCGTGGCCAACGTCTCCCACGAGCTGCGCACGCCGCTGACGGTGATCACCGGCTACCTGGAGACGCTGCTGGACAACGTCGAGGACGTGAACCCGCGCTGGAGCCGTGCCTTGCAGCAGATGAGCGCGCAAGGCTCACGCATGCAGACCCTGCTCAACGACCTGCTGCTGTTGGCCAAGCTCGAAGCCACCGACTATCCCTCGGACAACCAGCCGGTACTGGTCGACACCCTGCTCACCGCCATCAAGAACGACGCCCAGGCCCTGTCCGGCCCGCGCAACCAGCGGATCAGCCTGGAAGCAACGCCTGGCATACGCCTCAAAGGCAGCGAGTCGGAGCTGCGCAGCGCGTTCTCCAACCTGGTGTTCAACGCGGTCAAGTACACCCAGGATGAGGGCAATATCCGCATTCGCTGGTGGGCCGACGACCAGGGCGCGCACCTCAGCGTGCAGGACTCGGGGGTCGGTATCGAGGCCAAGCACCTGCCCCGCCTGACCGAACGCTTCTACCGCGTCGACTCCAGCCGCGCCTCCAACACCGGCGGCACCGGGCTGGGCCTGGCGATCGTCAAGCACGTGCTGATGCGCCATCGCGGACGCCTGGAAATCAGCAGCGTGCCGGGGCATGGCAGCACCTTCACCTGTCATTTTGCGCCAGCACAATTGGTCACGAATCGAGGATGACCCTTCGCGGGGCAAGCCCGCACCCACGCCAGCAAAGACAAGCGTGGGAGCGGGCTTGCCCCGCGATGCGGTCAGCGTCCCCTTTGCTTTTGCGGCGCCAGCCGCTACATTGGATCCCCCGTGCCAGCCATCGCTGGCACTTTTTTTCTCCCTTTCAAAGACGGACCCCGTAAAAACCCCATCATGGACCCTTCCCCTGGTATCAGCCTCACCTCGTTGTTCGCCGATTTCGGCATGATTCTCTTTGCCTTGTTCCTGGTGCTGCTCAACGGCTTCTTCGTGGCCGCCGAGTTCGCCATGGTCAAGCTGCGCTCCACCCGCGTCGAGTCCATTGCCGAGCTGCATGGCTGGCGGGGCAGCATCCTGCGCAAGGTGCACAACCAGCTCGACGCCTATCTTTCGGCGTGCCAGCTGGGTATCACCCTGGCCTCGCTGGGCCTGGGCTGGGTCGGCGAGCCGGCATTCGCCCACCTGCTCGAACCACTGCTGGCCTACTTCGGCGTCGACTCCCCCGAGCTGATCAAGGGCATCTCGTTCTTCGTCGCGTTCTTCGTCATCTCCTACCTGCACATCGTGGTCGGCGAGCTGGCCCCCAAGTCCTGGGCGATCCGCAAACCCGAGTTGCTGTCGCTGTGGACGGCGGTGCCGCTGTACCTGTTCTACTGGGCGATGTACCCGGCCATCTACCTGCTCAACGCCAGCGCCAACACCATCCTGCGCATCGCCGGGCAAGGTGAGCCCGGCCCGCACCACGAGCACCACTACAGCCGCGAGGAGCTCAAGCTGATCCTGCACTCCAGCCGCGGCCAGGACCCAAGCGACCAAGGCATGCGCGTGCTGGCCTCGGCCGTCGAGATGGGCGAGCTGGAGGTGGTCGACTGGGCCAACTCCCGCGAGGACATGGTCAGCATCGATGCCCATGCGCCGCTGAAGGAAATCCTCGCCCTGCTGCGCCGTCACAAGTTCAGCCGCTACCCGGTGTATGACGCCGAGCGCGAGGAATTCACCGGCCTGCTGCACATCAAGGACCTGCTGCTGGAGCTCGCAGAGCTCGACCACTTGCCGCAAACCATCGACCTTGCAGACCTCGCCCGCCCGCTGGAACGGGTGTCCCGGCACATGCCGCTGTCCCAGCTGCTGGAACAGTTCCGCAAGGGTGGCGCGCACTTCGTGCTGGTCGAGGAAGCCGACGGCAAGGTGATCGGCTACCTGACCATGGAAGACGTGCTGGAAGTGCTGGTGGGCGATATCCAGGACGAACACCGCAAGACCGAGCGCGGCATCCTCGCCTACCAGCCGGGCAAGTTGCTGGTGCGCGGTGATACGCCGCTGTTCAAGGTCGAGCGCTTGCTGGGTATCGACCTGGACCACATCGAAGCGGAAACCCTCGCCGGGCTGATCTACGAGACCCTCAAACGCGTCCCCGAGGAAGAGGAAGTGCTGGAGGTCGAAGGCCTGCGCATCATCATCAAGAAGATGAAAGGGCCGAAGATTGTGCTGGCCAAGGTGCTCAAGCTCGATTGACCTGAGAGCCCGCGCCTACATCTGTGGGTGCGGGCTTGCCTCGCGATGCGTCATGGATTCCCTGCGGTAAAGTCCGGCAGTCCACCGATTGGCCGGTCGAACTGATACGGGATCGACTCCAGCGCCAGCCCCACATTGCGCTGCACCACGAAATGCAGGTGCGGCCCGCTGCTGTTACCGGTGTTGCCCGATTTGGCCAGCGCCTGCCCCTGGGCCACACGCTGCCCCTCGCCCACCACCACCGAGCCGCGCATCAGGTGCAGGTAAACGCCCATGGTGCCGTCCGGGTGCAGGATCCTGACGAAATTGCCCGCCGGATTGTTGCCCCGCCCGCTCTGGTTGTTCTCGATCTTCACCACCACCCCGCCGCGTGCCGCGATGATCGGCGTGCCTTCGGGCATGGCGATATCCATGGCGTAGCGGCCCTTGGGCCCGAAGTGGCTGAAACGGCCGTTGGGGCCCTGGCTCAGGCGGAACGGCCCGCCCTTCCAGGGGAACGGATAACGGTAGCCCTGCGGGCGCTGGCCCGGGTCGCCCATGGCGTAGCGGAACTTGGTGTCGTACTTGAGGCGAGCCCCTTGGCGAGCCTGCACCACGCTGAGGATCAGGTTCGAGCGTGGTGGCACCAGGCGCCGGACGATACGCGGGGCGTTACCGCCCTGGGCATTGGCCAGGCGCTCCACACGCAGTTCAACTTCCATCGGCACGAACAGCTCGTTGCGCGCGACAAAACGCACGCCACCGGCGAAATCCTCGGTCTTCAGCCGCACCTGGCCGTCCAGGCGCTCGACCATGGGTTCGCGGAACACGAAAACCTTGGCGCCCACACTGGGACGGTCGGAATAGGAAACCACGCCATAGGTATCGGTGGTCTTGTAGATGGTCATGCCCAGGCTCGACGCCGAGGCCGTGAGCAAGGCACAGAACAGCAGCAGTCGGGAGGGCGGCATGATGGTGGCTTTTTGACAGTTACGTTCTGTCGAAGCCTAGCAGCCGGATTTGAGAGGGATATGACAGTTGGTCGGGATGCTGGAGGTGTAACGTGGGAGCGGGCAAGCCCGCTCCCAAAACATCCGCTCCGACGCGGTGCTCAAGCGGCCATCAGGCGCCAGGCGTGAAATGCTTCTGCGCCGTGCCGCGGGCGATCAGCCGCGACAGGTAGTCGAGTTTCTGCGCATCCTGGTCGACAAACTTGAAGGTCAGCTGCAGCCAGTCGCTCTCAGGCTTGGGCTCCAGCGCCGCAATGGCGTGCAGGTAGCCGTTCAGGCGCGCCGTTTCGGCATTCTCGCCTTGCTCCAGGTCCAGCACCGCGCCTTCGAGCACCTGTGGCAGGTTGGTACCGCGGCGCACCACCAGCAGGGCTTCCTTGAGGCTCAGGGCCTTGATCATGCACGGTTGGGTTCCGCTGGACAGGCGCAGTTGGCCCTGGCCACGACCAGCCTGGGCCGCTGCAGCGGCAGTCTTCGGCGTGGGGGCGTTGATCAGAGGCTTGGCCGCTGCTGCCACGGGCGCAGCGGCGGGCGCGGTTACCTTGGCCGCGTCCGGGCGACCGCCCGTCAGGGCACTGAGCGAGTCGTTGGCGAACGCAGAGTTGACCCGCGCCGGCGCGCTGGACATCAGGCTGTCGAGCTTGCCGATCTTGGTCAGCGACTTCTTCACCTTGGTCAGCAGCTGCTCATTGGTGAAGGGCTTGCCGACGAAGTCGGAAACGCCGGCCTGGATGGCCTGGATCACGTTTTCCTTATCACCACGGCTGGTCACCATGATGAACTGCATGGTCTTCATCTCTTCCTGCTGACGGCACCAGGTCAGCAGTTCGAGGCCGGACATCTCCGGCATTTCCCAGTCGCACAGGACCAGGTCGAAACGTTCCTTGCTCAGCATGGCCATGGCCTTGCGACCGTTGACCGCGTCCTCGATCACCATGCCGGGGAAGGCATTGCGCAGGCACTTCCTTACCAGGTCACGGATGAACGGGGCATCATCCACGACCAGCACATTCACTTTACTCATCGATACTCCTCTTGATCCCGGCTAGCATACCGCCGACTGATGGCCATTTGCCAAACCACTGGTCACGCCGGGACTTCTCACACGGTTCGCGGGTGCCTGCTGGTGCTCGACCGCAAACGAAAACGCCCGGCGGTTGCCGGGCGTTCATGCTCGGGAGCAATCTTATTTATCGTCCGGTTCAGCCGGAACATTAGCGATTTCGCCCTCATCGAACGCTTCGCCCTGCACCTCGGCCTTCATGCGCTTGAGGCCCATGTGGCGCACGTCGGTACCACGTACCAGGTAGATCACCAACTCGGAGATGTTGCGTGCGTGGTCGCCGATGCGCTCCAGCGAACGCAGGGCCCAGATCACGCTCAACACGCGGGAGATCGAGCGCGGATCTTCCATCATGTAGGTGACCAGCTCGCGCAGGGCCGTCTTGTACTCGCGGTCGATGGTCTTGTCGTACTGGGCCACCGACAGCGCCAGGTCGGCATCGAAGCGGGCGAAGGCGTCCAGCGCGTCGCGGACCATGTTGCGCACCTGGTCGCCGATGTGGCGCACCTCGACGTAGCCACGCGGCGACTCGCCTTCCTCGCACAGCTGGATGGCACGGCGGGCGATCTTGGTGGACTCGTCACCAATGCGCTCCAGGTCGATCACCGACTTGGAGATGCTGATGATCAGGCGCAGGTCGGAGGCCGCCGGCTGGCGACGAGCGAGAATGCGCACGCACTCCTCGTCGATGTTGCGCTCCATCTGGTTGATCTGTTCGTCGACCTCGCGCACCTGCTGCGCCAGGCCCGAGTCGGCCTCGATCAGCGCGGTGACGGCATCGTTCACCTGTTTCTCCACCAGCCCGCCCATGGCCAGCAGGTGGCTGCGCACCTCCTCGAGCTCGGCGTTGAACTGCTGGGAGATGTGGTGGGTAAGGCTTTCTTTGTTGATCATCGTTTCGCTCCGCGAAGCAGCTGCAGGCTTCAAGTCGTTCGTGTCGTTCCCTGGCGTTCCTACCTTGCCGGTCTTAGCCGTAGCGACCGGTGATGTAGTCTTCGGTCTGCTTCTTCGCCGGGTTGGTGAACAGGGTGTCGGTATCACCGAATTCGACCAGTTTGCCCATGTACATGAAAGCGGTGTAGTCCGAAACACGGGCCGCCTGCTGCATGTTGTGGGTCACGATGACGATGGTGTACTTGGATTTCAGTTCGTAGATCAGCTCTTCGACCTTCAGCGTCGAGATCGGGTCCAGTGCCGAGCAGGGTTCATCGAGCAACAGCACTTCCGGCTCAACGGCAATGGTACGGGCGATCACCAGACGCTGCTGCTGGCCACCGGACAGGCCCAGCGCCGACTCGTGCAGGCGGTCCTTGACCTCATCCCACAGGGCCGCGCCCTTCAGCGCCCACTCGACGGCCTCGTCGAGCACGCGCTTCTTGTTGATGCCCTGGATACGCAGGCCGTAGACCACGTTCTCGTAGATGGTCTTGGGGAACGGGTTGGGCTTCTGGAACACCATGCCCACGCGGCGACGCAGCTCGGCCACGTCCTCGCCCTTGCGGTAGATGTTGTTGCCGTACAGGTTGATGGCGCCTTCGACACGGCAGCCGTCGACCAGGTCGTTCATGCGGTTGAAGGTGCGCAGCAGCGTGGACTTACCGCAGCCGGACGGGCCGATGAAGGCGGTCACGCGCTGCTTGGGGATGTTCATACTGACGTCGAACAGTGCTTGCTTGTCGCCGTAGAACAGGGACAGGCCGGGTACTTCGATGGCCACGGTCTCTTCAGCCAGGCGCAGGCTCTGCTTGTCGCGGCCCAGGGCCGACATGTCGATGCCGTGGGCGTGGGATTCATGCTGCATGGTCAACTCCATACGCTATCAATTCGTTTCAAAGGGCCGCCCGGCATCCGGGCAGCACGCTTGCAATCAGGATCAGTGGTCCAGGGCCTTGTACTTCTCGCGCAGGTGGTTACGGATCCACACCGCCGAGAGGTTGAGGGTGGCGATCACCAGCACCAGCAGCAGCGCGGTGGCGTACACCAGCGGCCGCGCGGCCTCGACGTTGGGGCTCTGGAAGCCGACGTCGTAGATGTGGAAGCCCAGGTGCATGATCTTCTGGTCCAGGTGCAGGTACGGGTAGTTGCCGTCCACCGGCAGCGATGGCGCCAGCTTCACCACACCCACCAGCATCAGCGGGGCCACTTCGCCGGCGGCGCGGGCCACGGCGAGGATCATGCCGGTCATCATGGCCGGGCTGGCCATCGGCAGGACGATCTTCCACAGCGTCTCGGCCTTGGTCGCGCCCAGGGCCAGCGAGCCTTCGCGTACAGTGCGCGGAATACGCGCCAGGCCTTCCTCGGTGGCCACGATCACCACCGGCACGGCCAGCAGTGCCAGGGTCAGCGAAGCCCACAGCAGGCCCGGCGTACCCAACGTAGGTGCCGGCAGCGACTCGGGGAAGAACAGCCGGTCGATCGAGCCGCCCAGCACGTAGACGAAGAAGCCCAGGCCGAACACGCCATAGACGATCGCCGGTACGCCGGCGAGGTTGTTCACGGCGATGCGGATCAGCCGGGTCACCGGGCCCTGCCTGGCGTATTCACGCAGGTAGACGGCAGCCAGCACGCCGAACGGGGTGACGATCACCGCCATGATCAGGGTCATCATCACGGTGCCGAAGATGGCCGGGAAGATACCGCCTTCGGTGTTGGCCTCACGCGGGTCGTCGCTGAGGAACTCCCACACCTTGGCGAAGTAGGCACCCATCTTGGTAAAACCGGACATGGCGTTCGGCTGGATGGCGTGGACCACCTTGCTCAGGTTGATCTCCACTTCGCGGCCATTGCCGTCCCGGGCTACCAGGCTGTCGCGGGCGAACTCCTGGTGCAGGCCGTTGAGCCGCTCTTCGATGGCCTTGTAGCGGTTGTTCAGTTCGGCGCGCTCGGCGTCCATGTCGGCCTGGGCAGCGGCGTCGAGCTTGCCGTCCAGCTCCAGCTTGCGGCTGTGCAGGCGCAGGCGCTCCAGGCCGTGGTTGATGGCACCGATGTCCTTCTTCTCGAGCTTCACAAGCTGGTCGTTGAGCTGGCTGGCGCGCTTGAGGCGGGCCTGCAACTCGTTCCAGGCTTCCGGCCCCTGGGCGACCACGCGGCCTTCTTCCTTGACGCTGACCAGGTAGCCGTAGAAGTTGCCCCATTCGCGGCGCTCCAGGGCAATCAGGTCGGCAGGTTTCTGCTGATCGACCAGCCACTCGCCGACCACCCAGGTGAAGTCGCTGCCGTTGAGGTCGCGGTTGCCCACCTTGATCAGCTCGCGGGTCATGAACTCCGGGCCTTGGTCGGGCACCGGCAGGCCGGCACCCTTGAGGCGTTCCCGGGGCACTTCTTCCTTCTGCACCACTTCACCGATGACGATGTGGTCAGCCTGGCCCGGCACCTTGTAGGTGGCCTGGACCAGGTCGGCCGGCCAGAAGTGGCCCAGGCCGCGGACGGCGATCACGGCCAGCAGGCCGACGGTCATGATGACCGCCATGGCCACCGCGCCGCCACTGATCCAGACGCCGGGGGCGCCGCTCTTGAACCAGCCTTTGAGGGAATCCTTTTTCACGGATCTCTACCTTTCTATCAAAGCGACGAGTATTTCTTGCGCAGGCGCTGGCGAATCAGCTCGGCCAGGGTGTTCATCACAAAGGTGAACAACAGCAGCACGAGGGCGGCGAGGAACAGCACACGATAGTGGCTGCCGCCGACTTCCGATTCGGGCATTTCCACGGCCACGTTGGCGGCCAGGGTGCGCATGCCCTCGAACAGGTTCAGCTCCATCACCGGGGTATTGCCGGTGGCCATCAGCACGATCATGGTCTCACCCACCGCACGGCCCATGCCGATCATCAGCGCCGAGAAGATGCCCGGGCTGGCGGTGAGGATGACCACGCGGGTCAGGGTCTGCCATGGCGTCGCGCCCAGCGCCAGCGAGCCCAGAGTCAGGCTGCGCGGCACGCTGAACACGGCGTCCTCGGCGATGGAGTAGATGTTCGGGATGACCGCGAAGCCCATGGCGATACCCACTACCAGGGCGTTGCGCTGGTCGTAGGTGATGCCGAGGTCGTTGCTGATCCACAGGCGCATGTCGCCCTTGAAGAACCAGCTCTCGAGGAACGGACTCATGTACAGGGCAAACCAACCGATCACCAGGATCACCGGGATCAGGATCGCCGCTTCCCAGCCATCAGGGATGCGCAGGCGGATCGACTCCGGCAGGCGGCTCCAGCTGTAGCCGGCAAGCAGGATACCGATCGGCATGATCAGGAACAGGCTGAACACGCCCGGCAGGTGGCCTTCGAGGTACGGCGCGAGGAACAGGCCGGCGAAGAAGCCGAGGATCACCGTCGGCATCGCTTCCATCAACTCGATCACCGGCTTGACCTTGCGGCGCATGCCTGGGGCCATGAAGTAGGCGGTGTAGATGGCGGCGGCGATGGCCAGCGGGGCAGCCAGGATCATCGCGTAGAACGCGGCCTTGAGCGTACCGAAGGTCAGCGGCGACAGGCTCAGCTTGGGTTCGAAGTCGGTGTTCGAGGCGGTCGACTGCCAGACGTACTTGGGCTCGTCGTAGTTCTCGTACCAGACCTTGCCCCACAGCGCGCTGAAGGAGACTTCCGGGTGCGGGTTCTTCAGGCTCAGCGGCAGCAGCTTGTTGCCTTGCTCGATGATGATGCGGTTGGCGCGCGGCGACAGGGCGAGGATGCCCGCGCCTTCGGCGACCGGCTCGACCAGCAGGGTGCGGTGCGCGGTGCTGTGGAACACGCCGAGCTTGCCGTCGCTGTCCAGGGCGATGAAGCCCTTGCGGCGCTCCTCGGCGTCGATCTGCACCACCGGGGCCTTGCCCAGCTGGAAGCTGCGGATCAACTTGAAGCGCGACTCGCCATCGGGGTCGCGGGCCATGAACCACTGGCTCAGGCCACCCTTGGAGTCACCGAAGATCAGCGAGATGCCGCCAACCAGCTGGGCGGTCGCGGTGATTTCGGCGTTGCCGTCCTCGAGCAGCTTGTAGCGGCCGTTGAGGCTCTTGTCGCGCAGGCTGAACACGTCGGCGGTGGCGCGGCCGTTGACCACGTACAGCCACTGCTGGCGCGGGTCGATGAAGATGTTCTTCACCACCTCGGTCATCTGCGGCAGTTCGATACGGTTCTGCTCGACAGTGACCTCGTCAGTCATCATGTTCTCGGTGCGCGACAGTTCGATCACCTGCAGGTGCGCACCGGTGGAACCGGCCAGCAACAAGGTGTCGCCGTTGACGTTGACGCTCACATGCTCCAGCGCGCGGCCTTGTTCATCCAGGGTGAACAGGTCCTGACCATAGGGGAAGTCGATGCCCGCCTCGATGGTCTTCTTGTTGTCCGGATAGGTGATCTTGTAGGTGTGGTGGAACACCAGCGCCTGGCCGTTGGACAGGCCCACCACCACCAGCGGGCTGCCCGGCTGGTCGGTGCTGATCGAGCTGACCTGGGCGCCGGCCGGCAGCGGCAGGTCGACGCGCTTCAGTTCGTTGCCGGTCTTGGTGTCGAAGAACAGGGCCTGGCCCTTGTCGGATACACGCATACCCACGAGGTTCTGTTCCTCGAGGGCGATCAACAGCGGTTTACCGGCGTCCTGCTGCAGCCAGGTCGGCTCCAGCGCCTTCTTGCTGGAAAGCGTGGCGCCCTGGAACAGCGGCAGCACCACATAGGCCAGGTAGAAGAAGATCAGCGTAATCGCCGCCAGCACGGCAAGCCCGCCCACCAGGACGTACCAGCGGGTCAGGCGATCCTTGAGGGCGCGCAGGCGGCGCTTGCGTTGCAACTCGGGCGTATTGAAGTCAATGCGCACGGGAGGAGAATTTTGGGTCATTGTGGAGTTGGCCAGATCATTCATGCGCACACCCTAGCGGTCCCGTATGACAAAAACATGACAGTGCAGTGACGCAAAAAAGCCCGCCGCGCAGGAGCCCTGGCTTCGGACTAAGGAATTCGTGGAAGAGGCCGGTATTATTAGTCACCGGCCTCAACCTCAATTACTTACTTCTTTGCAACGTTACCCGCGTGGGACAGGCCCAGGTCGGCCAGGGTCTTGTCGACCACTTTGGCTGGCAGCGGGATGTAGCCGTCCTTCACGACAACTTGCTGGCCGGCCTGCGACAGCACCAGCTTGACGAACTCGGCTTCCAGCGGGGCCAGAGGCTTGTTCGGCGCCTTGTTGACATAGACGTAGAGGAAACGCGACAGCGGGTAGGTGCCGTTCAGGGCGTTGGCTTCGTTGTCTTCGACGAACGCGCCGCCTTCTTTCTTGGCCAAGGCAACGGTCTTGACGCTGGCGGTCTTGTAGCCGATGCCCGAGTAGCCGATGCCGTTCAGCGACGAGCTGATCGACTGCACTACCGAGGCCGAGCCAGGCTGTTCGTTGACGTTAGGCTTGAAGTCGCCTTTGCACAGGGCTTCTTCCTTGAAGTAGCCGTAGGTGCCCGATACCGAGTTGCGGCCGAACAGCTGGATTGGCTTGTTGGCCAGGTCGCCGGTCACACCGATGTCGCCCCAGGTCTTGACGTCAGCCTTGCCGCCGCACAGGCGAGTGGAGGAGAAGATAGCGTCAACCTGAGCCATGGTCAGGCCCTTGATCGGGTTGTCCTTGTGCACGAACACGGCCAGGGCGTCCACGGCAACCGGGATGGCGGTCGGCTTGTAGCCGTACTTCTGCTCGAAGGCCTGCAGCTCGACGTCCTTCATCTTGCGGCTCATCGGGCCCAGGTTGGCGGTGCCTTCGGTCAGGGCGGGTGGCGCGGTCGAGGAACCGGCGGCCTGGATCTGGATGTTTACGTTCGGATATTCCTTCTTGTAGGCCTCGGCCCACAGGGTCATCAGGTTCGCGAGGGTGTCGGAACCGACGCTGGAGAGGTTGCCCGAAACACCGGTGGTCTTGGTGTAGGTCGGGATTGCAGGATCGACAGCGGCGACCGCATTGGCGGCAGCGACGCCAGCGGCGGCAAAGGTCAGGGCCGCCATCAAACGCTTCAGTTTCATGCCTTGCTCCTAGCAGGAATATCGTGGGTTGTGAGATGGAACGGGCCCAAGTATCTGCAGGCCGCATGAACACTCTATGACTCGAATATGACAATTGGATGAAAGGCCATCACCGGTAACCGGGATGGCCTTTACAGGATGTTGCAGAGGGGGAAATTAGAGCGGGTTTCAGCGTTTGCGTGCGAGCAGATAGATGCCCACCAACAGACCAACGGCGCAAAGGCACGCCACGTAATAGGCGGGTGCCATCGGACTGAACTTCAGCAGTGCGGTCACCACCATCGGCGTGAGGCCACCGAAGATCGCGTAGGCCAGGTTGTAGGAGAACGACAGACCGCTGAACCGAACCACCGGCGGGAACGCCTTGACCATCACGTAAGGCACGGCGCCGACGATACCCACGCACAGGCCAGTCAGCGCATAGAGCGGGAACAGCAGGTCCGGGCGGGTCGGCAGACTGTGGTAGAAAGCCCAGGACGACGCCAGCAGCGCCAGGCTGCCGACGATGAACACGCGCCCGGCGCCGAAACGGTCGGCCAGGCTGCCAGCGCCGACGCAGCCCAGGCTGAGCAGCACGATGGCCAGGCTATTGGCCTTGAGCGAGTCGGTGGGGCTGACGTGGTAGAGGCTCTGCAGCAACGCCGGGGTCATGAGGATGATCACCACGATGCCGGCCGACAGCAGCCAGGTGAGCAGCATCGACAGGATGATCGCGCCGCGGTGATCACGCAGCACCGCGCGCAGCGGCAGCTCTTCGGCCAGGGCCTTGCGCGCCTGCATTTCGGCGAAAACGGGGGTCTCATGCAACCAACGGCGCAGGTAGACCGCGAAGAAGCCGAACACCCCACCGAGCAGGAACGGGATACGCCAGGCGTAGTCCGCCACTTCCTCGGGGGTGTAGAGCGTATTGATCAGCGTTGCCACCAGCGAGCCAAGCAGGATGCCCGAGGTCAGGCCGGCGGTCAGCGTGCCGCAGGCATAGCCGGTGTTGCGCGCCGGCACGTGCTCGGAGACGAACACCCAGGCTCCTGGCACCTCGCCACCGATGGCCGCGCCCTGAATCACCCGCATCAGCAGCAGCAGGATCGGCGCCCACAGGCCAATCTGCGCATAGGTGGGCAACAGGCCCATCACCAGGGTCGGCACGGCCATCATGAAAATGCTCAGGGTGAACATCTTCTTGCGTCCGAGCAGGTCGCCGAAGTGGGCCATGACGATACCGCCCAATGGCCGGGCCAGGTAGCCGGCAGCGAAGATGCCGAAGGTCTGCATCAGGCGCAGCCATTCGGGCATGTCGGCGGGGAAGAACAACTTGCCCACCACCGTGGCGAAGAACACGAAGATGATGAAGTCGTAAAACTCCAGTGCACCGCCCAGGGCGGACAGCGAGAGGGTCTTGTAGTCACTGCGGGACAACGGCCGGGACGGCTGCTCGATACTGCTCTGCACGGAGGTCATCGCTGTTCTTTCTCTTGTAGGTCTGCGGACCGCTTGGCATGCGGCTTCTGGATTGAGTAGTCGGCGAAGATAGCAAATTGCCGAGCCGCGCTCATAGCGGTACAAAATCCATACAGATATTCATGAATGTGCGGTCGTCGCTGGCTGTGCAGGTATATATACTGCCCGCTCGTAGGAAAAGGTTGCTTATCCTGAGGGATGCTGTGCGAAAACGTCGGTCATTGTTGTCAGACTGTTTCGCAGAGTTTCCCTGAGGCCGCCCCCTGAAGCGAAATCAGCGTAGTATGCGTGTTGCTGAATCGTTTTTACGGCGTCCGTTATTGCGCCACCAACGAAGCGTCACGGGTCAGAGGCCCCACGGCATGATTGAGCTCGAACAAGAAGATCCTATCCCGCAAGGCGACCTGGCCTTGCAGATCACCGCGCTGCCGCGTGAGACCAATGGTTTCGGCGATATATTCGGCGGCTGGCTGGTCGCCCAGATGGACCTGGCCGGCACCGCCATGGCCAGCCGCGTCGCCGGAGGCCGAGTGGCCACGGTAGCCATCGATCGCATGGCGTTCCTGGTCCCGGTGGCCGTGGGCGCGCAGCTGTCCTTCTATACCCAGACCCTGGAAATCGGCCGCAGCTCGATCCAGATGATGGTCGAAGTGTGGAGCGACGACCCGCTGTCCAGCGAATGGCGCAAGGTCACCGAGGCAGTGTTCGTGTTCGTCGCCATCGATGGCAGTGGTCGCACCCGCTCCGTACCTCGTCGCTGAGCCTGGCGAGCGGTAAACTCATTGCACGTCACCGGGTCCAACGGCCTGACAGACAATCAATGAGACGAACGCAATGGCTAACTTCACGGTCGAGACCGAGCTGCACGGCGAGCTCAACTGCTGGCGCATCACCAGCGATCATGCCGAACTACTGATTGCCCAACAGGGCGCCCAGGTCCTGAGCTATCAGCGCCTGGGCGAGCCACCGCTGCTGTGGCTGAGCGACCAGGCCACCTTCGGCCAGGGCAAGTCGGTGCGTGCCGGCGCACCCGTGTGCTGGCCGTGGTTCGGTATCTTCGAGCGCAATCCCGATTCGGTCAAAGCCATGTTCAAGGGCGAGCAGCCGCCCGCCCACGGCCTAGTGCGTGGCCGTGACTGGCAGTTGTTGCGCGCCGAGGAACACGGCGACCACCTGCAGTTCGAGTTCGAATTGCCCGAAGCCCAGGGTAAGCTGCCGGGTTGGCCTCATGACGTCCAACTCAAGCTCCTGGTAGAACTGGACGACCAGCTGAAGCTCACCCTCACCAGCTACAACCTCGGCAATACCGATGTCACCCTGAGCCAGGCGCTGCACAGCTACTTCGCCGTGAGCGATGTGCGCCAGGTGCAAGTGGAAGGCGTTGACGGGTTGGCCTACATCGAAACCCTGGCCAACTGGGAACAGCGCAAACAACAGGGCAGCCTGGGTTTCGCCGGCGAGACTGATCGCATCTACCTGAACGCGCCTGAGCGACTGGCGATTGTCGACCCACACTGGAGCCGACGCATCACCCTGCAGGCCGGCGGCTCACGCACCGCGGTGATCTGGAACCCCTGGACCGACCGCGCCCGCGACCTGCCGGACATGGCCGACGATGGCTGGCAGCGCATGCTGTGCATCGAGACGGCGAATGTGATGGATGACGTGGTGGTGCTCAAGCCAGGGGCGACTCATGCGATGAGCGTGGCGATCGGTAGCGAAGCGCTCTGACCCGATAGTTTCAGCCGCCTGTACTGGCCCTATCGCCGGCAAGCCGGCTCCCACAGGATTGCGCGGTCGCCTCTGGGAGCCGGCTTGCCGGCGATAGGGCCTCGACAGGAAAAATACCTTACAGATCCGCGTCTTCCACCACCCTCACCTTCCCCGCCTCCAACGCATACGCCGCATCCGCCAGGTCATTGCTGACTTTCTCCACCTTCAAGGTGCCGGTCACCCACAGCGGCGTGTAAATGTCGTCGATCTTCAACCCTTTCGGATACCGCACCAGCACCAGCTGGTTCGGTGGCGGCGGCGGTACATGGATGCACGCCCCAGGGTACGGCACCAGGAAAAACAGCGTGCTGTTGCCTTTGGCATCGCTCTCCAGCGGCACCGGATAACCACCCAGGCGGATCTGCCTGCCGTTCATGGCGGCCACGGTCTTGGTCGAGTACATCACCGCCGGCAGGCCTTTGCTCTGCTTCAACCCACCCTTGGCGGTGAAAGTGCCCAGGGCTTCCGGGGAGTTGTGGTCGATCTCGGGCATCTGCTCGAGCGCCTTCTGGTCCGACTTGGGCATCAGCTCCAGCCAGTCGGTCTCGGGCAGTTCGGCATGGGCCAGGGCGCTGGCCAGCAACAGGGGAATGAGGAATAACGCACGCATGAAGATGCTCGGCAACTCTGGATGAATTGCCGGGCATTCTAACGGGAATTCAGCGTTTCTTGATGAAGCCGTAGATCACCAGCAGGATGATCGCGCCGACCAGGGCTCCGAAGAAGCCCGCGGCCTGCCCGGCCTGGTAGATGCCCAGGGCTTGTCCGCCGTAGGTGGCGGCCAGGGAACCGGCGATGCCGAGGAGGATGGTCATGATCCAGCCCATGCTGTCGTCACCCGGTTTCAGGAAACGCGCCAGCAGGCCGACGATCAGGCCGATGAAGATGGTTCCAATGATGCCCATGGCAATCCCTCTGTGATGAACATGAAACATGCCAAAGCCTAGTCAGCGCTTTGGCATGCTGCCATCTCAGAGCGGCATTGCCCGGCAGAAGTTCGATCAGCCGGCGATCAACGCCTCTACTTCGGCAATCTTGGCCTTGAGGGTGGCCATGTCCTGGCAGCGCAGAGTGGCGTGGCCGACCTTGCGCCCGACCTTGAATGCCTTGCCGTAGTGGTGCAGGTGGCAGTCATCGATAGCGACCACCTTGTCCACCGCCGGCACTTCGCCGATGAAGTTGAGCATGGCGCTTTCGCCGACCTTCGCGGTCGAGCCCAGCGGCAGGCCGGCCACGGCGCGCAGGTGGTTCTCGAACTGGCTGCACTCGCTGCCTTCGATGGTCCAGTGCCCGGAGTTGTGCACACGCGGGGCGATTTCGTTGGCCTTCAGGCCACCGTCGACTTCGAAGAACTCGAAGGCCATTACACCGACGTAGTCGAGCTTCTGCAGCACGCGGCCAACGTAGTCTTCGGCCAAGGCCTGCAACGGGTGCGCCTCGCTGGCCACCGACAGGCGCAGGATGCCGCTGTCATGGGTGTTGTGCACCAGCGGGTAGAAGCGGGTTTCGCCGTCGCGGGCGCGCACGGCCACCAGCGACACTTCGCCGGTAAACGGCACGAAGCCTTCCAGCAGGCACGGCACGCTGCCCAGTTCGGCAAAAGTGTCGACCACGTCTTCGGGCTTGCGCAGGACCTTCTGGCCCTTGCCGTCGTAACCCAGGGTGCGGGTCTTGAGCACGGCCGGCAGGCCGATGCTGGCCACGGCGGCATCGAGGTCCGCTTGCGAGAGGATGTCGGCGAAGGCCGGGGTGGGAATACCCAGGTCGCGGAACATGCTCTTCTCGAACAGGCGGTCACGGGCGATGCGCAGGGCCTCGGCGCTCGGATAGACCGGGACGAACTGCGAGAGGAAGGCGACGGTCTCGGCCGGCACGCTTTCGAACTCAAAGGTCACCAGGTCGACTTCGTCGGCCAGCTGGCGCAGATGGTCCTGGTCACCGTAGTCGGCACGCAGGTGCTCGCCCAGCGGCGCGGCGCAGGCGTCCGGTGCCGGGTCGAGGAAGGCGAAGTTCATGCCCAGCGGAGTGCCCGCCAAGGCCAGCATGCGGCCCAGCTGGCCACCACCGATTACACCGATCTTCATGTGTTTCAGCCTCAAGCCTGACGCGGATCTGGATTGTCCAGCACGGTGTCGGTCTGCTCGGTGCGGAACTGCTTGAGCGCCGCGTGGAACTGCGGGTGCTTGGCCCCGAGGATGCTCGCCGACAGCAAGGCTGCATTGATCGCGCCGGCCTTGCCGATGGCCAGGGTGGCGACCGGAACGCCAGCAGGCATCTGCACGATCGACAGCAGCGAATCGACACCCGACAGCATCGACGACTGCACCGGCACACCGAGCACCGGCAGGTGGGTCTTGGCGGCGCACATGCCCGGCAGATGGGCGGCGCCACCGGCACCGGCGATGATCACTTCGATGCCGCGGCCTTCGGCCTCATCGGCGTACTGGAACAGCAGGTCCGGGGTGCGGTGGGCGGAAACCACCTTCACTTCGTAGGGAATGCCGAGTTTTTCCAGCATATCGGCGGTGTGGCTAAGGGTGGACCAATCGGACTTGGAGCCCATGATCACGCCAACCAGTGCACTCATCGTCGAGCCTCTTC
>Ga0213828_1000149_pt1 | contig 82565 bp, 61 predicted proteins | sample MC6MC0897MG_FD_180664 | JGI IMG/M metagenome (GOLD analysis project Ga0213828, IMG submission 180664) | Enriched soil aggregate microbial communities from Iowa State University, Ames, United States - MC6-MC0897-MG | ecosystem: Environmental > Terrestrial > Soil > Unclassified | place: USA: Iowa...
GTATGCCGAGCACACGCTGAAGCGCAACGTGTCCGATCTGTCCGACATCGCGCTGCGCCAGCGCGTCCTGCGCAACATGTCCGACCTGAGCCTGGAAACCGAGCTGTTCGGCGAGAAGCTGGCGATGCCGGTGGCACTGGCACCGGTCGGCCTGACCGGCATGTATGCCCGTCGCGGCGAAGTGCAGGCCGCGCGTGCAGCCGACAGCCGCGGCATTCCGTTCACGCTTTCCACGGTGTCGGTGTGCCCGATCGAAGAAGTCGCCCCGGCGATCCAGCGCCCGATGTGGTTCCAGCTGTACGTGCTGCGCGATCGCGGTTTCATGCGCAATGCGCTGGAGCGCGCGCAGGCGGCCGGTGTAACCACCCTGGTATTCACTGTCGACATGCCGGTGCCGGGCGCGCGCTATCGCGACGCACACTCGGGCATGAGTGGTCCGAACGCTGCAATGCGCCGCATCGGCCAGGCCATCACCCATCCGTGCTGGGCGTGGGACGTGGGCCTGCGCGGACGCCCGCATGACCTCGGCAACATCTCCACCTACCGTGGCAACCCAACGGGCCTGGAGGACTACATCGGCTGGCTGGGCAGCAACTTCGATCCGTCCATTTCGTGGAAGGACCTGGAGTGGATCCGTGAGTTCTGGAAAGGCCCGATGGTGATCAAGGGCATCCTCGACCCGGACGATGCGCGTGATGCGGTGGCGTTCGGCGCCGATGGCATCGTGGTCTCCAACCATGGCGGCCGCCAGCTCGATGGCGTGCTGTCCACCGCACGGGCGTTGCCGGCCATCGCCGACGCCGTGCAGGGTGACCTGAAGATCCTCGCCGATTCGGGCATCCGCACCGGCCTGGACGTGGTGCGCATGCTGGCGCTGGGCGCCGACACCGTGCTGCTGGGCCGCGCGTTCGTCTACGCTCTTGCCGCGCAGGGCGAGGCCGGCGTGGCCAACCTGCTGGACCTGATCGCCAAGGAAATGCGCGTGGCGATGACCCTGACCGGCGCGCATCGCATTGCCGACATCGGCCGTGATTCGCTGGTGCGGCTGCCATGAGTGATCGCGATACGGTGCTGGAACAGTTGCGTGCCGCGGTGGGGGACCGCCACGTACTGACCGGCGACAAGGCCACCCGTCGCTTCCGTCGCGGCTATCGCTTCGGTGATGGCCCGGTACTGGCGGTGGTGCGCCCGGGCACGCTGCTGCAATTGTGGAACGTGCTGCAGGCCGCGGTGCAGGGCGGGGCCGCGATCATCCTGCAGGCGGCCAATACCGGCCTGACCGGCGGTTCCACCCCGGACGGCGACGACTACGGCCGGCCGATCGTGCTGGTCAGCACCCTGCGCCTGACCGGCATCCAGCTGTTGAATGAAGGCCGCCAGGTGCTGTGCCTGCCCGGCGCGACGCTGGACCGGCTGGAGCAGACGCTGGCGCCACTGGGCCGCGAGCCGCACTCGGTGATCGGCTCGTCGTGCATCGGCGCCTCGGTGCTGGGCGGCATCTGCAACAACTCCGGTGGCGCGCTGGTGCGCCGTGGCCCGGCCTATACCGAACTGGCGCTGTATGCGCAGGTCGACGCGCGGGGTGAACTGCAACTGGTCAACCATCTGGGCATCGCGCTGGGCGACACGCCCGAGCAGATCCTGCAACGCCTGCAGAGCGGTGACTACAGCGCTGCCGATGTCAGCGACGGTGATGGCCGTGCCGCCTCCGATCCGCGTTATGCCGAGGAAGTGCGCAAGGTCGATGCCGATACCCCGGCACGCTTCAACGCCGACCCCAGCCGCCATTTCGAGGCGGCCGGATCTGCCGGCAAGCTGGCGGTGTTCGCCGTGCGCCTGGATACCTTCGAGAAGGAGGCCGCGGAGGTCTTCTATATCGGCAGCAACCGCACCGACAGCCTGACCGCGATCCGCCGCCAGCTGCTGACCGGCTTCGAGCGCCTGCCCATCGCCGGCGAGTACATCCACCGTGATGCGTATGACATCGGCGAGCGCTACGGCAAGGACAGTTTCCTGCTGATCGACAAGCTCGGTACCGCGCGCGTTCCGGCCGCATTCGCACTGAAGAGCCGGGTTGATGGCTGGTTCGAACGGCTGGGCCTGCGCGGTATCACCGACCGCATGATGCAATTGCTGACCGGACTGCTGCCTTCGCACCTGCCCAAGCGCATGGGCGAGTTCCGCCAGCGTTACGAGCATCACCTGCTGCTGAAGGTGTCCGCACAGGATGCGGCTGCCACCGAGGCCTGGCTGCGCGGCTTCTTCAACGACCACGAAGGCGGCTACTTCCATTGCACGGCGGACGAAGGACGCAAGGCCTTCCTGCATCGTTTCGCGGTGGCCGGTGCGGCGGTGCGCTATCGCGAAGTGCATCGCCGGCAGGTGCAGGACATCGTCGCGCTGGACATCGCGCTGCGCCGCGATGACGCCGACTGGTTCGAGCAGCTGCCGGCCGATATCGATGGGCGCCTGCTGCACAAGCTGTACTACGGCCACTTCCTGTGCCATGTGTTCCACCAGGACTACATCGCGCGCAAGGGTGAAGACCCGATGGCCATCGAGCATGCGATGTGGGCGTTGCTGGACCAGCGCGGCGCGGAGTACCCGGCCGAGCACAACGTCGGCCACCTGTATCCGGCCAAGCCTGCGCTGGCCGGCTTCTACCGCACGCTGGACCCGAGCAATACCTTCAACCCCGGCATCGGCCAGACGTCGAAGGCGAGAGGTTGGGGCAGCTGCGACTGCGACGGGCATTGAGCCACAACGTGGCGCCTGCGCTACCATCGGCCCCTCGCAAGGACGTGCCGGTGCGCACAGGATGATCATGGTTTCCACGCGCATGGCTTACGCGGTGCTGTCTGTACTGCTGCTGGCATCGTCGTTGCCTGCAGCGGCGGACGTTGCGCCCGTTCAACGGGACGCGGCAGGCAACCGGCTGGAGACGCTGCGGCTGCAGGGCGGGCAGGGACCGGACGGCCCGGAGCGCTACTGCACTGCTGATGGCCAGTGGTGCGTGCAGGCGCTGCCTTCAGCGGGCGAAGACCGGCCGGCCTCGCTGGAAGTTGCCGAGCGCGCGGATGCTGAAGGCGAGCCGCAGATGCGCTACGTGCCCATCGACGTGGTTGACGATGGCGACCTGCGGGTCTGGCCCTTCATCGTGCGCCTGGCGCCCGGCGCCGGGGCAGCCCGGGCCGTGGCCGATCCACAACAGGCCGCATTGCAGAACGTGCTCGTCGGCGGTCTGGTGGAGGCCCGTGCGATGTATTCCGGCGGCGGTGCCAGCGCATCGACCCTGCACCTGGCGCGCATCCGTCATCTCGACGATGGCATCCAGGTGGACGCCGACGTGCTGTCCGTTGCGTGGTCGGCCAACAAGATGATCCGGGCCTGTTTCAGCGAACGCGATTTTGATCAGCGCGCCGGCGCCTGCCATGACGAGTACAGCTTCGATGCGGAACTTGCGCTGGCGGCCGAAGCGCAGGACATGCCCGTACTGCGCTACCAGACCGGGGCCACCAACTATCCGGCCGGGGTATCACCGCAGCGGGACTCGCTGGCCAAAGGGCGGTTGACGAAGAAGGACCTGCGCACCGAACAGGATGCGCAATGCAGCTACACGCGCACCTTCCGCTTCACGTCAGGGGCGTACCAACCGGACCAGCCGCTGCCGGAGTGCTCGGCCTACACCGAGCCCTGAGCCATGGAGCCGGGCGCATGCCCGGCTCTGCGCAACGGCCGTGACGCGCTTACTCGCAGCGGGTGGCGGTGATGATGTTGTCCTTGTCCACGAACACGCGCAGGCGGTCCTGGCGGATGTCCTTGGTGGTGATGGTGGCCGGGCCGATGGGGTTGACCATGCCGGCGCCGCTTTCGCTGGACAGGCGGCGGATGTTCGGCTCGTTGGCGGGCTGGCCGATGGCCCAGCCCAGCTGGCTGGCATCGCAGCGGCCACTGCCCTTGACCTCCGGGCCGGGAGTGCTGACACAGGCCGACAGCAACAAGGCCGAGGCGGGCAGCAACAGAGTCAGGCGGATGGTCATGCGGGCGCTCCTGCGCAGGGGATTGGCGGCACGATAGCACTGACCGCGCGAAACCCGGCAGCGTTCGGGTCATTGCCCGGGCGGCCGCCGCACTGCATAGTGGCCGGCGTTGCCGGCAACGTGCCGGCGGGCAGGCCGGGCCCCTCCGGTGCAGGTGTTGGGTCCGGTATGAGGTCAGGCAGTTTCCGTGGCAGGCAGAACGCAGTGAAGGCGACGGCAGTGCTGTCGTTGCTCTGCATGGCAGTGGCAGCCATGGCTGCCGAACCGACGCCAGCGCCGGCGGCCGAAGCGCCGGTATTTGGTGGCTGGCGCAACCTGCAGACCGAAGCCGGTTACCAGCCGGCGCAGCGCAACCTGGCGTTCGCGATGCTGCCGCAGGCCGCAACCCGTGGTGATCGCTTCGCCATCCTCGACCGTGAAGGCAAGCGCACGGTGTGCTGCCTGCAGGTGGCCAGCGAGTCGCTGGGTGTTGCCGCGCTTCGCGAGCAGTACCACCTGCCGCAGGCCGGGGTGACCGATCTGAGCAACGGCCGCAGCCCCGCGCGCCCGTATCTGCCGCATGTCTATGCGATGCAGCGGGTGGATGAACTGGCCGATTATGGTTTCGCCGATGTTGCCGGCGCCTACAGCGACCTGGGCGGGCTGCTGCTGCCCGACGCTGCCGCCTTGGCTGCCGATGGCACTGAAGTGCGCGTGGGCGAGGGCCATTATCGCCTGCAGTTCCACCGCCAGCCGCTGGCCGATGATGACGGCGCACTGGACCGGTACACCCTGCAGGTGCTGCCTGCCGGCGACCCGGTCGTGGTTGAAGTGCCGTTCGGCACCTACTGATTGCCACATCCCACTGGCTAGAATGGCGCGCGGCGCTGCCTGCGCGCCTGATCCTGCGAGTTGTTGCCGTGCGATTTCTGTTGCTGCCCCTGCTGTTGCTGGCCGGTTGTGCCAGCGTGCCCCCTGCGCCGCCACCGGCCCACTCGGATGCGCTGTGGCGCCTGATCGAACGTGATTGCCAGGGCGCACAGTCGCCACGCGGCGATTGCCTGCAGGTGCGCCCGGCCGTTGATCACCGCGATGTGCTGGTCAAGGACGCGCACGGCCGCTATCAGTTCCTGCTGATGCCACTGGACAAGGTCAGTGGCATCGAAAGTCCCGCGTTGTACCGGCGCGGGGCACCCAATTACTTTGCTGCCGCCTGGCAGGCCCGCGCTCGTACCGAGCAGGCACTTGGCCAGCGGTTGCCGCGCAGCGTCGCCAGCCTGGCATTGAACTCGCCGCATGGACGTTCGCAGCACCAGCTGCACATCCACGTCGACTGCCTGCGCGCCGACGTGCTGCGGGCGCTGGAAGACAATCGCGTGGCCCTCGGCACGCAGTGGGCACCGCTGCCGGTACGGCTGCGCGGCCATCAGTACCAGGCGCGGCTGCTGCCGGGCGAAGCATTGACTGCCAATCCCCTCAACCTGCTGGCCTATGGCCTGAGCGGTGTGGACAGGGTTGGCCAATGGAGCCTGCTGGTGGCGGGGCACGAGGACGTGCATGGCGCGCCGGGTTTCATCCTGCTGGCCACGCAGCTGGATCCCGGCAGCGACAACGATGCCAGTGCTGAGGAGCTGCAGGACCATGCCTGCAGCGTGTTGACCGGCGCGGATGCTTCGCTGGAGCGTGTGCGCTAGTTCTCTGCTGACTGCCGTTGCCGCCAGGCAGGTGCTGTCAGGGCGTAGAGCTGGCGGTCCTGCCAGCCCTCGATATCCAGATGGTGGTCGCGCAGCAGGCCTTCGCGCTCGAAGCCGATCGCCTGCAGGGTAGCGACCAGCGCGCTGCCTGAATCGGGCGGCAGCAGCACGAACAGGCGACGGATCCCCACCTGTTCGAACAGGAACGTGCACAGCGCCTGCGACGAAGCGTGCAGCTGCCGCCGCTGGGGACAGCCTGCGGCATGCAGCCAACGCAGTTCAACGCTGCGCGCATGCGCGCAATGCAGGCGCAGGCTCAGCTGGTCCAGCAGCTCACCTGCTGCGTCGAAGCTGCCCAGCAGCAGCTGATCGTTGTCGTGTTGCAGCTGCGAACGCTGCACACCGCAGAGGAAATGGGCTTCGGCATCGAAATGGTCAGGCGGGTTGCCGCTGCGTTCGACCTGACGATAGTGGTGACGCCAAGCGGAAAGGTCTGAACGCTGCAGCGGGCGCAGCACCACAGGCCCGTGCTGGAGCAGCAGGAGGTGGCGGCGCAGCACCGGTCGCAGCGGTGGCAAGGAAGTAGGGAAATACCGATTCATGGGGTGGGACGATGCCGCAGGCCGCCGAGGGGGAACAATGAAAGAAGTTGCAAATGCGGTGCGGTCGCTGCCTGCAGTCTGATTCGGTTCAGGCATAACGCCATCAAGCCTGGTCATTTCCGTTGCAACCATCCGTTCAGGACACTTTCGTTACGGGATCGTTATGCGCGCACCGTCGCCAGCGCCCCGGACCACCCGCCCAACTCCCCCAGGAAGCCCATGTCCGCCTCTTCCCTGGCGCTGCGCCCGCGTCCGCTGGTGCTTGCCTTGTCGTCCCTGATGCTGGCCTCGTTGCCGGCCTTCGCGCAGGAAAGCGCACCCACCTCATTGCAGGAAGTGAAGGTCACCGGCTCGCGCATCCCGCGTGCCAGTGTCGAGGGGCCGTCGCCGGTCACGGTGATCAGCCGCGAGCAGATCGATGCGCAGGGCTATCGCAATGCATTCGATGCGTTGAGCGCGCTCACCGAGAACACCGGCAACGTGCAGGGCGAGGACTTCGGCAATACCTTCACACCGGCGGCGAACACCATCAACCTGCGTGGCCTGGGCCCGAACCGCACGCTGGTGCTGGTCAACGGCCGACGCCAGGCCGACTATCCGCTGGCCTACGAAGGCTCGGTGAACGTGGTCAACCTGGCCAACATCCCAAGTGCGCTGATCGAGCGCATCGAGGTGCTGGCTGCGGGCGCGTCTGCGGTGTATGGCTCCGATGCCATCGCCGGCGTGGTCAACATCATCCTCAAGGACCGCTTCGACGGCGTGGACGTCAACGTGCGTGCCGGCGGCACCCAGCAGGGCGGTGGTGACAACCAGCGCGTGCAGGTGGTGGGAGGCAGCTCGGGCGAACGCTGGGAAGGCCTGTTCGGCTTCGAACTGGATGTGCGCAAGGCGATCCACGCTCGCCAGCGCGATTTCATGGATTCGCTGGACGATGACCCCACCGGCAAGGCGCCGCAGCCGACGGCCGTCGCCTATCGTCGCAATGCAGCCACCGGTCGCAACATCGATCCGGGCACCGCCGGCTGCGATGCGGCTTCGTCCATCTACGGTGGCAGCGTGCTGCGCGCCAACAACCCGCGCCAGGGCTGGTACTGCGGCAGCAACGAAGCCGCTGCCAGTTACTGGACCGTGCAGACCGAGAAGCGCAACCTCAACGGTTACGGCCTGCTGACCTTCCACGTCAACGAGACCACCGACCTGTTTGCGGATGTCGCGCTGGGCAGCGCACGGATCAACAACAATACCCGTGCGCCCACCTGGACCTCGTCACGCAACTATTTCTACAACCAGAACACGGGCAACCTGGAGAGCTGGTACCGCCGCTTCGCGCCGGAGGAAATCGGCGGCCTGCCGCGCAATGCCAACCGCTTCCTGGAAAGCTCGTGGTCGTTCAACGTCGGTGCGCGTGGCCAGATCGGCGACAGCGGCTGGGACTACGAGGCCGTCTACAGCCGCTCGCGCTACGAGAACCGCACGCGCCGCCCGGTGCTGCTGGCCGGCATCAACGAGTACCTGCTGGGCCCGCAGCTGGGCGTGCGCAACGGTGTGGAGGTCTACGCACCAGACCCTGCGCGCCTGTTCCAGCCGTTGACGCCCGATGAGTACGGCCGGCTGTCCGACTACCAGGAGAGCCGCAATGCCGCGTGGCTGCAGACCTTCAGCGCGACGGTCAATGGCCGCCTGTTCGCATTGCCCGGTGGCGATGCCGCATTGGCCGCGGTGGTCGAGGCGGGCAGCCAGGGCTACCGCAACCGCCCGGACCCGCGCTTGGGCACCGGCGAATTCTGGAACACCAGCGCCGGCATCGGTGCCGGTGGCGAACGTGACCGCTACGCGGCCGGTGTTGAACTGCAGCTGCCGTTGCTGCAGTCGCTGACCACCACCCTGGCAGGTCGCTACGACCAGTACCGCGCCGGCGGCGAGCATATCGGCAAGGCGACCTGGAGCTTCGGTGTCGAATTCCGTCCGATCGAAAGCCTGCTGATCCGCGGCACCGCGGCCACCAGCTTCCGTGCGCCGGACATGAACTATGTGTTCGCCACCGAGACCCGTGGCTACAACCCCGGCATGACCGACTACTGGCGCTGCCGCACCGCCGGCCAGTCGTATGACAACTGCGACTACAACGGCCTGTCGATCGACTACAGCAACCGCGCCAACCCGCAGCTGCAGCCCGAGTCGGCCAAGTCGTATGGCTTCGGCGTGGTCTGGTCGCCACTGTCCGGGCTGGATTTCAGCGCCGACTACTACGACATCCGCATCGACAACGAAGTGACCAGCCTCGACACCAGCCGCATCCTGCGTGATGAGGCCGATTGCCGGCTGGGCCGCACCCTCGGCGGTGAAGCGCGCGACATCAGCTCGTCGCTGTGCCAGGACGCGCTGTCGCGGGTGATCCGCAACCCCTCCACTGCCACCGTGCAGCCGGACCAGGTAACCCGCGTACTGATCAACCCGATCAATGCGGCATCGGAGTCGGTGCGCGGCATCGACCTGAAGGGCAACTGGCGCTTCGATGCGGGTCGCTATGGCCGCTTCACCACGCGCCTGGCCTACACCCTGGTGCTGGAGCATGAGTACAAGCAGTTCGCCGATGACGAAGTGCGCGACATCCGCAATTCGCTGGATGACTACCAGTGGCGCAGCAAGGCCAATGGCAGCATCACCTGGAACCAGGGCGACTGGACCACGACGCTGTATGGCAACCGTTTCGGCTCGCTGCCCAAGACCGATGGCAGTGGCCGCATCGCACCGTACATGACCTACAACGCCAGCGTGTTCCGCCAGTTCGGCGAAAACCTGTCGGTGGGCGTGATCGTCAACAACCTGCGCGACAGCCGCCCGCCGGCAGACAAGAACGGTGGCGGTTGGCCGTTCTATCCGGTTGGCAACTACGACCCGTATGGCCGTCAGTTCTGGGTGCAGCTGGATTACCGGTTCCGTTAAGCGATGCAAAACGAAAGGCCCGGCATTGCCGGGCCCTTCTTTGTGTGGCACTTCGCTTCCAGCGCCATGCAATGGCATGCTCACCCAATCAGCAGGGAGGAAACAACGCATGGACGTTCGTCATCTGATGGTTGTGGTGCTCGCAGTCGCGGGCTGCAGCAGCAAAGAAGAAGCACCGGCAGCCGCTGCCCAGGATGCCACGATGGCGCCTGCCGACCGGGTTGAGGCAGCAACACGGATACGCGCTGCTGCAACATCCCTGCACACCGCTCCCGCTTCGCCCGGGTCTGCAGTCATTGCTGCGGCGGCCAAGCCAGCGGAAGGAACGTTCCTCACCGGCGAGCGCAACCTGTTGAGTGAGGGGGCGATGTCCGTTGAACGATTCCATGCGGTGGTCGGTTCCAACAGAGCATTCGCACAGGCGGTCAGCCAATTCGAGCAGGATGCCGCACGCCAACCGGAAGCACAGGATCTGACCGGGCTGTACAGGTCAGCGGTGACTGCGGCGCTGGACGGGAATACGGACGTGGTCTCGTTCGCATGCGGCTACAGCTTGTGCCTCGGCGAGATCCGCAGCCGGACCGAAGACGGTTTCAGCGCCTGGGCGCGCTCCTTCGGGAAGGGCAACACGCCTCCCGTCTATGCATTCGCAACGGCCGAGTACACCCTGGGCCGGAACCTGCATTCGGGACGCTTCGTGTTCTCCACCGATCCGGCTGCCAACGGCATCACCACCCAGTAGGTCGGGACATGCCGGGCGGATGAAACGTTACGGCAGCGCCTGCACCAGGTACGACTCGATGACGTAGCTGAAAGGCTGCTGCTGGCGGTCGCGCAGCAGCGCGCGCACTTCCAGGATCACTCCATGGTCGCCATCGCCGCGCGGCGGCCAGAACGTCTGGTCGGTCACGGTCTGGCGCTGGAAGCCGAGCGGACCGACCACGCGGCCGAACGGTTCGTCGGTCGTGTCCAGGACCTGGTTCATGGCCGGGCTGAGATGGTCGGGCAGGTACCAGTTGTCGGCCTCGGACAGCACGCGGCTGCCGCAGGCCAGCTGCACGCGCCGGTAACGCAGGGGCGTGGAGGCAGTGGCGCCCAGGGCCTGCAGCACGTCGGCCGGCGCGGTCTTGTCCTGGCCGTGCACACGCACGGCACGGACCCGGGCCTGCTCGGCCAGGCCGTGCTCGGCGCACCAGCTTTCCAGGGTGGCGGTGGCGCTCTGGCCGGCCAGCACGCGCTGGTGCAGTACCTCCACCAGCGCGGCGGAGGCAATCCGCTGCTGGCCCGGCGGCGCCTGCAGGGGCGCGCTGGCGCTGGCATCGGTGGCGGACAGGCTGGCGATCGGGGCAGCGGCCAGCAGGGACGCGGCCTGCCAGCGGCGAAGACGATCGTGGCGGTCGGACGGGCCCATGCGGCATCACAGCGGAAACAGGTGCCCATGTTACCCGTTCAGGCGTGTATCCGGCGTCCCTGCGGCGCACGGTCGCGGACGGGATTCATCGTGCCGGTGAATGCATGGCATGCAGATATTTCGTTGGCCGATGGACGCGGCGGCGGGCAGGATGGCGCCAGTGTTGGCTTTCCGGGAGAACCTGATGACCCTGCAGTTCGTCCATGGTGGCGTCGATCGCGACGGTGCCCCGCTGCATTTCCACATCCGTGATGGCCGGTTTGTCGGCATCAATGGCGACGATGCAGCAGCACAGGGAGCCGAAAGCGTCGATCTGACCGGTTTTACCGTGCTGACTGGACTGGTCGACGGCCATATCCACCTGGACAAGAGTTTCGTCGGCGACCGCTGGCATCCGCATCAGCCGGTGAACAGCCTGCGCGAGCGTCTGGCGGTGGAAAAGGCCGCGATTGCCACCGCCGCACCCATGGCCGATCGTGCCGAGGCCCTGATCCGCCAGTGCAGCGGATTCGGTACGGTGGCGATGCGGTGCCACGTCGACATCGATGGCAGCACCGGCCTGCGTCACCTGGAGGCGGTGCGTGAAGCGGCGCTGCGTTGTGCCGACATCATGCGCATCCAGTGGGTGGCATTCCCACAGGCGGGCGTGATGTCGTGCCCGGGTACGGCGGCCATTCTGGAACAGGCGATTGCTGCCGGGGTGGAGGTGCTTGGAGGCATCGACCCGAGCACGCTGGACGGGGATGCCGAAGGCCAGCTTGCGCTGTTGTTCGGGCTGGCCGAGCGCTATGGCGTGCGTCTGGACATCCATCTGCACGAGCCGGGCGAGACCGGGCTGGCGCAGCTGCTGCGGATCGCCGCGCGCACACGCGCGGCGGGCCTGCAGGGCAGGGTGGCGGTCAGTCACGCCTATGCGCTGGGCGAGGTGCCGTTGGCGCGGGCGCTGCAGGTGGGTGAGGCCTTGGCTGCCGCAGGCGTAGCGATCATGAGCAATGCGCCGGGCGACCATCCGTTCCCGCCGCTGCGTGCTCTGCACGACGCCGGTGTGCGCGTGTTCGCCGGCAACGACAACATCCGTGACTGCTGGTGGCCCTATGGCAATGGCGACCTGCTGCAGCGGGCGATGCTGCTGGGCTATCGGTCGGGCTTCTACACCGATGCGGACCTGATGCTGGCGCTGGACATGGTCACCACCCATGCGGCGGAGGTGATCGGGTTGCCGCAGTACGGCATTGCAGAAGGTCGTCCGGCTACCTTCGTGGCGGTGCGTGCCGACCATGGCCCGGCGGCGGTGGCCGCAGTGCCGGCCGAGCGACGCGTGGTGGTCGACGGCCGTTGGCTGTAGCGGCCGGGCCGAGCCCGGTAGCACCTGGTAGTGCCGGCCGCTGGCCGGCAACTTCAACAGCAACAGCCAAAGCAACAGCGGCATTCTGAGGTAGGGCGGTGCGATGTCGGATTGCGGGGACGCCGCAAGTACGTCCCTGTAGGCTCGGCAGCCGCATCCATGCGGCTGACACCCCGCAATCCGACACCGCACCGCCTCCGACAGTTTTCCCGGTGACCAGTAGATCCACGCCATGCGTGGATGAATCTCCATTGGAAATCGAATATCTCGAAAAGCATCCACGGTGGCGTGGATCTACTGGTCGACCAAGGTCGACACCTGCCAACAGCATCCGGAGATCTGTCGAAGGCGGGGTGGGTCCGGTTGCGGGGGCGTGAGCCGCATGGATGCGGCGACCGAGCTTACAGGGGTGAGGGCGCTTTGCTTGCGAAGCACTGCTTCGCAAGCGCCCGAACGCACAGCCGCCAGCGGCTGGGCCGGGCCCCGGAGGGGGACTTGCGGCGTCCCCCGCAACCGGACCCACCCCGCCATCCCACAGGAAACCAGCTGTTGCCGTTGCCGTTGCCGTTGCCGTTGAGGTTGCCGTTGAGGTTGCCGGCCAGCGGCCGGCACTACCCATGGGGTGCAGGGCGCAGCCCTGCAGACTATTCCGGCTCGCGCTGCACCTGGCGCCACAACTCGCTGGCCAGCGCACGCACCGCATCATCGGCATCGGCGCGATGCAGCAGGCCGATCTCGTAGTTGTCGACAAGTGGCAGGTCGCGCTGCCCATCGATGATGCGGTGTTCGCGGTTGACCGCGCGCCGTGGCAGCAGGCTGATGCCGATGCCGTCGGCCACCGCGCCCTGGATGCCGCTCAGCGAGGAACTGGTGAACGCGATGCGCCAGCGCAGGCCCAGCGCCTCCACGGCCTGGATCATCTCGTCGCGGTACAGCCCGCGCGGCGGGAAGGTGACCAGTGGCAGCGGGTCCTGCTGCAGGCTGCTGCTGCGCAGGCTGTCGATCCAATGCATCGGTTCGCGCCGGCAGTGCACGGCCTGGCGGGTGTTGCGACGCTGCTTGACCAGCACCAGGTCCAGCTCGCCATGGTCGAAGCCATGGGCCAGATCACGGCTGAGGCCGCTGCTGATTTCCAGCTTGACCTGCGGGTGGCGGCGACTGAAGGCGGCCAGCATGCGCGTGGTCTGCGGGTTCACGAAGTCCTCCGGCACGCCGATGCGCACCGCGGTCTCCACGGTGGCGCCGGCCAAGGCCTGGGCCAGTTCCTCGTTCAGATCCAGCATGCGCCGGGCATAGCCCAGCAGGGTGTGCCCGGCGTCGGTGGGATGCACGTCGCGGTGGCTGCGTTCAAGCAGGCGGTGGCCGGCAAGCTCCTCCAGGCGGCGGATCTTCTGGCTGACCGTGGACTGGGTTGAATGCAGGCGGGTGGCCGCGGTGGTGAAGCTGCCACAGTCGGCGACCATTACCAGGGCCCGCAGCAGGTCCAGCTCGAACACTGTTCTATTCGATTTGGCACTGTCTTGCATTTGAACATTTCACTTCTGGATACCCGTGCCGACTTCTACCATGCAGTGCAGGGGCCGGCAATGGCCGGCGCCATCGCGCATGAGGAGAGTCACGATGCACCACCCTCGCTCCCGGCAGCGCCGTTCGGCAGTGGCCCGCATGCTGCTGCTGTGCCTGCTGGCCATGGTCATCCCGGCGTGCACGGCGACTTCCCGAAGCGACGCCGATGCGCAGCTGCGCGATGCCGCCAGCCGCGGTGATGCCCGCGCCGTGCGCGAGGCACTGGATGCGGGTGCCGATCTGGAGGCGCGTGACGGCCAGGGCCGCACGGCCCTGCTGCTGGCCACCCACGGCAACAACGTGGATGCGGCGCGCGAACTGATCGAGGCCGGTGCCGACGTCAACGCCAAGGACGCGATGCAGGACAGCGCGTACCTGTATGCCGGCGCGCGCGGCCTGGATGAGATCCTGGCGCTGACGCTCGCCCACGGGGCAGACCTGCGCAGCACCAACCGCTATGGCGGTACCGCGCTGATTCCTGCTGCCGAACGCGGCCACGTCGCCACCGTGCGTACGCTGCTGCGCGCCGGGGTGGCCGTGGATCATGTCAACCGCCTGCACTGGACTGCACTGCTGGAGGCGATCCTGCTTGGCGATGGCGGCCCGCGCCACGTGCAGATCGTACAGCTGCTGCTGGACGCCGGCGCCAACCCCGAGCTTGCCGATGGCGACGGCGTAACGCCGCTGGCGCACGCCCGGCAACGCGGCTACGCCAACATCGAAACCCTGCTGCGCCAGCATGGCGCGACGCGCTGACCCGCCCCTTCCACCCGCACGCTGCCGTGCCCACCAGGATGCCGTCCATGTTCCGTTCCCATCCGTTGTCCCTTGCCGTCCTTCTTGCCGTTGCACCGCTGTCGGCGTCTGCCGCCGAGCGCGCCGATCTGCTGATCCGCAACGCCACGGTGGTCGATGTCGAGCACGCACGCAGCGTGCCCGGGCAGAGCGTGGTCATCCGTGGCGAGGACATCGTCGCAGTCGGCCCCGATGCGCAGCTGCGCAGCCAGTGGAGTGCCAGCCGGCAGATCGATGCCAAGGGCAAGTATTTGATTCCGGGCCTGTGGGACATGCACGTGCACTTCGGCGGCGGCCCTGCGCTGGTGGAGGAGAACAAGGCGCTGCTGCCGCTGTACATCGCTCATGGCATCACCACGATCCGCGATTGCTCCGGTGATCTTCCGCAGCAGGTACTGCAGTGGCGCGGCGACATCGCCAACGGCACGCTGTTCGGTCCGCGCCTGCTGACCTCCGGTGCGAAAATCGAAGGCATCAAGCCGGTCTGGAAGGGCACCATCGAAGTGGGCAGCAAGGCCGACGCGGACAAGGCGATCGAGCGCCTGCAGCACGATAAGATCGACTTCGTGAAGATCACCGACAGCACGCTGACGCCGGAGCTGTTCCTGTACTCGGCCAGCGCGGCGCGCAAGGCGGGTCTCAAGGCCTCGGGCCATATTCCGATGGCGTTGACGGTGGAGCAGGCCGTGGATGCGGGCCTGGCCTCGATCGAGCATCTGGACTATGCCTTCAAGGCTGGCAGCAAGGACGAGGCGCAGATCGCCGCCGATTTCGGCGCCGGGCGCATCGATCGCGCCGAAGCCAACCGCCGGCTCGACGCCAGCTTCGATCGCGAGACCGCGCTGCATGCCTACCGTGATTTCGCCAAGCGTGGCGTATTCGTGACGCCGACCCTCAACGGTGGCCGCATCCTCGACTTCCTCGACCAGGACGACCACGCCAACGACCCGTATCTGGCCTATATCGGCCCGGGCCTGCGCGCGACTTACACCTGGCGCATCGAACGCGCGGCCAAGGCCACCCCGGCGCAGATCGAGGCGCGCCATGCGCAGTACCACCAGGTGGCTGCGGTGCTGCCGCTGCTGCAGGAAGCGGGAGTGACGATCATTGCCGGTACCGATGCCGGCTTCCTCAATTCGTTCAACTACCCCGGCATCGGCCTGCACCAGGAACTGCAGCTGTTCGTGAAGGAAGGCCTGAGCGCACCGCAGGCGCTGTCGGCCGCGACCCGTTCGGGCCCGGCCTGGTTCGGCCAGATGCAGCGCTATGGCGGCGTCGCCACGGGCAAGGCGGCCGATCTGGTGTTGCTGACCGCCAACCCGTTGCAGGACATCGCCGCCACCGAAAAGATCGACAGCGTGATCCTGCGCGGGGATGTGTACGATCGCGCGGCGCTGGACAAGATGCTGGCCGACACCAAGGCAAAGGTCGCTGCGTGGAATGTCGAATCTGCGGCCACGTCCGCGCCATAACCGGTTTCCGGCAGCAGCCAGGGGGGCGGGATGCGGCATGTACGGCACGCGCGCATGCCCGCCCTTTTTTGTGCACTGCGCAATGTCGACCGGGCCGCGCAGCAACCTTGCGTTGGTGGGCTCAGTCAAGGCGTGACGCACTTCACATAACTGATGTGAAGTGCTCTGGATACACGCGCTCTACACGGAATTTCCATGCGGCGTTCACCTGTCTCCCATGTAAATCGACTTCATCGGGCGGGGGAAATGATGGTCGACGTCCGACAGCCCTGACCGCGTTTACACACGCGCTTCGGTGATTCCAGACAAGAGGATTGTCGTACATGCATTTCGACCACGCGCCCAGACCGTAATCCACCTTGGGGACCTCGCCGGGCGCGCACGTTGCTGCCTCCGGACCCCAGCCTTTCCTGAAGTTCCGTTCGACCAGTCGCGCTCTGCGCAGGCTGCGGGCGGCTTCGTCCAGACATTCATCGAACTGCCGTGCCAGCGCCATCGCTGTGCGTGTCGTTGTTCTGCGCATGGCGGGGCCCCATCGATCAGAGGACCGTCCCATGGCTATCCGCGTCAAGGTTGTTCCGGTCAGTGAAACCATCACCGCCACCACCCCGGCCACCACTGTTGCCAACAACGTGGTGGTGTTGCAACAGAGCAGTGACGTCGCACTGGACATCGACCCGGACCAGGTGGCCGGCTACGTGAAGGATGGCCAGGATCTGGTGGTCCAGCTCAAGAACGGCGACAACGTGCGCATCGCAAATTTCTATGTCGATGGCCAGGCCCCGAGCCAACTGTTCCTGGTCGACAAGGAAAAGCTCGTCGCCGTTGACCTTCCAGCAGCAGCCAGTGACGGCCCGTTGGCCGCGAGCTACCTGCCGCAGGACACCCTTGCCGGATTCGATTCGATGACCGCTGCTGGCGCTGCCACGACCGCCGGCGGTGTCAGTGGCGCGATGATCCTGGGCGGGCTTGCGGCGGTGGGTGCGGCGGTCGCGCTGGCCAGCAGCGGCGGCGATGGCGGCGGTGGCGGCGAAACATCACCTCCTCCGCCCGCGCCACCGCCGCCGGACACCACTGCACCTTCGGCACCGACCGCACTGGCAGTCAGTGCGGATGGCCGCACCTTGACCGGGCGCGGTGAGGCGGGCACCACCGTGCGTGTGGACAGCAACGGCGACGGACGACCGGATACGACCGGCACCGTAGGTGCCGATGGCCGCTTCAGCATCACGCTATCGCCGCCGCTGACCAACGGCGAGCAGATCACCGTGACCTTGGCTGATGCGGCTGGCAACGTGAGCGGACCCGGGCAGGTGACCGCACCGGATACCACGCCGCCTGCGGCTGCCACCAACGTGGTGGTGTCCGACGACGGCAGCAGCGTCAGTGGCAATGGCGAGCCCGGCGCGACTGTGGGTGTGGATACCAACGGCGATGGCCAACCGGACATCACCGGTGTGGTGGGCAGCGATGGTCAGTTCACGCTTCCGCTGGACCCACCGCTGACCAATGGTGAAACCGTCAGCGTGGTGGTTACCGACCCGGCCGGCAACAGCAGTCCGCCGGTTTCGGTGCAGGCGCCGGACTACCCGGACGCCCCGCTGCTGGACGCCAGCAACGGCAGCGTCATTTCCGGTACGGCCGGCGCCGGGCTGACCATCGTGCTGACCGACGGCGATGGAAATCCGATCGGTCAGGCCGTGGCCGATGCCAATGGCGACTGGAGCTTCACGCCGTCCACAGCGCTGGCAGATGGCACGGTTGTGAACGCGGTTGCACAGGACAGCGCAGGCAACAGCAGTCCTGTGGCCTCGATCACCGTGGACGCCGTGGCGCCCGCTGCGCCGGTGGTCGACCCGAGCAATGGCAGCGAACTCAGTGGCACCGCCGAGGCAAGCAGCACCGTGACCCTGACCGATGGCAGCGGCAACCCGATTGGGCAGGTCACCGCCGATGGCAGTGGCAACTGGAGCTTCACGCCGGGCACGCCGCTGGCCGACGGCACGGTGGTCAACGCCACCGCGACCGACGCAGCCGGCAATACCAGCGGGCCGGGCAGCGCTACCGTGGATGCGGTGGCGCCGGCCTTGCCCACCGTCAACCTGAGCAACGGCAGCAGCCTGAGCGGTACCGCCGAACCGGGCAGCACCGTGACCCTGACCGACGGCAGCGGCAACCCGATCGGGCAGGTCACCGCCGATGGCAGCGGCAACTGGTCGTTCACCCCCTCCACACCGTTGGCCGATGGCACCGTGGTGAACGTGGTGGCCGAGGATGCCGCCGGCAACACCAGCCCGCCAGCAACCGTGACGGTCGACGCCAGTGCGCCGGCGGCACCGGTGCTCAACGCGAGCAATGGCACTACGATCAGCGGCACTGCCGAAGCGGGCAGTACCGTGACCCTGACCGACGGCAGCGGCAATCCGATCGGCCAGGTGACGGCCGACGGCAGTGGCAACTGGAGCTTCACGCCAGGCACGCCGCTGGCCAATGGCACCGTGGTCGTCGCCACGGCCACCGACCCCACCGGCAATACCGGCCCTCAGGCTGCCACCACGGTGGACGCGCTGGCACCCGCCGCGCCGGTGGTTGATCCGAGCAACGGCGTGACCATCAGCGGTACGGCCGAAGCCGGCGCAACCGTGACCCTGACCGACGGCAGCGGCAACCCGATTGGGCAGGTCACCGCCGATGGCAGTGGCAACTGGAGCTTCACGCCGGGCACGCCGCTGGCCGACGGCACGGTGGTCAACGCCACCGCGACCGACGCAGCCGGCAATACCAGCGGGCCGGGCAGCGCTACCGTGGATGCGGTGGCGCCGGCCTTGCCCACCGTCAACCTGAGCAACGGCAGCAGCCTGAGCGGTACCGCCGAACCGGGCAGCACCGTGACCCTGACCGACGGCAGCGGCAACCCGATCGGGCAGGTCACCGCCGATGGCAGCGGCAACTGGTCGTTCACCCCCTCCACACCGTTGGCCGATGGCACCGTGGTGAACGTGGTGGCCGAGGATGCCGCCGGCAACACCAGCCCGCCAGCAACCGTGACGGTCGACGCCAGTGCGCCGGCGGCACCGGTGCTCAACGCGAGCAATGGCACTACGATCAGCGGCACTGCCGAAGCGGGCAGTACCGTGACCCTGACCGACGGCAGCGGCAATCCGATCGGCCAGGTGACGGCCGACGGCAGTGGCAACTGGAGCTTCACGCCAGGCACGCCGCTGGCCAATGGCACCGTGGTCGTCGCCACGGCCACCGACCCCACCGGCAATACCGGCCCTCAGGCTGCCACCACGGTGGACGCGCTGGCACCCGCCGCGCCGGTGGTTGATCCGAGCAACGGCGTGACCATCAGCGGTACGGCCGAAGCCGGCGCAACCGTGACCCTGACCGACGGCAGCGGCAACCCGATTGGGCAGGTCACCGCCGATGGCAGTGGCAACTGGAGCTTCACGCCGGGCACGCCGCTGGCCGACGGCACGGTGGTCAACGCCACCGCGACCGATGCCGCCGGCAATACCAGCGGGCCGGGCACCACCACAGTGGATTCCCTTCCGCCCGCCGCGCCGGTGGTCAACCCGACCAACGGCAATGTGCTCACCGGCACTGCGGAGGCGAACAGCAGCGTCACCTTGACCGACGGCAGCGGCAACCCGATCGGCCAGGTCATCGCTGACGGCAGTGGCAACTGGACGTTCACTCCGGCGACGCAGCTGGCCGACGGCACGGTGGTCAACGCCACCGCGACCGACGCAGCCGGCAACACCAGCCCTCCCGGCAGCACTACGGTCGATGCTTCGTTGCCATCGATCCCGCAGGTCGATCCGAGCAATGGCGCGGTAATCAGTGGTACGGCCGACGCCGGCAATACGATCATCATCACTGATGGCGGTGGCAATCCGATCGGGCAGGTTACCGCCGATGGCAGCGGCAACTGGTCGTTCACCCCGGGAGTACCGCTGCCGGACGGCACGGTGGTCAATGTGGTGGCGCGCAGCCCCGGCGGCACTGACAGTGCGCCGGCGGTGATCACGGTCGATGGTCTGGCTCCGGCCGCGCCGGTGATCGACCCGAGCAACGGCGCGGAGATCAGTGGCACCGCTGAAGCGGGTGCCACCGTGATCCTGACAGACGGCGGCGGCAACCCGATCGGTCAGGCCGTCGCCGATGGCACGGGCAACTGGAGCTTCACGCCGGGTACGCCGTTGGCCGATGGCACGGTGATCAACGCGGTGGCCCAGGACTCGGCCGGCAACACCAGCGGCCCGGCCAGCGTCACCGTTGACGCGCTCGCACCTGCGGCACCGACCATCAATCCCAGCAATGGCGTGGTCATCAGTGGTACCGCTGAAGCCGGTGCGACGGTGCTGCTCACCGATGGCAGCGGCAACCCGATCGGCCAGGCAACTGCCGATGGCAGTGGCAACTGGAGCTTCACGCCAGGCGCGCCGCTGGCCAACGGCACGGTGATCAACGCAGTGGCCCAGGATCCGGCCGGTAATACCAGCGGCCCGGTCAGCACTACGGTGGATTCGGTTGCGCCGGCCGCGCCGGTGATCGACCCGAGCAACGGCGCGGTGATCAGCGGTACCGCCGAAGCGGGTGCCACCGTGATCCTGACCGACGGGGGAGGCAACCCGATCGGCCAGGTGACGGCCGACGGCAGCGGCAACTGGAGCTTCAGCCCAGGCACGCCGCTGGCCGATGGCACGGTGATCAACGCGGTGGCCCAGGATCCGGCCGGTAATACCAGTGGCCCGGTCAGCACCACGGTCGACGCGCTGGCACCCGCTACGCCGGTGATCGACCCGAGCAACGGCACAGTGATCAGCGGTACCGCTGAAGCGGGTGCCACCGTGATCCTGACAGACGGCGGCGGCAACCCGATCGGTCAGGCCGTCGCCGATGGCACGGGCAACTGGAGCTTCACGCCGGGTACGCCGTTGGCCGATGGCACGGTGATCAACGCGGTGGCCCAGGACTCGGCCGGCAACACCAGCGGCCCGGCCAGCGTCACCGTTGACGCGCTCGCACCTGCGGCACCGACCATCAATCCCAGCAATGGCGTGGTCATCAGTGGTACCGCTGAAGCCGGTGCGACGGTGCTGCTCACCGATGGCAGCGGCAACCCGATCGGCCAGGCAACTGCCGATGGCAGTGGCAACTGGAGCTTCACGCCAGGCGCGCCGCTGGCCGATGGCACGGTGATCAACGCAGTGGCCCAGGATCCGGCCGGCAACACCAGCGGCCCGGCCAGCACCACGGTCGACACGGTGGCGCCAACGGCACCGCTGTTGAGCATCAGTGCCGATGGCGCACTGCTGACCGGCACCGCCGAACCCAACAGCCAGGTACGCATCGTTGTGAATGGCGACACCGCCACCGCGGTCACGGTGAACGTCGACGGCAGCGGCAACTTCACCCTGCCGTTCACGCCAGCGCTGGTCACCGGCGAACTGATCGTCGGTGTCGCGGTGGATGCTGCCGGCAACATCAGTGGCCCGGCAACCATCAATGCCCCGGACCTCGCACCGCCGGTCATCAGCGTGCCCGAGTCCGTCGACACCTGGATCAACGCCGCTGAAATCGGCGATGGTATCCAGGTGGATGTCACGGTGCGCCCGACGATGCAGGCCGGGCAGGTCGTGACGGTCAGGTTCGCTGGCCAGAACGGCTACGAGGCCGAGGTCAGTCACACCCTGACCGCCGGTGATATCGCGGCCGGGACGGTGACCCTGACCCTGACCCCGCCCGGCGGGCAAGGGCCGTTCCCGCAAGGGGCATCGACGATCACCGCCGATATCAATGGCGGCGCCGACTCCACGCCGGTGGCGTTCACCATCGACACCGTGCCGCCGGCCACGCCGGTGCTGTCGCTGGTGGGCAACCTGCTGACCATCTCCGCAGAGCCCGGTACCGAGCTGACCGTCACCGTGAACGTGGGCGGGGTGACCGCAACCGCCACGGTCACCGCCGACAACAGCGGGTTGGCGTCGCTCAATCTGCTCACCGACCTGGACATCGACTTCGGTTGGGACCAGCTGCTCAATGCCCAGGTCGGCGTGGTTGGCCGCGATCCGGCCGGCAACCCGAGCAATGTCGCCAGCATCGGCGTGGGTACCAGCATCGAGCAGCCGGTCACGATCGGCAACTTCGGTGTTGATGTCAGCCTCAACCCGCTCAACCCGCGGTTCGGCTTCAGCGGAACCACCGAACCCAACTCCAGCGTGGTGATCCGCGTGATCACGCCAGCGTTGAATGTGGAGCTGCTGCCGATCCAGGCCGACGCGAGCGGGAACTTCTCGTTGAACCTGCTCAGCCCGACCGTGCTGACCCAGCTTGGGTTGAACATCACCGACATCCTCAACCTCGGCTCGCAGATTTCGTTCAACCTGGTGTCCACCGATACCAATGGCAACGACAGTGCCGCCTATGGCATCACCCTGAGCCCGAACGGGCTGTCGTTGAACATCGGCGAAATCGACGTCAATGGCACCTCCGGCGACGATGTGCTGTCCGGTGCGGACGGCAGTTCGGAGCAGATCAATGGCGGCGCCGGCAGTGACCTGGTCTTCAACGTGGGTACCGGTGATCAAGTGGTGGCGGGCACGGGCAACGACACGGTCCAGATCACCGCGACCAACTTCGTCAGCATCGACGGCGGCGACGGGTTCGATACGCTGCTGCTGGCCAACGGCATCGACCTGGACTACAACGCGGTCGGCGTCGGCACGCTCAGCAACATCGAGCGCATCGATCTGGGCACGGGCGACCCGGGCAGCGTGCTGACCCTGACGGCTGCAGAGGTGGACGCCATTACCGACGGCAACAACACCCTGCAGATCACCGGCGAGAGCAATGACACCCTGAACGTGGCCGGCGCAGTGGACACCGGTACCACACAGCTCATCAACGGCATTACCTACGACGTGTACACCTTTGGCAGCACGACGCTGCTGGTTGAAGACAACACGGTGCAGGTGGTGGCCTGATGCAGCAACGCCGGTGTGGGAGGCGGTGGGTGGGAGGAGCGTTCGCGCTCCTCCTGCTGGCGGGGGTTCCCGCAGGAACCTGTGCAATGAGCGTGGAGCAGGCAGTACAGGTGGGGCTGGCGGTCCATCCCAGGGTTCGCGCAGCGCTGAGCGAGGCCGAGCGTGCCGGGACCGATGTCAAGATCGCGCGTGGCGGCTATTTTCCCGCCCTGCAGGTGTCGGGCGGCCCGCAGGCCGGGCACATGTCGGAAATGGTGTATGACGTGACGCTGTCGCAGATGCTGTTCGATTGGGGACGCACCCGCAGCCAGGTTGCTGCAGCTTCGGCCACCGAGCGGCGCCATCTGGCGGCGCTGGAGGTTGCCCGCGACGACGCGGCGCTGGACATCATAGAAACGTATCTGGACGTCCTGGTCGCACGTGAACGGGTAGCGGCGGTGCGCGGTTTCCTGCAGCGCATCGAGGGCGTGCGTGGCATGGCCCGGGATCGCAGCGGCAGCGGCTATGCTGACCGCACCGAGCTGGACAGGGCCCAGCTGGAATTCGCGCGTGGCCAGGACCAGCTCGCGCTGGAAGAGGGCGCACTGCGCGATGCCGACAACCAGCTGGCGTTGCTGCTGGGGCAGCCCCCGGGGCAGCTGCAGGTGCCGGTGCTGCCGGCAGGCGCTCGCCCCTGGCAGCAGGAACTGGAAGCGGCGATCGATGCGGCGCCACTGCTGCGCGAGTCCAGCGAGGACGCCGCCGCGGCCGAGGCGGAACTGGCAGAATCGCGCGCCGCGCTGAAGCCGCAGTTGAACGTCGAGGCGTCGGCGCTGCGCAGGGAGATCGGTGGCCAGATGGAGAACGACTCGGTGGTCTCGCTGCGGCTGCGGATGGACGTGGTGAGAGGATTCAGCAATTTCCAGCGGCCGGCGGCGGCGCGGCAGCGCCTGGAAGCGGCGCGCTGGTCGGCCGACGCCACCCGTCGCGACCTTCGCCGCAAGATGCGCACGTTGTTCGACAACGCAGATGCGCTGGGGCTGCGTGAGCAGGCACTGCAGCAGCAGGTGGACGAGTCCAGCCGTGTTGGAACCCTTTACCACGATCAATTCCAGGTCGGGCGTCGCGACATCATCGATCTGCTCAGCGTGCAGCGTGAGCGGATGGAAGCCGAACGCCAGCTGGCCACACTGCGCATGGAGCGCGTCCGCATCGATTACCGCGCGGCGGCCCAGGTCGGGCAGCTGGGCGAACTGCTAGGAGGGAGGACCCATGCAGACCCCGCGCATTGAGGTGGCTGGTGGCAGCAGCAACCTGCCACGCGACCCGCTGCAGGATGGCCTATTGCTGCTGTGCGCGCGGCTCGGACGACCGCTGGGGGCCGCAGAACTGGTCGATGGCATTGCCCTGGAACAGGGTCGCCTGCCGCTGCCGCGGGTGCCGCGTGCGCTGCGCCGCGCCGATCTGAATGCCCGCGTCGAGGCGTTCGACCTGGCCGACATTGACGATTACCTGCTGCCGGCACTGCTGGTGTTGAACAACGGCAACACCGTGCTGCTGACTGCGCTGGAAGGCGGCCAGGCGCGAGTTGAGGTACCACAGGCCGACGGCGGTGCGCAGGCAATGGCATTGCCCGCGCTGCAATCGCTCTACAGCGGTAGGGCCGTGTTCGCCAAGCCGCGCTTCCGCTCCGACGGACGGGTCGGCGGTTTTGCCGCCGGTGATGACCAGCACTGGTTCTATGGCCCGTTGCGGCAGTTGTGGCGCTCCTATGCGGAGGTGGGTGCTGCCGCGTTCGTCGCCAACCTGTTGGCCATCGCCACGGCCATTTTCGCTATGCAGGTCTACGACCGCGTGGTACCCGTGGCAGCATTCGACACGCTGTGGGTGCTGGCCAGTGGCGTTGCCGTGGCCGTGGTGATCGAAGGCGTGCTGCGGGTACTGCGCGGCCAGTTGCTGCATGTGCTGGGCAAACGCATGGACCTGCAACTGGGTACGCTGTTGTTTGCCCGCGTTCTGGGTACCCGCGTGGCTGCCAAGCCTGCTTCGATGGGCGCGTTCAGCACCCAGGTGCGCGAGTTCGAGGGCGTGCGCGACTTCTTCACCTCGTCCACCGCGGCCTTGCTGAGCGATCTTCCGTTCGTGTTCGTGTTCCTGCTGTTGATCGCCCTGATCGGCGGTCATGTGGTCTGGGTGCCGATCGTGGCCTGCGTGCTGATGGTGTTGCCGGGTTTGCTGGCGCAGCGACGGCTTGGCGAGCTTTCCCGGCAGAACCTGCGGGAGGGCGCGATGAAGAACAGCGTACTGCTGGAGGCCTTCGAGCACTTGGAGACGGTCAAGGCCACGCGGGCGGAAGGCCGCAGCCTGAAGCACTGGGAATCCCTTACCGCGCAGTTGGCCGGTACGGCGCTGAAGTCCAGCACGCTCACGGCCAGCATCAGTCATGGCGCTGCGGTGGTGCAGCAGCTGTGCTATGTGGGCGTGGTTGCCTTCGGCGTATACCGCATCAACGACGGTGCGATGACGGTGGGTGCACTGGTGGCATGCTCGATCCTGGCCTCGCGCGCCATCGCGCCGCTGTCGCAGGTGGCGGCCGTGCTCGGACGCTGGCAGCACACCAAGGTGGCCATGGAGGGGCTGGACCAGTTGATGGGCGCTGAACAGGAACGGCCACAGGGTGCCCGCTTCGTGCACAAGCCAAGGTTGCAGGGGGCCTACCAGTTGCACGAGGTGCGGCTGGCGTTCGGCGAGGGGGCTTGGGTGGTGGACGTTCACGGGCTCTCCATCGCGCCGGGGCAGCGGGTGGCGTTGCTCGGCGGAAACGGTGCCGGCAAGTCCAGCCTGTTGCGTCTGTTGTCGGGCCTGGTCACGCCGCAGCAGGGGCGGATGCTGCTCGATGACGTGGCGTTGTCTCAGATCGATCCGGGCGACCGTGCACGCAACATCGGCTACCTGCCGCAGGATGTGGCGCTGTTCCATGGCACGTTGCGCGAAAACCTCAATCTGGAGGGGGCTGCCTGGCGCGACGAAGAGCTGCTCGAGGCGCTGGACGCGGTTGGCATCGGGCCGTTCGTGCGCGGCAACCCATTGGGCCTTGACCAGATGGTGCTGGGCAACGGCAGCCTCTCCGGTGGCCAGCGCCAGGCGATCGGCCTGGCCCGGGTGATCCTGCAGGACCCTCCCATCGTGTTGCTGGACGAACCCACCGCCGCGTTCGACCAGCAAAGCGAAACGCACGTCGTGCAGTTCCTGCAGCGCTGGCTTGGTCAGCGCACGCTGGTGCTGACCACGCACAAGCGCAGCATGCTGGCGCTGGTGGAACGGGCAGTGGTGATGCGTGACGGCAGGATCGTCATGGACGGGCCGTTGGACCAGGTCGTGCAGGGCAACCAGGTTCAGCCGATCGCCGCCGTCGCCGGAGGACACCATGGCTGATCGCAGGAAGAACGCGCAACGGCTGCGCCGTGACCTTGCCGACCCGCTGCTGGCGGCCACCCATCCGGTGTATCGGCCACTGCTGTGGGTGCTGCTGGCGACCGTGGCGATCGCCGTGCTGTGGGCGGCGCTGGCCCAGCTGGACCAGGTCACCCGTGGCGAAGGACGTGTCGTGCCGTTCAGCCGCATGCAGAAGATCCAGAGCCTTGAGGGCGGCATCCTCGATCGCTTGCTGGTGAAGGAAGGCGATCTGGTGGTGGTGGGACAACCGCTGGTGCGGCTGGAAGAAACCCACTTCCGCACCAATTACGAAGAGTCGGCCAATCAGTCGCAGGTGCTGCGCGCGGCCATCGCCCGCCTCGAGGCCGAGGTGCTGGGCAAGGGGACCATCGCGTTTCCGGCTGACATCCCAGGCGACAGCGCGCTTGCAAGATCCGAACAGGAGCTGTTCCAGTCGCGTCGCGCCACGCTGCAACAGAGCTCGGCCGCCATCGGCCAGCAGCTGGCCATTGCCCGCGACCAGCTACGCATCGTCCGTCCGCTGGTTGCACGCAACGCGGTCAGCCAGATGGAGGAACTCAAGCTTGCGCAGGAGATTGCTACGCTCACCGGCAAGCTCAGTGAGCTGCGCAACACCTACTTCCAAGATGCTTATACCGAAAGGTCCAAGCTGAAAGCGGAGCTGTCGTCGCTGGAGCCCATCGTGCACCAGCGCCAGGACCAGTTGCGGCGCACCGAGATCCTGTCCCCGGTGCGTGGGCGGGTTAACACGGTGCTGATCAACACCCGCGGAGGCGTCATCCCGCCGGGAGAGCCCATCATGGAGGTGATTCCGGTGGAGGAGCGGCTGTTGGTGGAGGCGCGCATCAAGCCGCGCGATGTGGCCTTCCTGGTCCCGGGCATGCAGGCGAAGGTCAAGATCACCGCCTACGACTACACCATCTATGGCGAGCTCAGTGGCACTGTCGAACAGATCAGCGCCGATACGATCGAGGAGGACACGCCACGCGGCAAGGAGTCCTTCTACCAGGTGCTCATCCGCACCGACGGCAGCCAGTTGCGGCGGCATGGCGAGGTCCTTCCGATCATTCCCGGCATGGTGGCCGACGTGGATATCCTGACCGGCAAGCGCAGTGTGCTGAACTACCTGCTGCGACCGCTGATCAAGGCAAGGCTGAACTAGGCGGCAGCTTCATGTGCCGGCAGGCTGTCACTTTGCTGCCGGCCGCATGCCATGCAGCTGCGGCAGCGTGGTTTTCATCGCGTCGATGAAGGCGCGCAGGCGCAGCGGTTGCTGTCGCGCAGCGGGGAACACCAGGTGCACCGGCAGCGGTGGTGCCTGCCAGCCCGGCAAAAGCTGCACCAACCGGCCTTCGGCCAGATCCTCGGCCACCAGCCAAGCCGACACCACTGCGGCCCCCAATCCCGCACGTGCGGCCTGTTGCACCACGAACAGGTTGTCACTCAGCAGGCGCGGCGTGATCGACAGCGTGTGCGCACGGCCCTGCGCGTCGTGCAGCATCAGACGTTCGCGGTAGTAGGTGACCAGCGAGATCCACGGCAATGCCTGCGCCTGTTCGGGCGTGGTGATCGACTCTGCGTCGGCCAGCGATGGTGCGGCCACGACAATGCGAGGTACTTCGGCCAGCGGCAGGGCAACCACGCGCGGTTCATCGACCGCGCCGACCCGCACCGCGCAGTCGATGCCTTCGGCGATGAAGTCCGGGCGGCGGTCCTCGAGGATCCACTCCAGGCTCAGTTGTGGATGCTGGGCCAGGAAGTCGAGCATGGTGGGCAGCAGCTGCGCCTGGCCGAACGCATGCGGCACCATCACCCGCAGGCGGCCGCTGAGCCTCTGTGTCTGCCCGTGCAGCTCGGCCTGCAGCGCTTCCCATTCGTCCACCACCCGCTGCGCATGGCGTTGGCAGCGCTGGCCGTCCTCGGTCAGCAGCAGGCCGTGGGTAGAGCGCTGCAGCAGGCGCAGGCCCAGTTGCCGTTCCAGGGCTTGAAGCCTACGGCTGACGGTGGGCTGGGTGGTGCCCAGCTGCACGGCGGCGGCCGAAAGGCTGCCGCTGTCGACGATGCGCAGGAAGGTACGCAGCAGGTCCAGGCGGTCGCCGCCCGATGCGAGATCGTTCATGCGTATGGCGTATGTAAAGTATGTTGTTGAGCCTACTACAGACGCCTCGCGAATGTAGGCACGCTAGGCTCCAATTCTTTCCCTGGTGCCTTCCATGCCCGCTCCCTCGCTCTCAACCGTCGTCTCTGCGCCACGCGCTGCGCCCGCCCCATCACTGGTGCTGGCCATGGCCGCCGGCGCGGGCTTTTCGGTGGCCTCGCTCTATTACAGCCAGCCGATGCTGGGCCTGATCGCGCAGGATCTGGCTGCGGGCGAGCGTGCTGTGGGCCTGGTGCCGACCCTGACCCAGCTGGGCTATGCGCTGGGCATCCTGCTGCTGGCTCCGTTGGGCGACCGCTTCGACCGGCGCAACCTGATCCTGCTGAAGTCGGTGCTGCTGGCGTTGGCCCTGGGGGCGGCCGCCTTGGCCGGCCAGTTGCCGGGGCTTCTTGTTGCCAGCCTGCTGGTGGGGCTGATGGCCACGCTGGCACAGGACATCGTGCCGGCCGCCGCGGTGCTGGCACCGGATGCGCAGCGCGGGCAGGTGGTGGGCAGGGTGATGACCGGCCTGCTGCTGGGCATCCTGCTGTCGCGCGTGGTCAGCGGCGTGGTGGCCGAAGCCTGGGGCTGGCGCGTGCAGTTCGGCCTGGCAGCGCTTTCGGTGCTGGCGATGGGGGCGATGATGGCACGCGCACTGCCGCACTTCGCTGCGACCAGTACGCTGCGTTATCCGGCGCTGCTGGGTTCGTTGCTGGCGCTCTGGCGTGAGCAGCCGCAGCTGCGCCGCGCCGTGGCCAGCCAGTCGCTGCTGGCGGTGGGCTTCAGCGCGTTCTGGTCGACGCTGGCGCTGATGCTGCACGCACGGCTGGGTCTGGGCAGTGCCGCCGCGGGTGCGTTCGGCATTGCCGGTGCTGCGGGTGCATTGGCGGCACCGGTTGCCGGTCGTTTTGCAGATCGGTTGGGCAGCCCCGCGGTCGCGCGGTTGGCGATTGCCGTCGCCTTGGTTGGCTTTGCGCTGTTGCTGGTCGATTCGTGGCTGCCGGCCGTGGCGCTGCTGCCGTTGCTGGTGGTCAGCGCGCTGCTGTTCGACTTCGGTTTCCAGTCGGCACTGGTCGCGCACCAGACCCTGGTCTACGGCCTGGTGCCGCCGGCGCGCAGTCGCCTCAATGCACTGCTGTTCACCGGCATGTTCATCGGCATGGCCGGCGGTGGTGCGTTGGGCAGTCTGGCGCTGGCGCAGTGGGGTTGGCACGGCGTGGCGTGGCTGGCGACGATCTGCGCCGGTGGCAGCCTGCTGATCCGTCTGCGTTGAGGGTGGTTCGGCAGGGCTGCGCCCTGCACCTGCTGTAGTGCCGGCCGCTGGCCGGCAACCTCAACAGCAACAGCAACAGCAACAGCAACAGCAACAGCAACAGCGGGTACTCCGTGGGGGGCGGGGCGGTGTCGGATGGCGGGGACGCCGCAAGTACGTCCTTGTAGGCTTGGCAGCCGCATCCATGCGGCTGACACCCCGCAATCCGACACCGCCCCGCCTTCGACAGTTGTCCGGTGTCTGTTGGTCCATCTGTGCTTCGCTTGGATCAAATCCAATCGAAATCGAATATTTCGACAATTGATCGAAGAGCATCCACGCATGGCGTGGATCTACGTGTCGACCAAGGTCGACACCCACCAAGAGCAGGCCATGACATTCCGACAGATCGCGGGAAATTGTCGGAGGCGGGGAGGGGACAGATGGCGGGGGCGTGAGCGCCATGGATGGCGCGACCGAGCTTACATGGACGTACTTGCAGCGTCCCCCGCCATCTGTCCCCTCCCCGCCATCCCAAGGAATGCAGGCTTTTGCTGTTGCTGTTGCTGTTGCTGTTGCTTCGGCTGTTGCTGTTGCTTCGGCCTCTGCGGGTGCAGGGCGCAGCCCTGCCGAAGCCCCTTCACTCCTGACCGGTGTCATCCAGGCTGATGATTCCGCGACGCAGTGCCTGCGTTACCGCGTGCGTCCGGTCGCCAACGCCCAGTTTTTCCATCAGGCTCTTCATGTGTGCCTTCACCGTCTGCTCGGAAATCTGCATGCGTTCGCCGATGCGCTTGTTCGACAGGCCGCCGGCCACGTGGCGCAGTACTTCGGTTTCGCGTGGCGACAGCCGGTCCTCCACCACGTGCGCGGCGATGCTGGCCGCCACTTCCGCCGGTATCGCTGCGCGGCGGCCACTGGCCACGGTGCGGATGGTGGCCACCAGTTCGTGGCGCAGCATGTCCTTCAGCAGGTAGGCGCTGGCACCGGCCTGCAGCGCGCGCACGGCGCGCACGTCGCCGCGGTAGGTTGTCAGCACGATGATGCGTGCGCGGGAATCGATCGCACGGATCCGCACGATTGCTTCCACGCCATCCATGCGTGGCATCTGCAGGTCCATCAGCACCACATCCGGGCGCAGCTGCTGGTAGCGGGCAAGGGCTTCCTCGCCGTCGGCTGCTTCGCCGAGCAGGCGCAGGTCGGCATGTGCGCCGAGCAGTGCGGCCAGGCCATCGCGCAACAAGGGATGGTCATCAACCACCAGCACGCCGATGGGAGGAAGGGATTCAGTCATGGGAGGTTCTGCTCCAGGGCCAACGCCAGCGCGATGGATGTCGGTGATACAAGCGACGCGCCGGCACGGACAGTGCGACTTCGGTACCCAGGCCGGGGCGTGTCCACAAATGCAGCTCCGCACCCAGCCGTTGTGCGCGCTCGCGCATGCCCTGCATGCCCCAGTGTCCGCCGCCGGCATTGTCATTGGCGATGCCGACGCCATCGTCGCGCACATGCAGCAGGAAGCAGCGCGTGCCGTAGGACAGTTCCACTTCGATGGCACTGGCCTGCGCATGCCGCAGCGCGTTGCGGATGGCCTCGCGCCCGATCAGGAACACTTCCTCGGCGGCTTCGGCCTGCAGCGGCGGCGGGGTGCCTTCCATGGTCAAGCGCAGTGGATTGGTGCCTTGGCCTGCATATTCCGCATGCACGTCGGCCAGCGCAGAGGCGAGATCGCGGCCGGCAAACGGTGCGTCGCGCAGCGCGTTGACCCGTTCCCGGCCTTCGGCCAGATTGCGCTCGGCCAGCAGCATCGCCGATTCCAGCTGGGTGCGTACCGGCTCTGGTGTCTGTGCCGACTGGCTGATGGCGTGCAGGCGCAGGATGAGTCCCTGGCTGCCCTGCAGCAGGGTGTCGTGCAGATCGCGCGCAATGCGCTCGCGCTCGCCGTTGCGTTCCTGCAGGCGGGCGCGGAACAATGCCGCCAGCTGCCGGCTGCGGACCCGCACGGCCAGCGCCAGCGCAGCCATCACCACGCAGACGCACAACAGTTTGAACCAGGCGGTCTGCAGGAACGTCGGTGCGATGTGGAAGCTGCGGCTGGCTGGCGTGCTGCTCCAGATGCCATCTTCGTTGGCTGCTTCCACCTCGAAGCGGTAATGGCCCGGTGCGAGGTTGGTGTAATAGGCGCGCGTGCTCGCGCCGGCCTCCTGCCAAGCGTCGTCCACGCCGGACAGTCGGTAGCGATAGCGGTTGCGCTCCGGCCGCGCCAGCGACAGCGCGACATAGTCGATCTGCAGCTGGGTAGTGCCGGCCGGAAGGCGCAGTCCCTCCTGCAACGGGGCCTGTGTACTGCCATACAGCACGTCACCGATGCGCACGCCAGGCGCCATGGTGTTGATGTGCGACTGCCGCGTGTCCAGCCACGCCAGGCCTTGATTGGTGGCAAGCCACAGCAGGCCATCAGCAGCCAGTACCGCAGTGGGGATGGGGCCGCTCTGCAGGGCGATGCCCGGCATGCCGTCAACCGCGTCGAACAGGCGGGGGGCTATCGCCTGGTCGTTGCGCAGCGCGCTGCGCAGGGTGGCAACCTGCAACCGCACCAGGCCGCGGCTGCCATTGAGCCAGAGCAGCCCGTTCGCATCGGCGACCATGCCGGTGATGCCTTCCAGCACGCCGGCCATGTCGGTGCGCACCGGCAGGAAGCGGCCGTTGCCGAAACGCGCGGCCAGGCCGGCCTCGCCGGCGACCAGCAGCAGATCCTTGTGCTGCAGCAACGCGGTTACCGGGCCTACCGACAGTCCTTCGGTGGCGCCGAAGGTGTTGACCGTGCCGCCGTGCAGGCGGCGCAGGGTGCCATCGGCGTAGCCCAGCAGCAGCGCACCGTCATCGGTATGCGCCAGCGACGAACAGGCCTGCTCGGGAAGCCGGGTTTCGCGACGCCAGCGGTTGTCCGTGTAGTGCAGCACCGCGCGTTCGCCGGCGCAGGCCCAGGCCTGGTCCGCATCGGCAAACAGCAGGGCGTGCAGTGGCTGCCCGGTGAATGGTGCCGGCAGCGGTATGAGGGTGGTGTGGCCGCTGACGGTGCGCGCCAGATTGATCCAGTCGAACTGCCATACCGGAGTGGGTGCCTGCCGTGCCGCGGCCTGCAGCTGCGCAGCGCTGCCGCCCAGCAGCGGACGCCGCAGGTCGAACAACTTCAGGTCTTCGCCATAGCCATACACCCGGCCATCACTGGCGCGTACCAATGACCGGTAGGGATCGGTAGGGCCCACGGACAAGGTCTGCACGCTGTGCGCACGGAAGCGGTTGAGGCCGAGGTTGGTGCCTACCCAGATGTTGCCTTCGCGATCGGCAAGGACCGGCACTGCCGACGTCGCGGTAAGTCCCTGCGCGGCATCGAAGCGCTCCATGCGCACAGCCTGTTGGCCGTCGAAGGTGACCCGGGCCACGCCACCGTGCGGGCTGAGCGTGGCCCACAGGGCCCCGTCGGCCGTGAACTGCAGGCGCGAGGCGACCAGCCCGGGCAGCCGCCGTGCTTCACGTTCCTCGGCGGGCAACAGGCCATGCGCGTTGGCCAGCGGCGACGTGCCGCGCACGCGGTCGGCCAGCCAGATTTCGCCGCGCGGGCTCTCGACCAGCGAGGCCATCTGCGAGACCGCGATGCCGGTGGCTTCGAAGCGGGCCGCGCCAGGAGGGCGACGCCATATCTGCAGGTCCGCCAGCACCCAGAACGTGCCGTGGCGGTCCTGCAGCACCCATTGCACGCGTCTCTGCGGCAGGCCGAAGGAAGCCGGCGGCTGCTGCCAGCGATGTCCATCGAACCAGCGCAGGCCGCCATTGACGGCAGCCCACAGGCGGCCGTTGCGGTCATGCGCGAAGCGGGGGACAACACCCACCGGCACGCCCTGCGGGCGGCCGAAGCTGCGCAGGCGTTCCTGCGTGAACTGGCTGATGCCTGCCTGGAAGTAGCCGATCCACAGGCCACCATCGCCGCCATCGAGGCCGAGGGTAACCATGTTGGTGGAGGGAAAACGGGTGCCTGCCGGTGCGGCCTGCCGCTCGAAACGCCGGCCGTCGAAGCGGTACAGGCCCGAACCCGTCGCCAGCCACAACATGCCCTGGCGGTCCTGGACGATATCCCAGATATCCCCCGGGGCGCCCTGGCCGACGCGCCAGGCGGTGTGCTGATAGCCGGGCATGCCATCGCTCACTACGGGTTGCTGCACGGCGAAGACGGGCAGGGCAGTCAACAACAGCAGGCACGACAGCAGCGCCGGCAGGCGACGCAGGAAGGGGAAGGGGCGGCCACGCATGTGGTCATTCTGGCAGGTGCGGGGCAGGCCGGGGTGACCCGTTCGGGGTAGGCGTACCGCTTCGGTGTCCGCTATCACGCCGTGATGGATGACGGAGCCCGGCGATGCAGCGCTTGTATGTGATGTTCCCTGACCGCGGCCCCGGACTGGGATTGCTGTGGCTGCGCCTGTGCGTGGCAGGAGGGCTGTTGGCGGGCGGAAGTCCGGCCGGTGTGCCGGGACTGATGTGCCTGGCGGCGATCGGCCTGCTGCTGCCTGGGCTGCTGACCCCGCTGGCGGTGATGCTGGCGGTGCCGGGGTTGTACGGACAGGGCGCGGCGCTGCCCTGGCTGCTGCTGCCGTTGGCCCTGCTCATGCTGGGGCCGGGCGCGTATTCGCTGGATGCGCGGTTGTTCGGCCGCCGCCTGCTGCAGCGCCGGCCTCCCCCGAATGGGTGAGCGCCGGCCTCGACCGACGGGGGTAGGGCGATCGCAGCCGGCGGCACACCATGTGTACTCCCGTCGCGGCGCTCCTTCATGGCTACCGTCCAGCCTCCTGCCCTGTCCGCAACCACGTTGGCACCGCACCAGTCGGCTGCCCTGCAGCGTGCGCTGCGCTACATCGACGAGCACCTGTCGCAGCCGCTGCGGGTGACCGAGCTGGCTGCCGTTGCCTGCGTAAGCCGGTTCCATCTGGTGCGGTTGTTCCGCATGGGTACCGGCGCCAGTCCGCTGCGTTACGTGCGCCGTCGGCGCATCGAACGCGCCACGCAGTTGCTGCCGACGGCCGCGCAGTCGATGACCTGCCTGGCCCAGCATCTTGGCTTCTTCGACCAGAGCCACTTCGTCCGCAGCTTCCGCGCCGAGACCGGCTGCAGTCCCGGCCAGTATCTGGCCGATGGCGCGGCCCGTTCCCAGCCCCCTGTTGTTTCCTCCACCGGAGTCCACCCATGAGCCTCGCCACCGCCACCCCCGCCAAAGCACTGCTGTCACCGGCCGACCACGCCCTGATACTGATCGACTACCAGTCGCAGATGGCATTTGCCACCCACACCATCGACATCTCCGCGCTGCGCAACAACGTGTCGTTGATCAGCAAGGGTGCCAAAGGTTTCAACGTGCCGGTGCTGCTGACCACGGTGGCCGAGAAGTCGTTCTCCGGCCCGATGTTCCCGGAGCTGCCGGCGATCTTCCCCGGCCAGGCGGTGTTCGATCGCACGTCGATGAACACCTGGGAAGACCAGCCGGTGATCGATGAGGTGAACCGCATCGGCAAGCGTCGGCTGGTGCTCGCCGGCTTGTGGACCAGTGTGTGCATCGTCGGCCCGGCGCTGTCGGCGCTGGAGCAGGGGTTTGAGGTCTACGTGATCACCGATGCCTGCGGCGATGTGAGCGAAGAGGCGCACGAACGTGCGATCGCCCGCATGGTGCAGGCCGGTGCCGTGCCGATCACCAGCGTGCAGTACCTGCTGGAACTGCAGCGCGACTGGGCGCGTGCTGAAACCTACGACCTGACCACCGGCATCGCCCGTGACCATGCGGGTGGCTATGGCGTCGGCATCCAGTACGCCAAGACCATGTTCGGCGCGCAGGAAGGCGGGCACTGAGCGTGCGCGATGGCCATGGCCTCGACCTGGCCTTGTTGATCCTGCGGGTGGCGGCGGGAGGATTTCTGCTGCCGCATGCGCTGGGCAAGTTGTTCGGCTGGTTCAACGGGCCAGGCCTGGCAGGTTTTGCCGGCGAACTGCGTGGCTTCGGTCTGCCGTCGTCGGCGCCGCTGCCACTGCTGCTGGCGCTGCTGCAGGTGGTGGCCGGTAGCGCTGTGATGCTGGGCTGGCAGGCCCGGATCGCCGCGCTTGTCGCTGCCGCCTTCATCGCCTTCACCGCCCTGCTGGCGCTGCGCAACGGGTGGTTCTGGATGCGCGGCGGTGCCGAGTATCCGTTGTTGTGGACGCTGGCACTGCTGGCCATCGCCCTGGCCGGGCCCGGTGCATGGGCGGTGGATGGTCTGCTTCTTTCTGGAGACATCGCGTGAACAACGAACCTCTCGATCCTGGCCGCCGCAATGTGGTGCTGGCCACCAGTGCCGCGCTGGCGCTGGGCCTGGCTGGCGGTACCGCCGCGGCCATCCAATCCCCTTCCAAGGAGCGTCGCATGAGCACACTGGTCATCCGCAATGCACGCATCACCACGCTTGATCCGCAGCAGCCGCATGCGCAGGCACTGGCCGTGCAGAACGGCCGTATCGTCGCCGTGGGAAGCGACGAGAACATCATGCGCGGTTGGGGCAGCGAAGCCACGATCGTCGATGCGCAGGGGCGGCGCATCGTGCCCGGACTCAATGACAGCCACACCCACCTGATCCGCGGTGGCCTGAACTACAACCTGGAACTGCGCTGGGATGGCCTGCGTTCACTGGCCGATGCGATGGCCATGCTGAAGGCGCAGGTTGACCGCACGCCCGCGCCGCAGTGGGTGCGCGTGGTCGGTGGATTCACCGCGACCCAGTTCACCGAAAAGCGCCTGCCGAGCCTGCAGGAGCTGAATGACATCGCTCCGGATACGCCGGTGTTCCTGCTGCACCTGTACGACCGCGCGCTGCTCAATCGCGCCGCGTTGCGTGCCTGTGGCTATACCAAGGAAACGCCGGACCCGCCCGGTGGACAGATCGTGCGCGATTCGCTGGGCAACCCGACCGGCCTGCTGCTGGCCAAGCCGAATGCACTGATCCTGTATGCGACCCTGGCCAAGGGGCCGAAGCTGCCGGTCGAGTACCAGGCCAATTCAACCCGCCATTTCATGCGCGAGCTGAACCGCCTGGGCATCACCTCGGTGATCGACGCCGGAGGCGGTTTCCAGAATTACCCCGAGGACTACCAGGTCATCGAGCAGCTGCATCGCGATGATCAGCTGACCGTGCGCATCGCCTACAACCTGTTCACCCAGAACAAGGGCAGCGAGGTCAGCGATTTCCGTGGCTGGAGCGAGATGCTGCAACCGCGCCACGGCGATGACCTGCTGCGCCACAATGGTGCCGGCGAGATGCTGGTGTTCTCTGCAGCCGACTTTGAACTGTTCAACGAGCCGCGCCCGGAACTGCCACCGGAACTTGAGCCGGAGCTGCACGATGTGGTGAAGCTGCTGGTGGAGAAGCGCTGGCCGTTCCGCATCCATGCGACCTACGACGAAAGCATCAGCCGCATCCTCGACGTCTACGAGCAGGTCAACCGTGAGGTGCCGTTCGATGGCCTGCACTGGTTCATCGACCATGCCGAGACCATCACCCCGCGCAACATCGAGCGTATCCGCGCACTCAACGGCGGCATCGCCGTGCAGCACCGCATGGCCTACCAGGGCGAGGCATTCGTGCAGCGCTATGGCGTGCAGGCGGCGCGGCACACGCCACCGGTGAAGCGGATGCTGGCCGAGGGCGTGCCGGTCGGCGCCGGCACCGATGCTACCCGCGTGGCCAGCTACAACCCATGGGTGGCGCTGTCGTGGCTGGTGACGGGACGCACCGTCGGCGGCCTGGCCCTGTACGGTGATGAGAACCTGCTGGAGCGCGAGCAGGCGCTGCGCCTGTGGACACAGGGCAGCGCCTGGTTCTCCGGCGACGAAGCGGTGAAGGGCACGCTGAAGGTGGGCCAGCTGGCCGACTTCATCCTGCTGTCGGCCGACTTCTTCCGCGTCGATGAGCAGCAGATCGCCGACATCACCAGCCTGCTGACCGTGGTGGGTGGCCGCATCGTGCATGGCGACGGCGACTACGCCGGGTTGGCGCCGCAGCTGCCTCCGGCGATGCCGGACTGGTCACCGGTGAACCGCTTCGGTGGTTATCACGTCGGTGGCGGGGCGACCGGGTTGGCTGCGGCGCACCGTCATCACCACCATGGTGTGGCCTGCAGCACCCACGGTGCGCATGGCCACGCGGTTCGTCATCCGGCGCCAACCGACGACCTGACCGCGTTCTGGGGCGCGATGGGGTGTTCGTGCTTCGCGTTCTGACCCTGGCTTCGCTGGTGTTGCCGTCGTTGGCGCTGGCCTGCGACGGTGGTGCCTGTACCACGGTTGGCGACGGCCAGCTGCAGTGGGATGCATCGCTGCGCCTGCGTGGCATGTACTACGCCCCGACCCGGTTTGGCGTCGGTGCTGGCGACGATGGCTACGGCCTGCTGCGTGCGCTGGCTTCTGCCTCTTTCGCGCAGGGTGATTGGCAAGCGAAGCTGCAGCTGGGTACGCATGCCGAGCGCGGCAAGGCCGGTGGCCCAGGTCGTACCGATCGCGGCGCGCTGGACGTGCAGCAGGCGTACTGGCGCTGGGCCGGCGCTGGCATGCACGTGCAGCTGGGCCGGCAGGAAGCGGGCTATGGCAGCTCGCGCCTGTTGTCGGTGCGCGACGGGCCGAACATCCGCCTGGCCTTCGATGGTGCGCGGGTGGGGTGGCAGGGCAGGCTGGGCGCACTGGACCTGATGGCGCTGCGCCCGGTCGAGAACCGCCCGGGTGCTTTCGATGACCGCGGTGAGGGCGGTGCACACCTGCTCGGTGCGTATGCGACCACGGCCAAGGGCGCTGGCATCAGCCAGTGGGACCTTTACCTGCTCGACTATCGTCGCGAGGGCGCGCGCTTCGCCGCGGGCAGCGGCACCGAGCGGCGGCAGACCCTGGGCGCGCGCTGGTTCGGCCAGTCGGGTGCGCTGGACTGGAATACCGAACTGGTAGCGCAGGGCGGTGAACTGCGGGCGGTGACCGGCGATCTGGACATCCGCGCCTGGACCCTCGCCACCGATACCGGTTGGCGCTGGAGCGCGCTGCCGCTGCAACCGCGGCTTGGCCTGAAGGCCGACATTGCCAGCGGCGACGCAGACCCGGGTGATGGTCGGCTGGGTACGTTCAATGCGTTGTTTCCCAAGTCCGCCTATTTCAGCGAAGCCAGCCTGTTGGCACCGGCCAACCTGATGGATCTGCAACCGACACTGGCACTGCGCCTGCATGAGGCGGTGACCACCGAGCTGGGTGTACAGCTGGCCTGGAAGCATCGGCGCGCCGATGCGGTCTATACCACGCCGGCACCGTTGGCAGCGTTGCCCGGCAGTGCCGGAGGCGCACGCCGCATCGGTACCCAGTACAAATCCGAAACCCGCTGGCAGGTCAATGACCATTGGCAATGGCAGCTGCAGCTGGCCTGGGTCGACGCGGGCCCTGCACTGACGCAGGCCGGTGGCCGGGACACGCTGTTCGCCTCAATCGTTGGAGCATGGCAATGGTGAACGCATCGGCGTCACAACACTCCCCGCAGGTCGATGGCGCATGGTCGCCGTTGAAGATCCGCATGTTCCGCTCGATCTGGCTGGCGATCCTGGCCAGCAACATCGGTACCTGGGTCAACGACGTGGCTGCGGCCTGGGTGATGGCCGAACGCACCGGTTCGGCGCTGATGGTCGCGCTGGTGCAGTCGGCCACCACCGTGCCGATCGTGCTGTTGGCGCTGGCGGCCGGGACCCTGGCCGACATCGTCGACCGCCGCAAGTACCTGCTGTTCACCCAGGGCTGGATGCTGCTGGTGGCGGCAGCGACCGCCGTGCTCACGGCATTGGACCTGCTGACGCCGCAGCTGCTGGTACTGCTGACCTTCTGCATGGGCTGCGGTGCGGCGATGGCCATGCCGGCACAGGCCGCGATCGTCTCCGAGCTGGTTCCGCAGCCGATGCTGGCCTCGGCCGTGGCACTCAACTCCATCGGCATCAACATCGCCCGTTCCATCGGGCCGGCCATCGGCGGGGTGATCGTGGCCCAGCTGGGTGCGGTGTGGGCCTTCGGGTTCAACGCCATCACCTTTGCCGCCATGCTGTTCGTGGTGTGGGGCTGGAAGCGTGATCCGAAGGCGTCCAGCCTGCCGCCCGAAGGGTTCGGCGCTGGCCTGAAGGCGGGCCTGCGCTATGCCAGCCGTGCCGGTCGCCTGCAGGCGGTACTGATCAAATCGGCCGGCTTCTTCTTCTTTGCCGCGGCGATGAACGCGATGCTGCCGGTGGTGGTGCGCGGGCAGATGCAGGGCGGAGCGGGGCAGTACGGCGTGCTGCTGGGTTGCATCGGCATCGGTGCGGTGGGCGGTGCGCTGCTGCTGCCGAAGCTGCGGGCCAGGCTTGACCGCGACCTGCTGGTGCTGCTGGCCACCTTGTCGCTGGCGGCAAGCCTGGCCGGCCTGGCGCTGACCCGCAGCTGGTACGTGTTGCCGCTGGTGATGCTGGTCAATGGCTTTGCCTGGATCACCGTACTGTCTTCGTTGCAGATCGCAGCGCAGACGGCGGTGCCGGCCTGGGTGAGGGCGCGTGCGCTTGCCCTGTACATCATGGTGTTCTCGGCCGGCATGGCGGCCGGTGGCCTGAGCTGGGGCGCACTGGCGCAGCGCACATCGCCCGAGCTGGCACTGCTGGTGGCTGCTGCAGGTGCGGTCATCGGCGGCCTGCTGGTATGGCGGGTACGCATTGCCGGCGCCGAAGATCTGAACCTGAGCCCGGCCGGGCACTGGCCCGCACCGGAACTGTCGGTGCCGGTGTCGAATGATCGCGGACCGGTGCTGGTGACCATCGAATATCGCATCGATGCCGCCGACCGCGCCGCGTTCCAGGCGCAGATGCGCACGCTGGGAACGATCCGTCGGCGCGATGGCGCCGTGGTCTGGGGCGTGGTCGAGGATGTGGCAACCCCGGGCATTCATCTGGAGTATTTCGTCGCAGCGTCGTGGCTGGAGCACCTGCGCCAGCATGAACGCATCACCGCTGACGACAAGGCGATCCAGGAGGCGCTGCGCGCGCTGCATCGCGGCGAGCGCGCGCCGGTGGTGCGTCACTTCGTTGGCGGCCATGATCCATTGCCGGCGGCGGCGCCGCATCACCACAGCGATATCTGATGGCCCGTGGTAGAGCCGGCCGCTGGCTGGCTGAACGCGGTTTCGAGCGAGGTTGATGCGGTTGCCGGCCAGCGGCCGGCACTACGACGGGCGCGGCGGCGCCGGAGCGCCGCCGCGATACGTCATCTGCGTGCGAATGCCAGCAGGTCGGCGTTGAACTGATCGGCATGGGTCAGGGTGAGGCCGTGCGGCGCACCGGCATACACCTTCAGTTCGGCGTCCTTGATGATCTGCGAAGACAGCTTGGCCGAGGCGTCGAACGGCACGATTTGGTCGTCATCGCCGTGTACCACCAGCGCCGGCACGTCGATCTTCTTCAGATCTTGGGTGTAGTCCACTTCCGAGAACTCGTGGATGCAGTCGTACTGGCCCTTCACGCCGCCCAGCATGCCCTGCAGCCAGAACGAATCACGCATGCCCTCGGTGACGCTGTTGCCATCACGATTGGCGCCGAAGAACGGTGTGGCCAGATCCTTGAAGAACTGCGAACGATCGCCACCGGTGCCCTTGCGGATGCCGTCGAACACTTCCAGCGGGGTGCCGGCCGGATTGCCTTCGGTCTTCAGCATCAACGGCGGCACCGCACCTACCAGCACCACCTTGGCCACGCGCGTGCTGCCGTGGCGGCCGATGTAGTGCGCCACTTCGCCACCGCCGGTGGAATGGCCGACCAGGATCGCGTCCTTCACGTCCAGCGCATCCAGAACGGCAGCGAGGTCATCGGCGTAGGTGTCCATGTCGTTGCCGTCCCAGGTCTGGCTGGAGCGGCCATGGCCGCGGCGATCGTGGGCGATCACGCGATAGCCGTTCTGGCCCATGAACAGCATCTGCGGATCCCAGGCATCGGACGACAGCGGCCAGCCATGGGCGAATACGACAGGCTGGCCGGTGCCCCAGTCCTTGTAGAAGATGCGGGCGCCATCGTTGACGGTCACGAAATTGCTCATTGCAGGTTCCTTGGCGGAAGGGAGGAAAGGCGCCTGCGGGTTCGCCGGCGCCTGCGGCAGTACAGCGCAGGATGGGCGGCGTGCATTGCACGGCTGTGGCGGATTGACGTGTTTGCTGTGATGACGCGACTCGCTCTGGCGGCAGGTCGGTGCTGATGGCAACCATGGCCATCGGACGCGCGAGGGCCAGCCATGAAGATGCCGATGTGGGGAGTGTTACCTGGACTGCTGTGGGCGGCTGTCGTGGCGGCGCAGACCAACGTCTACAAGTGCATCGATGCTGAGCATCCGGTCTATCAGCAGACGCCCTGCCAGGGACGAGCGGAGTGGCGCTGGGAAGTGCCCAGTGCCGAGTCGAAGGCGCGTGGGCCGCTGCCTTCGGCCGTGCCGCCTGCCCGCAGCGCAACCACGCGGACGCCACGGCGCGGCCGCGCGCAGGGCGCGCTGATATCGATCACGGCCGACCCGCAAGCGTGCGAGCGGGCGCGCCAGCAGCAGGTGAAGGCGCTGGCCAAGCCGCGCAGGCTCGACTACCTGCAGCGCAGGCAGCTGGATGACGCGGTGCGCGAAGCCTGTCGTTGAGTACAACGAAAAACGGCACCCGAAGGTGCCGTTCTGGTCTGCAGCCGGGTAAGCCTCAGCGGCCGTCGCTGGCGGCGGCGGGCGCCGCTGCTGCATCCGGCTTGGGCAGGCTCAGCTCCGGGTTGCCCTGTTCGGCCTGCAGGATCTGGATCCGGCGCTGCAGCGCATCGAGCTGGCTGTTGGTGCTCTGCACGTCGGTGCTCAGGCTGACCGCTTGCTGCTGGGCCTGCTGCAGCGCTGCGCTGACCTGCGCCGACTGCGCCTGCTGCTGTTCCATTTCCTGCTGCAAGGTGCGCAGGCGTTCTTCGTTGTAGGCCACCAGGCGCTCGGTGTAGCGCTTGCCGGCTTCCAGCCGGGTGGTATCGATGTAGACCTGCGCCAGCTGTTCGGACTGCTGCGCGAAGGTGCGGTAGACACGCTCGGCGTTGTCGACGGCATCGGTCTTGATCACCCGCCAGAAATTCTTCTCCTGGAACAGGGCCACGTAGTAGGTCAGGGTATTGGCGTTGAACAGCAGGCTGGCGCCGTAGTTGCCGTTGTAGGTGGTACGCAGCTCGGTGAGCTGCTGCGCATCCATCAACTGCTTGAGTTCGTCGACGGTGTTGCGTACCACCGGTACGGCCTTGGCCGGCTCCACCGTGGCAGTGCGATCGCCACGTGCGGCCAGCGCCGACGGCGCCACCACCATCATGGCCACGGCCAGCAGTGCTGCGCCGCGCCGATACCGGGCGAAGACGGTGCCCCCTGAAGTTTCTCGCATGTCTAGACCATCCACGGATGTAGTGTGGGTTGAGTTGAATGTGGTTCCCCGCCGCGAGTCTAGCATGGGCGCGGACGCCGCCAACCGGTGCCCGCGCGGGTCAGAAGACCAGCTGCGCCGAGCTGCACTGGATCGACTGCATGCTGACATCGGTGCGGCCCAGTTCCAGCCCGAGCAGGCTGGCCAGGGTGTTGGTCAGCAGGGTGCCGACGCTGTTGAGCACGGGCTTGAGCGCCGCCAGTACCGGCCTCAGTAGCGCACACAGTAATCCGCTGCAGGTGACGTTGTTGCCTGGGATGGTTACCCCACCTCCGTTCTGACCGTCGAGGAAGCCAGCGGGTGCGGTCTGAATGTACGCCGCCAGATTGTTGCGGATACATCCGTTGTAATTGGCCAGATTGCCGATGAGGCTGTCGCAGCGGTTGATCAGCAGGCCGCCCAGCAGCGCACCCAGCGCGCCATCCAGCACCCCCAGCCCCTGCCCGGTGACGGTCACCTTCAGTCCATCCCAGACCGAGCCGTCGCGGTGGCAGGTAACCAGGTTCAACAGGCCGCAGGCATAGGGCACGCCGTTGGTCACCGTCCAGTCGTTCAAGGGGGTGAGCTGCTGGGCGGGGTCGCCGTCACGCAGGAATGGAATGATCTTGTTGATGTCATAGCGCCCCCCCGTGGGATAGGCGGCCGCCAGGTAGCGATCGGCCAGTGCTTTGGCCGTGTCGCTTGCGCTCATGCCCTTGGATGAGGGAGTCAGCATGTTCGACAGCACGCGCAGCAGTTCGTTGACCAGGTCCGACACGGCGGTGCCGACGGCCAATGGATTGATCCGGGTCGAGCCGGTCTCGCCTGCGGCCAGGGTCAGGCTCTGCGTGCTGGTCAGCGCCGGCAGGGTGACCTTGTCGTTGATCAGGGGCTGCCCCAGCAGCCTCAACAACTGCTCGTTCTGCAGGGTCGCGTCACAGACGTTGCTCTTGGAGAAGCGATCGGCCGCGTTGACCTTGCCGACGCAGGCGCGCAGTACCGAGGAATCGACCTGGACGGTGGCCGTCGGCGGCGCCGCACCGCACTGGATGCTGGTCAGTGTCCCCATCGCATTGGCCACATCCACGTGCAGTGGCAGATGCAGGCGGGTGCCGAGCAGGTTCAGCAGCGGGCCGATCGCGAACAGGCGGTCGCTGTCGACGTCCACCATCAGCCGCACCTGCGCGTTGTACGCGCGTGCGCCGACGCCACCGATGGCGATCGAGGGCGGTTCCACCACGCCGGCCTTGACGTCGATGCCCAGCAGGTTCAAGCCCTGCACCTGCACACCATTGCCATCGTTGGCGATGGAGATCGCGGCGGTGACAAGATCCAGCACGTTGACCCTCGATTCCAGCGCGCTGCCGATGGTGCCGTCCGGTGAGATAACCTGCGCGAACAGGCCGCCGCCGCCGTTCTGGCTGCCCAGCAGAATGTTCAGCTGGTTGATGTCCAGCCGCGTGCCGACCAGGTTGGACAGCGCCTGCAGCTGTACGCCGACGGCGGTCTCGCGGCCCACCACCGTGGCAGTGGCATTGACCAGCTGTGCCAGTGATATGCGGTTGACCGACAGCAGCCGGTTGAAGTCGGCCACGCTGAGGTCGGCGGTGACCGGGATGCCCAGTGCAGCCAGCAGCCCCGACGGGGTGACGGTGGCCTGTGCCAGGCCGTCGTAGGACAGAATTGTTGCGTTGGTGACGTCCAGGCCGACCAGCCTAAGGGTCGCCATCAAGGGGGAGTTGCCATTGGTGCGCAGCAGCTGCGAACCCACTGCAAACACGGCGGTGGGTTCCGAACGCTTGGCCACCGCCTGCACGCGCAACGTGGGCAGCGTGCTGTTCTGGCCGAAGAACGGCAGCACGCCGCGTTCGGCAATGACCCGCACCGCGTTGCGTGGATTGCCTGCGTCCACGCTTGGGCTGAAGTGGTCAGCCGTTCTGCGGGTGGCATTCCAGTTGCCACACTGGATCTGCACCTGCCCAGGGAAGGTGTTCTGTGCGAGCGCGTTCTGCCGGGCCGCGCTGTTGTCGGCGTTGTCGGGCCGGCACAGGTCCAGCCGTTGTGCGCCTGCCAGCGCAGCCAGATCGACCACCTTCTGCGCATCGCGCTTGGCCCAGAACAGGAAGCCGATCTCGATCAGGCCGAGCATGGCCAGCAGCGCGATCATCACCAGCATCATGGTGACCGACATACCGCCGCGCGGGCGACTGAAGCTGATGTGGCGTGCTCGGTTCATGGCGGGCCTCAGCGTCCGGATCGGGAGGATCCTGCGGACTTGGCGACGTCGGTTTCGAAGAATTGCGGAATGTCGTACTGGAAGCTCTTCAGGTAACGCGCGTAGCTGGATGTGGCCTGGTCGCCGAGGATCGGCAGGCGGGCACCGGCCACCTCGCCGGAGGCCTGCAGGCGGAACAGGCTGCGGGTGGTGTCACCGATCTGCGAGGTGTTTGGCGGTAACCGCGTGCCGCCGAAATCAGGCCTGGGTTCATGGGCTGCGGGGGCTGCGATGGGCGCTGCGGCTGGTGGCGGCGATACGTCCACGGTAGCCAACGGCTCGCTGTGCAGGGGAGCGGCTGCCGGCGCGGGCGCGGCACCACCCAGCATCTGCCCGGTCAACGGTTGCTGCGGCGTCTGCGCCTGCACAACCGCAGCGAAAGACAAGCCGGCAAGCACCGGCAGCAGGCAGCGGATCAGCGGCGTCGAGGTCATGGCGTGTTCCCGGTGGGATGGTCGGTGGAGCCGAAGCGTTCCAGCATCGAGGGCGGCAGTCGTGGTGGGTCGCGTTGGTCGCGACCATCGCGGCGCGGTTCGGCGGCCAAGCGTGGGCCTGCGTTGGCGGAGTTGGCAGCTACCGAAGCAACTGGCCGTGCCGCTGCCGCCGCTGCAGCAGTGGCAGCGGCCTGGCGTTGCTGCAGCCGCGCGCGGATCTGCTGCGCCTGCTGTTCCACGCTGCGGCGGGTCTCCTCGCTGAAGCTGGCCTGCTGGGCCAGCCGTTCGACGGTGGCAGTGTCGCCACGCAATAGCGCCCACAGGGCAAGATTGGCGGTGGCCTTGGCATTGCCTGGCGACAGTTCCAGCGCCTTGGCCAGTGGCTCGCGTGCCTGTTCGAAGCGGCCGGCACGAAGCCGTGCATAGCCCAGGTCGCCGAGGTAATCGGTGTTCAGCGGGCTCAACTGGGTGGCACGTGCCAGCGCCTGTTCGCCGCCCTGGTCGTCGTCGCGGAGGGCAGCGATCAGGCCCATGCCGTGTGCAGCGGCTGCGGCCTGCGGGCCATTGCCGAGTTCGCGGTACAGCGCCAGCGCCGCATCGATCTGGCCGGTCTGGCGCAGTGCGTCGGCCTGCAGCAGGCGCAGTGCCGGGGTATCGCCGTAGCGCTGGCGGAACGCATCCACGTGCGCCAGCGAGGCGTACCAGGCGCCCTGCTGCTGCATCCGCTGGATCAGTTCCAGGTAGGCGTTGCGGCTGTCCTGCGGGGCCGGCGTCGGCTCGGCCAGGCTCGGCGCACGCAGGTACTTCGGCGTGGTGGAGCTGCAGCCGGCAGCAGCGGCAACCAGGGCAAGCAACAGGCAGGCAGGGCGCAGGACAGGCATGAAGGTCATCCCATTTTCGACAAGGTAGTGGCCAGCGCGACCAGCGCCGGTCCGGCCAGCACCAGCATCAGTGCCGGCAGCAGGGTCAGCATCATCACCACGGTCATCTTCACCGAGAGCTTGCCGACCTTTTCCTTCAGCGCATTGCGGCGCTGCTCGCGCAGGCGGACGCTGAACTGGCGCAGCGGTTCCTGCACGGCACCGCCGTGGGCGTGCACCTGCAGGATCAACTGCACAAGGCTGGACAGATCGTCATCGCCGTACACATCGCTCAGCCGCCGCAGCGACTGCGCGCGCGTGCGCCCATGGGTGTAGGACACATTCGCTGCCTGGATTTCCCCACCCAGCACCGGCAGTGCGTCGCGCAGCTTGTCGCCCAGTGTCTGCAGGCTCTGATCCATGCTGTAGCCCACGCCCTGCAGCAGGCGCAGCAGGTCGATCAACAACGGCAGTTCATTGTTCACTGCGCGTCGTCGCCGCTTGACCCATGCACTGAGCGCGAACTTCGGCAGCAGCAGGCCAGCAGCCAGCGCGCCGATCACCACCATGATCCTCGACAACCCCGTGGCGTCACTCAGCGTCAGCGCAATACCGAGTACCAGAACCGCCAGCAGCAGCCGCAGGCCGAGGTAGATGGCGGTGCCGCGGCGGGTGTTCCAGCCGGCCAGGTCCAGCAGCAGGCGATCCTCACCGGCCAGCAGCGCCGCTTCCAGGCGTCCGCCGCTCAGTCCGCGGCCGAACTGCTCCAGCCAGCCGAGTGAATCCTTGCGTGCGTCGGCCGCTGTGTCGTCGCTTTCGCGCGGACGCAGCGCTGTTTTCAACGTGGCCTCGCTGCGGTCCTCGCGATGGCTGCGCACCCAGCTGCCAAGCCCCAGCAGGGCCACGCCGGCGGCCAACACCAGCAGGGCAGCCACGAACCAGATGCTGGCGCTCATTGGATGCCTCCTGCGTGGTCGGGGATGTTCATAGTGATTTGGCCAGGCGGTACAGCAGGAAGGCGCCGGTCAACTCCAGCGCCAGCGCGATCAACAGGATCTTGTGGCCCAGTGGGTCGTGCAGCACCGGCTGGAAGAACTCGGGGCTGGAGATCGCCATCAACACGGCGCTTGCCGGTGGCAGCAGGCCCAGTACCCATGCCGACATGCGGGTTTCAGAAGTGGTTGCGGCCAGTTCCTGCTGCGCCTGTTCCAGGTCACGCATGAAGTCGCCCATGCGCTGCAGGATCTGGTCGGCACGGCCACCGATGCGCACGCTCACGCCCATCACCACCGCCAGCACCTTCAGCACGTCCATGCGGTAGGGCTGTGCGGCCAGGTTGAGCGCACGGTCAAGGTCCATGCCGCCACGTGCATAGCGCACCGTGGTGTCGAGCAGGCCGCGCAGCGGCGCGTTGGTCTGCATCGACGCGACCTGGAAGGCGGCCTGCAGGCTGTTGCCGAGCGCGGTAAGGCGCACCAGGTTGTCGAGGAAGTCCGGCAGCTGGTGCAGCAGCTGCGCCTGCAGCTTGCCGATACGGCGCATCAGCCACAGCCAGCAGCCCAGCAGGTACAGCAGCAGGGTCAGCGGGAACATCCAGAAGGTGCCCAGGCGCAACACCGCGAACGCGGACAGGGCGATGCCCGGCAGCAGCATCAGCAGCGGCAGCTTCCAGCCCGGTGCCAGGCCGGCACGCTGCAGCAGCCCGTTCCAGGGCAGGGCGCGGCGACCCGGCGCTGGCAGCGGCGCCTGCCGTGCTGCATCGGCCGGCGCGGCGGCAGCGCCGGTGCCGCGTGCCAGCTGCTGCTCGGCATGCTGCAGCGAGGCCTGGCGCTGTTCGCGGCTGCTGGCCGTCCCCCACAGCCACACCGCCAGCGCCAGCAGCACCGACACGATGCTCAGCACACCCAGCAGCAGGCCGGTACCCATGCTCAGAAGTCTCCGTACAGGGATTCGCGCAGCAACTGCCGGAACGGCTCCAGCTTGTGCGAATGTGGCTGGAAGCCGAGGCCGATCCAACGGTCGATTTCCTTGCCGCTGCCATCGATCTGCACTTCGTGGCGGAACATCTCCTGGGTGGTGATCAGGTTGTCGCTGACGCCGGTGATTTCAGTGATGGACACCAGCACCCGGCGGCCGCTGCCCAGGCGCGAGATCTGCACGATGAAGTCGATGGCACTGGCGATCTGCCGGCGCAGGCTGTCTTCGCTGCCCTGGAAACCGGCGAAGCCGGCCAGCATCTCGATGCGGTACAGGCAGTCGCGCGGTGAATTGGCGTGGATGGTGGCCATCGATCCGTCATGGCCGGTGTTCATCGCCTGCAGCATCTCCAGCACCTCGGCGCCACGCACTTCGCCGACCACGATGCGGTCCGGGCGCATGCGCAGGCTGTTGCGCACCAGGTCGCGGATGCTGACCGCGCCCTGGCCTTCGGCGCCACCGATGCGGCTCTCCAGGCGCACCACATGCGGGTGGTTGAGCGAGAGCTCGGCGGTGTCTTCCACGGTGATGACGCGTTCGTTGGCCGGCACATAGCTGGCCAGCGCATTGAGCAGCGAGGTCTTGCCCGAGCTGGTGCCACCTGACACCAGGATGTTGCAGCGGCCCAGCACCATCGCCTTCAGCAGCGCCTGCATCGGCGCATCGAAGGTGCCCTTGGCCAGCAGTTCGTCGGGGGTGAACGGATCCTTGCGGAACTTGCGGATGGACACCATCGGCCCGTCCACCGCCAATGGCGAGATGATCGCGTTGAGGCGGCCACCATTGGGCAGGCGTGCATCGACCATCGGATTGGAATCATCCAGTCGGCGGCCGAGCGGGGCGATGATGCGGCGCAGGATGCGCAGCAGGTGGGTGTCATCGGTGAAGCGCTGTGGCGCGCGTTTGAGCTGCCCGCCCTGGGAGACATGCACATCCTTGAAGCCATTGATCAGGATGTCTTCGATGGTGGGGTCATGCAGCAGGTCATCGAGCGGGCCGAACCCGGTCAGCTCCTTGACCAGGCCTTCGGCCACCACCTGCATTTCTTCTTCGTTGATGGGGATGCGCCATTCCTGGATGAAACTGACCGTCTGCACTTCCACCCAGCGGGCGATGGTGTCGGGGGCCCAGGAATCGATGTCGATGCGCTCGTCTTCGATGCTGTTGAGCAGATGCTCGTGCGCGGCCGACAGCACCTTCTGGTACTGCTCGGTCTGTGCGAACGGCAGGCTGCCCGGTGCATGCTCCGGCACCGTGCTGCGGGCGACAACGTGCGGGAACGGGGTCACTTTGTCTTCCATTGCGATCCACCCAGGGCAAGGGCAAGTCTTTCCCGCAGGCCGTGCGCCTGGACCGGGCAGGCAGCCGGATCCAGGCGTTGCACCAGCGGGGCGAGGGCACGCAGGTACGGGTCGCGCGGCGCATCCTGCAGCAGCAGATGGCCATGGCTGGCGGAGGCGCGTACCCGCGACCGCTCGGGCAGGGTGGCCAGCAGCGGCAGCTCGAAGCGGCGCGCGATCTGTTCGGGGCTCATGCCACTGTTGTCGTCGTGGCGGTTGATCACCAGCTGCAATCGTTTCTCGCGGTCGCGCTGGCCGGAAAGGTGCTTCAGGGCGTGGTCCAGCGACACCAGGGTGGCGATCGATGCGTCGGCCACCAGCCAGATTTCATCGGCCTGGTCCAGCAGCAGCGGCGGCAGCTGCCGCAGCGGGCAGCCGCCGGCATCGCACAGTACGCTGGAGAACACGCCGCGCAGTCGTTGCAGCAGCGCACCAGGATCGGACGGCGGCAGTGCGTCGCTGCCACTGGCACGGTCGAGCAGGACCAGTCCGCTGGTGTGCCGGGCCATCGCCGTGCGGGCCAGGGTGGCATCGATGCGGCTGGCATTGCGCAGCGCATCTTCGTAGTGGAAGCGGCTGTCCAGGTTGAGGTACAGGGCGAGGTCGCCGGCCGGCTGCGCCAGCTCCATCAATAGCCCGTCCTGTACGGCGGCATCGCCCTGGGCCAGGGTACGGGTCTGCTGTGCGAGCACCGACAGATGTGCGGCCAACGTGCTGGTGCCGACGCCGGCGCGCACGCCCAGCAGCACGATCAGGCGCGCCTTGTGCGCCTGCTGCGCGCTTGCGGCGGGGCGCGGTGACAAAGCGCGACGCAGGGCGGCTTCGATGCCGGTGTTGTCACTGTCCAGGTCCAGTACATCGCGCAGGCCGGCGCGCAGCGCCATCACCACGCCTTCCACCTGACCGGCGCTGGTGGCGCCCACCGCCACAAGGGTCAATTCGGGTTGGGTCTGCTGCAGCTGCTGGGCCAGCACTGTCGATGCCGAGGCATGCTCCGGGCGGAAGTCCAGCAGTACAAGGTTCTGCGGGCCACGCTGCAGGTCCTGTGCCGAGGTCGGCTCGCTGCTGTCCTGCCAGTGCAGTGCCGTGGTCGGCGGCAGCTTGGCAGCCAGGCGTGGCAGCAGTTCACGGTCGATCCCGTACAGGACCAGGTTCATCGGTGGTCCTTGCGGGTGCAGCGGCAGGGCAGTGGCGTAGGGCATGGGCGTAGTACCGGAGACGTCATGCAGGTCAGCGCGAGAAACCGGGAACCGGATCGCGGCTGATCGGGCCAAGCAGCCACGCGCCCCATTCGGGCATGTTCGGCTTGGCTTCGCGATCGCCGGGCAGCGGCAGTTCGGTATTGCGGGCAATCGGCTGTACCAACCGCGGGGTGACGATGATCACCAGTTCCTTGTCCTGGCGCTTGTAGTCGAAGTTGCGGAAGAACGTACCGATGATCGGCAGGTCGCCGAGCAGCGGAATCTTGTTGACGGTCGAGGCCACGGTGGAACTGACCAGACCGCCGATGACGAAACTCTCACCATCGCCGAGCTCGACGGTGGTGTCGGCGCGGCGGGTGGTGATCGAAGGGATCTGCACGCCGTTGAGCGCGATCGCATTGGTGTAGTCCAGGTCGCTTGCTTCCGGCGCAACCTTCAACGCAATGCGGTTCGGTGAGAGCACGGTGGGAGTAACGGTGAGGCCGATGCCGAAGGGCTTGTAGGTGACCGTGGTCGTGCCGAGCCCCTGCGGCTCCAGGATCGGCAGTTCGCCACCGGCCAGGAAGCTGGCGCTCTGCCCGGACAGCGCAACGAGCGTCGGCTCGGCCAGTACGCGCGCCATGCCGTTGGCCTGCAGCAGGTCGACATCGGCGTTCCACAGGCCCTTGGTCGAACCGAACACCAGCCTGAACGCCGAGGAGATCGGGGACTCGCTTTCGTTGCTCGACTCACCTTCCTTCATGCCAGGCAGGATGCCGGTGTTGCCTGGCAGCTGCCCGCCCGGCCGCGCGAATCCATAGGCGAAACCACCGTTGCGGTTCTGGAAGTTGATGCCGATCTGCTTCAGCGCGGTCTTGTTGAACTCGACCACCTTGACCTCGACCTGCACCACGCCGCCGCTGCTGATGGTGGAGGCATCGGCCAGGCTGCCGTCCTTGCCGAGCGCCATCACCGCGGTCTTCTGCTCCTGCATGTGCGCCAGCACGCTGTCGCTGCTTCCCTGCAGCAGCCCCTGCTGGTCCTGCTGGGTGAACACCAGTCCGCTGGAGCCGGTATCGGCGGCGCCCTGGACGGCACTCTGCACCCGCACCTGCACGCGCTGCGGTTCGCTCTGCTTGCGATGCCAGAGCAGAAGGGTGGTGGTGCCGGGGGCCTTGCCTACCAGCAGCGCCTGGCGTGCGCCGCGCAGCATCACGATGTCAGCTACGCCGGGGTCGGCGATGGCAACCCGTTCCAGGTCGGCCGGCAGCGTCCATGGCCGCTGTTCGCGGGTCTGCAGCAACAGATCGTCGGCAGCCACGCTTGCACCCGGTGCCAGCAGCACCAGCAGCAGGGCCAGCCAGCGCTGGCGGACAGTGGGGCGTAGGCGGTGGCGACGTTCAGTCATGTGCGCTCTCGGCAAGGGTCAAAGGGAGCCGCGGGGGGCAGCAGTGTCGCCGCGGATGATTTCGATGCCCGCTGGTCGCGGCGTCGAGCGACGCTGCACCGGTGCACGCGCCGGCGTTTCGTGGATGCTGCGCTGCACGCTGCTGCTGCGTCCAGCCAGCGCATCGCCATCCAGGCCGGCGTAGGCGTTGTTCTCCGGTCGCTGCAGGGCCTGCTGCTGCTCGTTGTCCAGGCCGCGCACCGGGTCCAGCACGCCGCGCGCCTGTGGGAACAGCGCCACATCCGGCAGGCCGGTATCGGCGGGATTGCGCAGGGCGAGGAACAGCTTGCCCTGCTGTGCGCCGAGCAGCAGGCGGTTGGCGTCGGCCACCGGTACCGCCAGCACCGCAGTGCGTGCGGGCTGCGTGGCATCGCTGCCGTTTGCGTTGCTGTGGGCGCTGCTGGAACCGCTGGTGATATCGGCTGCGCGTGAGTCGTTGCCTGCCGTGGCCGGGGCCTCGCCCTGGCTGCTCGTCGGGGCTGCCGCGATGTCCTGCTGTCCGTAGCTGAGCACGCGCAGGCGTGACAGCAGCAACCGCGTCTGTGCGATGTCCTGCTGGCCGTTGTAGCTGGTAGCGGCGCTGCGCAGGTTGAGGAAGACGTCGACGAAATCACCGGGCAGGATGCGGTTGCCGGCCGCGACCAGCTCATCGACAGGCACCGCCAGTGCCCGTTCACCCGGCCGCAGCTGCAGCGAGAAGCCCTGTGCGAGCAGACTGGCGCCAATCGCGCTGCCTTCGCTGATGTCCTGTACCGGCACCTTGCCGACCACCGCTGCCAGGTCGGCAACGGCCCCCGGCACTTCTGCGGTGCGTTGTGTCAGCCGCACGCCATTGGCGCTGATCGGCTCGCCGGCGGGTAGCCGCGCGGTGGCTTCAACGACACTGAAGGTCTGCGCATCGGCCTTCACGATGGTGCTCGGGTTGTCCGCAGAGGCCGCTGGCTTGCGGCCGATCACGAAAGCAACCACGGCGAGCAGCACTGCGAGTGCAATCAGGGCGATGGCGGCGATGCGGGTCAACTTGAGCATGAAAAACGTCTCCTGTACCGATCGTCAGTTGCTGCCAAGGTCCAGCTGGGCGACCGCGACGCTGCGGATGGGGGCCTGCATCACCCAGCCATAGAGCGTGGCGGTGCCGGGCAGGAAGGGATGGGATGCATAGTCGTAGCTCACCGTCACGGTCATGCATTGCACCGTCGCCAAGCCGGCGCAGGGCGCCTGCGGCGAGACCACGATGGCGCCGGTGCCGCCGCCGCTGCAGTCCGGGTTCTGCCCGGAAAACTGCAACAGCCATTGCATGGAGCGGCGGGCCGCCAGGCAGGCGGCGGTGCGCCGCTCGCCGGCGTTGCCAAAGCGCAGCGAAGCACGCGCGCCCTCGGCCGAGGCTGTCGCCAGCGTCTGCTGCGCGGCCATGATCAGCACGCCGGAAAAGGTGAACAGCAGCAGCGGCACCAGGCCGAGCAACAGCATCAACGCGAATTCGATGCTGGCCACGCCGCGTTGGCGTTGGCGCGCGAACGCTTTCATGCGACGCCTCCATAGGTGGTTGCCAACACCCAGCCAATCGCCGCGAAGGCCAGGTAGGCTGCGTAGGGAATGCCCTGTCGCCCCTCGCGCGCGGCATGCAGTTCGCGCAGGGCAGGGTGGCCATTCAAATGCGTGCTGGCGCGGTTTACCTGCATCTGCAGGCGCAGCGGCAGGTGACCGGCCAACTGCCGACCGGCCAGCACCAGCACGGCGTGGGCGCCTGCGGCCAGGCTGGCCAGCACCCACACCGGCAGCAATGCCTTCCAGCCCAGCAGCAGGCCGAGCACGGCGAAGAACTTCACATCGCCGGCGCCCATCCAGCGCACCGCATAGAACGGCAGCAATGCCAGCAGGCCAACGACTGCGCCGAGCAGGTGTGGCGCCCAGGCCGTGCGCGTTGCATTGAACTGGCCGGCGATGATCAGGGGCACGGCGATCGCGCACGCGGCCAGCAGCCAGGTGTTGGGCACGCGGCGGGCGTACAGATCGCTGATCGCAATCCGCAGGCACACTCCCATGGCCAGCAATCCCAGCAGTGTCATCGCACACCCTCGTTGTCCGTCACTGGACAGTTGCAGAACCCCTCATCGGCCACCGCGGCCGCCATCGAAGCGACCGCAGGTGCTGCACCCTGCGCGCTGGCTAGGTGGTGGTGGCGTCGGTGGCAATGGCCTGCAGGCGGGTGAACAACGTGGTGAAGAACGCGGTGATCTGGGTTCTGCCCACCACGATCAGGATGCCGGCGATCACGGCGGCCAGCAGCCCGTATTCGAGCGCGGTCACGCCATCTTCTTCTTTCAGGAACTTGCGGATCGATGCGTTCATGACGGTTGTCTCCCTCTACCTGTCAGTTGCTGCAGGACACCTGCATGGCCGGTGGCCCGGCTCCGCCGGGACCGTCCGTAGGCCCCCGCCTTCCTGGCGGAGGAGGCACGGCGGGCAATCCCGCTGTGCTCAAGCAGGGTGATCATTCCCGGGCAGGGCAGCGGCCGCGCAACCACGACCAACCAGCTCCAGGCCGGTGGTCGAAACGGCATCTCGTACGTGCATGGTCATGCTGTCCCCCTGGGTGTGGCCGCTATCTGCGTGCCCGATCACCGTGTATTCGACTTTGCCTGAATGGCGGTTCCCTGCAACCGGAACCTATATGCAAATTCGGCAGATTCGCTGGATGCCTGAATATTCCGGCGCGGATCTGTGACGTAAATCCGTTCCTGCGCAAAACGATTCATGGTCGTGCAGATAATGTGAGGTCCATCGGCACGCATGCGAAAACCATGCCATCGGCGCGCACATTTTCTTCACGCAGTTGATAATTTTGCAGCGTCGAAACATCCTGTTTACGACCGCCGATTATCGGGCATACTCGCATTCAAGGTTTTGCATTTTCAGGGAGGGACGCGCGTGCATCGCAGCGTCCATCTCGGCAACGGACGATGCTCTTGGAAACGGCGTGCGCCCTGTCAGGCAGTGGGGGCGGGGTCGTGCGGCAGACCAAACGGGGGACGACACTGTCATGGTCGATGGTGGGGTGGAAGACAACGACGACGGCGATCTCAGGTCAATCGACCTGGCCACGCTGAGCGGCGTGCTCCGCGTGTGCGATGTGGAACTGTTGCTGCTGGATGGCAATGGTCCGCGCGCGGCATTTGCTTCGCGCGTTCACGAGGAAGCCCTGTTCTGCAGCATCACCTGTGGCTTCCACTGCCGCGGCCGTTTCATGCTGCCGCCGGACTGGGCAATGCTCGGCTACCTGCACACCACCGATGATGCATTGAGCTGGTGCCATGGCGTGCCGCTGACGCCGGGCATGGCCTTGACCGTGATGCCCGAAGGCATCAGTGAATTCACTCTCAGCCCTGGTACCCAGATGACGCTGATGCTGGTGCCGGTCGCGCGCGTGCAGCGCAAGTTGACCGAGCTGAGCCTGCGCAGCACGCCACCGGCGGGGCAGGCGCTTTCACTGTTCAACCTTGGCGATGATGCGATGCCGCTGGTACGCCATTACCAGCAACTGCACGCGCAGCTGGGGCAGGGTGGTGGGCTGCAGCCGGAAGAAACCGAGCGCCTGCTGCACGAGCATGTCCAGGCGCTGCTCGGTGCCGGCCCAGCCGATCGGCCCAGTTGCAGCCGCGCCCGCCGCACGCATTACCTGATCGCGCAGCGGGCGGAGAACTTCATGCGCCTCAATCTTCGCCGCAATATCTACATGAATGAAATCTGCGATGCCGCCGGCGTCAGCGAGCGTGGCCTGCGCTATGCGTTCGAGGATCTGTTCGGCACCTCGCCCAATCGCTACCTGTCGATGCTGCGGCTGTGCGCGGCCTGCCGCAGCCTGTCGATGGCCGATTCCAACCGGCGCTCGGTCAAGGCCATCGCCCTCAGTTGCGGGCTGTGGGATCTTTCCCGCTTTGCCGACAACTACCGGAAAGTGTTCGGGGAGCTGCCGCGTGACACGCTGATGCGCGCGCCGGCACAGCTCGGCCAGCCAGCCTGAGGGGTATCGGCCGGGCTGCCGCCCGGCACCCGCCGAAGCCAAAGCCAAAGCCAAAGCCAAAGCCAAAGCCAAAGCAACAGCCGGCGCTGGGCTTTCTGTGGGTTGGCGGGGCGGTGTGGGCTTGCAGGACACGCCGTAAACCCCTCCATGGGGGCTCGATGGCGCCATCCATGGCGCCAACGGTCCTGCAAGCCCACACCGCCCCACCCCTGACAGTTTCCCGAGGGCGGTGGGATTGGGCGTCATGCATTCACCCTGAGCGTAGTGAAACTTCGATTTTCAGTGATTATTTCGATCTAAATCGAAATTGATGATCCGACTTTCCCCGGTCGGGCCTGGCCGGGCGCTACATCTAAAGTGCGCGGGAAACTGTCGAAGGCGGGGTGGGTCCGGTTGCGGGGGTGTCCGCGGCATGGATGCCGCGGCCAAGCCCCCAAGGATGGGTTTACGGCGTCCCCCGCAACCGGACCCACCCCGCCATCCCGCAGGAAACCCGCTTTTGCTTTCGGCTGTTGCCGTTGCCGTTGCCTCTGCGGGTGCCGGGCGGCAGCCCGGCCAGCCCTCCCTGCCGGATTTGCATATGTGGCTGCCGAATCCGGCCGTGGATTTGCCGGAATGCGCGATTGCCCTGCCGGAATGAAGTGCGCGGCCCTCGCTGAAAGGCGCGAAATGTCAGTCACCTGCCTAACGGCAAGTCCACTGACATTCAAGTTGTCCGCCTACGGGGGAAATGCTCATGAACCGCATCTACCGGCGTGTATGGAACCGCCAGCTCAATGCTCTGGTTGTGGCCTCGGAACTGGCCACCGGCGATAGCGGTGGTACCGCACCGCGCGACCGTCGTGCCAGCCTTCTGGTGCCCAGCACCCTGGCCATGGCACTGCTGTGCGTGCTGGCCAGCGGACCTGCGGCGGCGACAGAGGCCAATCAATCGTTGCGCGACCTGCAGGCGCTGGCGGCCAAGTACACCCAGCCGATGCCGGTGAAGGTCGATGCCGAAGTGGCGCTGGCCGCGGCTGCACGACAGGCCCAGGCCAACCCGGCGATCAGTGCCAACGCACGCGTCGGCCTGCAGCTGAGCACAACGTCATTGCCGGTCGTGCGCGACGTGCTGCCGGCCACCGTGCAGGTCAAGCTGGCGGCCGGCGCCGCGCCGCGCCAGGTGCCTGCACCGGTGCTGGGCGCCGACGTGCGCGCCAATATCGGTGTTGGCACTGCAGCCGCTACCCGTGTCGATGCCGCGCTTGCGGCGAACGTCGCACCGGCTGCACAGGCGCCGTTGGGTCTGGCTGCCAACGCGGCAGCAAAGGCCGATGTCGGCGTCGCTGGCAAGCCGGTTGCCAGCATTGACGCCGGCACCCAGGTTGCCGCGGCAGCGGGTGTAACGCCGTCCGGCTTGAAGGCGGCCGTGGATGGCAAGGTCGATTCGCAGCTGGTCGTGGCCGGCAATCACATCGAAGGCCAAGGCCAGGTCGGTGCCACCGCAGCGGTCACGCTGCCTGCCAAGGAAGAGCTGCCGGGTGACACCGATGACCGCGCGATCACCGCAGCGTTCGATACCGGCGTGGCAGGCAAGGTGCGGGTGCAGGGCAAGGATGGCGAGGAAATCGTCGCCGATCGCAATCTCAAGCTGGCCGGCACCGCAACCGTCGCCGCGCAGAACAGCGCGCTGGGCCTGGGCGGCCTGCTCAACGGCGTCGGCACTGCGCTCAACGGCGTTGGCAGCGCAGTCGGCAGCCTGCTCAATGGTGACCTCAACGGCACCGTCGGCAACCTGACCGGCGCCGTCGGTGGCCTGGTCGGCAATACCCTGGGCAGCCTCGGCCTGACCTCGCCGTCGGCCATTCCGCCGACCAGCCCGAAGGCGCCCGCCGCGGCCGACCCGAACGCGGGCCTGGTGATCGGTACCGGTGGCCTGGTGGGCGGTGTCACCGAACTGCTCGGACCGACCACCGCCAGCCTGTTCGGCGGCACCGGTTACCTGTCCAACGGCAACCTCAAGCTCAGCACCGCCAACGTCATGCAGACCTATTCCACGGTCAACGTGCTCGGCCTGCCGGTGGTCAATGCAACGCCGGTCGGCACCACGCTCAACGGACTGGGTGGCGCGGTCACCGGTGGCAGCTCGCACCTGACCCTGATCGGTGGCGTCACCTCCGACAGCTACATCTACAACATCAACAACGGCAATCCCGGTGGCCTGCTCGGCCTGCTGCTGCCGACGGACTCGCCGGCCTGGGCGGCCAAGTGCCTGGACATCGCGCTGGCGGACATCTCCTGCTGGGCGGTCAACGCAGCGCAGGACTACCAGGTGCTGATGGGCGATGGCGCCTATGCCAACGGCTCCAAGGAGGTGGTGATCGGTGCCAACGCCCGCCATGAACTGCCCAAGGTCGATGCCAACGTCGCCTTCCCGGGCGCGGGCGCCAATGATCCGAGCGATCCGACCGGCGTTCCCACCGCCGACTATGCAGCACGCATGGGGCACTCGGTGGTGGTCGGCGACAGTGCCAGCGGCACTGCCAACGGGCAGACCCTGCTCGGCGCAGAGAGCACCTCCAACCAGGCCAACTCGGTGGCGCTGGGCTATCGCTCGGCCGCACTGCGCGGCGCGCAGGCCAGCTACAGCGCTTACGGCCTGACCACCGCACAGGTGTCGGCGGGCGAAGTGTCGGTGGGCACCGCAGGCGGTGGCGAGCGGCAGATCACCAACCTGGCGGCCGGCAGCGCCAACACCGATGCAGTCAACGTGGCCCAGCTGAAGGGTGCGATCAGCCAGATCGATGCGGTCGGCGCGGCGGCGGTCACCTATGACCTGGATGGTGCAGGCGACCCCGACTATCGCCGTGTCACCCTCGGCAATGGCACCGGCACCACCACCATCGGCAACCTGGCCGCCGGCGCGGTCAACGCCACCAGCAGCGAGGCGGTCAATGGTGCGCAGCTGTTCGCCAGCAACGACACGATGGCAAAGTTCTTCGGCGGACGCGCAGCGTTCGATCCGCTCACCAGCACTTTCACCGCACCGCTGTTCGAGATCAGCACCATCTCCACCGGTGGCGCCGTGGCCCCGGGGCTGTATGACAACGTCACCGACGCCTTCGATGCGGTGGAAGGTTCGCTGGTCAACCTCAACACCCAGATCAACGACATCCGCAACACCGGCACCCGGTACCTGCGGGTGAATTCGACCGGTGCCGACGCCGTGGCCAGCGGCGCCGAAGCGATCGCCGTCGGTGCCGGTGCCAGCGCAACCGCCGCCAACAGCATCGCGGTCGGTGCCGGCAGCCTGGCCGACCGTGCCAACAGCGTGTCGATCGGTGCCGCGGGCGCCGAACGCCAGGTCACCAACGTCGCCGCCGGCACCGCCAGCACCGATGCGGTCAACCTGGGTCAGTTGCAGGCTTCCGAAGAGGGCGCGCTGCGCTACGACCTCAACGGCGACGGCAGCGTCAACTACGCAAGTGCGACGCTCGGCCAGTCCGGCACCGCCACCACGCTGCGCAACCTCGGCCCGGGCCAGATCAGCGCGGCCAGCAGTGAAGCAATCAACGGTGCGCAGTTGTTCGCGGCCAACCAGACGGTGGCCACCCACCTCGGCGGCGGCGCTGCAGTGGATGCCAATGGCGTGGTCACCGCGCCGACCTACACGCTCAACAATGTCGCCGCCAATGGCACGGTCAGCCAGGGCAGCTACAACGACGTCGGCACGGCCTTCGATGCGGTCAGCAATTCGCTGGCGAATGTGGCCGAGCAGACCGATGACCTGGACGCGCGCGCCGTGAAGTACGACGTGGACGGGAGTGGCAACGTGGTCGATACCGTGACCCTCAGCGGTACCGGCGGTGCACCGGTGAAAGTCACCAACGTGGCCGCCGGCAGCATCCTGGCGGGCAGCAGCGATGCCATCACCGGCGACCAGCTGTTCAGCACGCACCAGACGGTGGCCAGCTACTTCGGTGGCAGCACCGTGTACAACGGCAGCACGGGGCTGTGGACCGCGCCGACCTTCAACATCTCCACCATCGCCACCGATGGCACCATCACCGGTAACGACTACAGCAACGTCACCGCTGCGTTCTCTGCAGTGGACGGCTCGCTGCGGGTGCTCAACCAGCGCATCAGCAGCGGCGGCGGCAGCCCGTACCTGGCGGTCAACTCCACGGCTGCCGCAGCCACGGCCACCGGTGCCGAAGCACTGGCGGTCGGCCCGCAGGCCAGCGCAGCCGGTGCGGGCAGCGTAGCGGTCGGCAACGGTGCCAATGCCAGCGCGGGCAACAGTGTTGCGCTGGGTGCCGGTTCGGTGGCCAGCGTCGGTGCGCAGACCGGCTATACCGGTGCCTATGGCCAGGCCGGAGCCAGCAACTCGTCCGGTGAGGTGGCGGTGGGCAGCAGTGGCAGCGAGCGCAAGATCACCCACGTGGCCGATGGCTCCGACGACCATGATGCGACCAACGTCGGCCAGCTGAAGAACGGCGTGAACTACGCCATCGACCAGTCCAAGGCCTACACCGACCAGAAGATCCAGAACATCACCAACGTTGCCGGCAGCTTCCGCGCCAACAACAGCAACAACCTGGCCGATCCGGCCGCCACCGGCGCCAACTCCGCCGCGGGCGGTGCCGGCTCCACTGCGGCCGGGGCCAACTCGACCGCATTGGGCAACGGCTCGCAGGCGCAGGCAGACAACTCGGTGGCGCTGGGTGCGGGCTCGGTCGCCAACCGCGCCAATACGGTGTCGGTGGGTGCAGCCGGTGCCGAACGCCAGGTGGTCAACGTGGCCGATGGTTCGCAGGCGACCGATGCGGTCAACGTGCGCCAGCTGCAGGCTTCGCAGCAGGGCACGATCCGCTATGACACCACCACCAACGGCACCACCAACTACAACAGCGTGACCCTGGGCAGCACCAGCAGCGGCCCGACCACGGTGCGCAACGTCGCTGCCGGCACCGCCGGTACCGACGCGGTCAACGTCGACCAGCTGAAGTCGGGCATGGCGCAGACCCTGGACTGGTCCAAGGCCTACACCGATGAGCGCATGGGCGGCTTCGAGCGCGACCTGCGCAAGACCGACAACCGCGCCTCGGCCGGTATCGCCTCGGCGATGGCAACCGCATCGCTGCCGCAGCCCAGCGAGGCTGGCCGCAACATGGCCTCGATCGCCGCCGGCAGCTACAACGGCGAATCCGGCGTGGCCCTGGGTATCTCCGGTGTCTCCGAGGGCGGTCGCTGGATCTACAAGTTCAGTGGTTCCACCAACAGCCGCGGCGAGGCCGGTGTGGCCGTCGGTGCCGGCATCCAGTGGTGATCGCCTGCGCCGGGTCGCATTCGCGGCCCGGCGCAGCGGGCAACGTCTACAGGGGGAATGACATGAAACCGCATCGCATCGCTCGCAGTGGCCGCGTCGCCGCCACGCTGGGCCTGATCCTGGCCGCGGGGCTGCTGGTTGCCTGCCGCAGCCACGCACCGGCCGCCGACGGCCCCGCCGACAGCACCGCCGTCACCTTCCCGGAGGCCAGCAAGGCATCGCTGAAGGAAGGCATCTATCCGGATATCGCCGACCTGCGCCGGTTCGCACCGGGCATGAGCAAGCGCCAGCTGTACACGTTGCTCGGCACCCCGCACTTCAACGAAGGCATGTGGGGCGTGCGCGAGTGGAACTACCTGTTCAACTTCCGCACCGCACAGGGCGCGGAGTACTTCACCTGCCAGTTCCAGGTGCGCTTCGACAACAAGGGCATCGCCCAGGGCGGCTACTGGAAGCCTGAATCGTGCGCAGCGGTCCTCGACCCGCCGCGTCCGCCGCCACCGCCGGCGCCGGCGCCCTTGCCGGAGCAGCCGCTGCGGCTGGCTGCCGATGCACTGTTCGGCTTCGACAGTGCCGTACTCAGTGCCAACGGCCAGCAGGCCGTGCAGGGTGTACTGGCGCAGGTGCGTGAGGCCAGCCAGGTGCAGTCGATCCAGGTGGTCGGCTACACCGACCGCATCGGCAGCGCTGCCTACAACCAGACGCTGTCGCAGCGACGTGCCGAGGCGGTGCGCATGGCGCTGGTACAGGGCGGCGTATCCGCGGCGAGCATCAGCGCTGAAGGGCGGGGCGCGGCCGAACCGCTGGTGCAGTGCGACCAGCGCAACCGGCGCGAGCTGATCGCCTGCCTGGCGCCCAATCGCCGGGTGCAGATCGCGGGTGTGGCCCGATCGCACTGAATCCCCGCGCCGGGGCGTGCCCCGGCATCCCGAGTCCCCCCTGTTCTGCCGGCAGGACGTGGAAACGTCTCCCCCGTTTTCCACGCCTGCCGGTGGGCAGGTTTCTTCCCTGGTGCACCTGATGAATGCCCAATTCCTGCCCTTGTCCATGAAGACGGAAGCCACTCTCAGCGTGTACGGCCAGCTCGGCAACCATGCGGTCGTGCGCATTCCCGGGCGCCGGCTGCCGGGCCTCATCCTGCAGGCCGACACCGTTGCCGGCTTCCTCGCCCAGCTGCAGGAAGCACAGGCGTGCCTGCGCAGCGGCCGCGCGCAGCGTGCCGACGCCGAGCTGGACATGCTGGTCGACATGCTCGAGCAGTGGTACGCGCTCATCGAATCGCGCCTGGCCGATGCCGGCGAGGCCTTGTAGAGAAACAGGGGACGGAGGGGATCAAGTCGTTTCCCGCACAACCGGGGCATGAACGACTTGATCCCCTCCGTCCCCTTTTCTGTTGCTATGCGCGGGCGCGGATCATCCAGCAGGCGGTTTCCACCCGCACACGGTCACCGTCGATGAACGGTGCGAACGCGGTCAGCGTCTGCTGCAGCAGCGCTTCGGCGCGTGCGGCCGGCAACGCACGCAGGGCCAGACCCACAGGTCCGAGCTGGCCGACGTAGCTGGCCAGCGCATCACGGCTGAGGAAACAGGTCAGGTCCCGCGGCGCGATGTCCACGTCCTGCCATCCGGCACGCTGCAGCAGCCGGCGCACCCGTTCGCCATCGGCGAAAGCGAACTGCCCCGGTGCACCGGGTACCCGCGCCGGCAGCACCAGCTGGTCTGCAAGGGCGCGCTCGGCGGTGGTCATGAACGGATTTTCCTGCGCGCTGCGCCAGGCGATGCAGCGCAGGCCCGCGCCCGTTCGGGCGGCACGGTGCAGGTTGGCGAAGGCGGCCTGCGTGTCCTCGAAGAACATCACCCCGAAGCGCGACTGGATCCAATCGTAGCGCGCCGTTGCGAAGGGATGGCGCTGGGCATCGGCAACGATGAAGTCGATCCCGCGCCCGATCGCGGCGGCGCGCTGGCGGGCCAGGTCAAGCATCGGTGCGGAGATGTCCACGCCCGTGCAATGGGCGTCAGGGCGTGCTGCGGCGGCGCTCAGCGTACTGGCGCCGGTGCCGCAGCCCACGTCCAGCAGTTCCGTGACGGTAACCGGCAGCTCGTCGCGCAGGGCATCGGCCATCGGTTGGAACAAGCCGTCCAGCAGGGTCTGCTGCGCGACCCAGTTCTCGCCGGCGGCGCCGTTCCAGAGCGTGTTCTGATCGAGCGGGAGTGAATCGTCCATGGGCTTGCCTTGCGCGGGGAGTGCGACCATGGTGGCGCTTGAAGCCCACTTGAGGTCAAGCACGATGCAGGAACTGGATATCGGTGAGGTGGTCCGCCGCAGTGGCGTGCCGGCCTCGACGCTGCGCTACTACGAGCAGCTCGGCCTGTTGCAGGTGCTGGGGCGTCGCGGCCTGCGCCGGCAGTACCACGAACAGGTGCTGGATCGGCTGGCACTGATCGGCCTGGGGCAATCGGCAGGCCTGTCGCTGCAGCAGATCGGCGCAGCGATGCCGCAGGGGGCAGGGCTTGCACTGGATCGCACGGCATTGCTGGCCCGCGCCGATGCGCTGCAGCTGCAGATCCGCAGATTGCAGCGGGCGCAGGATCGGCTGCGGCGGGCTGCCGCCTGTCCACACGCCGAGGATGCTCGGCGCTGCGTGTCGTTCCGCAGGTTGCTGCGAGCGCAGCAGCACGTAGCGCGCGGATGAACTGCCGACACCCGCTCAATCGCGGGTGCTGACTTCCCAGGTGGCATGCAGCACGCCCGGCACCTGTTCCATCCGCGCCAGCACCACGTCCAGTTCGTCGGCGCTGACCGCGGTGCTGACCAGCACTGCGATCACATCAGTGGGCGCATCGGCGTGCTCCACCAGTTGCACGTCGCCAACGGGGTACTGCGCGGCTTCCAGCGCATCGACCAGGCGCTCGCGCACGCGCGGCACCGCGTCGGCATCCACGCTCAGGCGCACTTCGTAGGTCGCTTCGCTGGCGGCTTCGTTGATCGGGATGCGGTTGATCGCGTTCACCAGTGGCCGCAGCAGGGTATTGCCGGCGATGATCAGTACGGTCAGCAGCACGCCTTCGGCCAGCATGTCCGCGCCGGTGCAGCTGCCCACGGCAGCCGAGCACCACAGCGTCGCGGCGGTGTTCAGGCCGCGCACGTTCATGCCTTCCTTCATGATCACGCCGGCGCCGAGGAAGCCGACGCCCGAGACGACGTAGGAGATGACCCGCACGGCCTCGGCGCTGCCGGCGATGCGCATGCCCAGGTCAACGAAGGCGGCAGCGCCGACAGCCACCAGCACGTTGGTGCGCAGGCCAGCGGTGCGTTGCCGGTACTGGCGTTCGGCGCCGATCAGGGTGCCGAGCACGAACGCCGCCAGCAGGCTGACCACGGTGTCGGCGAACGGGCCGGGCTGGAAGGTTTCAATGAAGCGCATGGCCGCAGTCTACCTCCCGCAGGTGACAGTAGAACCACGCCACGCGTGGAGGGGCAGGGGGCATCATCCACGCATGGCGTGGATCTACTCGTCGACGCGCTCGCCCATCATTTCGCGCTGGCGCTTGTCCAGTTCCTCCGCATAGCGCTTGCGCACGAATGCTTCAGACACCACGCCCAGCACCTGGCCATCGTCGGCCACCACCGCCAGCTCGTCGGCCTGGGTCTGGTCGAACCGCTGCATCACGCTCACCACGTCGGCGCTGGTGGCAAGGGCCACGTCGCGGTTCTCGGCGAACGTACCTACGACGTCCTCGGGCTTCACGCCGTCGCCGAACAGGCGCGGAATCTGCACGATGCCAGCGTAGTGGCCTTCACTGTCGATCAGGATCACCCGGCTGCCCGAGCCCAGCGGGAAGCGCTGGCGGAAGGCGGCGGCATCGAGGTCGGCCGGGGCGGTGGCCACACCCTTGCGCATCATCCGCCCGGCATTGAGGTTGTGCACCCAGCCGATGTCACGCGCGCTCTTGATGGTTTCCCCGCGCAGGTGCATGCGCCAGGTCGAGAAGGAATAGCCGAACCACTGCCGCACCAGGGTGCTGGACACCAGCACGGCGCTCATCACCACGCTGGTCAGCAGGAAGTCGTGGGTGCCTTCCAGCACCAGCATGGCCATGGTCATCGGCGCGCCAACCACCGCCGCGGCCAGTGCAGCCATGCCTGCCAGCGCGGCCGACGTGGCGTCGACCACCGGGACGCCGGTGGCCATCGCCAGCAGCCCGGCAAACAGCGTGCCGACCAGGGTGCCCATGAACAGCGAGGCGAAGAACAGGCCGCCGCGGAAACCGAAACCCAGCGAAATGCCGGAGGCCAGGCATTTCAGCGTCAGCAGCCCGCCGATCCAGATCAGCGGCAGATGGGTGGTCAGGTCCAGGTGCAGAGCTCCGTGGCCGGACGACAGTACCTGCGGGCTGGCCAGGGCCAGCGGAATCAGCAGCAGGCCGCCCACCACCGGGCGCCCCCACAACGGCAGCGGGCTGCGCTTGACCGTGCCTTCGATGGAGGCGATCAGGCGCATCACCACGATGCCGACCATCGCACAGCAGCAGCCGAGCAGGCCGTAGATCGCATAGTCGGCTGCGCGCACGTCGATGGTCGATGCCGCCGGCAGCAGATAGGCGTCCACGCCGGCCTGGTCGGCAACGAAGGCACCGGCCAGCGCGGCCACCGCAACCGGCGCCAGTGCCGCCGGCGTATAGGCACCGATGACGATCTCGAAGGCGTAGAAGGCCCCGGCCAGCGGTGCACCGAAGGCCGCGGCGATCGCACCGGCCGCGCCAGCACCGACCAGGATGCGCACGTCGTTGCGGCGCAGGCGCATCACCCGCCCCAGCTGCGAACCGCTGCCGGCGCCCATCTGCGTGTACGACGCTTCCAGTCCGACCGAAGCACCGCAGCCATTGGAGACCAGGGTCTGGGTCAACACGATCAGGTTGTCGCGCATCGACATGCGGCCGCCATGCAGTGCATTGGCTTCCACGGCATCCAGCAGGGGGCGTTTCAGGCGCGTGGCAGCCAGGCTGACCAGGCCCACCACCAGGCCACCCAGCGGCAGCACCAGCAGGGCAGTCCAGGTCAAAGCGGGCAGCGAGCTCAGGCGCATGCCCTCGTCCAGCCCATACAACGCCGTCTGCAGGGTGCGTGCCAGCCCAGCCTGCAACAGGGTCAGGCCGCCGGCGATCAGCCCGACCACCAGCGCCAGGGCGATGAACCACAGGTCGCTGCCGCGCAGGCGCAGGCGCAGGCCCTGGAAGGCCAGATGCAGGCGCGATGGCGAAGCGGTGGAGGACATGGTGGCGGCATGATACGCCGCCACCGTGAGCGCTACCGTCACCGCATCAGGCGGTTGCCATGCTCAGAAGCGGTAGCGGCCCTGCACGTAGAACGTGCGCGGCGCGGCCACCATGCGCCCGGCGTTGCCATCCACGTTGCGGGTGTACCAGCGCTTGTCGGCCAGGTTGTTCACGCCCACCGCGACCTCGCTGTCGGCCAGCCAGGGCAGCTGCCAGGCGGCCTGCGCGTTCCACAGGCGCACGCCGGGTACACGGCCTACGCGCGCGTCGGCGGCTTCTTCCCAGGTGTTGGCGGCATCGGAGAACTGGCCGCTCTGGTGGGTGCTGGACACGTTGAAGGTCCAGCCGGCCAGCGCATAACGGGCGCCGACGCTGTCGGTATCGCGCGCGTAGAACGGCACATCGAGGCCGCGGTTGTCGCCGGACTGCTGGATGGCCTTGGTCCAGGTGTAGTTCGCGTACAGTTCCAGCCCGGCCAGCGCGCTGCTTTCGGCAAAGTGGTACTCGATCGCGCTTTCCACGCCCTTGTGGTCGGTGGCGCCGATGTTCTGGAAGGTGGGCGGGGTGATGCCCGGCACCTGCAGGATCTGGTTGTCGAAGCGCATCTTGAACACGGTCACTTCCGCACGCAGCGCGCCATCCTGCCAACGCGCGCCCAGCTCGGTGGTCCTGGCGATTTCCGGGTTCAGCGGATTGGTCGCGCTCTGCGAGTTCAACTGGATGTTCTGCACCGGCCCGAACGAAGTGGTGTAGTTGCCGAACACGGTCAGCTGCGGGGTCAACAGGTAGGCGACGTTGAGCGAGGGCAGGGCCTTGTCGTTGCGGCTGCTGAAGGTCGCGCCGCCGCCGGCCTGGCGGCGGTCCATGTCGATCCACTCCATGCGCACGCCGGGCGTGATCCGCCACCGACCGATGGCGATGCGGTCATCAACGTAGAACGAGTGCGCATCGGTGGCGTTGTCGAAGCGGGTGGTCGCGCCGGTCGCACCGGTACGGCGGGTAACGGTGTAGCTGCGGTCGTTGCCGCGCTCGCGCAGGAAGCGGTAGCCGGCGGTGATGTCGTGCACGCTGCTGCCCCAGTGCAGGCGCTGGGTGTAGCGTGGCTCGATGCCGAGCACACGGTAGTCGCGCGGCTGCACCGTGATCTGTGTGTTGGCCGCGTTGATCAGCGAACTGGCGCGGCTGCTTTCGTTGTAATACGCCAGCACCTCGAACTCGCTGTTCTCCGACAGCGTGTTGGTGTAGCCCAGGTCGATGCCGGTGCGATGGCCCTTCCAGAAGTCGGACGGGCGGGTGTTCTGGAACGGATCGGCCTGGTACTGGGCGCGGGTCAGGCCGCCCGGAGTCAGAGAACGCACGTCGTAGTACGACAGCTTGGCGCGCAGCTCCTGCTGTGCGTCGATGGCATAGGCGAACTTCAGCGCCAGATCATCGAAGCGGTCATCGCTGCCCTGGCGCCAGCCGCGGCCGTCCTGCCCCGAATACAGCAGGGCCATGCCCAGGCCGTTGTCGGCGGTGCCGCCGAGGAACGCGTTGTACTGGGTGCTGTCGCCGCCACCGTGGTCGTAGGCGCTGTAGCGCACGCCGGCCTCGCCGTGCAGACCGGCCGCAGTCGGAATCGCACGGGTGCTGAAGTTGATGATGCCGCCGACATTCTGCGGCCCGTAGCGCACCGCACCGCCGCCGCGTACCACGTCGATCGATTCGATGTTGGCCAGGCTGGCCGGGGCGAAGGAGAGTTGTGGCTGGCCGTACGGCGCAACCGCCAGTGGCACCCCGTCCAGCAGGACGGTCGAGCGCGGCGAGTAACGGCCGGTCAGGCCGCGCACGCCGATGTTGAGCGAGACCGAGCTGCCAGCGGTGCCGGAGTTGTCGGTGACCTGCACGCCGGGAATGCGGCGCATGGCATCGCCCAGGCTGGCGGCGCCGCTGGCCTCGATGCGCTGGCGATCGACCACGGTACGCGCGCCAGCGAAGCTCTTGACGCTGTCGTGCAGGCCGGTGCCCAACCAACTGCCCGAAACCTGGATGCTGTCGAGCGTGGTGGCGCTGTCCTGCGCGAGCGCGCTGGTGACCGGAAACACGCACAGGGCGAGGGCGGCAGCCAGGGGCAGGCGGGCCGGTTGCGGGGCAGGGATAGGCATCGGTGCGGGGCGTGGAAGGTCGTAAATGAGAATTATTGCTGATTCCATTCGCCATTGGAATCGGTCCGCCGTTCAGCGCTTTGGCCCGGTGGTAGAGTGACCGATTGCCTCCTGACCCGCTGAGAACTGCCATGTCCACTGCTGCTTTCTACCCCGTCGGTACCCCTGGCCAGCCGTGGGGCGTTGCGGAAAGGGAGCAGTGGCGTGCGCGCCAGCATCGCCTGCGCCGTTACGACGAGGAGGTGCTGCCGCGCATCGATGCACTGGCCGGGCATTTCGACAAGGTGGCCTACGGCCAGCTCGACTATGCAGGCGAGACCTACACCCTGTTCGCCCTGCGCAGCCGCGACTGGAACCCGGCGTTGCCGGCCGCGCTGGTGACCGGCGGCGTGCATGGCTACGAGACCAGTGGCGTGATGGGCGCGCTGGAGTTCCTCGAAAAACATGCCGCCCACTACGCCGGCAAGGCCAACCTGCTGGTCGCGCCGTGCGTGAATCCGTGGGGCTTCGAGCGCATCAACCGTTGGAACTTCGATGCGATCGACCCGAACCGCAATTTCCGCGCGGACGGCCCGGCCCGTGAATCGACGGCGCTGATCGAACTGATCGCACCGTTGAAGGGCCAGTTCGTGCTGCACATCGACCTGCACGAAACCACCGACAGCGACGAGAGCGAGTTCCGTCCCGCACTCGCCGCGCGCGATGGCAAGCCGTTCGAACCGGGCCTGATTCCCGATGGCTTCTACCTGGTGGACGACAGCGGGAATCCGCAGCCGGCCTTCCAGCAGGCCGTGGTCGCCGAAGTGGAGAAGGTGACCCATATCGCACCGGCTGACGACAAGGGCGAGATCATCGGTTCGCCAGTGGTCGCGCACGGCGTGATCGAGTACGCGCTGGTGCCGCTGGGCCTGTGTGCGGGCATCACCGGGGCGAAGTACACCACCACCACCGAGGTCTACCCGGACAGCCCCCGCGCGACGCCGCAGCAGTGCAACGACGCGCAGGTGGCGGCGGTGTGCTCGGCGCTCGATTACGCGCTCGCCCATCGTTGATCGGTAGTGCCGGCCGCTGGCCGGCAACCACGGGGCAAGGGGATGCCGGCCAGCGGCCGGCACTACCTCACCCCAACGCCTGGGCCCACCACAACGCTGCCGGCCCCGGTGGCGTATCGCGGCGCCACACCAGGTCGCTGTGGATGCGCCTCGGCCAGCCCGGCACGCGCAGTTCCAGCAGGCGGCCCCGGTCGTAGCGCTGCACCAGCGCACGCGGCAGTTCGGCCCAGCCGATGCCGTCCTCGGCCATCTCCATCACCATCAGGTAGTCCGACGCGGTCCATGCCGGCCCGCTGATCGGCGGTGCGTGGTCGACCTGCGCACTCAGCCGCACCTGCCGATACCGGGCCAGTTGCGCCGCCGCACGCACGCCGGCCTGCGCCAGCGGATGGTCGCTGGCCACGTACACCGCCAGTTCGCTGTGGTGGGCCAGGGGCTGGGCCACCAACGCATCGGGGTACTGCGCCTGTCGCGGCAGCAGTCCCAACCCGGCGCGGCCAGCATCCACCAGGTCCAGCACGTCGCGCCCCTCGGCATCCAGCCATTCCAGCTCGATCTCGGGAAATGCCTCGGCAAACCGCTGCAGCACACGTTGCGCCGGATCGAGCTGGTAGACATCGGAGAACACCACGGTCAGGCGTGGCTCCACGGGTGCGGCCAGGCGCACGCTCAGTTGCTGCAGGCGCGCGTCGGCGGCAAGGATTTCCTGCGCGTGGCCCAGCACCTGCCGGCCGGCGTTGGTCAGCTGCGGATAGCGGCCGCTGCGGTCGAACAGAACCATGCCCAGGTCCGCTTCCAGATGGGCAATGGCAGTGCTGACCGTGGACTGGGTCTTGCGCAGCCGGCGGGCGGCCGCCGAGAACGAGCCCAGCGCGGCGGCCTCGACGAAGGCCTGCAGGGATTCGGGAGAATAGGGCATTGATCCATCGCTCCTGTCGATGGAATGCATTTTGATACCACCGTAAAAGACGATGATACTGACCGCCGTCGCCCCTGTCTGCGGGGGCGTTCCGGATCATCCACGCACGGCGTGGATCTACTGATGACGGGGCGCGGTCCCCGTCGCGCAAGGAGCTTCACATGTCCCGCACTATTCCCGCCCGTGGCGCCTTCGTCGCCTGGGCCTGCCTGACCGTGGCGATCGTCGCCGAAGTGGTCGGCACGTCCTTCATGGCCCATGCCGCCCGCGATGGCGGCTGGACCGGCTATGTGGTGATGGCCGCCGCGCTGGCGCTTTCCTATTACTTCCTGGCGCTGTCGGTGCGCCGCATCGCCGTCGGCGTGGCCTATGCGGTGTGGGAAGGCCTCGGCCTGACCCTGCTGACAGTGGTCGGCATCAGCGTGTTCGGTGAGAGCCTGTCGCTGCAGCAGCTGGCCGGTCTGGTGCTGGCGGTGGTCGGCATCGTCTGTGTCACCCTCGGGGAGGCGCACTGATGAACTTGATGGCCTTGTTTTTCGTGATCTGCTCGGCGCTGATCGATGTGGCCGCCAACATGATGGTGGCCAAGTCCGATGGCTTCCGTCGCTGGCGTTGGGGTGTCGGCGCCATCGTGCTGGTCTGGATCGCCTTCGCCCTGCTGGGCCAGGCCGTGCGCTACATGGACCTAGCGACCGCCTATGCGATGTGGGGCGCGATCGGCGTGATCGGTACGGCCACCTGCGGTCGCCTGCTGTTCGGCAACCGCCTGCGCCCGATTGGTTGGATCGGCATCGGCCTGGTCACGGCGGCCGTGCTGCTGCTCAGTACGGCGTGATCTCGGCTTGATTGCGGCGATCAGTGAGGTGGCCGACACTTGGGCTTTCCCGCAACGGAGTGCCCGCATGTTCAGTCACGTCACCGTCGGAACCAACGACATGGCGGCTTCCCGCCGCTTCTACGATGCCTTGTTCACTGCCATCGGCGGTCGCGCAGGCGTGTTCGATGACGAGGGCAAGCTGGTCTATATCAAGGATGGACGGATGTTCATGGTCATCCCGCCCATCGATGGCGAGGCGGCGTGCCATGCCAACGGCGGCACCATCGGCTTTGCGCTGGCAGACCCGCAGGCGGTGCATGCCTGGCAGGAAGCGGGGGTCGCCCACGGCGGTACCGCGGTGGAAGACCCGGCCGGCGTGCGGCACAAGGCCGGGCGCCAGTTGTACCTGGCCTACCTGCGTGATCCCGACGGCAACAAGCTGTGCGCCGTGCATGTGATGGGGTGAATCGTCGGTGCCGGGCGCGGCGTGTCGTAATCGGACCAAAGTGACAACGCCGCCCGACACGCCGGCCGGTCTGCAGGCGCGCGCGTAGCACGGAAATCCAGCCGATCGTGCCTGCGCGATGCCACGACTTCATCCTGTGTCCACTGCGATTCAGCCAGAATCGGTCGGCTTACTCTTTGATCGATCCGGAGATGGCTGCCCATGGAAGCACTGGAGCCTCAACATCAGCCGGTGCGAACCCTGCGGCCCGTCTTCGCCTTCGCGGCGATCGTTGTCGTTGCCTTCGCACTGTTCGTCAGCCTGTATCCGATCGGCGCCGGTCGCCTGCTGGTCAAGGCGCAGGACTGGGCCGCGCTCAACGTCGGCTGGTACTACCTGCTGGCGATGACCCTGTACCTGGTGTTCGTGGTCGGCGTGGCGCTGTCCAAGTACGGCGGCATCAAGCTCGGTGCCGACCATGACGAACCGGAGTTCAGCTACCTCTCCTGGGCCGGCATGCTGTTCGCAGCAGGCATCAGCATCACCCTGTTCTTCTTCTGCGTTTCCGAGCCGCTGACCCACTACCTGCAGCCGCCGCAGGGTGATCCGGCCGCCGGCGAGGCCGGTGCGCGCCAGGCCATGCAGCTGCTGTTCCTGCACTGGGGGCTGCATGGCTGGGGGGTGTTCGCGCTGGCGGCGATGGCGATGGCCTATTTCGCCTACCGGCACAACCTGCCTTTGGCATTGCGCTCGGCGCTGTATCCATTGATCGGCAAGCGCATCAACGGCCCCATCGGCTATACCGTCGACGCCCTGGGCATCGTTGCCACCGTGTTCGGCATCGGTGCGGACATGGGCTTCGGCGTGCTGCATCTCAACGCTGGGCTGTCGCACCTGTTCAACGTGCCGCACTCGAACACGGTGCAGATCCTGCTGGTGGTGGCGATGATGGGCGCGGCGGTCGCGGTTGCCGTGTCCGGCGTGGAGAAGGGCGTGCGCTGGATGGCCAATATCAACATGCTGCTGGCGATCGCGCTGGTGCTGTTCATGCTGTGCGCCGGCCCCACCCAGTACCTGCTCAGCACGCTGATGCAGAACCTTGGCGACTACCTGGGCAGCGTGGTGGGCAAGAGTTTCGACGTATACGCCTATGGCGGCCGGCCGGAATGGCTGGGCGGCTGGACGGTGTTCTACTGGGCCTGGTGGATCGGCTGGGCGCCGTTCGTCGGCCTGTTCATCGCGCGCATCTCGCGCGGCCGCACCATCCGCGAGTTCGTGTTCGGCGTATTGCTGATCCCGCTCGGCTTCACCCTGGCGTGGCTGTCGATCTTCGGCAACAGCGCGCTGGACCAGGTGCTGCACCATGGCCAGCAGCAGTTGGCGCAGCTGGCGGTGGATGACCCACCGACGGTGCTGTATGCGTTGCTGGATGGCTACCCGTGGAGCAAGGCGGTGATCGGGGTGACCGTGCTGGTCAGCTTCATCTTCTTCGTGACGTCGGCCGATTCCGGGGCGGTGGTGCTGTCTACGCTGTCCTCGCATGGCGGTGCGCCGGAGGACGATGGCCCGCGCTGGCTGCGCGTGTTCTGGGGCACGGTGATCGCGGTGCTGACCGCCGGCCTGCTGCTGGCCGGCAGCATCGATGCGCTGAAATCAGCAGTGGTGCTGGCCTCGTTGCCGTTCTCGGCGGTGCTGCTGTTGATGATGTGGGGCCTGACCCGCGCCTTCAGTGACGAGTCGCACCGCAAGCGCGCGCAGCAGTTCAGGCCATCGCCGCTGATCGGCGATGACCGCCACCACCAGGGCTGGCGCCAGCGCCTGACCCAGGCCATGCACTTCCCGGTACGCGACCAGGTGTACCGCTTCATGGATGACACGGTGAAGCCGGCGATGGAGGCGGTGGCCGAGCAGCTGCGCGAGCAGGGCTGGGACGTGCAGACGCGGTTCGAAGCGGGCGACATGGAGCTGTCGGTCAACCACGGCGAGCAGCAGGACTTCCAGTACCGGGTGATCCTCAGTGGCTACCTGACCCCGTCCTTCGCCGCGCAGCAGCTGCGCAACCAGCGCTACTACCGCGCCGAAGTGCATCTGTACGAGGGTAGCCAGGACTATGACCTGGTCGGCTACAGCCGCAAGCAGATCATCAACGACATCATCAGCCAGTACGAACGGCACCTGCAGTTCCTGCACCTGAGCCGTTGATGCAGCCACGCCGGGCATGGCCCTTGCCTTTGGAGGGTGCGGACCGTTGGTCCGCACCCTCCTGTTCAATCAGAACCGGTAGCGCGCGCCCAGCGAAACGAACTGCCCGCGCAGGTTGTACTGGCTGATGTCGAAGCCGTTGGAACCGCCGGCCGGATCGAACGGCGGGTCCTTGTCGGTCAGGTTCAGCACGGACAGCGACAGCGTGGTCTTCGGAATGCCTTCATAGGCCACGTACAGGTCCAGCTGGTGGTACGGCTTGACCCGATCACGCAGGCCCGGATTGCTGGTGGCCGTGGCTACGCGCTGGTCATAACCGCTCACGTACTGCAGGCTCAGCGTGCTGCTCCAGTCGCCCACCGCCCAGTTCAACGAAGTGGTGCCGCGGGTGCGTGGCAGCGCGCCATGGCGGTTGTTGCCGGCGCCGTCATATGGCGCCTGGCCGGCCACCAGCGGCTGCTTGAAGCTGAGCAGGTGGGTCCAGCTGCCGGCCACGGTGAATTTGCCCCAGCCGTCGGTGCGGAAGGTACGGTTGGCTTCCAGGTCGATGCCCGAGGTGGTCAGCTCACCCTGGTTGGCGTACTGGTTGGTGATGATCTGGATGCGGCCCTGCGCATCGCGCTGCACGCGACCGGGGAACAGTCCCGGGTTGTCGACGATGAACTGCGCGCTGTCCGGCTTGACCAGGTTGTCCTGTTCGATGCGGTACCAGTCCAGGCCGATGCTGGAATCGGCATCGGGTGACCACACGGCGCCGACATTGAGGTTGCGCGAGCGTTCGGCCTTCAGGTCCGGATTGCCGGTGCGCAGGTTGGTCACGCCGCGGCTGCCGCCGGGCTGCAGCGGATCGAACGGGTCGACCACCGAGCCGTAGCTGATGGTCTGCCCCGGTGCGATCTCCGGCAGCGACGGTGCACGGAAACCACGCGAGAACGAGCCACGCAGCAGCAGGCTGTCCAGCGGTTGCCAGCGCAGCGCGAACTTCGGCGAGAATGCCTTGCCGAAGTCATCGTAGTGGTCACCGCGGCCGGCCACCTGCAGCTCCAGGGTGCGATGCAGCGGCACGCTGAACTCGGCATAGGCGGCACTGACCTGGCGCTCGCCGTCGACGATGTTGATCGCCGGGCGCAGTTCGGTACCGGACAGCACCTGCGCGCTGGTGCGCGCGTCCAGCGATTCCTTGCGGAATTCCGCGCCCCAGGCGAAGCCGATCGCACCCGCCGGCAGTTCCCACAACGAGGTCGATGCCTTGACGTTGAGCGAGTGCAGCTTGTACCAGCCCGGGCGCTTGGTCTGCAGGCGCAGTTCGTCCAGCGCGCCCGGCGTGCTGGACGGATCGAGGAAGTTGTAGCTGCCGTCGCGCAGGATCTGCTGGAAGGCGTAGCGGTCAACGAAGTTGTCCACGTACTCGCGCTGCGCACTCTGCGAGGTCAGTGCGGCCACTTCCCAGTCCCAGCGTTCGCCGTTGCCACGCACGCCCGCGAGGGCGCGGTAGAACACCTGGGTGTTGTCCTTCAGGCGCGGGCCGAGATCGAAGAAGGTGTACTCGAACGGCAGTGGCGTGCTGCCCGGATTGTTCGGATGGCCGACCGGCAGGACAGCGGCGATATCGGTCAGCGTACCGGTGGCGGGATTGTAGGCACGCAGGCCCGGGCCGACCGTCAGCGGGGCGCTGAAGATCTGGTCGGCCTTGTTGTGGCTGTACAGCACGTCGGCGAAGGCTTCGACGCTGTCACTGAAGCGATAGGTCGCGCTCAACGATGCCTGCAGGCGCTCGGCGCCGGGCTGCAGGGTCTTGAACGGCTGCGCGTTGAAGGCGCAGGCCTGGCCGGGCAGGGTGCTGCCGAAGTCGCTGTAGGGACGCAGCTCGCTGCCCTCGGGGCAGGGCGAGAACGGCTGCGGTGCGCGCGGATTGGACAGCCAGTTGCCACCGGCGGTGGACCAGCCGGCGAGGCGACCACCGGGCTTATCGCGGAAATCGCCGTCGCGGGTGTACGCGCGCTGGTCGGCGTCGAGGCGGTCGCGCTTGAGCAGGTCCAGCCCGAACAGCACGTTCCAGCCTTGCTGCTCGAGGTCACCGAAGCCGGCCAGCAGGTTGGCCTTGCGCTCGTTCAGGCCGCCCTGGGTGGCGGTGCCGAAACCACCGCCGATTTCCACGCCCTGGAAGTCGCGACGCAGGATGATGTTGATGACGCCGGCGATGGCGTCCGAGCCGTACACCGCCGAGGCGCCATCCTTCAGCACTTCGATGCGCTCGACCGCGCTGATCGGCAGCGCATTGAGGTCGACGAAGGTGTCCTGCGTGTTGAGCGCAAAACCGAAGTTGGCCACGCGGTAGCCGTTGACCAGTACCAGCGTGTTCTTCGGTGACAGCCCGCGCAGGCCGATCGAGGCCGATCCCGCAGCGAAGCTGCCGGTGTACTGCTCGTCGAAACTGTTGCCGGCGTTGGCCGACAGGTTGCGCAGCACGTCGGTAAGGGTGGAGCGGCCGGTCTGCAGGATCTGCTCGCGGGTGACGATCTGCACCGGGTTGGGGCCGGCGGTGTCGCTGCGCTTGATGTTCGAGCCGGTCACCAGCACGGTGCCGAGGGTGGTGCTGTCCTTGCCGGTGTCGGCGGTTTCAGCGGCGCCGGCGGTGCCAGCGACGAGGGCCAGCGCGACCGCGCTGGAAAGCAGGGTGGTGCGGTACATGGAAGCGACTACGCCAAACGGTGGAGGAGCCGTCAGTACCGCACGCGGGTGAGTGCGCCTTCCAATGACGAAAGCGCATTCAGTTATACATCACAGGTTCTTAACGAAAGTCGGCGGCCTCGGTGGGGCAGATCATCCCGGTGGGTGCGGACCGTTGGTCCGCACGCTCCTGCACGGTCAGAGCCCTTCCCTTTCAGAAAGGGAGCCGACCCCCAAGGGCATCACGCGCGCAGCAGCACCTTGCCATTGCGGCCCGAGCCGGCGCCGGCTTTCGCCGCCTGGGCGATGTCGTCCAATGCGAAGATCTGCTCCACCGGCAGGGTCAGTTCACCCCCGGCCGCACGCTTCAGCAGTTCACCCACCAACCGCCGCTTGTCTTCCACCGCCATTGCCTGGCTGACCTTGCTGCCCCAGAAGCCCTTCACCGTGGCTTCCTTGTAGATCAGGCCTCCGGCGGGAATGCGCATTGGTTCGCCGCTCATCACACCGAAAGAGACCAGGGTGCCGTGGTGGCCGAGCAGGTCGACCAGGTCGCCGCTTGCATCGCCACCGATGGAATCGACTGCAGCAGCGGCCTGCGCTTGCCCGGTGGCTTCGCGCACGCGGTCCTTCCAGCCGTCCACCGAGGTATCGAACACGTGATCGATGCCCAGTGCCTGCAGTTGCGCCACGGCCTCGGCATTGCGCACCAGGTTGGCCACGTGCACGCCGCGCGCCTTTGCGAGCATCGCCAGCGATTTGCCGACGGCACCGTTGGCGGTGTTCTGCACGATCCACTGGCCCTGCTCGACGTGCAGGAATTCCAGCAGCATCAACGCGCTCAGGGGCATGGCGATCAGCTGTGCGGCCATTTCATCGGCGATCGCGTCCGGCATCGGGATCACCATCCGCGCCGGTGCGATGAACGCCTCGGCCCATGTGCCGTGCACCGAGGCGGCGGCAACCCGCTGGCCGATCTGCAGGCCGTCGACGCCTTCGCCGAGCGCATCGACCACGCCCAGTGCTTCGCTGCCGCCGATCGCCGGCAGCGTCGGCTTGTAGCCATACAGGCCACGCACGGTCAGCAGATCGTGGTTGTGGATCGAGGCCAGCACGGTGCGGATGCGTACTTCGCCGGGACCGGGTTCGGGCAGGGGGGCATCGGCAACGGCGAGGACCTGGGCTGGATCGCCGAAGGAGGAGTACAGGGCAGCGCGCATGGGCGGTGTTCCAATGAAAGTTGAAGTTGTACCGAACTGGGGATGCGCTCAGCGTCGACAAGGCCGCGCACGTGCAACACGGCATCCTGCGACCGATGGTCGCGTTGGCGCGCGATCACCGCATCTTGTGTTGACGGCTCGGAATATCCCCACTATGTTGTGGCTGTCACTCCCGGTCAGCCGCCGCCGCCGGACATGCAGCAAACGTCCCGCGGCCCGCCCCTGAAGGCTTGCCGTGTCGACGCGGCCGCCACCGTGCGGACGCAGGTCGCCCCCACGGCCCGGATACCGGCCGCAGGCGCAGGCAGATGCCGACGACCTGTGTTCCCGCCCCTTGGCACTTCACCCGTTCGCCCCGTGCGCCGGTATCGCGTGCAGGGCCGCCATGGCATCGGGCGCCGACGCGCGCACGAGCCTGGAGTTCCACCACCATGACCGACAGTACCTTCCGCGTGGCCGACCTGGCCGGCGCCGGCGACGCCATGCGCGCCAGCGGCGAGCGCGTGCCGACCTGGATCACCAAGGAAGCCGGCAATCGTCGCCTGCCGTTCGATGCGGCGCGCCTGCTGCGCAGCATCGACACCATCCACGCCGAGCTGCCGCAGCTGGATGTGGCCGACTATCGCCGCGTGGTGCTGGCGATGGTCGAACGCAAGCCCAGCATCAGTGCCGATGATCTGGTGGATCTGCTGATCCGCGAAGCGGAATCGCGCGTCGACCTTGTCGCGCCGCAGTGGGAACAGTTCGCTGCACGCCTGTACCTGCGCCGGCTTTACAAGCGCGCCAGCCGCAACCGCTTCTACGATGTCAGCCTGAAGTACGGTTCCTACGTGGGCCTGCAGGAAAGCCTGGCCGACCGCGGCATCTACAGCAATGACATCCTGCGCTGCTATTCGAAGGAAGAGCTGCAGCAGGCCGGCGAGATGATCGACCCCGAGCGCGATCGTCTGTTCGCCTACAACGGCCTGTACCTGCTGGCCACGCGCTACCTGGCTACCGACCGCAGCCGCGAGGTGTATGAGCTGCCGCAGGAACGTTGGCTGACCATTGCCCTGTACCTGATGCAGAACGAGGGTGGGGCTGGTGAGAGCGGCCGCGTGCGCCGCATGCAGCTGGTGGGCGAGGCGTACTGGGCGTTGTCCAACCTGTACATGACCGTGGCCACGCCAACCCTGGCCAATGCAGGCAAGGTCGGCGGCCAGCTGTCGAGCTGCTTCATCGACACGGTGGACGACAGCCTGCAGGGCATCTATGACTCCAACACCGATATCGCCCGCGTGTCCAAGCACGGTGGTGGTGTGGGTGCGTACCTGGGGTACGTGCGCAGCAGTGGCGCGCCGATCCGCGGCGTGCCCAACTCATCCGGTGGCGTGGTGCCGTGGATCAAGCAGCTCAACAACACGGCGGTGTCGGTCGACCAGCTCGGCCAGCGCAAGGGTGCAGTGGCGGTGTACCTGGACATCTGGCACCGCGACATCGAAGCGTTCATGGACCTGCGCCTGAACAACGGCGACCAGCGCCTGCGTGCGCATGATGTGTTCACCGCCATCTGCGTGCCGGACCTGTTCATGGAGGCCGTCGAGCGCCGTGCCGACTGGTACCTGTTCGATCCGCACGAGGTGAAGCAGGCCAAGGGCTGGTACCTGCAGGATTTCTACGACGAAAAGCGAGGGCAGGGCAGCTTCCGTGACCGCTACGCCGAGCTGGTGGCCGACGAGCGCATCAGCCGTCGCACGGTGAAAGCGATCGACCTGTTCAAGCGGATCATGCTCAGCCAGCTGGAAACCGGCAACCCGTTCCTGTTCTACCGCGACGAAGTGAACCGGAAGAACCCGAACAAGCATGCGGGCATGGTCTATTCCAGCAACCTGTGCACCGAGATCCTGCAGAACATGAGCCCGACGCGGATGATCCAGGAGATCGTCAGCGGCGACCAGATCGTCACCACCCGCCGCGCGGGCGACTTCGTGGTCTGCAACCTGTCGTCGATCAACCTCGGCCGTGCCATCACCGCCCCCGAGGATCTGCTGGCCAAGGATGTGCTGGAACGGTTGATTCCGATCCAGGTACGCATGCTCGACAACGTGATCGACCTCAATGCGCTGCCGGTGCCGCAGGCCACCATCACCAACCACAAGTACCGCGCCATCGGCCTGGGCACGTTCGGCTGGCACCACCTGCTGGCACAGCAGGCGATCCATTGGGAATCGCCCGAGGCCGAGGAACTGTCCGATCGCCTGTTCGAGCGCATCAACTTCCTGACCATCCAGGCCAGCGCGCAGCTGGCCAAGGAGAAGGGCAGCTACCCGATGTTCGCTGGCAGCGACTGGCACAACGGCAACTATTTCCGTGACCGCGATTACAGCGGCGCGGCCTGGGACAGTCTTGCGCGCGAGGTGGCCACCAACGGCCTGCGCAATGGCTGGCTGCTGGCGGTGGCGCCGAACATGAGCACCGCGCAGATCGCCGGCTCCACCGCGTCGATCGATCCGATCTACAGCGCGTTCTACTACGAGGAAAAGAAGGACTTCCGGCGGCCGGTGGCCGCGCCTGGCCTGTCGCTGGACACCTGGCCGTACTACGAGAAGGGTGCCTACAAGGTCGACCAGTTCGCCAGCGTGCGGCAGAACGCACGCCGCCAGCGCCATGTGGACCAGTCGATCAGCTTCAACCTGTACGTGCCCAGCACGATCCGCGCCAGCACGCTGCTGGAGCTGCACCTGAGTGCCTGGCGGGAAGGACTGAAAACCACCTACTACGTGCGCTCCAACGACATCGATATCAGCGAATGCGAGTGGTGCTCGAGCTGACCAGCCCGACCCCTCGGTGGTAGTGCCGGCCGCTGGCCGGCAACCCGTCAGCAACAGAACGAAGGCAGAAGACCATGGCAACACCCCTGGACCGCATCAAGATCCTCGAACCGCGCCACCCCAACCGCAGCACCGGCATCATCAACGGCCGCACCAGCGGCATCCTGAACTGGAACGACATTCCGTACCCGTCGTTCTATCGCGCCTACAAGGAGCTGTCGACCAACTTCTGGATCCCCGACGAGGTGGACATGAAGGTGGATGCACGCCAGTACGGCGAGCTCAACGCGCGCGAGAAGAACGCCTACGATTCCATCATCGGCCTACTGGCCACGCTGGATTCGCCGCAGACGCGCTTCATCTACAACGTCGCCGAGTACATCACCGATCCGGCCGCGCACGCCAACGCGGCGATCATCGGCCAGCAGGAGGTGATCCACAACGAGAGCTACAGCTACGTGCTTGCCTCGATCACCGACCTGCCCAACCAGAACCGCATCTTCGAGATCGCCCGCACCCATCCCACCATCATCAAGCGCAACGCGCCGATCATGGGGGCCTACGACGACTTCATGCGCGAGAAGACCGCCGAAACCCTGCTGAAGTCGCTGATCCAGTCCTCGATCCTGGAAGGCATCAACTTCTATTCCGGTTTCGCGTACTTCTACAACATGGTGCGGCAGAACCGCATGAACGGCACCGGCAAGATCATCAGCTTCATCAACCGTGATGAGCTGGCCCACACCAAGTTCATCAGCGAGCTGATCCGCGCCATCATCGGCGAGAACCCGGAACTGCAGACCAACGAGCTGACCGCCTACGTGCACCAGTCGTTCGAACACGCCATTGAACTGGAAACCCAGTGGTCGGCGGAGGTGCTCGATGGCATCGATGGCATCGACGTGGACGAGATGGTGCGCTACGTGAAGTACCGCGCCAACAAGATGGCCGGCATGCTCGGCATCGAGCGCCTGTACAGCGACACCACCGACAAC
>Ga0213828_1000152_pt1 | contig 81825 bp, 65 predicted proteins | sample MC6MC0897MG_FD_180664 | JGI IMG/M metagenome (GOLD analysis project Ga0213828, IMG submission 180664) | Enriched soil aggregate microbial communities from Iowa State University, Ames, United States - MC6-MC0897-MG | ecosystem: Environmental > Terrestrial > Soil > Unclassified | place: USA: Iowa...
GCAAATACCGGGTATTCCAACATTTAATTTGTAGATGGCACGCGCTCGACCCTATTCTGTCGGCACATCCCCTGCGCCGCACCGGCCGGTGCGGTTCACGGCACGGGGAGAGAACAACAAGTCGAGATCGTCCATGTCGAATCATTCCTACTTCGCCCCCCACGGTGGGCACCCGGCTCAAACCGAGCTGCTGACTGACCGTGCCATGTTCACCGAAGCCTATGCCGTCATCCCCAAGGGCGTGATGCGTGACATCGTCACCAGCCACCTGCCGTTCTGGGACAAGATGCGCATGTGGGTCATCGCCCGCCCGCTGACCGGCTTTGCCGAGACCTTCTCGCAGTACATCGTCGAAGTTGCCCCGGAAGGCGGCAGCGAGCGCCCGGAACTGGACCCCAACGCCGAAGCCGTGGTGTTCGTGGTCGAGGGTGAGCTCGACATCACCCTGGAAGGCAAGCACCACACCCTGACCCAGGGCGGCTACGCCTTCATCGCCCCAGGCGCCGAGTGGAGCCTGCGCAACCACAGCAAGGCCAACGTCACCTTCCACTGGCTGCGCAAGCACTACCAGAAGGTTGAAGGCCTGGACCTGCCAGAGTCCTTCGTCACCCACCGTGACAATGCCACTGTCATTGAAATGCCGGGTACCGAAGGCCGCTGGATCACCACCCGCTTCGTCGACATGGCCGACATGCGCCACGACATGCACGTCAACATCGTGACCTTCCAGCCAGGCGGCGTCATTCCGTTCGCTGAAACCCACGTCATGGAGCACGGCCTGTATGTGCTGGAAGGCAAGGCGGTGTACCGCCTGAACCAGGACTGGGTCGAAGTCGAAGCCGGCGACTTCATGTGGCTGCGCGCCTTCTGCCCGCAAGCCTGCTACGCCGGTGGCCCAGGCAACTTCAGCTACCTGCTGTACAAGGACGTCAACCGCCACGTGCACCTGACCCTCAACCCACAGCGTTGAGCCCAGGCTGATGGTCCGAAGCCCGCCACCTGGCGGGCTTTCTGTTTGCCGCTCATACTGATCACCCCTGCCCTGCGCGGTGCTCATCATGAACCGCTATCGCCTGCTTGCCGCCCTGTTGCTGGCGCTGTCCGGCGCTGCTCAGGCAGCCGACGACTGGAACCTGGCCTACGACAGAGAAGGCATCCGCGTCTACCTCAGTGCCGCTGCCGGCTCCCCTTACCAGCAATTTCGCGGTGTCAGCACCATGAAGGCCAGCGTGCGCACGCTCACCGACCTGCAGGAAAACCTGCGGGTGGCATGCAAATGGCTGTACGCCTGTGCCGAAATGCGCCTGCTGGAGGTCGACGGCGACAGTACCTGGGTGTACCTGACCACCGACCTGCCGTGGCCGACGATGCCGCGGGATATCGTGCTCAAGGTCACCACCGAACTGCGCGACGATGGCACCCTGTTGCGACACCTGCGCGCCGACCCCGGCAAGGTCCCCGAGGTGGCCGGGCTGATACGCGTGCAGCGCCTCACGGGCGAATGGGTGATGAAACCGCTGGGTGAACGGCAAACCGAGGTGACCTACCAGCTCAAGGCAGACCCTGCCGGGGATGTGCCCGGCTGGCTGGCCAACCGCTTCGTGGTGGATGCGCCGGTGGTTACCCTGCGCACCCTGCGGGCGGTGGCCGAGCGCCAACGCTGAGGCCCGCTCGCCGATGCCTGGGGTTTCAGGACACCGTGGCAGCCATCTGGCGGGCACACACCTTGACCCGTCGCCGGTAGGCCAGCAGCAAACCGATATACCACAGCGGCATGACATACAGCGCCGTACGCGTATCAGGCTCCAGGGCCAGCAGGCACAACACGAAGATCAGAAACAGCTGCGCCATGGCCGCCGTCGTCTTGCCACCCGGCAGCTTGAACCTAGACTGCTCATGTGCCTTGGGGTTCTGACGGCGGTAGGCGAAGTAGGACATCAGAATCAACGACCAGGTAACGATGATCATCACCGCAGAAATGGTCGATACCAGGGTGAACACGGTCATGACCTCGGGGATCACGAACAGCAGCGTCAGCGCAATCGCCATGCACACCCCCGAGAACATCAACGCCCTGACCGGCGTACCCGACCCGGACAGGCGCCCGAATGCCGTGGGTGCCTGCTGTTGATGCGCCAGGCCATAGAGCATCCGCGACCCCGAGTACACACCGCTGTTGGCGGACGAGGCCGCAGAGGTCAGCACGACAAAGTTGATGATCCCGGCAGCAGCCGGCAGGCCGCCGAGCAGGAACAGCTCGACGAATGGGCTGCGATTGGCAGGCACGTTGGCCCACGAGACCACACTGATGATGCACACCAGCGAACAGATGTAGAACAGCAGGATACGCACCGGAATGGTGTTGATCGCCTTGGGCAGGGTCCTTTCGGGGTCCTTGGCCTCGGCTGCCGCCGTACCGATCAGTTCGGTGCCGACAAACGAGAAGATCGCGATCTGGAACCCGGCAAGGAAGCCGAGAATGCCGTGGGGCATGACCACACCGGGCGCCACCAGGTGGCTGAAGGAGGCTGTGACCCCGCCTGGGGTGGTGTACGACGTGGCGACCATCACCAGCCCCGTCACCACCAGCAACACGATCGCAACGATCTTGATCAGCCCGAACCAGAACTCGACTTCGCCGAAGGCCTTCACGGCAAGCATGTTCAGGCCCAGCAGCAGGAACATCGTGGTAAAAGCCGGTAGCCAGGTGGGCACGCCGGGGTACCAGTACTGGAAGAAACCTGCCACCACCACCACATCGCCCACCGCCGCCACCACCCAGCTGAGCCAGTATGACCAACTGAGGATGTAACCGGCACGCGGCCCCAGGTAGTTATGCACCAGGTCTGCGAACGACTCCATGTGCAGGTTGGCGAGCAGCATCTCACCCATCGCACGCATGATGCAGAACACGAAAAAGCCGATGATGGCGTACACCAGAATGATCGAGGTGCCTGATAGCGCGATAATCTTGCCCGACCCCATGAACAGCCCGGTACCGATCGCGCCACTGATCGAAATGAGCTGAATATGCCTGTTTTCCAGCCGTCGTTTCAGTGTGCGGCCAGCCTCCGGAGTCGCGTCTTGCGAGTTGCACGTTGGATGCATAGTTGACCTCTTATTCTTTTTCTGTAAAACCCTCGCCTCGCCACTGCGGCCGTTAGTTGGCACGAAAGTGCAAACGCCTTGTGATAGCAAGCGTCAGGAGGTAGGGGTATTAATGCAGATGGATAAGCACGCCCAGATGAACTTTTCATCAGGCCTGAGAGTGATTGAAAGCCCACCACAAGTGCACGCCCATTATTCGGGGAGATGCCTGGCAAGACAGTGTTGAACGTGAAATACATGGCGCTGAAGCTGTTTCATTTTGCCAGCCGATAAGGTCAATCGGAACGCTACAGAGTGCGCACACGAAATGGGATATGGTGCACAGTGAAAAGCCCGGGTGACAGTTTGCTCTACGCCGCTACCCAATTGGGTTATCGACCTGATCACATCTTGTAGGTGGAGAGCAAAATGCTGGTCTCGGTGTTTTCGATGTGCGGTATCGAGCGGATGGTGTTCAGCGCCCGGTCGAAGGCTTCGAGGGTGTCGGCCCGCAGCTCGGCCATCAGGTCCCAGCGGCCATTGGTGGTGTGGATGGCCACGACATTGGGATGCCCGCGTAGCGCGTGCTTGACCTCCGCCGCGTGATGGCCACTGATGCCGATGCTGGTAATCGCCCGCACGCCCTGGTCCAGGGCATCAGACCTCAGGCGTATCGTATAACCGATGATTACCCCTTGTTCTTCAAGCTTGGTGATGCGGTTTTGCACCGTTGCCCGGGCGACCTTGAGCTTCTTCGCCAGGGTCAGGATGGGCGTGCGCGCATTATCACGCAATAGCGCGATCAGTTCCCGATCTACAGTGTCCATGGTGCCTGCCAAGTAATCAGATTGTTATTCTGGGGTAACAGATTGTCTAGAAAGTTGACGAAACTGGCAACCTGCTCTCTTCAATTTGACGCAACCTTTCATCAAAATTGTCGTGCTGGCAACCCCTCAACAATCGTAAGCGTTCACCCTGCGGCAACGGGTGAGAACGCCCACAATAAGGTGCAAGAGCATGACGTATTTCATTGATGTTCCAACCATGTCCGACTTGGTGCATGACATTGGCGTAGCGCCGTTCATGGGTGAACTGGCCGCTGCCCTGCGCGAAGACTTTAAACGCTGGCAGGACTTTGATAAGTCCGCACGCGTTGCCAGCCATTCGGACGTCGGCGTTATCGAATTGATGCCAGTCGCGGACACACATCGATATGCCTTCAAATACGTCAACGGGCACCCGGCCAACACTACCAAAGACCTGCATACGGTCATGGCATTTGGCGTGCTGGCCGATGTGGCGACGGGGTACCCGGTGTTACTGTCGGAACTGACCATCGCCACTGCCCTGCGCACCGCCGCAACCTCGCTGATGGCCGCACAGGCACTGGCCCGGCCAAACTCGAAGAAAATGGCGCTGATCGGCAATGGCGCGCAAAGCGAATTCCAGGCGCTGGCCTTCCATAAGCACCTGGGGATCGAAGAAATCGTCGCCTACGACACCGACCCGCTGGCCACCGCCAAACTGATTGCCAACCTCAAGGAATACACGGGCCTGAGCATTCGCAAAGCCGGCTCGGTGGCAGAAGCGGTCAAAGGTGCCGACATCATCACCACCGTGACCGCCGACAAGGCCTACGCAACCATCATCACCCCCGAGATGCTCGAACCTGGCATGCACTTGAATGCGGTAGGCGGCGACTGCCCAGGCAAGACCGAACTGCATGCCGACGTACTGCGCAACGCGCGCGTGTTCGTCGAGTACGAACCGCAAACCCGCATCGAAGGTGACATCCAGCAGTTGCCCGCCGACTTCCCGGTCGTTGACTTGTGGCGTGTACTGCGCGGTGAAACCGAAGGCCGGCAAAGTGAAAGCCAGGTGACAGTGTTCGACTCAGTAGGCTTCGCGCTGGAAGATTACACTGTACTACGGTACGTACTACAGCAAGCCGAGAAGCGCGGCATGGGTTCGAAGATAGACCTGGTACCGTGGGTGGACGAAGACCCTAAAGACCTGTTCAGCCACACCCGCGGCCGCGCTGCAAAAAGCCGTATCCGACGCGTTGCATAACTCTCCTACTCTCGGTATTCCAGATGGCATTTCCAACGCGTTCCATTCAAGCACCTGCGGCCGTGGTCATGGTCAGGCCGCACGCCTTCACCCCCAACCCGGAAACAGCAGCAGACAATTCGTTCCAGAGCACCCACCCCGACATCACCGCCCAGGCCTTGGCCAATGTGGCGCGCGACGAGGTTACCCAGGCAGCAGGCAGGCTCGAAGCAGAGGGTGTGCGGGTGCACCTGTTCGATGACTTCGGCGAGCAGAACACGCCGGACTCAGTGTTCCCCAACAACTGGTTCTCGACCCACCCGGGCGGCCATGTCGCGATCTACTCGATGTACTCGCGCAACCGTCGGCGCGAGCGCCGCGCGGACGTCATCGAAATGCTCAAGCATGAGTACCGCGTGCAGGATGTGATCGACTATTCCGGCCTGGAGCAGGACGAGCTGTTTCTGGAGGGCACCGGGGCGATGGTGTTCGACCATCTGTCCAGGGTTGCCTATACCGCACGCTCCAACCGCGCCGACCCGATCGCCCTCGAGCGTTTCAGCACCCACTTCAACTTCGAGCCCATGGTGTTCGACACGGCAGACGAGCACGGCACGCCGATCTATCACACCAACGTGCTGATGTGCGTAGCCACCGAGTTTGCCCTGGTCGGGTTTGGCACGTTCACCAACCGCGCCCGCGCACTAGAGGTGCGCATGCGGCTGATCGAGTCGGGCCGGGATGTCATCGACCTGAGCAACCAGCAGATCAGCCAGTTTGCAGGTAACGCCATCGAGCTGTCGGGCAGCGATGGTCGGATTCTGGCGCTCTCGCGCAAAGCGTTCGACAGCCTTACCGGTGAGCAGCGTCAACGCATCGAGCGTTCGGCGCGGCTGGTGCCGCTGGATGTACCGACCATTGAAATGGCCGGCGGCTCGGTGCGCTGTATGATCGCCGGGATTCACCTGTCACCGAGGGGCGCGCGGGGGGCGGTTGACTGATCTGGGGTGTATTGCTGAGTTTTGAGGATCGTCTGGGAGGGTATTGGGGCTAGCGGTGCCTGCCTTGGTTTCTTCAGGGGGGCGGATATCGAGCGCCGCCCGCGCGGCGCTTCGCGGGGCAAGCCCGCTCCCACTGTCTAACTCCGGCCAGTGCTGTCAGTTACATTTCCACTGCCAGCCTTGGTGCATGCATGAGATTGAGGTGAAGCAAACAGCACCCGCCTCAATATCGAGTCGGGCACACAAGGCGGACAGTGAAGATGCCACAGGCATAATTGGCCGAAGGTAGACAGTGGGAGCGGGCTTGCCCCGCGAAGCGCCGCGCGGGCGGCGCTCGATCTCACAGGCGCTGAAAATGTTGTGGCGAACACCTATTACTGCACAACCCCACACGCCACGCGTGCACCGCCACCGCCCAGTTTTTCAGGGTGGTCGCTGTGGTTGTCGCCACCGGCATGCACCATCAGCGCATGGCCTTTGAAGTCCTCGGCCTTGAGGCGGGGCGCAAGCACGGGGTAGGTGGCCTTGCCGTCGGCACCGACGTACAACGCCGGCAGGTCGCCACGGTGGCCGCTGTCATCGAACGGGCCCTTGTGCGCCTGGGTCGAATGCGGGTCCCAGTGGCCGCCCGCGCCACCTGCAGGCACAGGTTTGCCGTTTTCCTCGGTAGGCGCGCACGACGCCTTCTGATGCAAGTGGAACCCGTGCACGCCAGGCGGCAGGTCCTTGAGATCAGGGGTCAACAGCGCGCCGTACTTGTTCTGTTCGATGCTGATGGTGCCTATCGACTTGCCTGGGCCGTCGGGGCCTGCCAGCTTGAGCTCCACCTTCTCGGCGGCCTGGGCGAGGCCGGCGCTGGCCAGCAATGCGATGAAAAGCGCTGCTTTCATGTTGTTTCTCCATGGCATGGGGAGGATGGGTGTCGTACCCGGATAACAAGTGGGACTGCATAACCTGTCAGATATTCCATTCGGCCACAGACTGAAACACTTCCTTTGCACGAGGCAGCAAGGGGCTCTAGATCCCGCCGCCAGCCAGCAACTGTGTCATCACCTCGGCCAATGCCTTGACCATCACGTCCGCCGTGGGCCGGTGCACGATGACGATCTCGTAGCTGTCGACCTCGGGCAGCCCTTGCTCGCCCCCCAGTACCTGGTGTTCACGCGTTGCCGCCCGAGGTGGCAGCAGGCTGATACCCATGCCATCGGCTACCGCAGCCTGGATGCCGCTGAGGCTGGAACTGGTGAAGCTGATACGCCAGCGCCGGCCCATGCCTTCGATGGCGGTGATCATGTCGTCGCGGTACAAACCGCGCGGCGGAAAGGTCACCAACGGAATCGGGTCGAGCTCGAAAGACGGCATGCGTGCACTGTCTATCCACTGCAGGCGCTCTGGCCAGCACGCCACCCCTTCGCGGCTGTTGCGCCGTTGTTTGAGCAGCACCAGGTCTAGCTCGCCATTGTCATAGGCCTGGCTGAGGTCGCGGCACAGCCCGCTGGTCACCTCCAGTTTGACCTGGGGGTGCAGGCGGCTGAACGCCGACAAGGCATTGGTGGTGCGCCCACCGACGAAGTCCTCGGGCACGCCCAGGCGCACCGTGACACCCACCATCGCCCCGGCCAACGCTTCGAGCATCTGGTCGTTCAAGGCCAGCATATGGCGGGCATAGCCGAGCAAGGTCTGCCCGGCGTCGGTCGGCAGCACATCACGGTTGCCGCGCACCAGCAGACGGTGGCCGACCATTTCTTCGAGGCGCCGCACCTTCTGGCTGATGGTGGATTGGGTCGAATGCAGCCGCGCGGCGGCGGTGGTGAAACTGCCGCAATCGGCCACCACGACAATAGCGCGCAGCAGGTCGAGGTCGAACAGGGCTCTATTCGATTTCACGCTGATAGACATCTTGATATTCAACTTCTAAATGACAAGGGTGATTTCTACCACGCTACCTGATGCCCCGCAACGCGCGCCCTCAATCGCCAAGCGCCACGCCTTCGCGCCGCGGGTCGGCGCCGCCTGACCAACCGTTGGTATCGCGTTGGATGATCTGCATGCCACTGGTCATGGTCATGGGCGTGACCTCGTGCCCCCAGGCCGCCAGCTGGCGGATCAGCGCCGGGCTGGTCAACTGTGCTTCCACCTCGGTAGCGGCGTTGCGGCTGCCGAAGTTGGGCAGGCTGCTGGCCTGCTGTGGGTCGAGCTGCCAGTCCAGCAAGCCGACCAGGGCCTTGTTCACGTAACCGATGATCTGCGACCCACCGGGCGAACCGAGGCTGGCCACCAGCTCCCCCGAGTTACGTGAAAACACCAGGGTCGGTGCCATGGCCGACAAGGGCCGCTTGCCCGGTTCGACCCTGTTCGCCACCGGCTTGCCATGCTCCTGCGGCAGGAAGGAAAAGTCGGTCAGGTGGTTGTTCAACAGGAAGCCCTTGACCATCAGGTGCGCGCCGAACGCGGCCTCCACCGACGTGGTCATCGCCAAGGCCTGCCCACTGTCGTCCACTGCAGAAAGATGCGAGGTGGAAATGCGCAGCGGCGAACGGTCAGGGGCCATGGCCAGGTCCGCGCCCTGCGGGGTGCCTGGGCGGGCGCGCTTCATGCTGTACTCGCCGATCAGCGCTGCTCGGCTGGCCAGATAGGTGGCGTCGATCAGGCCCTTGACCGGGACCGGCACGTAATCGCTGTCGGCCAGGTACTGAGCGCGGTCGGCATAGGCCAGGCGCTCGGCCTCGGCGATCAGGTGCACGGCCAGCGGCGATGCCTCCAGGCCTGCCGGGGACGCGTTCGCCAGCGGCCGCAATGCTGCCAGATCGCGTTGTGGCGTGGCGCGCTGCACGGCTTCAAGCACGCCCAGCGTCTGCAACACCGTTACCCCACCCGACGATGGCGGCGGCATGCCGCAGATACGCCAGGCCTTGTAGGGGCCGCACACCGGCTCGCGCTCTTTGGCGCGGTACTGCTCAAGGTCCTGCAACGACAGGTAACCGGCATTGGCATGGCTGCGCACCTTGGCCACGATGGCCCCGGCGATTTCACCGGTATAGAACGCTCGGGGACCGTGCGCGGCAATCTGCTCGAAGGTTTGCGCAAGCTCGGGGTTGCGCAACCTCGTGCCCACCGGCAGCGGCTTGCCCTTTTCATCCAGGAAGTAGCGGGCCATGGAGGGTGAACGGCGAATATACGGGTCGCCCGCCACCAGGGTGTGAAGGCGTTCGGAAACCGGGAAACCGTTACGTGCCAGCGCAATGGCCGGGGCAAAGAGTTGCTGCCAAGGCAGCTTGCCGTGCTGCTCGTGAGCCAGTTTTAGCGCGCGCAGTACCCCGGGTACACCCACTGAGCGCCCGCCGATCTGCGCCGTCTTGAACGGCATCGGCGAACCATCGGCTTGCAAAAACAGTTTTTCCGTTACCTGCGCCGGGGCAGTCTCTCGGCCGTCGAAAGCCTGCACGCGCTTGCCGTCCCAGTACAGGATAAAAGCCCCACCACCGATGCCGCTGGATTGCGGCTCGACCAGGGTCAGCACCATTTGCATGGCGATGGCCGCGTCGATGGCGCTGCCGCCGGCACGCAGCATCGCCCGCCCCGCTTCGGTGGCCAGCGGGTTGGCGGCGGCGGCCATATGCCGGTTGGCGTGCACCGGCTGCAGGCCAGTGCGATAGCCGGACGCCAGCTCGGGTGGTGCGGGCATCACCTGGTCGGCACAGGCCCACCCACTCGCGACCGCCAGGCACAGCGCGCTCATCAGCGGTGTAGAGAACTTCATCGTTTTGCTTCCTGCCTTGTCTATTCAGCAGACCACTGTCGGTCATGCGCAAACTTAACTTCAAGACCTGGTGTGATTTTTCTAGGATGCAGACAGGTCACCAAGGAGCCCATCCCATGCGTATACCACTCGCAACCATGCTGTTCGCCCTGTTCACCAGCCTTGCCGCCCACGCCGAGAACACCACCCTGGACAACCACCTGCACAACGCTGCCAGTCACGATGACGTGCGCACCTTGCAACAGTTGCTGACACAAGGTGCCCGACTGGAAAGCCGTGATGAGCAAGGGCGCACTGCCCTGATGGTGGCCACTCACGGCAACCAGGTTGCGGCGGCCCAAGCGCTGATCGAGGCCGGTGCCGACGTGAACGCCAAGGACAATATTGATGACAGCCCTTATCTGTATGCCGGCGCCCGGGGCCTGAACGACATCCTGCGGCTGACCCTGAGCCACGGTGCCGACCTCCGGAGCACCAACCGATACGGGGGAACTGCGTTGATCCCTGCGGCGGAGCGTGGGCACGTCGAGACCGTGCAGATGCTGATAGACGCCGGGGTGGACGTGAACCACCTGAACCGGCTGCACTGGACCGCGCTTATGGAGGCAGTGATCCTGGGGGATGGCGGGCCGCGGCATGTGGAGATTGCGCGCCGGCTGCTGGCTGCGGGGGCGGATCGGCAGAGTGCCGACAAGGACGGGGTTACCGCGCTGGAGCATGCGCGCCAGCGGGGATACCGGGAGATGGAGGCGCTACTGACTCGCTAATTTCGAGGCAGGCACAATTCGTTTGCACAATGGCAGGTCAGACTACTGCTTCGTACGGCAGCCCCACATAGTTCTCGGCAATGTTCAGCAGCCCCGCCGGGGAGTTCAGGAAGTACTCGCGGTCTGCCTCCTGCATCTTCTGGTCCCAGGCATCCTTGTGGCTGCCGAAGTCATGCAGCAGCTGGGTCATGAACCAGCTGAAACGCTCGCCCTTCCATACCCGGCGCAGGGCCAGCGGCGAATATTGCTGAAGCAGGTCGGTACGCCCTTCGCCGTACACCTTGACCAGGATGCGGTAGAGGTAGTTGACGTCCGAAGCTGCCAGGTTCAAACCTTTGGCGCCGGTGGGTGGGACGATGTGCGCAGCGTCACCGACCAGGAACAGGTGGCCGTACTGCATCGGTTCGACCACCAGGCTACGCAGCGGCGCGATGCTTTTTTCCAGGGCTGGGCCAGTGACCAGGTCAGCCGCAACCTCGGCGGGCAAACGGGCCTTGAGTTCGTCCCAGAAACGCTCGTCGGACCAGGCTTCGACCTTATCGTCCAGCGGCACTTGCAGGTAATAGCGGCTGCGCGTCTGCGAGCGTTGGCTGCACAGCGCGAAACCCCGCTCGTGGTGGGCATAGATCAGTTCGTGATTGACCGGGGGCGTATCGGACAACAAGCCAAGCCAGCCAAATGGATAGACCCGCTCGTACTGCTTGAGCACGCCCTCGGGAATGCTCTGCCGGGAAACCCCGTGGAAACCATCGCAACCGGCGATGTAGTCACACTCCAGGCGGTGGGCCTGGCCGTCCTTCTCGAACGTCAGGTACGGCCGCTCGCCTTTGAGCTCATGCGGCTGCACATTGTTCGCCGCGTAGATGATCGGCGCCCCACTGGCTTCACGCGCCTGCATCAGGTCACGGGTGACCTCGGTCTGGCCGTAGACCATCACTGTCTTGCCGCCGGTCAGGGCCTTGAGGTCCAACCGCTGGCGACGCCCGCCGACCAGCAGTTCGACACCTTCATGCACCAGGCCTTCACGGTCCATGCGCGCCGATACACCGGCCTCACGCAACAGGTCGACAGTGCCTTGCTCAAGCACCCCGGCACGGATGCGCCCAAGCACGTATTCAGGGGTCTGGCGTTCGACGATGACGGTCTCGATACCGGCATTGTGCAGCAATTGGCCGAGCAGCAGGCCAGACGGACCTGCACCGATAATTGCAACCTGAGTTTTCATTGTTGTTGTCTCTAGTCGGGCGATGCCGGCCTGGACTGGCAGTGGCCGGGCATCTGCTGTTAGGGTTTGCACCTGCATTTTTACGGGCAACGCCAGCCGTTTAAGTGTGCTATTCCATGCAAAACCTGCACTTTTACAAAAAACGTTCGATTAACGGACAGGCATCCCCGCATGAAATCCACCCTCCCCGGCATTCCGTTGTTCCAGCTGTATGGCGAAAACCAGGCGTGGCCCGGCACCGACCTGCTGCACTGCGAGTCGATCCCGGCACGCAGCCGCCTGCACCACTGGGAAATCAAACCGCACCAGCACGCCGAGCTGTTCCAGCTGTTGTATGTGCAACGTGGCCAGGCCGAGGTGGAGATCGAAGGTGTTCGCCGCGCGATCAGCCAAGCCTCGATCCAGGTAGTACCGCCATTGACCGTGCACGGCTTTCGCTTCAGTGCCGACATCCAAGGGCATGTGCTGACCTTCGGCACCGCGCTGGTGGCGGGCCTTGAGCAGCAACTGGGCGCGCCGCTGGGCATGCTTGCCGCGCCGGCGTGCTATGCGCTGGGCAAGGACCGCCAGCGCTTGCGCAGCCTGATCGACACCTTGCAGCAGGAGTACCAGGGCAATGCCCCGGCCCGGGCGACGATGCTGCAGGCGCTGGTCACAGCATTGATGGTGTGGATCAGCCGCCAGCAGCAACTGGGGCAGACGCCACGCAACCGTGACGAACGTGACCGGCAATTGCTCGGGCAATACCTGCGCCTGGTCGAGGCCCATTACCGCGAGCACCTGTCCGTGGAAGATTTTGCTGCGCGGCTGAACGTCTCGAGCCTGCAGCTGAACCAGCTGTGCCGCGCTTTGAGCGGGCAGACCGCCTTGCAGGTGGTGCATCAGCGCCTGCTGCTGGAGGCGCGCCGCAACCTCCTCTATACCCGCATGAGCATCGGGCAGTTGTCGGATACCCTGGGGTTTACCGACCCGACTTACTTTGCGCGGTTTTTCAAGCGACTAAGTGGGCAGACACCCAATGCGTATCGGCGCACAGGCGTGCCAGATTAGAAACCCTCACACGCCTTCAAGCCCTGCTTGACGTATACGTCAACCTGCATTCAGGATACCTGCATACTCCACGCCGAGCCCCAGCATGAGCCTTCAGACCTACAGCATCTCCGACCTGTCCCGCGAGCTGGACATCACCACCCGCGCCATCCGCTTCTACGAGGAACAGGGCTTGCTGAGCCCCGAGCGGCGCGGCCTGGAACGCATCTATTCGGCACGTGACAAGGTCAGCCTGAAACTCATCCTGCGCGGCAAGCGCATCGGCTTTTCCCTCGCCGAATGCCGCGAGCTGATCGAGCTGTACGACCCCACCAGCGGCAATCTCAAGCAGCTCAATAGCATGCTGGTGAAAATCGCCGAACGACGCGCCCAGCTGGAACAGCAGATGCTCGACATCCACCAGATGCAGCTCGAACTCGACACCGCCCAGGAGCGCTGTGAACAAGCCCTCGCCGCGACCTTGAACAATAAAGACAACCGTTGACCCGCCACAGGAAACCCGCCATGCCCTTGCCCAAAGAAGTCCGTCTGGTCGAAGTCGGCCCCCGCGACGGCCTGCAAAACGAAGCCCAACCCATCAGCGTCGCCGACAAGGTACGCCTGGTGGACGACCTCACCGAGGCGGGCCTGGCCTACATCGAAGTCGGCAGTTTTGTCTCGCCCAAGTGGGTACCGCAGATGGCCGGTTCCGCCGAAGTCTTCGCCGCAATCCAGCAAAAGCCCGGTGTCACCTACGCAGCCCTGGCCCCCAACCTGCGGGGTTTCGAAGATGCCTTGGCGGCAGGGGTAAAGGAGGTGGCGGTGTTCGCCGCAGCGTCCGAGGCCTTCTCGCAGCGCAACATCAACTGTTCGATCAGCGACAGCCTCAAACGCTTCGAGCCGATCATGGAAGCCGCGCGCAACCACGGCGTGCGCGTGCGTGGCTATGTCTCCTGCGTGCTGGGCTGCCCCTATGAAGGCACGGTCAGCGCCGAACAGGTTGCCCCGGTCGCTCGAGCCCTGCATGAAATGGGCTGCTATGAGGTGTCGCTGGGTGACACCATCGGTACCGGTACCGCCGGTGATACCCGTCGGCTGTTCGACATCGTCTCGGCCCAGGTGCCCCGCCAGCAGCTGGCCGGGCACTTCCACGACACCTACGGCCAGGCCTTGGCCAATGTGTATGCCAGCCTGCTTGAAGGCATCAGCGTGTTTGACAGCTCGGTAGCGGGCTTGGGGGGGTGCCCCTATGCCAAAGGCGCCACCGGCAATATCGCCACCGAAGACGTGCTGTACCTGCTCCAGGGGCTGGGCATCGAGACCGGCATCGACCTGGACCGCCTGATTGCTGCGGGGCAACGCATCAGCCAGGTGCTTGGCCGGGCCAACGGCTCGCGGGTGGCGCGGGCACGCAGCGCGCAGTAAGTCATACGGGTGTCACATGAATGTGGGTGGAGTGTTACCTCCCCCACGTTTCACAGCAAAAAATCGGGTAACAGGGAAACAAATCGACAAAATTTCAGGCTCGGTGTTTTTCCGTAAACGCTTAAGTGATTGATTTTAAAGGGTTTGCAAAAGTTGGCACGGGCCCTGCTATATCTTTGGTACAAGAACAAGAAAAACGACACACCCAATAAAAACAACAGGTAACGGCTCTGACATAACAAGAACAACACGGCAGAGGCGTAGCAAGCAGATTTTTTTGGAGTAGGCACGCTTTTCAGGGGTACGCCCCGCGGTCTGACACAGAACAATAAAACTACCTCAAGGTAGCAGCAGTCAGCACCGGACCAGTCATGGTGAAAGCAGGTCAGCGCTCAAAAAAATACGTTTGCTCTTGACCCCGCATGGGGGTCGCTCGCAACACAAAGACAGGCTTACAAAAACAACAAAAGGCCAGTCTTCAATAATAAAAAAGAGCAGGCAACATCACTTTGAGGGGAGCTTAGGCTCCCCTCAGTGCTTCCTGCCCTCCTCCTCTTCCTCCTGCTTCGCCTCATCCACATTCTCGACCTTCTCCACCAGCAAAGGCATCGTGCCCAGCACCAGCAAGGCCAGCACCGTGCTGATCAATGCCGTGGCCTCACGCCCCATGCCGGCAGCCGTGCCGATGGCGGCGGTCATCCACAACCCGGCAGCGGTAGTCAGCCCTTTCACATGGCTGGTGTCCTGGCCGTTACCCTTGAGAATGGTCCCCGCGCCCAGAAAGCCGATACCGGCGACAATGCCCTGGATCACCCGGCTCAGCGCCTGCTCGTCAGCGCCGGCCATGCTCGGTGACAACACAAACAGTGCAGCGCCAAGCGAGACCAGCATGTGCGTGCGCACGCCGGCAGACTTGCCTTTGTGCTCGCGCTCGAAACCCAGTACCGCACCGAGCAGCGCGGCCATCAGCAGGCGCACGAGGACCTGGGTCACTTCGCGCTCGTCGGTGATGTCGGCGAACTCGGCTTGTATGGCCTGCCAGATGGGGTGCCACCAGGGGTTCATAGTGATGCTCCTCGACCGGGCTCGGCGTGCGGCCCTTCTGAGGGTTGACCCGCTGCGCGCTGACAAGTGCGATGCCGCCCGCCCGGCGGAACGATGCAGCAACCTGCCATGTGCTGCGGTCACAACCTGTAACCGCCACCAAGAGGATGTTCCCATGCCGGTTGAAATCGACGAAAGCACCCGCCGCTGCACCCTCATCGGCGACGATGTGCATCTGGAAGGCGATGGCCCAGCCATCGAAATCATCACCGACGAACAGCTGCGCATGTCGGTGGCGCTGCTCGCCGGGCAACGCGTACCAATCACCGAGGCAGAGGCCGATGCCCTGACCGTGGCGGGTGCGGTGGATAGCCGCAGGCATCTGAAGACAAGCGTTCCAGGCTCGGTAATATGAGGCCTGGCGGCCTTCAGCTGCGCATCTGATACGGTTTTTATCGCGAAACCTGAGCCTGTGCTGATAACAGCTCGGGGGCCATAGTGCTCATGCCTGATCGAGGCCTGATGAGCACCGAGCCATGAACGATAGAATTCAATTTACCGAGATTGCCGCGCCCGTAGTCACCGCCGCCAAACGCCATGTCGACAGCGGCATTCACACCCGCAGTTTCACCGGGCTGTACCGCAACCTGCGCATCGGCTTCGCCGGGCTGTTGTTTCTCCTGTTTTTCGGCACCGTCTGGCTCGACTGGAACGGCCGCCAGGCCGTGCTGTGGGACTTGAGCAGCAGCAAGTTCCATATCTTTGGCGCCACCTTCTGGCCGCAGGACTTCATCCTGCTGTCGGCGCTGTTGATCATCTGCGCCTTCGGCCTGTTCGCCATCACTGTCTACGCCGGCCGTGTGTGGTGCGGTTACAGTTGCCCGCAAAGCACCTGGACCTGGCTGTTCATGTGGTGTGAAAAGATCAGCGAAGGCGACCGCAACCAACGCATCAAGCTCGCCGCAGCCCCTTGGGGCCTGGAGAAGCTGGCCCGCCGCTCACTGAAGCACGGGTTGTGGCTGGCCATCGGCCTGCTCACCGGCCTGACCTTCGTTGGCTACTTCACCCCGATCAAGCCCCTGGCGGCGGAGCTGTTCACCCTGCAACTGGGCGGCGTCGCGCTGTTCTGGGTGCTGTTCTTCACCGCCGCCACCTACATCAATGCCGGTCTGTTGCGCGAAGCGGTCTGCCTGCACATGTGCCCGTATGCCCGTTTTCAGAGCGTGATGTTCGACAAAGACACCCTGGCGGTAGCCTACGACCCGCGTCGGGGCGAAACCCGTGGCCCGCGCAAGAAAAGCAGCAACGCCCAAGCCCAAGGCCTGGGCGACTGCATCGACTGCACGATGTGCGTGCAAGTCTGCCCCACCGGCATCGATATCCGCGACGGCCTGCAAATGGCCTGTATCGGTTGCGCGGCCTGCATCGATGCCTGCGACGGGGTCATGGACAAGATGGGTTACGCCCGCGGCCTGATCGGTTACAAGTCCGAACACAGCCTGCAGGGCGGCACCACCCACTGGCTGCGGCCTCGCCTGCTGGGCTATGCCGCCGCGCTGGTGGTGATGGTCGGCGCACTGGTGCTTGCCTTGCAGTGGCGCCCGATGGTGTCGCTGGACGTGATCAAGGACCGTGGCCTGTTCCGCGAAAACGCCCTGGGCCAGATCGAGAACATCTACCTGCTCAAAGTCATCAACAAGACCGAAAGCACCCAGCGCTATCACCTGCGGTTGCTGGACGCCGACGGCTTCACCCTGCAGGGCAAGACCGAGTTCATCATCCCGGCCGGCGAAATGAGCGAACTGCCTGTCTCGGTGGCGATGCTCGCCGAGCGTCCCGCCAGCAGCTCGCAGACCTTGAGTTTCGAGGTGCAGGACAGCGACGAACCTGCTGTACGCAGTGTTGCCCAAAGCCGCTTCGTCGCGCCGATGAACCGCTGATCCCTTAAACTGTTTGTCTACCTTGCCTGCCAGGCTTCGACAGAAGGCCAGAATGAAACGCTACGAACGATTCGCCGACGACATTGCCGAACTGATCCGCTCGGGTGTGCTGGGCCCCGGCCAGCGCGTACCCTCGGTACGCTATGCCAGCCAGACTCACGGGGTCAGCCCGTCCACGGTGTTCCAGGCCTATTACCTGCTTGAGCGGCGCGGGCTGATCCGCGCACGGCCGCGCTCGGGGTATTTCGTCAACGCCCATGCACCGCGCCAGTTCAGTGAGCCGCAGGCGTTGCAACCGGTCAGCGAGTCCACCGATGTCGACGTCAGCGCGTTGGTCTTCTCCATCCTCGACTCGATCAAGGACCCCAACACCGTGCCGTTCGGCTCGGCGTTCCCAAGCCCCGAACTGTTCCCGCTGCAGCGCTTGTCGCGCTCGCTGGCCAGCGCCAGCCGCGCAATGGACCCGCGCATGGTGGTCACCGACCTGTCCCCTGGCAACCCCCAGTTGCGCCGGCAGATCGCCCTGCGCTACATGGTCGGCGGGCTCATGCTGCCGATGGAAGAGCTGCTGATCACCAACGGCGCTCTCGAAGCCCTCAACCTGTGCCTGCAGGCCGTGACCGAACCCGGCGACCTGGTGGCGATCGAAGCACCGGCCTTCTATGCCTGCCTGCAGGTGCTGGAACGGCTGAAACTCAAAGCGGTGGAAATCCCCGTTCACCCGCGCGAGGGCATGGACCTGAGCGTGCTGGCGCAGACCCTGGAGAAGCACCCGGTCAAGGCCGTATGGTGCATGACCAACTTCCAGAACCCGGTGGGTGCGAGCATGCCGGAGGCCAAGAAGCAGGCGCTGGTCGAGCTGCTGGCACGCCACCAGGTGCCGCTGATTGAAGACGACGTCTATGCCGAACTGTATTACGCGCAACAGGCGCCCAAGCCAGCCAAGGCCTTCGATACGCAGGGCTTGGTGATGCACTGCGGTTCGTTCGCCAAGAGCCTGGCGCCCGGCTACCGGATCGGTTGGGTGGCCGCCGGGCGCTTCGCCCAGAAGATCGAACGGCTCAAGCTGATGACCTCGCTGTGCGCCTCGATGCCCGCCCAGGCAGCCATCGCCGACTACCTGCAGCACGGTGGCTATGACCGCCACCTGCGCAAGCTGCGTTACGCCCTGGAAGGCCAGCAAGCCAACATGCTCGCAGCCATTTCCCGGTACTTTCCGGCACAGACGCGGGTCAGCCAGCCCTCCGGCGGCTACTTCCTGTGGCTCGAACTGCCAGAGCAGATGGACGCACTGAAGCTGTTCCACATGGCCTTGGCCCAAGGCATCAGCGTTGCGCCCGGGCCGATCTTCTCGCCAACGCGACGCTTCGGCAATTGCATCCGCCTGAATTACGGTAGCCCCTGGCATGACGGTGCCGAACGGGCGATGGAGACCCTGGGGCGCATCATTCGTTCATTTTGATGGCTGGGGGCATTGAGACACGACTATAGTTTGTGCGAATTGTTCAACGGATCGAACAGCATGCCGCCAGTCACTCAACCCTCCTACCAGCAGCTGCAGGCACGTGTCGCAGAGTTGGAAGCTCTGCTGACCGAGCGCGAGGACATCGCGCAGGCCAACAACAAACTGCTCGGTCAACTGGTCGACAGCAGCCTGGCCAACGTGTTTGCGGCCGACCGAAAGATGCGCCTGGTGGCAATCAACCGCACTGCCCGCGAAACCTTCCAGCGTTTGCGCGGTTTTGTGCCACAGATCGGCGACTACATTCCGCAGTTCCTTGCCAACCAACCGGACATCATGGGCCGGTTGGCCCCGGTATGGCCGCGCCTGCTGGCCGGCGAAGCATTCATCGATACCATCTCCCTCGGGCCACCTGACGACCTGCGCCACTACGTAATCCGCTACAACCCGCTGCGCGATGAGCAGCAGCGCATTCAGGGTGGCTACATGTTCGCCTATGACATCACCGAACGGGTTGCCGAGCAGGAGCGCCTGCGCCAAACCGAAGAAGCCCTGCGCCAATCGCAGAAAATGGAAGCGGTCGGCCAGTTGACCGGCGGCATTGCCCATGACTTCAACAACCTGCTGGGGAGCATGCTTGGCGCACTGGAGCTGGCCGAGCAACGCCTGGGCCAACAGCGCTACTTCGACACTGCCAGGATGCTCGACGTCGGCAAGCACAATGCATTGCGCGCGGCGTCGCTGGTGCAACGCCTGCTGGCATTTTCGCGCCAGCAGACACTGTTGGCGCAACCGGTCGACGTGCAGTTGCTGGTGGCTGACATGAACGACCTGATCCGTAGCTCGATTGATTCGCACATCGACTTCCAGGACCTGACCCAGGCAGGACTGTGGTCGATCTGCATCGACCCTCAGCAGCTGGAAAATGCCCTGCTCAACCTGTGCATCAACGCCCGCGACGCCATGCCGCTGGGCGGCACATTGCGCATTGGTTGCGAAAACGCCGAACTCGACAAAGACCAGGCGAGCAGCATGGACCTGCCGTCGGGGCAGTTCTTGCATATCCGCGTGGACGACACCGGCATAGGCATGAGCAAGGACATTATGCAGCGTGCGCTTGATCCCTTCTTCACCACCAAGCCCATGGGCCAGGGTACTGGCCTTGGGTTGTCGATGGTCTACGGCTTTGTGCGCCAGTCGGGCGGCCAGTTACGCATCGACAGTACGCCGGGCCAAGGCACCACCGTTCACCTGTATCTGCCTCGGGACGAAAGTATCACGCCCCCAGCACCCTGTGTGGCACCCGAAGAGATCCTCGAAAAGCCGCAACACAGGCCTTATCGGATCATGCTGGTTGAAGATCAGGCGACCATGCGCCTGGTGCTCAGCGAAGTGCTGCAAGAACTGGGGCACGAGGTCCAGGTTTGCGAGGACGGCCTTAGCGCCTTCAATGCATTGCGGGAGGGGCCGTTGCCGGACTTGCTGATCACCGATGTCGGCCTGCCCGGCGGCATCGATGGGCAGCAACTCGCCGGGGCCTACCGAAGCCTTGCCAGTGAGGCGCCGGTGATACTGATCACCGGTTATGACATCACCAGCAGCGTGGCCAGCAGTCTGCCTGCCGGCCCCACCGAAGTGCTTTGCAAGCCGTTCGAGCTCAAGGCACTTGCGCAGCGCATCGATCGCCTGCTGGGCGTTAACGCGTATTTGCGTTGAGCGGCTTTTCGCCCTCGCCGTGAACGCGTTAAGCCTTTGTGGCAACGTGCGCTGTCGGGCGAGCAGTTCACCTTGACCCAGCATTTAGGCAATGGGGCTGCACAGCGGCATTACGAGCTGTGCTTCAATTGCTTGCGTGCCCCTGATGGCGTTGTTCAAGGCGCCTACCTGTTCGCCCACGACATCAGCGAACGGGTCACGGCCCAACAACGTCTGCTCAAGGCTGAGGAGGCATTGCGTCATGCCCAGAAGATGGAGGCCGTTGGCCACTTGAGTGGCGGCATTGCCTAATACCGCGTACGTCACCCGCACAGCAAAGTACTGTTCATTACGGGTACGATGAAAGCGCCGTACTCAGCAACGGTCAGCCACTGGAGGCTTCCAGCGTGCTGACCAAACCTTTCGACCTGGCTGATTAACCAACGGCCACTGGATAGCGATGGAGCGCAAAGGATGCCCAGTGACTCTCGCTTGAGCACTACCGATGAATTGAATTTTCTACGCCAACGGGTTGATCAACTCGAACGGCGCAATACCGAGTTGAGCAGCGAATTGTCGCGGTTGCACGAGCGCACTCAGGAGGCGGAAGGTTACCGATTCCTGTTCGAGAACATGGAAGAAGGCTTCTGCATCATCCAGTTCATCGACGGCCCTCTGGGGCCATTGAGCGACTACGTGCACTTGATGGCCAACCCCGCTTACTGCCGCCATGCCGGGCTGCCCGATGTGGTGGGCCGCACCCTGCGTGAAGTGATCCCCAACGAGGCCGAGGTCTGGCTCGACTATTTCGGTACGGTGGAGCGCACCGGCAAACCCCTGTATTTCGAGCACGAGCTGCTGGCCACCGAACGCTGCCTGGGCCTTGCGGCAATCCGTATTGAGCCTGCTCACAATCATCAGGTTGCGGTGATCTTTCGTGACGTGACGGCACGCAAGCGCGCTGAAAGCGCCCTGCAGCACCTCAACGCAGAGCTCGAACAGCGCGTGGAACTGGCCGTGGCGCAGAGCCAGAAGGCCGAGGAAGCGTTGCGCCAGGCGCAAAAGGTCGAAGCCGTAGGGCAATTGACGGGGGGCATCGCGCACGACTTCAACAACCTGCTCGGCGGCATCCTCGGCGCTCTGGAACTGGCCAGAGACAGGCTTGCAGCCGACCCGCGCAAAGCAACGATCAGCCCGCTGCTCGACAGCGCCCACGGTGCTGCGCAACGGGCAGCTGCGCTTGTGCATCGGCTACTGGCGTTCTCCAGGCAGCAAACCTTGCAACCTCGCCCTACGGATGTCGCCGAGTTGGTCAGCGGCATGCTGGACCTGATCAGCCGCAGCACCGGCCCCCACATCGCAATCGACTACCAGTGCAAAGACGCCCTCTGGGCGGTACGTATCGACCCTCCTCAGCTTGAGAGTGCCCTGCTCAACCTGTGCATCAATGCCCGCGATGCCATGCCCAATGGCGGCCGGGTCCGTATCGCGCTGTGCAATACCTCGCTCACGCTTGACCACGCCAGCGAGCTGGAACTGGTACCTGGCGACTATCTGTGCCTGAGTGTCGAGGACACGGGTGGCGGCATGGCGGATGACACGCTCAGCCGCGCCGTGGACCCTTTCTTCACTACAAAACCACTGGGCCGCGGCACAGGCCTGGGCTTGTCGATGACCTACGGCTTTGTGCGGCAATCCGGCGGGCAGTTGAAAATCACATCGACGCTTGGGCACGGCACACAGGTGCTGCTGTACCTGCCGAGGTACCACGCGCAATTTGCCCCTGCCGCGCTCAAGCCCCTGGCGCCGGCAGCGCGCCCGAGCAGCGGCGCCGCAAAGCGGATCGTCGTGGTCGAGGATGTAAGCGCGATGCGCCTGGTCATTGCAGAAGTGCTGCATGACCTGGGCCATGAGGTGGAGATGTACGAGGATGGCCCCATGGCGATTGCCGGGCTGGAAAATAAGCCGCCACCCGACCTGCTGGTCAGCGACGTGGGCTTGCCGGGTGGCATCAACGGGCGCCAGTTGGCCGACCGGCTGCGCCTGCGCTACACCGGGCTCAAGGTGCTGTTCGTCACAGGCTACGACGAGAGCACGGCGCTTGGCCAAGGCGACTTCGATAGGGACATGCGTGTGCTGACCAAGCCCTTCACCCTTGAAGCGCTGGCCGAGCAGGTCGGCCAGTTGCTTGACGGCTGATAGCCCTCAGCGCCCGCCGCCCAGGTCGACGAAGCTGCCGGTGGAATAGGACGCTTTGTCCGAGAGCAACCAGATGATCGCCTCGGCGACTTCTTCAGGCCGGCCACCACGGCCCATGGGCAAACCGGGTTCGAGTTTGGCGACGCGGTCGGGGTCGCCGGAAAGCGCATGGAAGCCGGTGTGTATGTAGCCTGGGCGCACGCCATTGACTCGCACACCGTCCCCCGCCACTTCCTTGGCCAAGCCAAGGGTGAAGGTGTCCAGTGCGCCCTTGGAGGCGGCGTAATCGACATACTCGTTGGGCGAGCCCAGGCGAGCGGCCACCGAAGAGACGTTGACGATAGCCCCGCCCTGCCCGCCATGCCGGCGTGCCATGCGCAGCAGGGCATGTTTGGCGCAGAGCATGGGGCCGACGACGTTGGTCTTCATCACCTTGAGCAGGCGAAACTCGGACATCTCCTCGACGCGGCTTTGCTGGCCAATGGTGCCAGCATTGTTGACCAGCGCAGTGACGGGACCGAGTTCCTGGTCGACGCGCTGAAACAGCTGGATGACCTCATCCTCGACGCTGGCGTCGGCGCGCACGGCAATCGCCTCGGCGCCCAATGCCCGCACCTGGCTGAGGATATGCTCGGCGGCCTGGTTGTCGGCGTGATAGTTGATGCAGATGCGATAACCCTGCTGTGCTGCCAGCAGCGCGGTGGCCGCGCCGATACCTCGACTGGCGCCAGTGATGACGATGACATTCTCCATGGGTCTGCCAATGTGTTCGAAAGTGGGGCTTCGACAATAGGGGAAATGCCAACTCAAGGGAATGACATCAACCCTGCAAAGCGTGCTATCCCCCCCGCTCTTGATCTGGCTCTTGATCCAGCTCTTGATCTTGATCTTGATCTTCAGCGACTCAGGAGCGAGGGAACCCCGAAGCGCAGCGTAGGGGCCGTATGATGGAGCGCAGCCCTTTTTGGTTACTTTTTGGGGCGTTTGCCAAAAAGTGACCCGCTGTAAGAGCGGAAAGGTGACTAAGCGTCACCCTCGCAAATGGACGTTGCCAGATATCAATACCAACCGATCAATATCACCGATCAATATCACCGACCAACCAATCAATGCCCAGCCGAAGCCGGCCCAGCCTTGGCCGTAAACGGCGGCCGCGCAAACCACACCAACAAGATCAACCCAGCAAACACCCACGTCATCATCATGAAGTAGTCCACCGTCGACATCATGTAAGCCTGCGCATTCAGAATCTGCTCCAACTGCGCATAATTCTGCGGGCTAGCCCCCCCAAGCTGCTCGAGCGTATGCCGAGTCGCCGGGTCAAACTGGCTGATGTTCTCGCTCAAGTAGGCATGATGCTGATCAGCCCGGCGAATCCAGATCCAGGTCGTCAACGACGCCGCAAAACTCCCCCCCAGCGTACGCAGGAACGTCGCCAGCCCCGAGCCATCGGCAATCTGATGCGGCGGCAGGTCCGAAAGCAGAATGCTCAACGTCGGCATGAAGAACAGCGCAACGCCAATCCCCATGAACAACTGCACCAACGCCACATGCTGGAAGTCCACCTCACTGGTAAACCCGGCACGCATGAAGCAACTGGTCCCAATGGCCAGAAACGCCAACCCTGCCAACAGGCGCAAGTCGAACCGGTGCGCGTACTTGCCGACAAAGGGCGACATGATCACCGGCAACAGCCCGATGGGTGCCACCGCCAGCCCCGCCCAGGTAGCCGTATAGCCCATCTGCGTCTGCAGCCACTGCGGCAGGATCAGGTTGATACCGAAGAACCCCGCATATCCCCCGACCAAGACGATGGTGCCGACCCGGAAGTTGCGGTGCACGAACAACCGCAGGTTCACCACCGGGTGCCGGTCGGTCAGTTCCCAGATCACGAACACCGCCAGGAACACCACCGAAATCAGGCTGCCGATGATGATGAACGACGACTCGAACCAGTCCAGGTCATTGCCCTTGTCGAGCACCACCTGCAACGCGCCGACACCGACGATCAGCGTCAGCAGGCCGATGTAGTCCATCGGCTGACGGCTGGTCACCACCGGCCGCGTGCGCATCTGTTGGCGTACCACGGCGGCGGCGAACAGGCCGATGGGGACGTTGATGAAGAAGATCCATGGCCAGCTGTAACTGTCGGTGATCCAGCCCCCCAGTATCGGCCCGGCAATCGGCGCCACCACCGTGACCATCGCCAGCAGCGCCAGGGCCATGCCCCGCTTGGCCGGGGGGTACACGGCAATCAGCAAGGTCTGGGTCATCGGGTACAACGGCCCCGCCACCACCCCTTGCAGCACACGAAAGCCCACCAGCTCCGGCATCGACTGGGCGATCCCGCACAGGAACGATGCCAGCACGAACAGTAACGTGGCCCAGATGAACAGCTTCACCTCACCAAAGCGCCGGCTCAGCCAGCCCGTCAGCGGCAAGGCGATCGCGTTGCTCACCGCGAACGAGGTGATCACCCATGTGCCCTGCTCGTAGCTCACCCCCAGGTTGCCGGAGATGGTCGGCAAGGCCACGTTGGCGATGGTGGTGTCGAGCACCTGCATGAACGTCGCCAACGACAGGCCGATGGTGGTCAGCAACAGGCTCGGCGGGGTGAACTGGGCGGCGGCCTGGTTGCTCATCGCTGCGCCGTCTTGCCGGATGCGCTGTTGTCGTGAATCAGCCGGGCAATCAGGTGGTCGGCTTCGACCAACTGGCGGTCATACACCTGGGTGGTGTAGCTGGCCTGTTGCGGGGGTTGCTGGGCCAGGGTCGGGCCGCTCTGGTCGTGCAGGTCGACCTCGACCACCGTGGACAGGCCGATCCGCAGCGGATGGTCCTTGAGCTGATCAGGGCTCAAGTGAATACGCACCGGTACCCGCTGCACGATCTTGATCCAGTTGCCAGTGGCATTTTGCGCCGGCAGCAGCGCGAAGGCGCTGCCCGTACCTGCACCGAGGCTGTCCACCGTGCCGCTGTACTTGACCTCGCTGCCGTACAGGTCGGCGCTGATTTCCACCGGCTGACCGATGCGCATGTCGCGCAGCTGGGTTTCCTTGAAGTTGGCATCGATCCACACCTGGTCCAGGGGGATCACCGCCATGGTCGCGGTGCCAGGTTGCAGGCGCTGCCCCAGCTGCACGGTGCGCTTGGCGACATAACCGGTCACCGGCGCCACCAAGGTGGTGCGGGCATTGTCCAGGTAGGCCTGGCGCAGGTCGGCCGCGGCCGCCATGACTTCGGGGTGCGATGACACCACGGTGTCATCGACCAGCGCGGTGCTGGTATTGAGCTGTTGGCGGGCGCTGGTGAGGGCGCTCTGAGCGACGCTCAGGTCGTCGCGAGCGTGGGAGATTTCTTCCGCCGCAATCGCCCCGCTGTCGGCCAGCACCTTGCGCCGGTTGTAGTTGTCCTGGGCCTTCTGCAACTCGGCCTGGCGTGTCTGCAACTGGGCCTTGAGCGCATCCACGTTGCTGTACAGGCCACGCACCTGGCGCACCGTGCGCGCCAGCTTGGCTTCAGCGGACTGCAGCGCCACCTCGCTGTCGGCCGGGTCGAACTGCAGCAACACCTGGCCGGCATGGACCAGGTCGCCGTCATCGGCACCAATGCTGGTGACGGTACCGGTCACCAGCGGGGTGATCTCTACCACGTTGCCGTTGACGTAGGCGTCATCGGTGCTCTCGTGCCAACGCCCGACCAGGGAGTACCAGGCCCAGGCGCCGATGCCGCCAACAATCAACAGCAGCAGCAGGCCGAGCAGCCAGGCCTTGCGTTTGCGCGACGGCTCGGGCGCGTCGGCGGGGGGTGTGGTGTCTGTGGGAGTAGCCATGACAATACCTTGGAAAATGCGTAACAGGGATCAACGATCGCCGAAGCGGCGGATCGTCAGAGGGTCGCCAGCGCTGAGCAGCACCTTGGCCAGCAAGCCCTCGAGGGTCTTGAGTTCTTCAGGTTGCAGCACGCCGCACAACTCGTTCATCGCCGCCGCACCGATCTCTGGCAGCCGATCAGCCAGGCGCTGGCCATCGTCGGTCAGGGCCAGGCGCACCTGGCGGCGATCGTCAGCGCAGCGGTTGCGTACGATCAGGCCCTTCTGCTCGAGGCGATCGAGCATGCGGGTCATCGAACCACTGTCCAGGCCCAGGTAGCGGCACAGCTCGGCCGGGGTGTCGACCTGGTACTGGGTGACGATGATCAACACTTTGAACTGCGCGGCGGTGACGCCCTCGGATTCAAGGTGCCAGTCAAGAATGCGGTCCTTGAGGATCGCCGCGCGGCCCAACAGCATGCCAATGGCACAGGTCTGGAAATTCTCGGGAGAAAAATGCGCCATAGGATCTGCCGTGGGTAATTGTGTAGAAATGTTACTGCCTAGGCAGTGAATGTCAAAGCTTTGATTAGGCTGCTATGCAAAACTTCATGATTTGACGCTCATGACTTGCTGATGTGGTTGCGCTGCTACGCCAACGCCGGCACCGCGCCACAGGCAATCGCCATGCCCACCAGCTCGGCCAGGCTGCCGGCCTGCAGCCGTTTCATCACCCGCCCCCGGTACAAGTCCACGGTCTTCACGCTAACCCCCAACTGCACGGCGATCTCGCGGTTGCTCAGGCCTTGGGCCAGCGGCACGAACACATCGCGCTCGCGCGGTGTCAGGCCATCGATGCGCGCCTGCACCTGGGCCAGCGCCTGGTTGCCCTGACGCGCGCGGCCGGCGCGCTCAAGCGCTTCCTGCACACTGTCGAGCAGCAACTGGTCACTGTACGGCTTCTCGATGAAGTCGCAGGCACCGGCCTTGAATGCCCGCACCACGATCGGCACATCGGCATGGCCGCTGACGAAGATCACCGGTAAGTCCAGACCCCGCTCCCTCATCAGCTGCTGCACCGCCAGCCCACCCAGCCCCGGCATCCGCACATCCAGCAGCACACAGGCGGGCCCATCATCCCGGCACGCGTCCAGAAACGCCTGACCACTGGCAAACGACAGGGCCTCAAGCCCCACCGACTGCAACAGCCAGACCGTGGAATCACGCATGCCCTGGTCGTCGTCGACCACATACACTTTCGCTTGCACCCTGACCTCCTCTTAGCCCCTGCTCACCGCCAGGCGGCAGCACACTACCAAACCGCCCTGCTCGCCCGCACGTGCCCACACACTGCCGCCAAACCCTTCGACAAGGCTGCGGCTCATGCTCAAGCCCAGCCCCAGACCATCGGCCTTGCTGGTGGTGAACGGGGTAAAAATGTCTTCCAGGCGTTCGGCCGCAACCCCTGGCCCTTGGTCCGCCACCTCCACCAACACCCCATCACCCTCGCGCACGGCGGCCAGGAGGATACGTGACGGGCGTTCGCCATGCTGCTCGCGGTTGGCATCAATGGCGTTGCGCAGCAGGTTCAGCAGCACCTGCTCAAGCAATACCCGATCGGCATACACCGCCGGCAATTGCGCGCTCACGCGCAGCTCGATGCTGACCTGGTCACGGGCCGCCTCCCAGGCACACAGGCGCATGGCCTCGTTGACGACATCCAGCATGTCCAGTGCCTGTAGCCGCCGCGGCCCTTTACGCAGAAACGCCCGTAGCCTGCGGATCACTTGCGCGGCGTGGGTCGCCTGCTCAGTGATGCGTTGCAGCCCCTGCCCGACCCGCACGCGTGCCTGCGGGTCGCGCTCCAGGCCCTGCAGGTAACGCTGACTGGCATTGGCATAGTTGACCACCGCCGCCAACGGTTGATTGATCTCGTGGGCGATGCCCGAGGCCAACTCGCCGAGGGTGGCGAGCCGGGCACTGTGCGCCAGGTTCTCCTGGGCCTCGATGCGCAAGGTGATATCACGCGAGACACTGACGATCTCCACCACGGCCCCGGTATAGGTTTCGCGGATGGCGCGGCTGGCGATCTCGAACCAGCGGTAGCCGCCAGCGGCCTGGCGCACCCGGCAGGTCATGGTGTGATAACCGTCCTGGTCCAGGGCGGCGGCCGCCTGAGCCAGCACCTGGCGGCGCTCGCGCGGGTGCAGCAAGGTCCGTACGGCCATGCCTCGCAGTTGCTCTGGCCACAGGCCCAACAGGCGGAACGCCGCCGGTGAGGCATCAAGAAAACGGCCATCGGGGCTGTGCCGGGAAATCAGGTCGGTGGTGTTCTCGATGATCAAGCGGTACAGGCGCCGGGCGCGGCTGGCTTCGCGCGCTCCCTGGCGCTCGGCGCTGGCGTCACGGCAGCGGCCGAGCACCTGCTGGCCTTGGTCGTCGGGGATGAACGTCCACAGCACGATGCGCTCGCCCACTTCTACTTGCACATCGGCAATTGCCCGGTGCTGTCGCAGGCAGGCGCGCACCAGTGCGGCGCAGTTGGCCGGCAGCCAGCAGGCCAGCGCAGGGCCTTCATCAACCCAGGCCTGCAAGGCCGGGTTGCAGGCCAGCGGCCTGGCATCGGCGGCCAGCAGCAGGCTGGGCTGGGGGTCTTTGGCGAGCAAGGGAGAGAGGGTCTTGTCCACGATGTGAGGCTCGTTGCTATAGTAGTTTTACTATATTGCTATAGTCGATATTCCATCTACCATAGCGACTCGCGTAAAACTGCGACAGGGGAATTGCGGCCAACCGTACGCCTTCCCACACCCTGAACAGAGCTAACAATCAGCCACCGGGGGCCAAGCGCACAGGCTGCGCCTGCCTCCCCTACAGGATTACCGCATGTCGATCTATGCCCAGGGCCTGATGCCCGCTGCCGTCAACCACGTCGCTCTCACCCCACTGAGCTTCATCGAACGCACCGCAGCCGTGTATGGCAACTACCCGGCTGTCATCCATGGCGCCATCCGCCGCACCTGGCAGGAAACCTACCAACGCTGCCGGCGCCTGGCCAGCGCACTGGCCGGCCGTGGCGTCGGGCGTGGCGACACGGTAGCGGTCATGCTGCCAAACACCCCGGCCATGCTCGAAGCGCACTTCGGCATCCCCATGACCGGTGCAGTGCTCAACACCCTCAACGTTCGCCTGGACGCCGAAGCCATCGCCTTCATGCTGCAACACGGCGAGGCCAAGGTGCTGATCACCGACCGCGAATTCCACTCGGTCATCGAAGCCGCCCTCGCCTTGCTCGAACACCCGCCCCTGGTGGTCGATGTCGATGACCCGGAGTACGGCGAAGGCCGCGCGGTCAGCGAGCTGGATTACGAGGCCCTGCTGGCCGAGGGTGACCCGGACTTCGCCTGGGAATGGCCCGATGACGAATGGCAGGCCATTTCGCTCAACTACACCTCCGGCACCACCGGCAACCCCAAGGGCGTGGTCTATCACCATCGCGGCGCTTACCTCAATGCCCTGGGCAACCAGATGACCTGGGCCATGGGCCACCGCCCGGTGTACCTGTGGACCCTGCCGATGTTCCACTGCAACGGCTGGTGCTACCCCTGGACCATCACCGCCCTGGCAGGCACCCACGTGTTCCTGCGCCGGGTCGACCCGCAGAAGATCCTCACCCTGATCCGCGAACATCGGGTCACGCACCTGTGCGGCGCACCCATCGTGCTCAACGCCCTGGTCAACATGCCTGAGGCCGCCAAGGCTGCCATCGAGCACCCGGTGCAGGCGATGGTCGCAGGTGCCGCGCCACCGGCCAAGGTGATTGGTGCAGTGGAAGAAATGGGCATTCAGGTGACCCACACCTACGGCCTGACCGAGGTATACGGGCCAGTGACGGTATGCGCCTGGCATGAAGCGTGGGACGGGTTGCCGCTCGAGGAACGTGCGCGCATCAAGTCGCGCCAGGGCGTGCGCTACCCTACCCTCGACGGCCTGATGGTCGCCGACCCGCAAACCCTCGCGCCGGTACCGCGTGACGGTAACACCCTGGGCGAGATCTTCATGCGTGGCAACACAGTGATGAAGGGCTACCTGAAAAACCCCGAAGCCACGGCCGAAGCCTTCCGCGGTGGCTGGTTCCATACTGGGGACCTGGCCGTGTGGCACGCCGATGGCTATGTCGAGATCAAGGATCGGCTCAAGGACATCATCATCTCCGGTGGCGAGAATATCTCTACCATCGAGGTCGAGGACGCCCTGTACAAGCACCCGGCGGTGCTTGAAGCCGCCGTGGTGGCACGCCCCGACGAGAAATGGGGCGAGACACCGTGCGCCTTCGTTGCCCTCAAGCCTGGCCGGGAAGACACCCGCGAAGCCGACATCAGCAGTTGGTGCCGGGAGCACTTGGCCGGCTTCAAGGTGCCCAAGACGGTGATCTTCGGCGAACTGCCGAAGACCTCCACCGGCAAGATCCAGAAGTACCTCCTGCGCGACCGGGCCAAAGCCCTCTGACCGTTCATTGGCCTCGTCGTCGGCAATCCGCCGCCGAGGCCAGCACCACACCCGTTGCTTCTACACCTACCGAGCCGCTGATGACCGACTACATCGCCCCCCTGCGCGACATGCGCTTTATCCTGCGTGACGTTTTCAACGCCCCTGCCCTGTGGGCACGCCTGCCCGCCCTGGCCGAGCGCATCGACGCCGACACCGCCGATGCCATCCTCGAAGAAGCGGCCAAGGTCACCGGCCAACTGATCGCCCCGCTCAGCCGCAACGGTGACGAACAAGGCGTGCACTTCGAGGCCGGCCGGGTGAGCACCCCGGACGGTTTCCGCGAAGCCTGGCGCATCTACCGGGAAGGCGGCTGGGTCGGCTTGGGGGGCAACCCCGAGCATGGCGGCATGGGCATGCCGAAGATGCTTGGCGTGCTGTTTGAAGAGATGCTCTACGCCGCCGACTGCAGCTTCAGCCTGTATTCCGCCTTGAGCGCCGGCAGTTGCCTGGCGATCGATGCCCACGCCAGCGAGACGCTCAAGGCCATCTACCTGCCACCGCTCTACGAAGGCCGCTGGGCCGGCACCATGTGCCTGACCGAGCCCCAGGCCGGCACCGACCTGGGGTTGATCCGCACCCGCGCCGAGCCACAGGCCGATGGCAGTTATCGCATCACGGGCAGCAAGATATTCATCACCGGTGGCGAGCAGGACCTGACCGAGAATATCGTCCACCTGGTGCTGGCCAAGCTGCCGGATGCCCCCACTGGCGCCAAAGGTATCTCGCTGTTCCTGGTGCCCAAGTACCAGGTCAATGCCGATCGCAGCCTGGGTGAGCGCAACGCCGCGCATTGCGGCTCGGTCGAGCACAAAATGGGCATCAAGGCCTCGGCCACCTGCGTGATGAACTTCGATGGCGCCACGGGCTACCTGGTGGGCGAGGCGAACAAGGGCCTGGCGGCCATGTTCACCATGATGAACTACGAGCGGTTGTCCATCGGCATCCAGGGTATCGGCTGCGCCGAAGCGTCGTACCAGAGCGCTGCGCGCTACGCCAGCGAACGCCTGCAGAGCCGCGCCGCCAGCGGCCCGCAGGCACGGGGCAAGGTGGCCGACCCGATCATCCAGCATGGCGATGTGCGGCGTATGCTGCTGACCATGCGCACCCTCACCGAGGGCGGCCGGGCATTCGCGGCCTACGTGGGGCAACAACTGGACCTGGCCCGTTATGCCGAAGACACAGGCGAGCGTGAACATGCCCAACGCCTGGTGGCGCTACTCACGCCGGTGGCCAAGGCCTTTTTCACCGACAATGGCCTGGAAAGCTGCGTGCTCGGCCAGCAGGTATACGGGGGCCATGGCTACATCCGCGAATGGGGCCAGGAACAGCGTGTGCGCGACGTGCGCATCGCGCAGATCTACGAAGGCACCAACGGCATCCAGGCCCTCGACCTGCTCGGGCGCAAGGTACTGGCCGATGGTGGCCAGGCCCTGGCCAGCTTCACCGACGAAGTGCGCGCGTTCAGCGTTGCCGCGCCGCTGCATCGCGAAGCTCTACAGGCCAGCGTTGCGCGCCTGGAGGCGACCAGTGCGTGGCTGCGGGCCCAGGCCGGTGAAGACGCCAACCTGGTCAGCAGCGTGGCCGTGGAGTACCTGCACCTGTTCGGCCTAACCGCCTATGCCTACATGTGGGCGCGCATGGCAGCCGTGGCGCAGGCCAAGCATGAACAAGACCCCGCTTTCCATGGAGCGAAGCTGGCCTGTGCGGCGTTCTTCTTTCAGCGCATCCTGCCGCGCAGTCTTGGGCTGGAGGCAAGCATCCGGGCGGGCAGCGCCAGCCTTTATGGCATGACAGAAGCGCAGTTCTGATCGGCCCAGGGGGTGCGCAGCGCCCCCTGGCATTGCCCGCGAAGGGTTCTCAAACGCTGAAATTCCATTGCAAATCCGACGAAAAACCGTCACAACTGATAGTCATTCGCCATTACCTCGGTTCTCGGGACCCCTTAGCAAGGGTAGAATGCGCAAAACCCGGAGCCGCAATGAACCACGACCGCCTCAATCCCAGCTCAGACGATGCCATCACCGACGCCGCCGCGCATTGGTGCATGCGCCTGCACGCCGAAGATTGCACTGCGGCCGAGCGTGAGGCGTTCGCCCGCTGGCTGGCGGCCGACCCACGGCACGCCGAGGAATACCACGCGATGCTGGAGATCTGGCAAACCGCCGACCTGCTGCCACGCAACGCCACCGTGGTCGATTTCAACCCGCTTGCACGCCAAGCACCGCGGGTACGCAACTGGCGCCCGCTGGCCTCGGCCGCGGCCATTGCCCTGGCGGTGCTGCCCTTGGCCGGCTGGCTAGGCTGGGAACAAGGCTGGCTGCCGAACCACTACCAGCACTTTGAAGCCAGCAACCGGATGCAGACGGTGGAGCTGAGCGACGGCAGCACGGTGGAACTCAACCTCAACACCGAGCTGACCTACCTCAACTACAAAGACCAACGTCAGGTCACCCTCAAGCGCGGCGAGGCGTTTTTCAAGGTGCAGCACGACAGTGCACACCCGTTCATCGTCCGCGCAGGCCGCGGCCAGACCCGCGTCACCGGCACCCAGTTCAACGTGTGGAAGTACCAGGACCAGGTCAAGATCACGCTGGTGGAAGGCTCGGTGCTGGTCACCAGTGACGGCAGCGCGGGCGGTTACCGCCTCGGCCCTGGGATGCAGGCCAGCTATCACAAAGGTGATTTCGAGCCACAACTGGAGCAGAGCGACGATTACGGCAATACCCTGGCCTGGCGCAGTGGCAAGCTGGTGCTCGACAACCTGAGCCTGGAGCAGGCGTTGCCGGTCATCAACCGCTACCTCGACGCCCCGCTGCTGCTGGCTGATGCCAGCACCGGCCGGATCCGCATCAGCGGCATCTACAACACCCGTGAAGTCGGGCGCCTGGTCAACAACCTGCCCAAGGTACTGCCGGTGTACCTCACCCGCAGCAAGGACGGCAGCACCGTCCTCAACCGCATTTCGCCGCCGCCCGGCAAGGGCTAACGCCTTACAGCGTCATCGCCGCCAACCAGCCGAAGGCCAACAGCGGCAGGTTGTAATGAAGGAAGGTCGGCACCACGGTGTCCCAGATATGGTGATGCTGGCCATCCACATTCAAGCCCGAGGTCGGCCCCAGGGTCGAGTCCGACGCTGGCGAACCAGCATCCCCCAACGCCCCCGCGGTGCCGACAATACACACCGTGGCCAGTGGGTCGAAGCCCAGCTGCACGCACAGTGGCACGAAGATCGCCGCCAGGATGGGCACGGTGGAGAACGACGAGCCGATGCCCATGGTCACCAGCAGGCCCACCAGCAGCATCAGCAAAGCGCCGACGCCCTTGCTGTGGTCGATCCACTGCGCTGACGCCTGGACCAGGCTGTTGACCTCGCCGGTGGCCTTCATCACATCGGCAAAGCCCGAGGCGGCAATCATGATGAAGCCGATCATGGCCATCATCTTCATGCCTTCGGTGAACAGGTCGTCGGTGTCTTTCCAGCGCACGATGCCAGACAGCGAGAAGATCAGGAACCCGACCATGGCGCCGATGATCATCGAGTTCAGCCACAGCTGAACAATGAACGCTGCGGCGATCGCCAGGCCCGCGACCATCAGGGTCAACGGGTTGTATTGCACACTCACCTGCTCGACCTGCTCGATACGCGCGAGGTCGTAATCGCGCTTCTTGCGGTAACTGAACAACACCGCCAGCAGCAGGCCGGCGAGCATGCCAGCCGCCGGAATGGCCATGGCATGGGTGACGTTGACGCCACTCACATCGACCCCGGCCCGGGCGACGTTGGCCAGCAGGATTTCGTTGAGGAAGATGTTGCCAAAGCCCACCGGCAGGAACATGTAGGGCGTGATCAGGCCAAAGGTGATCACGCAGGCGACCAGCCGGCGGTCGATGCGCAAGCGCGTCAGCACATACAGCAGCGGCGGCACCAGCAGCGGGATGAAGGCGATGTGGATGGGCAGGATGTTCTGCGATGACACCGCCACCACCAGCATCAGGCCGATCAGCAGCCACTTGACCTTGCCACCATTGGCATGCCCCTGGCGATCGATCATGGACAAGGCACGGTCAGCCAGGGCATGCGCCAGCCCGGACTTGGCGATGGCTACCGCAAAGGCACCCAGTAGCGCATACGACAACGCCACCGTGGCCCCCCCGCCCAGGCCGCCGTTGAAGGCCTTGAGCGTCCCCTCGATGCCCAGCCCGCCGACCAGGCCACCGACCAGCGCGCCGATGATCAGGGCGATGACCACGTGCACGCGCGACAGGCTGAGTATCAGCATGATGCCGACTGCGGCGATCACTGCATTCATGGTTTGGCTTTCCTCGTAGCTGCGGACAAAAAAGCGGGCACTCTGAAGCAGTGGGCGGCAGATGTCAAAAGCGCCACGTGTCGGCGCATTACCCAGCCCCTTCGAGTTTAAATTGAACGTTTGAATAAAGAAAAAATCGCCACGGCCGACACAGTCGTCAGCCAGCACTATTACAAGGGATTCGCCCCATGCCTTTGCGACAACTTTCCATCCAGTGGAAGATCACCCTGCTTGCCGGTCTCTGCCTGGCCGGTATCGTCACCCTGCTCGTCGGCCTCTCGCTGTACCGCATGGACCACAGTTCAGACCTGGTCAAGGCAAGCAGCATGCAGATGCTCACCGAGGCGGCCCAGGGGCGCATCGAGTCGCAAGGTGAAGTGCAGGCCTTGAACATTCGCCGTCAGTTCATGGACGCCTACCAGTACGGCGCCGGCTTCGCCCGCCAGGTACTGTTCCTGCGCGAGCAGGCTGAAAAGCGCTTTCTCGATGCCTACGACCTGCGCGAGGACATGACGCGCCAGGTACGTGCCGCGCTGCAGGCCAACCCTGACCTGCTCGGTTTGTCGCTGGTGTTCGAGCCCAACGCCCTGGACAACAAGGACAACCTGTTCACCGCCAAGCCCGAGCTGGGCAGCAACGAAACCGGGCGTTTCGCGCTGTACTGGTCGCAACCGCGTGCCGGCCAACTGACGGCCATGGCCCTGCCCGAACAGGACATGGCCAACACCGAGATCGGCCCCAGCGGCCAGCCCGCCAACACCTGGTGGGTGTGCCCGCGCAGCACTGGCAAGGTCTGCGTGGTGGAGCCCTACTTCTATGACATCGATGGCCAGCGGGTGCTGATGACCAGCATCGTCTTCCCCCTGGCAGTCAACGGCAAGGTGATCGCCACCCTGTCCATCGACATCAACCTCAACAGCCTGCAGGCCTTGACCCAGAATGCCAGCCGCAGCCTCTATGAAGGCCGCACCACCGTCGGCATCCTCAGCCCGGTGGGCCTGCTGGCCGGCTACAGCGCCGATGCCGGCAAGCTGGCCCAGCGCTTCGACCAGGTCGACACGGCCAAGGGTGCCGAACTGGTGCGCAAGCTGGCCGAAGGCAAGTTGAGCATCCTGCATGACCAGCAGCGCCTCAAGGTGCTTGCTGCCTTCGAGCCGATCCCCGGCGCCCAGCCCTGGGGCGTGCTGCTGGATGTACCGGAAAACGCGCTGACCGGGCCTGCCGAAACGCTGAAGCAGGAACTGGACGCACTGAACACCAGCGGCACCCTGCTGGAGCTGGGCCTGGGCCTGGCCGCTGCGATCGCCGGCCTGCTGCTGGTGTGGTTGATGGCCCGCGGTGTTACCCGGCCGATTCTCGGTGTGGCAGCGATGCTCAAGGACATCGCCAGCGGCGAAGGTGACCTGACCCGTCGCCTGACCTACCAGAAGCACGACGAACTGGGCGAGCTGGCGGGATGGTTCAACCGCTTCCTCGACAAGCTGCAGCCGACCATTGCCGAGGTCAAACAATCGGTACAGGCCGCCCGAGGCACCGCCGACCAGTCCTCGGCCATCGCCAGCGAAACCAGCGCCGGCATGGAGCAGCAGTACCGCCAGGTCGACCAGGTGGCGACTGCCTCGCACGAGATGAGCGCCACCGCCCAGGACGTTGCCCGCAGCGCCGCCCAGGCTGCGCAGGCGGCCCGTGAAGCCGACCAGGCCACCCGTGAAGGCCTGGCCGTGATCGACCGCACCACCCACAGCATCGACGCCCTGGCTGCCGACATGAACAACGCCATGGCCGAAGTCGAAGGCCTGGCACAGAACAGCGAGAAGATCGGTTCGGTGCTGGAAGTGATCCGTTCGATTGCCGAACAGACCAACCTGCTGGCGCTCAACGCCGCGATCGAAGCTGCCCGCGCCGGCGAGGCAGGCCGTGGTTTTGCCGTAGTCGCCGATGAAGTGCGCAACCTGGCCCGACGCACCCAGGAATCGGTGGAAGAAACCCGCCAGGTGATCGAAGCCCTGCAAGCCGGTACCCGCGAAGTGGTCGGCGCCATGGACAACAGCCACCGCCAGGCCCAGGGTGGCGTGGAACAGGTCGGCCAGGCCGTCACCGCGCTGCAGCGCATCGGCCAGGCAGTGACGGTGATCACCGACATGAACCTGCAGATCGCCTCGGCCGCCGAAGAGCAAAGCGCAGTGGCCGAGGAGATCAACAGCAACGTCGCGACCATTCGTGATGTGACCGAGTCGCTGTCAGGGCAGGCCAACGAATCGGCACGGGTCAGCCAGTCGCTCAATAGCCTGGCCAACCAGCAGCAGGCATTGATGGATCAGTTCCGGGTCTAGGCCTGTGGCGCGCACTCGTCGCCGCAGAAACCATCGTCCGGCAGGTGAAACCGACCGGCCTGGAGGATTTGATCGAGCAACACCAAGGCGCCCAGCACATTCGGCCGGGCGCCCATGGGTAGCCTGCTTGCGTCTGGCAACGTGGCGTCCTTATACCCCGATTGCATCACCAGCAGGTGCATCTGGTCGGCGTTCAGGTACAGGTGGTGCTGCTCGATGGCATACGACTGGATCAAGGCCAGGGCACCGGTCACCATCGGCGTGGCACTGGAGGTACCCCCATAGGTGCTGGTGTAGTCGCGATCGTGCCCGTTCTTGTCCTGCAGTGCCCCATACCCTAGCGTTGCGACGCTATCCCCCCAGCCATTGAGCATGCGGTAGCGGTAGTTGTAATTGGAGTACTGATGCGGTTTGCCATCCCAGGAATGGCAGGCGCCCACCAGAATTGCATCGGCCTCACCATGGTCGTCGAAGTAACGCCACTGCTCCAGGTCGACGCCGTAACCTTGAGTGGTACGGGCGTTGTGATCGGACACGCTGGTACCATTGCACGCCGCATTGAGCACCACGACGCCTCGCTCGGTCAGCGACCGGGTGACATCCCACCAGGTCCTGTCATGCAAAGAAGGCAGGAAGGTCCCCAGGACATTCACATTGGCTGTCTGGCGGTTGACGCCAACGATATCGCCAGCCCTTGCATAAGCCAGCAGCTTTTTCAGTGTCTGGGAATACCCACGTGCATCGTAGGCACGGTTGTCATACAGGAACAACTCCGCGGCATGGCAAATACCGGTCATGCCCAACCCATTGTCATGTGCCAGCAACACCCCCACCGAAGCCGTGCCGTGGTCAGGCTCCGAATCGACTGTTGGCGGGATGACTTTGAGCCTGGGGTTACCACGCAAGTCTTCGTGATTGGCATAGAGCCCACCGTCGGAGAAATGCACGCGTACCCCTCTGCCCTGCACTCCCGCCTGCCATGCGTTGCGGATATTCAAGCCTTTGGCGCTGCTGTCTGGCTCGTTCAGGTAGCGCTGCAGCGCTTCAAAGTCGGGTGTGGGCTGCGCTTGCTCATTGGCATTGGTGCCAGCGGCGTAGGCACCGCCAGTCAGCAGCGTCGCGATGACAGCGGCAGCAGCGAAGGCCAGCAGATTGCCCGGTTCGAGTTGCGGGGGGAGCAGTGCGCTGTCTTCGACGTATTCAAGCCCATTCAGGCTTTGGACCAGGGCGCTGAAGGTTGCGTTGGGCATGCCCTGCGGCTGCTCGACCCAGTAGTGGTTGGCGAGTACCTGCAAGTGCTCATCCTCACGCTCGTGAGGTTCCAGAAACGGCTGCAGGTCAATGATTTTCTGAAGGCCGGGCCAATCATGGGCCAATGACGAGCTGGCATCAGCTTGCACATCAGCCATGAAACGCGCATGCCCCCCTTCACTGAACACCAGAATCAGCGCGGGGTAACGCTGCCCTTCAGGCAGAGGCGGGAGCGTTGCGCCCTCCTGCGCGGCCCGCCTTCGCCGGGTGCCGGACGACGACAGCGGCACCGTATCAAGAATGCGCCGGGTCAGTTCACCTTCACTGACCTCGATCAGCAATGGCCCCTCACGCAAGGTAGCGTCTGCATCAGCGTCCAGGTCCTGCTTGATGACTTCGCTGTCGATCAGCGTGACCAGCGGGGTGATCCTGTAGGTACCTGCCAGCACCTCGCAACTGAGGGTGGCAGGGCATCCATGATTGGCGACCGTGCCACTGTGAACCTGTGAAAGCACGTTAACGCCATCCAGCTGAACCACACCTTCGGGGACCTCGCGCTCAAGTAGATACTGGATGGACTTGACCTTGTGCAGGTCGTCCCCTGTACAACGCACATGAAACTTCCCATCGAACGTGAAGTTGCGGTAATACACGAAATCCAGATTGAAACCCATTGCGTACTCCTGTCAGCGCTACGTGCCCAGCGGCCGCGGGCACAGGTGCATAGCCTTGCAACCTGTATCCAACGCGCCTAGACAGAAGCGGTTCCTGCTGGTGCAGCAGGGGCCGCAGCAACTTCGGCTACAAGTACCTTCGACTACACTTTCGCGGCAACTGGAATGACAACCCACGAGGCCCCGATGAAAAAAATTCCAACGTTGCTGGCCAGCCTGCTGCTCGCCGCCGGCCTGGCCAGCACCGACAGCGCCGCCTCAGCGGAGCGCACCACGCCCATTCACTTTGGCGCCATTGGCTGGGAAAGCGGCGCCCTGACCACCGAAATACTGCGGCTGATCGTCGAGCGTGGGTATGGCTACCCCACCGACACCCTGCCCGGCAGCACCGTGAGCATGGAAGTGGCGTTGGCCCGCAACGACCTGCAGGTGATCGCCGAGGAGTGGGCCGGGCGCAGCCCCGCCTGGGTCAAGGCCGAACAGGCCGGGCAAGTGTTCGCTCTGGGCGATACCGTCAAGCACGCCGAGGAAGGCTGGTGGGTGCCGGCTTACGTGATCGAAGGCGACCCTTCGCGCAACCTCAAGGCCCTGGCGCCGGACCTGCGCAGTGTCGATGACCTCAAGCGCTACCAACAGGTGTTCCGCGACCCCGAGTCGCCGGCCAAAGGGCGCTTCCTCAACAGCCCCAGCGGCTGGACCTCCGAAACGGTCAACAGCCAGAAGCTCAAGGCCTACGGGCTCAACGACAGCTATAGCAACTTTCGCAGTGGCTCCGGTGCGGCGCTGGATGCCGAAATCGGCTCCGCGATCCGGCGCGGTCAACCGGTGTTGTTCTACTACTGGAACCCGACCCCATTGATGGGGCGCTACAAACTGATACGCCTGCAAGAACCGCCCTTCAATGCCCAGGCCTGGGCCACCCTGACAGATGCCAGCAACCCCAACCCGCAAGGCAGCCAGTCACTGCCGGCCAAATTGTCGATTGGCGTGTCCAAGGCGTTCCACGAGGGTTACCCGGATTTGGTGGCCGTGTTCGAAAAGGTCGACCTGCCGATCGATCGGCTCAACCGCGCCCTGGCCGAGATGAGCGAAAAACGCACACCACCGAACAAGGCTGCCCTCACCTTCCTGCGTGACAACCCAGACGTCTGGAAAGCCTGGTTGCCGGCAGACGTCGCCGCCAAGGTCGAGGGCAGCCTATGAGTGGCGGCTTTCCCGAAGCGCTGCAATTTTCCTTCGCCGAACGCGTCAACCAGCTGGTCGACTGGCTGGTGCTGAACTACGGCGATCACCTGCGCAGCGTCTCGGACCAGCTGCTGCAACTGTTGGTAAGCCTGGAGAACCTGCTGCGCCTGCTGCCCTGGTGGGCACTCTTGCTGCTGGTCGGGCTGCTCGCCTGGCATGCCAGCCGCAGCGTACTGCGCAGCGTGGCGATGGTTACCCTGCTGGCCTTGATCGGCGTGCTCGGGCTGTGGGACAAGCTGCTGCAGACCTTGGCCCTGGTACTGGTCAGCACCGGCCTGTGCGTGCTGGTCGGGGTGCCGCTGGGCATCCTGCTGGCGTCACGCCCGCTGGCTCGGCGGTTGTTGATGCCGGTGCTGGATGTGATGCAGACACTCCCCGCCTTCGTCTACCTGATCCCGGTGCTCATGCTGTTTGGCCTGGGCAAGGTACCGGCGGTGTTCGCCACCCTGATCTACGCCTTGCCGCCACTGGTGCGGCTGACCGACCTGGGCTTACGGCAGATCGACCCGTCGTTGCTGCAAGCCGCACACGGTTTGGGCGCCAGCCGCTGGCAGCGGCTGCAGCGCATTGCCCTGCCGTTGGCCCTGCCGAGCATCATGGCCGGCCTCAACCAGTCAGTCATGATGGCGTTGTCGATGGTGGTAGTGGCTTCGATGATCGGCGCGCGCGGCCTGGGTGAGGATGTACTGGCCGGCATTCAGACCCTCAACGTCGGCCAGGGCGTTGAAGCGGGGCTGGCGATCGTGGCCTTGGCCATGGTGATTGACCGCATCAGTCAGGCGTATGGGCAAGTCAAACGCTGATCTCGGCATCTGCCGGCTTGCCGGCAGCCGGGCCGGCGCTGACAATGCGCTACCGTCCGCTCAGCCTTGGAGCCTTTCAGCGTGTCCCTCAAAGCCCTGCGCACCTTGGTGACCATCGCTCGCCACGGCACCTTTGCCCGAGCGGCCGATCTGCTCAGCCTCACCCCTTCAGCCGTGAGCCTGCACATCAAGAGCCTCGAAGACGAGCTGCAGGTCAGCCTGTTCGATCGCAGCCGGCGCCAGGTGGTGCTGACCGAAGCCGGCCAGCTGGCAGTGGCGCGCGCCGAGGGCATCCTCGGCGCCTATGACGAATTGGCCGACGCCTTGGCCAGTGGCCCGAGCTTGCGCGGCCGCTTGCGCCTAGGGGCGATCCACACCGTGCTGGCCCGGCGCCTGCCCAAGGCGCTGCTGTGGATCAAGACCCATCACCCGCAGCTGCATATCAGCGTCGCTTCAGGCATGTCGGCGGAACTGGCGCGGCGCGTCGAAGACGGCGAACTCGATGCGGCGATCACCACCGAGCCAATCAGCCCCTACCCTCAGAGCCTGGTCTTCACACCCTTGTTCGCTGACCGCTTCTGGGCCATCGCCAGCCCCGAACTGGCGGGCCAGAGCCTGCCAGCGCTGTTGGCCAGCCAACCGTTTTTGCGCTTTGACAAGCGCGCCTGGGCCGGGAGACAGATCGAACAGGAGCTGCGCCGCCAGCACCTGCAAGTGAGCGAACAGATGGAGCTGGACAGCCAAGAAGCCCTGGCACGCATGGCGGTGATGGGCCTGGGGGTGGCGATCATCCCGATGGCCGACGAAGACCTGCAACGCTTACCAGCGGCCACCTGCCTGCCCTTTGGCGAGCCGCAACTGACGCGGCGGGTGGTGCTGCTGGAACATGAAAAAAGTCAGCGGCGCCACTTGAGCGCCGTATTGAAGACGGCACTGGAGGCCTGACCCGAGCAGACCGTGCATTTATTCTCAACGGTCACTGAAGAAAACAACGTTTTTCCAAACCAAAGCGTCCCCGTAGGCTTTAGCGATACCCGACTACGGAAGGCCGACCATGCTCCACCTGCTGCTGACCACGCTGTTACCGATCATCCTGCTGATCGCATTGGGCACCTTTCTGCGTGTTCGCGGTTTTCTTGCCGACACCTTCTGGCCCGGTGCTGAACGCCTGAGCTATTACGTGCTGCTGCCGTCGCTGTTCCTCCACGGCCTGGCCACTGCCAACCTCGACGGGGTGCCGGTGCTGGGCATGGTCGGTGTGCTGATGCTCTCGACCCTGCTCGGCGCCCTGCTGTTGGTGCTCTACCAAGGTGCGGTCAACCATGACGGCGCCGATTTCACCTCGGTATTCCAAGGTGGCGTACGCTTCAACAACTACATCGGCGCTACCCTGGCCGCTGGGATCTATGGCAGTGCCGGCATCGCCCTGGCGGCGGTGGCCAATGCCGCCATCGTGCCCTTGGTCAACCTGCTGTGCGTCCTGGTGTTCGCCCGTTTCAGCGCCCGCCACAGCTCACCGGCCACGGTGTTGCGTGCGATTTTCGCCAACCCGCTGATCGTTGGCTGTACCGGCGGCCTGCTGCTGCGGGTCACCGGGCTTGGCTTGCCCGCAGGGCTTGAGCCTACCGTCAAGGCCCTCGGCCAGGCCGCCCTGCCCCTGGGCCTGCTGTGCGTGGGCGCGGCCCTGGGGGGCGCCCGCGTCGGCCAACAGGTGCGCCCGTTGATGGCAGCCTCGGCATTCAAGTTTCTGGTGATGCCACTGACCACCTGGGGCCTGTGCCGCATCCTTGGCCTGAGTGGCCAGGCGGCAGTGGTGGCCGTGCTGTTCCAGGCGCTGCCTACCGCATCCTCTTCCTATGTGATGGCCAGGCAGATGGGCGGCAACGCCCCGCTGATGGCCACCATCATCGCCCTGCAGACCGTGGCCGCTGCCGCAACCCTTCCTTTGGTGCTAATGCTTACGCTTGGCTAGACTGTGATTCAACCCACAGTTCGGAAGCTCGGCCATGCGCCTTTCGTGGATGCTGATCGGTTTGACTAGCGCCCTGCTTGCAGGCCCAGTGCACGCAGTTGACACGGCCAAGGCCGCCGTCGCCGAAGACAAGGCCGAAGTGCTTGAGGAAAAGGTGGTGGAGGATGCCCCACCACCGAAAAAGGCCGAGACCATCACCCCGGGCGAGGTGAAGGCCGTGGACCCGGCCGGCAAGTCGCCGCTGGACGACAGCATCACCTGTCTGGCCCGTACCATCTACTGGGAAGCCAAGGGTGCCGATGCCAAGGACATGACCGCAGTGGCCAGCGTGGTGCTCAACCGCCTGGGCCACGATGGCTTCCCAGACACCATCTGCGGTGTCGTCAAGCAGGGCGTGGAGACCAAGGCCTGCCAGTTTTCCTGGTGGTGCGACGGGCGCTCCGATCAGGTTGAAGAGGCGCAACGCTACGACATCGCCAAAGAGATCGCGCGCAAGGCGCTGAACCAGCAGCTCAAGGACCCCACCGGCGGGGCGCTGTACTTTCACGACCGCAATGTGCACCCGCAGTGGGCCAAGGCCTACCGCAGGACGGCCGAGACCACGCACTTTCTGTTCTACAAGCCTCATCAGGCGCTCGCCCGTTGAGCGGCGCTGTCAGAAGTCAATCGAGCCAGAGAACTTGACCAGGCGCGGGTCGCCCTGGGTCAGGTAGCCGCCGTTGGCGGAAGCCCAATAGTGCTTGTCGGTGAGGTTTTCCACGTTCATGCGCAGGGTGACCTCCTTTTGCTGCACCTTGAAGCGGTAGCGTGCGCCCACATCGAAGCGGTTCCAGGTCGGCAGGCTGAGGGTGTTGGCCGGGTTGGCGTACTGCCCCCCGGTACGTAGCATACGGGCGTTGAGCGCCACGCCCTGCAAGCCAGGCACGTCCCAATCGACGCTGGCGTTCAACTGGAAGGTCGGCACCCCGACCGCATGGTTGCCGTCATCGGCCCCGCCCTGGGTGTTTTTCAGCTCGGTGTCCATGCGCGTTCCGCCGGCCATCAAGCGCAGCCCCTGCACCGGCTCGCCGAACACACTCAGTTCGACGCCCTTGTTGACCTGCTCGCCATCCTGGACGAATACATCGCCCTGAACAAAACCGTCGGTGGGCCGCTCGATACGGAACAGCGCCAGGTTGGCACCGAAGGTCTGGTAGTCGAGCTTGACCCCGGCCTCGACCTGCTTGGTCTTGGCCGGCGGGAACACCTCCCCGGCATTGATCACCTGGCCCGATGCAGTCGCCCCTTGCGCGAGCCCTTCGATGCGATTGGCGTACAGCGAGATCGACGGGTTTACCTTGTAGACAATGCCGTAGACAGGCGTGGTGACCGACTCATCGTAGAAGGCGTTGCGGCCAAGGTCCGGCCCCTCGCCGTCATAGGCATAGCCTTCGACGCGCAACTGCTGGCGCCGCACGCCGACGGTGACCAGCAAGGTATCGTCGAACAGGCCCAGCGTGTCGGACACGGCAAGGCTGCGGTTGCGCGTCTTGCCGGTGACCCCGGGGTCGTCCAGCTTGCCACCGGTGAAGGTGGGGGTGGTGGGCTTGGGCAACGGGTCGGTGTTGTAGAGGTTGGTGGCCTGCGAATTGTAGAAGACGAACGCGTTTTCTTGCTGGGTCCAGATGCTGGCAGCGCCGAGGTTCACCTGGTGGCTGACCGGGCCGGTCTGCAAGCGGCCGTTGATGCCGCCCATGAAGGTGGTGTTGTCTTCGTTATGGGGGATTTCCGAACCGCCGATGGTGGCAGCACCGCTGGCGGCGTCAGTGAGGACCGGCGTGCCATAAAAACCGTTTTCGTGGGTGTGCTTGACGCCACCCGCCAGGTAACCGCTCCAGTTGTCGTTGAAGTCGTAATCGCCGCGGACCATGCCGAAGGTGTCTTCGGTCTCGGTCCAGGCCCAGTCCTTGCCATAATTATGGTCGGCATCCGGCGACCGGGGGATATCGCTCAGGCCAGCCCCCAGGCGCACCGAGTTGCGCATATGGTTGACCCGCTGTTTCTGATAGCCGATGTCGGTAGACAGGCGCAGCTTGTCGCCACGGTAGTCGAGGCCGACGATGAACAGCTTGCTGCGTTGGTCCTGGTCGTCGACTGCGGTTTCGCCTTCACGTTGCGACAGGTTCAGGCGCACGCCAAAGCGATTGTCCTCACCAAAGCGCTGGCCGAGGTCCAGGTGCTCACCCAGGCGGCCATCGCTGCTGATGTCCTGGGTGTAGCGGCGGGTCGGCGTATCGCCGGCACGCTTGGGCTGCAGGTTGACGTTACCGCCCAGGCCAGTACCCGTGGGGCTGGCGCCGTTGAGAAAGGCGTTCGGCCCCTTCAGCAGCTCGACCCGCTCCACGGCATCGGTACTGATCATCTGCCTGGGCAGCACGCCATACAGGCCATTGAATGCCACATCATCCCCGTTGAGCGGCAAACCCCGGATGACGAAGACCTGCGACTGGTTGCCGAAACCGAACGACTGGCGCACCGACGGGTCATTGAGCAGTACATCGCCGATGTCCTCGGCTTGCTGGTCTTCGATCAACTGCGAGGTGTAGCTGGTCATGGTGAACGGCACATCCATCATATCCTGGTTGCCCAACACGCCCATCTGCCCGCCCCGCGCAACCTGCCCCCCGGCAAAGGGCTCCGGGGGCTCGCCCTTGAGCTTGGCGGACTCGGCATTGATGGCGGTGGCGTCCAGCTGGATAACGCCGTCAGCCGCCTGTGCGGTAACGGCGACGGAACAGCAGACAGCGAGAAAGGTCGATTGATACTGACGGGATCGTGCCATGCAAGGCGCCTCGATAGGGGATGGGGCCTTCCTGGCACAGTGAAGCTAAGAGCGATTGAGTCTTGTTTCTAGCCGAAATTACGAATGATTACCAAGTGATCGCACTTTTGGGGCGACCAGTGGTCTACTCCCTCTTTTGCCGCCTGCAACGATTGCCGGCGTTTTCATTGCTTTACACGATACCGGGCCAAAAACCCTGGGCTTGTGTAGGATGAGCAGCGCTTACCACGACGCTGCCAGTCATAGGGAGATTCACATGCGCGTCCTGTCATCTGTTGCCGCCTTGTCGCTGGGCCTGGTCATCTCGACCGGGGCCTTCGCCGTGACTGGCGAAGAGGGGCAACTGATCGATTCGATCAATGCCTACCGCAGTAAGGCCCAGCCTTGCGGTGGCGAAGCGTCGCTGGAGCTTCCCCCCCTCAACAGCGACACCCGCCTGGCATTGTCCCCCGAGGGCACCCGCGACTTGCAGCAGGCCATGACCCGCGCTGCCTACCCGATGGTCAACGTGCAGGCGATCAGCCTCTCGGGCCCGCGTGATGCACAAGCGGCCATGCATGCCATCGAAGAGAGTTTCTGCCAAGTGGTGCTCGACCCGCAGTTCGTCGATATCGGCGTCAGCCAGGAAGGCCGCGACTGGCGCATCGTCCTCGCCCGCCCGTTGCTCAGCGGGCGCCTCGGTGACTGGCAAGCCGAGGGGCAGAAGGTGCTGCAGGAAATCAACGCTGCGCGCAAGTTGCCGCGCCAGTGCGGCGGCCAGCCCTTTGCTGGCGCACCGGCGCTGACCTGGAATACCACCTTGGCCGGCGTGGCCGCCGACCACACCCGGGCCATGGCCAACCAGAACTTCTTCGACCACATCGACAAGGACGGCCGTACCCCCGGCGATCGGGCGGAGCTGGCCGGTTACCTGTATCAGCAGGTCGGCGAGAACATCGCTGCCGGCCGCGACAGCGCGCACAAGGTGGTCGACGGCTGGCTGGCCAGCCCTGGGCATTGCGCTACGTTGATGAACCCTGATTTGCGCGAGTTGGGGGCCGCCTATGCGGTGGACCCGAAGAGTGATGCCGGGATCTACTGGACGGCCTTGTTCGGTACCCCGCAATAAGCACCTGAACAGCCTGGGCGGCCTCAGCCAGCAGCCGCCCCGCTGCGCAGTTGCAACGCCGTACAGCCAAACCGCCGCCGCACGCACTTGCCCAGGTGGCTGGCATCGCCCAACCCGACTTCATCGGCAATCTGCGCCAGGCTGTGGCTGGAATTGAGCAACCGCCAGCGCGCCTGCTGCAAGCGCATTTCCAGCCACCAGGCCTTGGCGCTCATGCCCTGGCTGGCCAGGAACTGTCGATCGAGCTGCCGACGGCTGATGCACAGCTCTGCCGCCAGGTGCTCGACCGACAACGGTGAACCCAGGTGATGGCGCATCAACGCCAATGCGCGCTGAACCTGCCGCCCCTGCCCCGCCCCCAGCTCCAGCTCCAGCGAGCGCAAGGCGTGGCGGCTATCGCGCGTTTCGTCTACCAGCATGTCGGCCAGGCCCTTCAGCGCTCGGGCTCGCCCACAGGCGCGTGACAACAGCTCCACGGCCAGGTCGACGGCCGCCGTCCCCCCAGCACAGGTGACGCGCCCGCCTTGAATGCAATAAAGCTGATCGCGCAGGACCTTCAGATGAGGGAACGCGGTACGGAACTCGGCCTCATGCCGCCAGTGGACCACCACGTCGTGCCCCTCCAGCAGGCCGCACGCGGCCAGTAGAAACGCCGCGTTATCGACACCCACCAGCTTGACGCCAGCCTTGGCGGCCCGTTTCAGCAAGCCCTTGTAAGACGGTGCCAGCTCGGCGGTGGCCATGGCGTTGCGGCCGCCAAACAGCACCAGGTAATCGTACTGCTGCAGGTCGAGCTGTTCGGCGATGGCCTCTACCTGCACCACCACGCCACTGCTGGCGGGCACCGGCTCGCGGGTCAGTCCTGCCAGGGTCCAGCTGCAGTAGCGCTGACGGCTGTAGTCTTCGTCATCGGCGCTGAAGCGGAGCTTGTCGAGAAACGCCCCGAACGGCAGCAAGGCGAATTCTGGCAGCGGCACGATCAGCAGGCGGATATCAGGGGGCATCGCAGGGCGTCCGGATTGAACCATATAATGTCCAGATAATACCCTCTAAAAACGTCGTCGTAGCCTAGACTGGCGCCCTGTGAACCTACAAGGCATTGCCCATGGCACTCGACACTTGGCTTATCTACCTGCTGGCCAGCATTGGCCTGTCGCTGACCCCAGGCCCTAACAGTTTGCTGGCCTTGACCCACGGTGCACTGTATGGCGCGCGCCGCACCCTGTTCACCATAGTTGGCGGGGTATTCGGCTTCAGCGCCCTGATCGCCCTGGCGATGTTCGGCCTCAGTGCGTTGCTGCAAACCTCTGCATCGGTGCTTGGCATCCTCAAGTGGGTGGGTGGCGCCTACTTGGTCTGGCTGGGTGTGCAGCTGTGGCGCAGCCCGGCGCTGCACCTGGAAGTGACCCAGCGAACCCCGCGCTTGAGCAATGCGAGCCTGTTCCGTCAGGGGCTGCTGTCGGCCATGGCCAACCCCAAGGTGCTGTTGTTCTATGGCGCGTTCCTGCCGCAGTTCCTCGACCCCCAACGGGGGCTGTTGCTGCAGTTCGTGGTGATGGCGGCGACCTTTGCCAGCGTGGAGTTTGTGGTCGAGTACCTGCTGGCACGGCTGGCGTTTCGCATTCGGCCCTGGCTGGCCAAAGGCGGCAAAGGGTTCAATCGCTGCTGCGGGACTTTGTTCGCCGTGATTGGCGTGGCGTTGCCCCTGAGCCGCTGAGTGGCCGTTTGTAGGAGCGGCCTTGCGTCGCGAAAGGGCTGCGCAGCGGCCCCAGATTTCAGCTTCGCCGCATAGATTGTCGGGGCCGCTACGCGCCCCTTTCGCGACGCAAGGCCGCTCCTACAAAACCGCCGGGCCTGGATGAGGAACACGATCAACGCCACCCCAGGCAACCCGGCGCCCACCAGCGCTACCCCGTGCCAGCCGAACTGGGCAAACAGCGCACTGGCCACCGCCGAGCCCAACGCCCCGCCCAGAAATGTTCATCTGCACCGCGAAGTCCAACAGCACGCCTGTCAGCGCCAGGCCGATCACGCTGAATCCAGGCGAATGTAGGAGCGGCCTTGCGTCGCGAAAGGGGAGCGTAGCGGCCCCAGATTTCAGCTTCGCCGCATAGATTGTCGGGGCCGCTGCGCAGCCCTTTCGCGACGCAAGGCCGCTCCTACAAACCCCGCCGGGCCTGGATGAGGAACACGATCAGCGCCACCCCAGGCAACCCGGCGCCCACCAGCGCTACCCCGTGCCAGCCGAACTGGGCAAACAGCGCACTGGCCACCGCCGAGCCCAACGCCCCGCCCAGAAAGATGCTGGTCATGTACACCGCGTTCAGCCGCCCACGGCTTGCCGGGTCCAGGGCATACACTTCACGCTGGCCTATGACCATGTTCATCTGCACCGCGAAGTCCAACAGCACGCCTGTCAGCGCCAGGCCGATCACGCTGAAGCCAGGCGAAGTCAGCCCGATCAGCAGCGCCACCGGCGCCAGCAGCAAGGCCGCCAGCGAACCGGCACGGGCATGCCCGGCATCGGCCAGGCGCCCGGCCAAGGGCGCGGCCACAGCGCCCACCGCACCGACCAGAGCAAACAGCGCGATCTGGCTCTGCGACAGGCCGTACTGCCCTGCCAACGCCAGTGGCACCGCGGTCCAGTACAGGCTGAAGGCCGCGAACATCAATGCCTGATACAGCGAACGCTGACGCAGCACCGGATAACGGCGCAGCAGCGCGATCAGCGACATCATCAGCGCGGCATAGCTGGCCTTGTGCTCGGGCACTCGCCGCGGCAGGGTCAGGGCCAGCAGCACGATGATCGCCAGCATCACCCCTGCCGCGCCGATGAACACGGTTCGCCAGCCGAAATGGTCGGCCACCAGGCTCGACAACGGCCGCGCCAGCAGAATGCCCAACAGCAGCCCGCCCATGATGTTGCCGACCACACGCCCACGCTGCTGCTCGGGTGCCAGGTGCGCCGCCAGCGGTATCAGCATCTGCACCGCCACCGAACTGAACCCGATCAACAGCGCATAGCCCAGAAACAGCTGGCCCTGGCCACTGCCGCTGGTGCCTGCCAGTAGCAGGCTGATGCAGGCCAGCACCGCAGTGGCGATCATCAGCCAGCGGTTTTCCAGCAGGTCGGCCAGCGGTACCAGCAACAGCAGGCCCAGCGCGTAACCCAGCTGGGTCAGGGAAACGATCAGGCTAGCGTGCTCGTTGGAAAGCCCCAGGTCTGGCGCGATCAGCCCGACGATGGGCTGGGCATAGTAGATATTCGCGACGATGGCGCCGCAACAAAACGCCAGCAGTGTCACCAGGGCCCGGCTCAGGCCGATGGCCGAGGGCTGCTCTGCAGCTAGGGAGGGGTTCATGCGATGTACCTCGACAAGGGACGGAATATGCCGCACACCTTACCCAGGCGTGCCGCAGGCGAGAATCCGGCCAGCACGCAACAGGGCTTTGCACCCTGCGCAACGCTGGTGTTTCAGGGGGCCAGCAAGCCTTCACAGAAGCCGATGAACGCCTGCACCCGACGCGAGCCGCGGTGGTTGGGCAAGTACAACGCATTGATGCTGTCATTGGCGGTGCCGGGGCTGACCTGCCAATCAGCGAACACGCGCTGCAGCGCGCCGCCAGCCACATCCTCACGCACCAGCCAGTCGGCCAGCAGGGCAATCCCGCTACCCGCCAGCGCGGCTTCACGCAACAGGTCGGCATTGGCGCTGCGCAGCGGCCCGCTCACGTCCAGCTCCAGCACCTGCTGCCCGCGGGACAGGCGCCAGGGGCGAGCTTTTTGCCCATAGCGAAAACGCAGGCAGGCGTGCTCCATCAACTGTTGCGGGTGGGCCAGCGTTTCGCGACCGCGCAGGTAGGCGGGGCAGGCCACCAGCCAACGCTCGAACCGACCCAGAGGGCGGCACACCAGCTCATCATTCGGCGCAGGGTCGCCCAGGCGGATCGACAAGTCGTAACGGCCATCGAGCAAGTCATCCAGGCGATCGCTCAGGTCGATGTCCAGCTCCAGGGCCGGGTGCCTGGCCAGAAACGCCCCCAGGTGCGGCGCGATCACCCGGCGCCCGAATTCCACTGGCAGGCACAGGCGCAGTACGCCGACCGGCTCCTCGCCCCGGTCGGCGACACTGGCATCGGCTTCGTCCAACGCTTCGAAGATGCCCCGGGCACGCGCGTAGTAGCGGGCGCCCGCCTCGGTCAGGCTGACCTGGCGGGTCGAGCGGTTCAACAAGGTCGCCCCAAGCTCCGCCTCCAAGGCATCGACCAGGCGTGTCACCGACGATGTCGCCAGCCCGAGCTTGCGCGCTGCTGCAGAAAACCCCTGAGCATCGACGGTCGCCGCGAACATCTTCATGGCCAGGAGTTTGTCCATTTTTCGTCCATCGTTGAAAACTCGGAACGGTCCTACAATCTAGTGGGCGGGTCAAGAAGCGCGCGGCCCGGCAATCACGTCCATAGTGGAAGCACCTCCCTTTGAACGAGATGACACATGGTGCCCCTCAACGTGCTCAGCCCCCTCCCGCCCTGCGAACCGACCTCTGCCGAGCGGGTCGACGAGCTGCTCAGCCGCCCCGGCGTGCGGATAGAGCGCATTGTCTCGAGCGGCCAATGCAGCCCGCCGGGGTACTGGTACGACCAGGCCGAAGGTGAATGGATCGTGCTGCTGAGCGGCGCAGCCGGCCTGCGCTTCGAGCATGAAAAGCATACCCGGCTGCTGGAGCCTGGCGATTGTTTGGACATCCCGGCGCATTACCGCCACCGCGTGGAATGGACCGCACCCGGTACCCCGACTGTCTGGCTCGCGGTGTTCTACAGCAGCACCAACCCGTGGCCCGACTGAGGCTGTGCGGTGCAATCGGGGCCTGCAGGTGCTGCAGGCTTTCGCGGGTAGCGACTCGACCAAAGTATGAGTACCGATTGCATAGCCCGCATGAACGCCTTGTTTACTGCAATTTTCAGCGCCTGATCTAAACTTTTGCCGACACCTTGGCAAGTTCAGCCCTGCGACAATCAGCCTCACAAAACTTTGTACTAACTTGTTAATTAGCTTGCTAAGGGCTTAAACTGCGCACATTCCACCTGCTGAGATCCCTGGCATGAAAGAAACACCGCGCGCCTCTGGCGCCACAACCCTCATTCTGGTCGGCCTGGGCGTTATCGTCGCCCTGCTCGGCCTGCTCCTGGCCGCTGGCGGCATCAAACTGGCCGGCCTCGGCGGCTCCTGGTATTTCCTGGTCGGCGGGCTGGCCATGGCCATCGCCGGTATCCTCATCGCCCGTCGCAAGGTCGCTGGGGCCTGGCTGTATGCCGTGTTCCTGATCGGCACCGCGATCTGGGCACTGATCGACGCGGGCCTGGTGTTCTGGCCGCTGTTCTCCCGCGTGTTCATGTTCGCCGCGATCGGTATGGTGGTGGCGCTGGTCTACCCGCAGCTGGTCCGCGCCAACGGCGGCACCACCGGGCGTGGCGCCTACGGCATCGCCGGTGTGCTGGCGGTGGCGCTGGTGGTTGCTGCAGGCAACATGTTCGTCGCCCACCCAAGCGTCGCCCCTACCGGCAAAGGCCCTGGCATGACCCCGGTCGAAGCGGGCAAGGAGCAGAAGGACTGGGCCCACTACGGCAACACCGAAGGTGGCAGCCGCTTCGCTGCGCTCGACCAGATCAACCGTGACAACGTCAACAAGCTGAAGGTGGCCTGGACCTACCACACCGGTGACGTCGCCATCAGCGACGGCAACGGCGCCGAGGACCAACTGACCCCGCTGCAGGTTGGCAACAAGGTGTTCATCTGCACTCCGCACAACAACCTGATCGCACTCGACGCCGACACCGGCAAAGAGCTGTGGAAGAACGCAATCAACGCCCAGTCCAAGGTCTGGCAGCGTTGCCGCGGCATGGCCTACTTCGACGCCACCGCGCCGCTGGCCCAACCGACCCAGCCGAACAGCTCGCCGATTGCCGCGGCCACTGTGGCGGCCGGTGCCAACTGCCAGCGCCGCTTGCTCACCAACACCATCGACGGCCGCCTGATCGCAGTCGACGCCGACACCGGTGAGTTCTGCCAGGGCTTCGGCAACAACGGCCAGGTCAACCTCATGGCCGGCCTGGGTGACGTGCCGGACTCCTTCTACCAACTGTCGTCCGCACCGCTGATGGCCGGTACCACCGTGGTGGTTGGCGGTCGCGTTGCCGATAACGTCCAGACCGACATGCCAGGCGGCGTGATCCGTGGCTTCGACGTCATCACCGGGGCCATGCGCTGGGCGTTCGACCCAGGCAACCCGGAAGACCGCAACGCCCCGGCCGACGGCAGCAGCTACGTGCGCAGCACCCCGAACAGCTGGGCACCGATGTCCTACGACCCGGCCATGAACACCGTGTTCCTGCCGATGGGTTCGTCGTCCACCGACATCTATGGCGTTGAACGCAACACGCTGGATCACACCTACGGTGCGTCGATACTGGCGCTGGATGCCACCACCGGCAATCAGAAATGGGTCTACCAGACCGTACACAACGACCTCTGGGACTTCGACCTGCCGATGCAGCCAAGCCTGATCGACTTCACCAAGGACGACGGCAAGACCGTGCCTGCGGTGGTGATCGGTACCAAGGCCGGGCAGATCTACGTGCTTGACCGTGCCACCGGCAAACCGCTGACCCAGGTCGACGAAGTACCGGTCAAACCGAGCAACATCCCCAATGAGCCGTACTCCCCGACCCAGCCGAAATCGGTAGGCATGCCTCAGATCGGCGCGCAGACCCTGACCGAATCGGACATGTGGGGCGCTACCCCGTATGACCAGTTGCTGTGCCGCATCGACTTCAAGAAAATGCGCTACGACGGACTGTACACCGCGCCAGGCACTGACCTGTCGCTGAGCTTCCCGGGCTCGCTGGGTGGCATGAACTGGGGCAGCATTTCCACCGACCCGGTGCATGGTTTCATCTTCGTTAACGACATGCGCCTAGGCCTGTGGATCCAGATGATCCCGTCGCAGAACAAAGGCGATGCCGCTTCGGGTGGCGAAGCACTGAACACCGGCATGGGCGCCGTACCCCTCAAGGGCACGCCTTATGCGGTGAACAAGAACCGCTTCCTGTCGGTTGCCGGCATCCCCTGCCAGGCACCGCCGTTCGGCACCCTCACCGCCGTCGACATGAAAACCCGCCAGATCGCCTGGCAGGTACCGGTCGGCACCGTCGAGGACACCGGCCCGCTGGGTATCCGCATGCACCTGCCGATCAAGATCGGCCTGCCCACCCTGGGCGGCACGCTGTCGACCCAAGGCGGCCTGGTGTTCATCGCCGGCACCCAGGACTTCTACCTGCGCGCCTACGACAGCAGCAACGGTAATGAAGTGTGGAAGGCCCGCCTGCCGGTAGGCAGCCAGGGTGGCCCAATGACCTACGTTTCGCCGAAAACCGGCAAGCAGTATGTGGTGATCACCGCCGGTGGCGCGCGTCAGTCGACTGACCGTGGCGACTACGTGATTTCTTACGCACTGCCATAAACCGCGTCACCCCCCTCGCTGGCAAGCCGGCTTCCACAGGCCCTACACGGAACCTGTGGGGGCCGGCTTGCCAGCGATGAGGCCCTGAAAGATCAATCGAGACCCCGCAATGCCATCCGCAATTCGCATCACGTCTTCCCTGCTGCTTGCCTTGGCCAGCAGCAGTGCCCTCGCCGACGGCGACCTCATGAACCGCAGCACGATGACCGGTGACTGGGGTGGCCTGCGCCATCAGCTCGAAGAAGACGGCGTCAAGTTCACCGGCGACTACAGCGGTGAAACCGCCTACAACGCCCACGGCGGCCTGCACCGTTCGGCCCGTTACTCGCAGAACCTCAAGCTTGGCGTGCAGTTCGACCTGTCGAAACTGTATGGCCTGGAGAACGGCGGCAAGGTTCAGTTGACCATCAACGACCGCCGCGGCAACAGCGCCTCGGAAGACCTGGTGGGCAACCGCCTGCCGATCCAGGAGAACTTCGGTGGCCTGTACACCCGCCTGACCGAACTGAGCTACGAGCGCACCCTGTTCACCCCGGCCCTCAACGTCAAGCTCGGCTACATGGCCATGGGCAACGACCTCGGCGGCCTGGACAGCGGCATTCTGTGCAACTTCATGAACGCCGGTTTCTGCGGCCACCCGCTGAACATGTCCGGCGGCAGCGGCTGGACCAACTACCCCAACGCGCACCTTGGCGTGCGGGTCAAATACGACCTGTCACCGTCCTGGCAGCTGCGGGTGGCGGCGTTCAACGTCGACCCCGAAAGCAACGGCAACTCCAGCCGTGCCTGGCACCTGGGGCCCAAGCACACCACAGGCACCGTGGTGCCGGTGGAGCTGGTGTACAAACTGCAAGGCGAGCTGCCAGGCGAGTACAAGCTGGGCTACTACTACGACAGCTCCGACGTGAAACGTATCGGCAGCGACAAGGACGTGTCCGGCCGTGGCGGCCATTACGTGTTGATCGACCAGGCCGTGTGGAACGACCAGGGCTCGCCGGGCCGCAGCCTGCATGCCTTTGGCCAGTACTCGGCATCGAGCAAGGCCGCTTCGCCGTTCACCAAGTGGTATGGCGCTGGCGTGGTGCTGTACAAGCCGTTCGAAGGCCGCCCGCGCGATACCGTGGCCCTGGGCTATGGCCGCGCCGTGCCCAACCCGCGCAGCCGCGATGTGCTGGAAGACGCCGCGTTCGACGCAGGCCAGCAGTTCCCGGACATCGACAGCGCCGAACAGTTGATCGAACTGAGCTACGGCTACCAGGCCACCCCTTGGCTGAACCTGCGGCCGGATGTGCAGTACATCATCGAGCCTGGGGCGTTTTCGGGCAAAGCCATCGACAATGCGTTGGTCGTCGGTTTGCAGGTCAAGGCGACGTTCTGACCTAATTGGCAGTGACATCCTGGGGCCGCAACGCGGCCCCCGTTTTTCAGCCCTGCCGCAGGTAATCCACCAGCCGCAGCAACATGGCATCACACCCCTGCAACTGCTCGACACTGACAAACTCGTCCGGCTTGTGACCCTGCTCCATACTGCCAGGCCCGCAGACCACCGTCGGGATTCCCGCCTGATCGAACAGGCCGCCTTCGGTACCGAACGCTACCGTGCCGAACGCTTGCGAACCACTGAGCAACGCCACCAGCTGCGCCGCCTCGCTGTCAGCCGGCGTGGCCAGCCCCGGGTAGGCACTGAGTGCTTGCAGGCGGATATCGGCGCCCTCGTTGACGGCGCGCATGCGCGGCAGCAACTCGGCCTCGGCGTAGCCCTGCAACTGGTCAGCCACGCCTTGCGCGTCGAAGCCCGGCAAGGCACGCACCTCGAAGTCGAACTCGCACTCCTCGGGCACGATGTTCAGCGCCCTGCCCCCCTTGATCACGCCGGTCTGCACCGTGGAGAACGGCGGATCGAAACGCACGTCATGCTGCTCGGGCTGCGCCAGCCCCTCACCAATCTCGCCCAGCTTGCCGATCAGGCGCGCCGCGTACTCGATGGCATTCACCCCATAAGGCGCATAGGCCGAATGGCAGGCCGCGCCATGGACCTGACAACGCATGGCCAGCTTGCCCTTGTGGCCTAGCACCGGCTTGAGCTCGGTCGGCTCGCCAATCAGGCACAGCCGCGGTTTATGGGGCCGCTGTTCAAGCGCCGCGAGCATCGAACGTACCCCCAGGCAACCGACTTCTTCGTCATAGGAGAACGCCAGGTGCAGCGGCATACGCAAAGGCCGCGCGAGAAACGCCGGGACCGCCGCCAGCACCGAGGCAATGAAGCCCTTCATGTCCGCAGCGCCGCGCCCGTACAAGCGTCCATCACGTTCGCTCAGGGCAAACGGCTCGACCGTCCAGGCCTGGCCGTCCACCGGTACCACGTCGGTGTGCCCCGACAGCACCACACCGCCCACGTCCTGCGGGCCGATGGTGGCAAACAGGTTGGCCTTGGTGCCTTCGGCGTTATGGAACAACTCGCAGTCCACGCCAAGACCCGCCAAGTAGTCACGGATGAAGCCAATCAGCGCCAGGTTGGAATCGCGGCTGACCGTGGCAAAGCCGATCAGCCGGGCAAGCAGCGCGCGGCTGGCGAACTCACTCATTCCCCGGTACCCCGTAGCTTGGCGCTGCCGTGGGGTCGAGGGCGCGGGTCACGTAGTCCTGCATCTGGGGGCGATAGGCCTGCCACAGGCCATCCAGTTGCCCGATCGGGTCCTCATCGGCCCAGTCGACACGCAGGTCCACCAAGGGCCAGGTCAGCTCCCCGGCAATCTTCAATGCCGCAGAGTGCACAGGGCCGGCCTCGCCCCCCGCCGCCATGGCCGCGTGCATGGCCGCCAGCAGGCGGTCGGCCAGATGCCCCTCGGCCTGTTCGAAGGCGTGCACCATGGCCTCGATCACCTGCCGGGAAGACAGCAAGTTACCGGCCGCAGCGCACTGCTCGCCCGCCACGGCATCATGTACACCCAGGGCCTGCTTGCCGGTGAACAGCGCAACTTGGCCATGGCTGTCGATCACCGTGACCTGGCGGTATTCGCTCCAGCCGTTGGCATTGAGCACCCGGTCCAGCGCAGCAGGCGGCAGCTGCCCCTGCTCCAAGGCATCGAGCAGCTGCGGCCCGAGGGCCGGCAAGGTGATGTTCTGGGTCGCGACCGCACCCACACCTGCACGTACCCAGGGGCAGCGTGCCCCTACCGCAATGCTCGACGAACTGATGGCGATACCGACCTGGCCGGTTTCCTGGCAGCGACCGATGATGGAGAAAGTCATGTCATGGCTCCTGTTGTTCTGTCCAATGCACGCCATTCTGGGTGGAAGCATCCAGCACGCGAAACGACCTTTTTCCGAGGGCTTGAGCAGGAAAAAACTAAGCCCCTCGCCCGCGCTGCGAAAAACCGCCAAAACACCGCTGCAAGCCACGCGAATCAAGGCCTTCGCCGTTTTATCGGCAAGCACCAGCTAAATACTATTTTCGCCATTTGTGCTGCATCCCTAGTCTGGCCCCAGGCAACGGCGGTCCTCCAAACCGACCTTACAAAAACCGCCAGAAAAGGGCTCGGACATGACTCTGAACAACATCGAAATCGACACCCTCGTCGTCGGCGCCGGCCAAGCCGGCGTGGCCATGAGTGAACACCTGAACAAGCTCGGCGTGCCGCACCTGGTACTGGAGCGCAACCGCATCGCCGAAGCCTGGCGCACCGGCCGCTGGGACTCGCTGGTCGCCAACGGCCCGGTCTGGCATGACCGCTTCCCGGGGCTCGAATTCAACCTCGATGCCGATGCCTTCGCCGGCAAGGAGCAGGTCGCCGACTACTTCGAACAGTACGTGCGCAAGTACAACCTGCCGGTACGCACCGGCATCGAAGTGAAGAAGGTGGTGCGCAACAGCGACCGCCCCGGCTTCACCATCGAAACCAACGAGGGCGTGATCCGCGCCAACCGCGTGGTCGCCGCCACCGGCCCGTTCCAGCGCCCGGTGATTCCGGCCATTGCGCCGCAAGACCCGCGTCTGCACCAGATCCACTCCGCCGCCTATTTCAACCCCGAGCAGTTGCCCGCAGGCGCCGTACTGGTGGTTGGGGCAGGCTCTTCGGGCGTGCAGATCGCCGAAGAACTGATGCGCGCCGGGCGCCAGGTGTACCTCTCGGTCGGCGCCCATGACCGCCCGCCGCGGGCCTACCGCAACCGCGACTTCTGCTGGTGGCTGGGCGTGCTGGGCGAGTGGGACGCAGAAATCGCCAAGCCCGGCCGTGAGCACGTGACCATTGCCGTCAGCGGCGCACGCGGCGGCCACACGGTGGACTTCCGCGCCCTCGCCCACCAAGGCATGACCCTGGTCGGCCTCACTCAGTCGTTCAGCGAAGGCGTTGCCCGCTTCCAGGACAACCTGGCGGACAACATTCGCCGTGGCGACGAGAACTACCTGGCCCTGCTCGATGCCGCCGACGCCTACATCGAACGCAACGGCCTGGACCTGCCAGAAGAGCCCGCAGCTCGCGAGCGACTGCCCGACCCAGAGTGCGTCAGCAACCCGCTGCTCGAACTCGACCTGATAAAGGCCGGCGTCAGCAGCATCATCTGGGCCACCGGCTATGGCGTGGACTTCAGCTGGTTGCAGGTCGACACCTTCGACGCCAACGGCAAGCCTCAACACCAGCGTGGCGTTGCCCGCGAACCGGGCGTGTACTTCCTCGGCCTGCCCTGGCTGTCACGTCGCGGCTCGTCGTTCATCTGGGGCGTGTGGCACGACGCCAAGCACGTCGCCGGCCACATCGCCACGCAACGGACCTACCTGGCCTACCGCGACAGCGATCAACGCGCAGCGGATGACCAGCAACAACCCACGATCAGCAACGTCAGCACCCTCGGAGCCCACTGATGCCTACCCATACCCGTATCCGCATGTTCAACACCAAGGTCACCTACCCCAACCAGACCCTGGACAACGACCTGTGCCAGGCAGTGCGCGCCGGCAACACCGTCTACGTACGCGGCCAGGTGGGCACCGACTTCGAAGGGCGACTGGTGGGCCTGGGTGACCCACGGGCACAAGCCGAACAGGCGATGAAAAACGTCAAGCAGCTGCTTGAAGAGGCAGGCTCGGACCTGTCGCACATCGTCAAGACCACCACCTACATCACCGACCCGCGCTTCCGCGAGCCGGTGTACAAGGAAGTCGGCAAGTGGCTCAAGGGCGTGTTCCCAATTTCCACCGGGCTGGTGGTGGCAGGCCTTGCCCAGGCCGAGTGGCTGATGGAGATCGATGTGATCGCCGTGGTGCCGGATCAGGCTTGAGCCACCGCCTGCGCACTCAGCCAGGCCTGCGTTACCCGCGCAGCCGCCGTTAGCCGCTGTGCCCCGTGCAACTGGGCTGACGGCACTTCCACGCTGAGGCTGACGCCTTTGGGCAAGGCTGCGAGCAACTGCACCAACGGCAGTTGCCCGTCGCCCGGCAACTGCCTGCCCTGGCGCGCTTCCTGGATGATGCCGCTCTCGGGTGGCGCCTGCAGGGGCGCATCGCATAACTGCACGGCCTGCAAGTAACGCGGGTCGATGTGGGCAAGGTCCGCCACCTGCCCCCCCGCGCGAAACAAGTGCAGGGCATCGACCAGCACACCGCTGTTGCCTTGCCCCGCCCCTGCCACCACGCTGTAGGCCTGCTGCACGGTCGCCACCGGCCGCCAGCGCATGAACTCAAGGTCCACGCGCAGGCCATAACCCCGCGCCAGCACGCACAAGGCCGCGAAGTGCCCGGTCAGCCGCGTGAAATCGGCGTCATCCCCCGACACCGTCAAGCTCACCGCCCCCAGCTCTGCACCTGCCGCCAGCAAAGGCTCGTAATCGGCGACCACCACCTCGGGTGTCAATGACACGAACTCGATGTCAGCGACCCGCACGCCCTCGCCCGCCATCACCGCCTTGAGCTCACGCAGCGCCTGGCTACCCGCCGCTTCCGGGTAAGCCAGTGCACCCGGCAGCACCGGATGCAAGCGCAGCCCCACCGAACTGAAGCCGGCACGGCGCGCCTCGCGCACCAGCACCGCAGGCGCCAGGTCCAGCGCCGTCAGGTGAGCGACGCCGAGGCCACTCAATAGGTCGCCCTCCCGCCGCTGAGGTCGAACACGAAGCCGGTGGTGAAACTGCACTCGGGCCCGGCGATCCAGCTCACCATGTTGGCGATTTCCTCTACCTTCAGGAACCGCCCCATGGGGATCTTGGCCTTGCTCGCGGCAATGTGCTCCGGGGTCATCTCGGCCATCAGCGGTGTTTCGACCATGGCCGGCGCCACGCAGTTGAGCAACACGCCATCCTGCGCCAGCTCCTTGGCCGCGGCCTTGGTGAAGGCGATCACCCCCGCCTTGGCTGCCGAGTACGCCGAGATGTATTGCACGCCATCCTTGCCGGCCATCGAGGCGACATTGACGATGCGCCCGTAGCCGCGCTCACGCATGTGCGGGATGGCGGTGCGGCAGCAATAGAACACGCCGTTCAGGTCAATGGCGATGACCTTGTCCCAGGCCGCTGGCGGGTATTCCCACGCAGGCACCACCGGGCCATTGATACCGGCGTTGTTGACCAGGATCTCGACCTGCCCGACCTGCGCCAGCACATGGGCGAAGGCCGCCTCTACCGAGGCCAGAGACGACACATCAACCGACTGACGCAGCACAGGCTCGAAACCCTGCTCGGCCGCGTCCCAGCCATCGACCGCGAGGTCCCAGATCACCACCTGGGCGCCGGCAGCGTGCAACCGCTGCGCAATGCCCAGGCCGATGCCACGCATGCCGCCGGTGACGATTGCAGTCTGCCCTTGCAGGTATTGGCTCATTGCTTTGCTCCATTATCGAGAGAGGGAACGTCTGGCAGGCGACGCAGGTCGCTCACCATGAACAGGTAACACAGCGCCCCCAGGACGGTGATCGACGACACGAAGACCAGGGCCCAGACAAACGAGCCGGTCATTGACACGATGATGCCGATGGTCAGTGGGGTGACGATGCCCGCCGCGTTGGCGAACAGGTTGAACAGGCCGCCACTCAAGCCCAGCAGGCCTTTGGGCGCGATATCGGAGACGATCATCCAGGCCAGCGCCGACATGCCCTGGGCAAAGTAGGCGATGCAGAGAATGGCGATCACCAGCGCGTCGGACTCGACATAGTTGGCCAACACAATCACCGAGGCCGTGAGCAGGCCGGCAATCACCGGCAGCTTGCGCGCCACGTTCAGGGAGTAGCCACGGCGCAGCAAGGCGTCGGACAACCAGCCGCCGACCAGGGTCCCCAGCGACGCGGCGATGAAAGGCAGCACTGCGACCCAGCCGACCTTCAGCCACGGCATGTGCCGCTCGGTCACCAGGTACGTCGGAAACCAGGTCAGGAAGAACACGTTGGTCGAGTTGCAGGCAAACTGCCCCAGGCAGATACCCAGCATGTTGCGGTGCTTGAGCAACGCCGGGATCTGCGACCAGCGGAACACCGTGGCTTTCTGGCCACCGTCGACCACGCCGCCGCCGGCGGCGATGTAGTCGAGTTCGGCCTGATTAGCCGTGGTGGACTGGTGCGGTTCATGGTATTTGCGCCACCAGACCAGGCCATACAGGATGCCCATCAGCCCGACCGCCATCAGCAGAAAACGCCAGCCGTAGGCATGCAGCACCCAGAACAGCAGCGGCGTTAAAAAGGCCAGCCCGGTGTACTCGGCGAAGGTGTAGATACCGGTCGCCCTGGCCCGTTCACTCTGCGGGAACCAGGTCGCCACCACGCGGCTGTTGGTGGGGAAGCACGGTGCTTCGGTCACCCCCACCAGAAAACGCATGCCCAACAGCGACAGAAAGCCCTGGGCCAACCCCTGCAAGCCGGTGAACAGCGACCACAGCGTCAAGGCCAGCCAGTAGGTAAACTTGGTACCCAGCCGGTCGATGAGGATCCCGCCCGGGATCTGCGCCGCCGCGTAGGTCCAGGAAAACGCCGAAAAAATCACCCCCATCATCGCCGCATTCAGGCCCAGGTCGGCACTGATACTGGGCGCCGCAATGCCCATCACGCTGCGGTCGAGGTAGTTGATCATGGTGCCGCCAGATATCAGCGCCAGGATCATGAAGCGCGTGCGGGTGCGTTGTTGCAGGCGTGCAGGGGTGTCGAACACCCCCAAGCCGATGTTCTGCTCAGTGTTCATGACGGTTGCTCTCTTGTTATTGGAATGGCAAAGGGCGCTGCGTCAGGCGAACCCGAACAGACGTCGCGGCGTGTCCCACATGACCTTGCGGCGCAGTTGCGCATCCGGCATCAGGCGCTCGGCCAGTTTCAGCAAGGGCCCGTAGTCCACGCGCGCGCGCTGACGAATGAACGGCCAGTCGGAGCCCCACACACAGGCATCCGGGCCAAAGGCCTCGATCAGGGCATGGACGTAGGCACTGCTCTGCGCCAGCAGCGCATCGGCCGCGGCAAACTTCTGCATACCGGACAGCTTGACGCTGGCCCGGCCGCTGCCAGCCAACTGCAGCAAGGCCTGGAAGCCCGGCTGCTGGACGCCGGCGCGTACGTCTGGTCGGCCGCAGTGGTCGATCAACAGGCGTGCCGAGGTACGCTGCAGCAGCCCGCGCAACGCCAGTAACTGGTCTTCGCAGACCTGGACCTGGGCAAACAGGTCGAGCTCGGCGAGCTTGCCGAACAAACCGTCGACCGCGTCGAGGCTCGCCACCCCGTACAGCGCCGGGTTGAAAGCCACCCCGACCACCCCTTGGGCCTGCAGCGCGGCCAGCGCATCGAGGGTGATGCCAGGATCGACCACCGCCACGCCCTTGAAACGCCCCTGCCCCACGGCCAGGGCGTGCAACAGGCAACGGTTGTCGGTGTGGTAGCCACTGTTGGGGGCTACCAGCAAGGCATGCTGCACACCGTAGGCTTCCATCACCCGGTTGAACTGCTCGAGGGTGGCGACCTCCTGCCCGGACGGTGCATAGGGCGCGTCGGGGTGATAGGCAAAGCGGGCGGGGTCAAACAAATGGTTATGGCAATCGATCTTGGGTTCGTCAAAGATGTTCACGCAGCACTCCCGTCAAGCGCCGCTGCGCTTGCCTGCAGATCTTGTTATTGTGCGCCGCAAAGGCGGCTCGGCTGGGTTCAAGATACTGCGTGCCCAGCGGATGCGCTCATACCCAGATGGCGAAGACCATAACCAAAGGTAATGCTCATGCCCCTCGACAACGAAGGCCCGGAAGCCCGCGCGCTGGTGTTCAAACTGCGGCACATGGAAGTGTTTCGTGCGGTGATGCTGACCGGGTCGATCAGCGCGGCGGCGAAAATGCTGTATGTGTCGCAGCCGGCGGTGAGCAAGTTGATCCAGTACATCGAGGGGCGCCTGGCGTACCGGTTGTTCGAGCGCATCAACAACCGCCTGGTGCCAACCCACGAGGCGCAGATTCTCTTTCGCGAAGTCGAGCGGGTGTATCAGGCGGCGCTGGAGGTCAATGAATGTGCGTTGTCACTGGCCAGTGGCGGCCATCGCAACCTGCGCATCTCCTGCAGCGCATCACTGTCGACCGTGGTCATCCCGATTGCGCTGGCCCAGCTCAAGCGCGAGTCGCCCTCGCTGAACATCGAGTGGCAAACCTCGCTGATGGGTGAAATGCCGAACCAGATCCTGTCGAAGAAGGTCGACCTGTCGATTGCCGCCTTGCCGGTGATCCACGATCACCTGCATTCACGGGCGTTCATGCGTGGGCGCATGGTGGTGGTGATGCCGCAGGAGCACGCCCTGGCGCGGCAGGCATCCCTGACCCTGGAGCAACTGCAAGGCCATGACTTGCTGCTGTTCAGGCCCGACATGCCGTTTGGCAAACTGCTGGCCGAACACATCCACCAGCGCGGCCTGCAGCTGCAATCATTGTTGTCGTTCACCAATGCCAACGAAGCCGTGGCCCTGGTCAAGCAAGGCATGGGGCTTACCCTGATCGACGAGTTCGTGGCGCAGGGCAGCGGCTTGGCGGTGGTGCCACTGGCCGAAGAAATCCACTTCGACATCAGCTTTGTCTATTCGCGCTTCGAACCGCCCTCGCACTCGGCGCTGCACCTGATGCAGGTGCTGCATGCGCAGGCGTTGAAGCTTGGGCGTGGGGTTGCCGGGTTCGAGCTGCCTACCGCCTGAGGCAGAGAAGCGGCCCGGCAAGGCCGCCTCTGCAGGGAATCAGGCGATGGCGGCGTCCACCAACACCTGCGCTTCCTGCACCAGGCGCTGCAGGTGCGCCTCGTCGATGAAGCTCTCGGCGTAGATCTTGTAGATGTCCTCGGTGCCCGACGGCCGCGCGGCAAACCAGCCGTTGGCGGTCATCACCTTCAACCCGCCAATCGCCTGGCCGTTGCCTGGCGCATGGCTGAGGATCTGCACGATCGGCTCACCGGCCAGTTCGGTCGACTTGACCTGTTCGGGTGCCAGCTTGCTCAGCAACGCCTTCTGCCGTACATCGGCCTTGGCCTCGACACGCGTAGCAAACGGCTTGCCCAGTGCCGCCGTCAGGTCCGCATAGGCCTGGCTCGGATTGCGCCCGGTACGTGCGGTCATCTCTGCGGCCAGCAAGGCCGGGATCAACCCGTCCTTGTCAGTGGCCCAGACCGAGCCATCGCGGCGCAGGAACGACGCCCCCGCGCTTTCCTCGCCACCAAAACCCAACGAACCATCGAACAGGCCCTGGGCAAAGAACTTGAAGCCCACCGGCACCTCATACAGTTCACGGCCCAGGCGTTCGGTGACGCGGTCGATCAGGCCGCTGGACACAACGGTCTTGCCCACTGCCGCGTCGCTGCGCCACTGCGGGCGGTGACGGAACAGGTAGTCGATGGCCACAGCCAGGTAATTGTTCGGCTGCAACAGGCCATCCGGGGTGACGATGCCATGGCGGTCGTGGTCCGGGTCGCAGGCAAACGCCACGTCGAAGCGCTCGCGCAGGCCAATCAGGCCCTGCATGGCGTGGGGCGAGGATGGGTCCATGCGGATCTGGCCGTCCCAGTCGACGGTCATGAAGCGGAAGGTCGGGTCGACCTCGGTGTTGACCACTTCCAGGTTGAGCTTGTAATGCTCGGCGATCGCCGACCAGTAATGCACCCCGGCCCCACCCAACGGGTCAACGCCCAGGCGCAGGTTGGCGCTGCGAATCACATCGAAGTCGATGACATTGCCCAGGTCTGCCACGTAGTGGCTCACGTAGTCGTGGCGATGGGTGGTGGCAGCTTGCAAGGCCTGGGCATGGTCCATGCGCTTGACGCCCACCAGGTTCGCCGCCAGCAGTTCGTTGGCCTTGGCCTCGACCCACTTGGTCACGTCGCTGTCGGCCGGGCCGCCATTGGGCGGGTTGTACTTGAAGCCCCCGCTTTGCGGCGGGTTGTGCGACGGCGTGATGACGATGCCGTCGGCAAGGCCTTGTTCGCGGCCACGGTTGTAGCAAAGGATGGCGTGGGACACCGCCGGGGTCGGCGTGTACTCGTCGTCTTTGGACAACATCACCTGCACGCCGTTGGCCGCCAGCACTTCCAGCGCACTGGCCGAGGCCGGTGCCGACAGCGCGTGGGTGTCGGCGCCGATGAACAGCGGGCCGTCGATGCCCTTCTCCTGGCGGTACAGGCAGATGGCCTGGGTGATGGCCAGCACGTGGTACTCGTTGAAACTCAACTCGAAGGAAGTACCTCGGTGCCCCGAGGTGCCGAAGGCCACCCGCTGGGCCGCCACCGCCGCGTCGGGGCGGCCGGTGTAGTAAGCGGTGAGCAGTCGGGGAATATCGACCAGCACGCTGGCCGGAGCCAGCTTGCCTGCCAAAGGACTGAGCGTCATGCAGAAACCTCGAGTTCAACGGATGTTGGTGTTGGAGCCTGCAGTGTACTGAGAGTTGCAATGCCGCGCGATGGTCTAGAGTATTTGCCATCACTCCCCGGCAACGAGGCCCCATGGCTGTCCACCGCCTGACCCGCACTCACCCCCGCCTCACGTTCGCTGCCCTGGTCGGCATCATCGGCGCCTGGCTGGTCCCGGCAGGTGACACCGTCCAGCACATCCTCGTCGGCTGGAACCTCGGCGTCTGGCTTTACCTGCTGCTGGTGCTGTGGCTGACCTGGAACGCCAACCCGGATAAAGTCCGCAAGGTCGCCCAGATCGAGGACGAAAACGCCGGGCTGGTTCTGTTTACCGTGTGCATCGCCGCCATCGCCAGCCTGGCCGCGATCACCCTGCAACTGGTCTCAAGCCGCGGCCTGCAAGGTAATGCGCTGGCCCTGCACTACCTCTACACCGGCTTGACCGTGGCCGGCTCCTGGCTGCTGATCGGCTGCATTTTCAGCCTGCACTACGCCCGGCTGTTCTATAACGGGCAAAACCACGAACCCCCACTGCGCTTCGCCGATGGCGAACGCAACCCCGATTACTGGGACTTCCACTACTTCTCGTTCACCATCAGCGTGGCGGTGCAAACGTCCGATGTCGGCGTCGCCGGGCGCGGGCTGCGGCGGGTGGTGCTGGCGCACTCCGTGGTTGGCTTCGTGTTCAACACGGCGATTCTGGGGTTCACCATCAATATTGCGGCGGGCCTGCTGGGCTAGCATCGGTTCAACCCCCACCGCTCGTCAGAAAACGCTGCACGCCTGACAATCGTGAAATTGGCAGAATCTGCCGGGTTGTTCGGCACCGCCGCGCAAGGAAAACGTTTGCCGGGCCTTTTGTCGCCAGCCGCTGTCCGAGACGCTAATGTGACGTGGGTCAAGCCTCATCGCTTTGGTCGGACTCAGCCACTGGGCACTGGCGTGGCAGGTGCTATGGTTACATTCCCGGCGGCCGTGCCTGCGGCCACCCGCTCACTGCGTCCAGGTAAGGACAAGGAGGCTGGCATGAACAAGATGACGTTCCCAAACGCCTGCCAGGTGATGCGCTGGCATTTCCACCCGTTGGGCTTCGAGGCCAGCATGGATGCGCCGCGCAGCATGATCGCGCGCCTGTTCGACCGCGCCACCGGGGAAACCCTGCTGGCCATCGCCGGCATCCCTTGCGCCGCCATCATGGCCGCAGCGGATGTCGAGCGCATCATCGAAGCGGTCGAGGCCGAAATGGACGCCTTCGTACCGGTCTTCGCCTTGCGCGACGCAGGCTAAACCGGCACCTCGGGTTCCTGGCGCAGCGACTGCAAATTGCCCATGAACTGCTCTGCCGGCACCGGCTGGCCCAGCAGATAACCTTGCAGCGAATCGCACCCCAGGCGGGTGAGGAAGTCTTGCTGTTTGTCGGTCTCTACCCCTTCGGCAACGATGCGCAACCCCAGTGCCTGGCCCAGGGCAACGATTGCAGAGACAATCGCGGCGTCATCGCTGTCCTGCTCCAGATCACGCACGAAACCACGGTCGATCTTCAGTTCGTTGGCCGGCAGGCGCTTGAGGTACATGAGGCTGGAGTAACCAGTGCCAAAGTCATCGATGGACAAGTCCACGCCCATGTCGGACAGGCGTTGCAGCACCGTCAGGCTGGCATCGGCGTCGTGCATGGCGGTGGTTTCGGTGATTTCCAGGGTCAGGCAGTTGGCCGGCAGGCCATTCTCGCTCAAAGCCCGGGCCACGCTTTCGACCAGCCCAGCGTGGCAGAACTGGATGGCCGAAAGGTTGACCGCCATGCGCCAGCCCAGGTGCCCTTGGTCCAGCCACTGGCGCATCTGCCGGCAGGCTTCGTCGAGCACCCATTCGCCAATGGGGATGATCAGGCCGGTTTTTTCCGCCAGGCCGATGAACCGATCAGGCAGCAACAACCCCTGCTGCGGGTGCTCCCAGCGCAGCAGGGCTTCGGCACCGATCGGCTGGCAGGCCTGAGCATCGAACTTGGGCTGGTAATGCAGGCGGAACTGGCCCTGCTCCAGCGCCTGGCGCAGGTCCTGCAGCAACTGCAGCTGCTGCCGGGCGTTGCTGTTCATCGACACGTCGAAGAAGCTGTAGCCATTCTTGCCTGCGCTTTTGGCGTGGTACATCGCGGCATCGGCATTGCGCAGCAACTCGTGCTGGTCCAGGCCATTGCCGGGGTACAAGACGATGCCCAGGCTGGCCGTGAGTTGCAGATCATGCTCGGCGACACGGAACGGCCGCGACACCAGGTTGACCTGCTTGACCGCCACGTCCATGGCATCGTTCGGCTCCCGCAATTCCACCAGCAGCACGAACTCGTCGCCGCCAATGCGCGCCAAGGTGTCCTGGCTGTGCAAGTGGCCACGCAAACGGCCGGCCACGGCCTTGAGCAACAAGTCGCCGACATGATGACCAAAGGCATCGTTGACCGGTTTGAAGCCATCCAGGTCGATGAACATCAAGGCAAAGCACCCGCCCTGCTCCGCCACCTTGCCGATGGCCTGCTCGATGCGGTCGGCCAGCAGGGTACGGTTGGGCAGGTCGGTGAGCGTGTCGTGCAGGGCCAACTGGGTCAGCTCCTGGTTGGCCAGGGTCAGCGAGCGGGCAAGTTCAGCGGTGCGCGCTTCCAGGCGCGCGTCCAGCACCGAGGTCAGCAACGCCACCGCCAATACCGCCAGGGTGGTGATCAGCACCAGGTAGACCAGCCCGTCGCCTTGCAGCCCGCCGCCCAGCGCACCACAGAAGCTACCCGCAGGGAAATTGGCCGCCGCCATGCCGGTGTAGTGCATGCCCACTATGGCAACCCCCATGATCACGGCCGCCAGGCCCCGGATCTGGCGCACGTAAGGGGTGTGCCTGCGCAAGCGAAACGCGATCCACAGCGCCGCCGCCGAGGCGCCAACGGCGATCAACAGCGAAGCGCCGAACAGCGTTGGGTCATAGTCGATGCCCGGTAGCATGCGCAGCGCGGCCATACCGGTGTAGTGCATGCAACTGATGCCTGCCCCCATGATCAACGCACCGAAGCCCAATTGCAGCCAGGGCAGGCTTGGCTGGCTCACCAGCCACAAGGCAAAGCCTGACGACAGCACAGCGATCAACAGCGAAAACGCCGTGAGCCCAAGGTCGTAGCCCAGGTCGATGGGCAGGCTGAACGCGAGCATGCCGATGAAGTGCATCGACCACACGCCGATGCCCATGGCCAGCGCGCCGCCCCCCATCCACAGGTGCACAGCCCTGCCTTTGGCCGTGGCAATACGGCCGGTCAGGTCAAGGGCGGTATAGGACGCCAGGATCGCCACGCACAGCGAAATCAACACCAACGAAGAGGAGTAGCTGCCTGTGAGCATTGGGAGTTCCAGCGACAGGCCAGGGGGCCCGGAAAAAGCTGACGATTGTACTCAAGCTTTGGCGAAACGCACGGGGTTTTTGAGAATGGGAATGGATCCAACATCCCCTTCTTAGGCCCTGCCCAGGCGCGGCCTGTGGTAGCGGGCTTGCCCCGCGAAGCAGGCACCGCGGAGAATGGCACGGGCTTCGCCCGTATTCGCGGGGCAAGCCCGCTCCTACTGGGTCATGCGTGTTTTCTGAATTTCGAGCAAGACAGGTGCTCCCACAGCCCTAGGGCTGGGCGACCTCCTACTCGGCAAACGCCTGCTCGGCATCCCAACCGCCGCCCAGCGCAGCAATCAGCTGCACACTCGCCACCAACCGCCCTTGCAGCAGGTTCAGCACACTGCGCTCGTTACTCAACGCCGTGGTCTGCACGTTCACCACATCCAGGTAGCCGATCAACCCCGCGCGGTACTGATTCTCCGTCAGGCGAAGCGACTCACGCGCCGCGTCCAATGCCTCCTGGCGTACCACCGCTTCATCGCCGTATACCTTCAGCTGCACCAGGTAGTTCTCCACTTCCTTGAAGCCATCGAGCACGGTCTGGCGATACTGCGCTACGGTCTGGTCATACACCGCCACGGTACGGTCCACCTCGGCGCTGCGCTTGCCCGCATCGAACAGGGTCATGGCCAGCGAAGGCCCTACCGACCAGTACCGGTTCGGCAGTTCGATCCAGTTGCTGAAGCTGCTGCTGGAATAGCCCCCACTCAGGCTCAGGCTCAGGTCGGGGAAGTAGGCAGCCCGCGATACGCCGATATTGGCGTTGGCGGCCATCACGTTGCGCTCGGCCGAGGCAATGTCCGGGCGGCGCTCGAGCAATTGCGAGGGCAATGTCACGGGGATGTCCGGCAGCGCCGGGATGCTCTTGCTGTCGGCCAATGCAAAGTTAGCCGGGGCCTTGCCTAGCAACACGGCAATGGCATTCTCGAACTGCGCACGCTGCCAGATCAGGTCGATCAGGTCCGCCTGGGTGCTTTTCAGCTGGGTCCGCGCCTGCGCCACCGCATCCGGGCCGGACACACCGGCGCGATACTGGTTTTCGGTCATGCGCAGCGAGCGCTCGTAGGTGGCCACGGTCGCTTCCAGCAGGCGTTTCTGCTCATCGATCACACGCAACTGCAGGTAGTTCTGCACCAGCTCCGACTGCTGGCTCAGGCGGATCGAGGCAAGGTCGGCAAAGCTGGCTTCGGCACTGGCTTCGTTGGCGTTCAAGGTTTCACGCAGCTTGCCCCACAGGTCGATCTCCCAGCTCACGCCGAGCTGCGTGTTGTAGGTGTTGCGAATGCCGCTGCTGTTGTTCGACAGGCTGGAGCTGGAGCTGCCAGTGCCTTGAGCCGAACGGTTCTTGCTGGCGCTCAGGTCCAGGCTCGGGAACAGCGCGGCGCGGCTGCTGCGCACCAGCGCCTGGGCCTGGCGGTACTGGGCTTCGGACTGCGCGACGGTCTGGTTGCTGCGGTTGAGCTCTTCGACCAAGGCATTGAGCCCGGCATCGCCATAGACCTCCCACCAGGCGCCACGGGCAATCGCGTCCGACGGCTTGGCCTGGCTCCAGCCCTCGGCCTGCTTGTACTGCGCCGGGGTGCTCAGCTCGGGGCGGTGGTAGTCCGGGCTCAGGGTACAGGCACTGAGCAGCGCCACACACAGGCCGGCGCCGAGCAGGCGCGAGCCACGCCCCAGGGTCAACGACTGCAGGGTACGGTGAAGGGGTGTCTGGGCAAAGTTCATAGCGGGGTATCCAGAGCGGCGTCGGTGCGCACGCCGCGCCAATGGTTGAAACGGTGACGCAGGCGGTCGAGGTACAGATAGACCACCGGTGTCGTATAAAGGGTGAGGATCTGGCTGAAGACCAGGCCGCCGATGATGGTCAAACCCAGCGGCTGGCGCATTTCCGCGCCTTCGGCACGGCTGACCAGCAGCGGCAAGGCGCCAAGGATGGCCGCCAGGGTGGTCATCAGAATCGGCCGCAAGCGCAACAGGCAAGCGCGGCGGATGGACTCCTCCGGCGACAGGCCCTGGTGGCGCTCCAGTTGCAGCGCCAGGTCGATCATCAGGATCGCGTTCTTCTTCACCACGCCAATCAGCAGGAACAGGCCCAGCAGCGAGATGAGGCTGAACTCGCCGCCGGTGACATACAGCGCCAGCAAGGCACCGACGCCGGCCGAGGGCAGTGTCGAGAGAATGGTCAGCGGGTGAATGTAGCTTTCATAAAGAATGCCCAGCACCAGGTACACCAGCACCAACGCGCCAAGAATCATGAAGGGCTGGCCTTCCTGGGTCTTGGCGAAAGCGTCGGCGGTGCCGCCGAGCTTGGCGATGACTTCCTCGGGCAGGCCCAGCTTGGCCACCGCCCGCTCCACTGCGGCCATGGCCTGGTCGGGGCTGTAGCCTTCGGCAACGTCGAAGGCAATGTCTTCGGAGGCGAACTGGCCCTCGTGGCTGACCCGGTCATTGGCCAGGCTGTTCTCGTAGTGGGCAATGGTCGACAACGGCACCCGGGCGCCATCATTGGTGATCACCTGCACCTGCTCCAGGGTACTCGGGTCCCAGGCGTATTTCGGGTTGATCTCCAGCACTACCTGGTACTGGTTGAGGCTGTCGTAGATGGTCGAGATCTGCCGCTGGCTGTAGGCGTTGTTGAGCACCGTGGTGACCATGTCCATGTCGATGCCCAGGCGCTTGGCCTGGTCACGATCGACCACCAGGGTTACCTGCTGGGTGCCGGCGCCGTCACGGGCGTCGATGGCGGTCAACTCGGGCAAGGCACGCACCGCCGCGACCACTTTCGGGAACCACTCGCGCAGGGCTGCCAGGTCGCCGCTCTGCAGGGTATAGAGGTACTGCGACGAAGTCTGGTCACGCCCGCCGCCACCCAGTTGCAGGTCCTGGTCGGCCATCAGGAACAGGCGCCCGCCGGGCACCTTGGGCATCTCTTTACGCAAGCGCTCGATAACCTTCTGGGCATCGATCTTGCGCTCGTTGATCGGTTTCAGGCGCACCAGCACCATGGCATTGTTGGTGCCACTGTTGCCGCCGATGAAGCCCGCCACACTCTGCACCGCAGGGTCGGCGAGCAAGGCGCGGCGGTAGATTTCCATCTTCGGCTGCATCACGCTGAACGACAGGCCATCGTCACCCCGGATAAAGCCCATCAACTGGCCGGTGTCCTGCTGCGGCATCAGTGTCTTGGGCACCACCACGTACAGGGCAATGTTGATGCCGATAGTGGCCAACAGGCTGAGCAGGGTCAGGCGCTTGTGGCGCAGCGCCCAGCCAAGGCTGCGGTCATAGCCATTGACCATGCGCTGGTGCAGCTTGTCGCTCCAGCGCTGCACGCGCGTCTGCTGCGCCTGGTGCGGCTTGAGCCAGCGCGCGCAGAGCATCGGTGTCAGGGTCAGCGAGACCACCAGCGAGACGATGATCGCCGCCGCCAACGTGATCGAAAACTCCTGGAACAGGCTGCGCACGATGCCGCCCATGAACAGGATCGAGACGAATACCGCCACCAGCGACACGTTCATCGACAACAGCGTGAAACCCACTTCCTTGGCACCCAGGAACGCCGCACGCATCGGCGGCTGGCCATCCTCGATGTGCCGGGAGATGTTCTCCAGCACCACGATGGCATCGTCCACCACCAGGCCGGTGGCCAAAATCAGCGCCATCAGCGACAGGTTGTTGAGGGAGAAACCGCACAGGTACATGACGGCAAAGGTGCCCACCAGCGACACCGGTACCGCCAGGCTCGGGATCAACGAGGCACGCAGGCTGCCAAGGAACAGGTAGACCACCAGGATCACCAGCCCCACCGCGATCAACAGGGTGTGCTCGGCCTCCTTGAGGGTCGCCTTGATCACCGGCGAGCGGTCCATGGCCACATTCAACTGGACGCTGGCCGGCAGCAGCGACTGCAACGCCGGCAACTGCGCCTTGATCTGGTCGACCGTTTCGATGATGTTGGCCCCGGTCTGGCGGTTGACCACCAGCAGCACCGCGCTCTGGTCGTTGAAGAAGCCGCTGTTGTAGCGGTTCTCGACGCTGTCGGTGATGGTCGCCACGTCGGACAGACGCAGGATGGTGCCGTTCTGCTGGCGGATCACCACCGGCTCGTAGTCCTTGGCCGTTTCCAGCTGGTCGTTGGCCCGCACCTCCCAGCTACGCTCGGCATCCTCGACGAAGCCCATGGGCCGGCGCTGGTTGGCGTTGGCCACGGCGGTGCGCACCTCGTCCAGCGACACGCCGTACTGGTTGAGCAACTGCGGCTCCACCGAAATGCGCACGGCCGGCAGCGAACTGCCGCCGATCTGCACCTCCCCTACCCCGGATACCTGGGCCAGGCTCTGCGACAGGATGGTGTCTGCCAAATCGTACAGCTGGCCCTTCTGCAACACATCGGAGGTCAGCGACAGCACCATGATCGGTGCCTGCGACGGGTTGATCTTCTTGTACGTGGGCATGCTGCGCATGCCGCTGGGCAGCAGGTTGCGGGTGGCATTGATGGCCGCCTGCACCTCACGCGCCGCGCCGTCGATGTCACGGCCCAATTCAAAGCCGATGATCACCCGCGTCGAGCCCTGGTTGGAGCTGCTGGTCAGCGTGGTAACGCCGGCGATACTGCCCAGCTTGCGTTCCAGCGGCGTGGCCACGGTGGCGGCCATGACCTCAGGGCTGGCACCGGACAGGTTGGCCTGCACCACGATCACCGGGAAGTCCATCTGCGGCAGCGGCGCAACCGGCAGCAGGCCGAAGCTGACCCCGCCCAGCAGCATGATGGCCAGGCTCAGCAACATCGTCGCCACCGGGCGTCGAATGAACGGTCCGGACAGGTTCATTTGCAGCTCCAAGCTGCAAGTTGCAAGCTACAAGTGGGCGTGCGAGCAGGCTCGGAACTCCGGCTCACGCCAATCAGCTTGCAGCTTGCGGCTTGATGCTTGAGGCCGCTCATGCCGGCTCCTCCGCAACGTCCTGCCGACCAAAACGACGCGCAAGCCGATCAAAATAAAGGTAGATGACCGGCGTGGTGAACAGTGTCAGCACCTGGCTGACCAGCAGCCCGCCCACCATCACCAGGCCCAGCGGCTGGCGCAGTTCGGCACCGGAGCCGGTTGCGAGCATCAGCGGCACCGCACCGAACAGCGCAGCCAGGGTGGTCATCAGGATCGGCCGGAAGCGTAGCAACGCGGCCTGGTAGATGGCGTCCTGCGGGGTCATGCCCTGATGGCGTTCGGCTTCAAGGGCGAAGTCGATCATCATGATCGCGTTCTTCTTGACGATGCCGATCAGCAGGATGATGCCGATGATGGCGATCATGCCCAGGTCGTTGCCACTGATGAGCAATGCCAGCAACGCGCCGACCGCCGCCGAGGGCAAGGTCGAAAGGATGGTCACCGGGTGGACGTAGCTCTCGTAGAGCACCCCCAGCACGATGTACATGGTCACCACGGCGGCGAGAATCAGCAGCAAGGTGCTCGACAGCGAGGCCTGGAAGGCTTCTGCGGCGCCCTGGAAGCGGGTTTGCACGCCAATCGGCATGCCGATCTCCTGCTGCACCTGCTCGATGACCTTGACCGCCTCGCCCAGCGACGCGCCATGGGCCAGGTTGAACGACATCATCACCGCCGGGAACTGGCCGATGTGCGAAATCGCCAACTGCGCCTGGCGCTGCTCGATCCGCGCCAGCGCCGACAACCGCACCTGGCCGCCATCGGTGGCCTTGACGTGGATCGACTCCAGGGCCTGCGGGCCGATGCTGGCGGCGGCTTGCGACTGCAGCACCACGCGGTACTGGCTGGCCTGGGTGTAGATGGTCGAGATCTGCCGCTGGCCGAAGGCGTCGTACAAGGCGTTGGTGATCTGCGCAACCGTGATGCCGAGGCGGCTGGCCATGTCGCGGTCGATCACCAGGTACACCTGCAGGCCCTTATCCTGCAGGTCGCTGGCCACGTCGGCAAGCTCCGGGCGCTGTTGCAGCGCCTGCACCAGCTTGCCGCTCCACTGCGCCAGCAGGTCGGCGTCAGGCGAGGACAGGCTGAACTGGTACTGGGTGCGGCTGACCCGGTCCTCGATACTCAAGTCCTGCACCGGCTGCATGAACAGGCGGATGCCCACCAGCTTGTCGAGCTGCGGCTGCAGGCGGCTGATGACCTCGCCGGCGGTGACGTCACGTTCACCGTGCGGCTTGAGGTTGATCAGCAAACGCCCACTGTTGAGCGTGGCGTTGTCGCCATCCACGCCAATGTAGGACGACAGGCTCTGCACGGCCGGGTCCTGCAGGATTACCTTGCTCAGCGACTGCTGGCGCTCGCTCATGGCGGCGAACGAGGTCGATTGCGGCGCTTCGGAAATACCCTGGATCACGCCGGTGTCCTGCACCGGGAAGAAGCCCTTGGGCACCGCCATGTAGAGCACCACGGTAAGCGCAAGGCTGGCCACCGCCACCAGCAGGGTCAGCGGCTGGTGCCTGAGCACCCACTGTAGGCCGCGGCCGTAGTGCTCGATGAGCCAGTCGATCCAGGCGCCACTGGCGCGGTAGAAACGGCCCTGCTCTTCTTCCTTGGGCTCGCGCTTGAGCAAGCGCGCGCACATCATCGGCGTGAGGGTCAGCGACACGACCAGGGAAATCAGGATCGCCACCGCCAGGGTGATCGCGAACTCGCGGAACAGCCGGCCGACCACATCGGCCATGAACAGCAGCGGGATCAGTACCGCGATCAGCGAGAAGGTCAGCGATATCAGGGTGAAGCCGATCTGCCGGGCGCCCTTGAGCGCGGCCTGCATGGGGGTTTCGCCTTCCTCGATGTGCCGGGAGATGTTCTCCAGCATGACGATGGCATCGTCCACCACGAAACCGGTGGCGATGGTCAGGGCCATGAGGGTCAGGTTGTTCACCGAAAAACCGGCCAGGTACATCACGCCAAAGGTGCCGATCAGCGACAGCGGGACGGCAATCGACGGGATCAGGGTGGCACTGAAACGGCGCAGGAACACGAAGGTGACCATGACCACCAGGACGATGGCGATCAGCAACTCGTGCTGCACGTCCTTGACCGCAGCGCGGATGGTCTGGGTACGGTCGGTGAGCACCGACACGTCGAGGCCGGCCGGCAGGTTGTCGGTGATCGAAGGCAGCAGTTCCTTGATCCGGTCGACCACTTCGATGACGTTGGCCCCCGGCTGGCGCTGAATGTTCAGCAACACGGCCTGGTTTTCGTTGGCCCAGGCGGCGAGGCGCTCGTTTTCGGCACCGTCGACGATCTCGGCCACATCCTTCAGGCGCAGCGGCGCACCGTTGTTGTAGGCCAGGATCAGGTTGGCGTATTCCGCCGGGGAACGCAGCTGGTCGTTGGCATCGAGCATCGACACCCGGGTCGGGCCGTCGAAGTTGCCTTTGGGCTGGTTGACGTTGGACGCGCCGATCAGCGTACGCACGTCATCGAGGTTGAGGCCATTGGCAGCCAGGGCATCGACGTTGACCTTGATGCGCACCGCCTGGCGTTGGCCACCGGCGATACTGACCATGCCCACGCCACTGATCTGGGCGAGCTTTTGCGCCACCCGGGTATCGACCAGGTCGTTGAGCTTGGGCAGCGGCATGGTCTTGGAGGAAATGGCCAAGGTCAGCACCGGGGTGTCGGCCGGGTTGACCTTGTTGTACACCGGCGGTGCAGGCAGGTCGCTGGGCAGCAGGTTGCTGGCCGCATTGATCGCTGCCTGCACCTGTTGCTCGGCGACATCCATGTTCATGTCGAGGCTGAAGCGCAGGGTCAGCACCGAAGCACCGCCGGAGCTGGTCGAGGCCATCTGGGTCAGGCCCGGCATCTGCCCGAACTGGCGTTCCAGCGGCGCGGTGACCGCACTGGTCATGACTTGCGGGCTGGCGCCGGGGTACAAGGTCATGACTCGGATGGTCGGGTAATCGACCTGAGGCAGGGCCGAAACCGGCAACAACGTGTAGGCAATCAGGCCGGCCAGGACGATGGCCAGCATGCTCAGCGTGGTGGCGACCGGCCGCAGGATGAACAGGCGCGAGAGGTTCATGCGCCCGCCTTGCCTGCTTCAGCAGCCTGGGCGGCGCCCTTGGCGTCTTGACCTTGCAGGTGCTGACCGGGGGCGGTCGGTACTTGCGAGCTGTCTTCCACCACGTCCACCTTGGTGCCCTCACGCAGCCGGTCGGTGCCTTCCAGCACCAGGCGGTCGCCGGCAGCCAGGCCTTCGAGAATCACGCTGTTTTCACCATCGCTGGCACCGACCTTGAGCTTGCGCACGTTGACGGTGTTCTCGGCGTTGATCACATAGGCGAAGGTGCCGTCGTTACCGAACTGGATGGCCGCCGCAGGGGCCATTACCACCTGCTTGAGGGTGTCGGCCAGCAGGCGCACGTTGACGAACTGGTTGGGGAACAGGGCCAGGTCCTTGTTCTCGAACCGGCCCTTGAACTTGAGGGTGCCGGTGGTGGTGTCGATCTGGTTATCGATACTGCCCAGTACACCGCTGGACTGCAGCTTGCTGTCGCTGCGGTCCCAGGCTTCGACCGGCAGGCTGGCGCCGCTGCGATAACGTTCCAGTACGGTGCTCAGCTCGGTTTCCGGCAGGGTGAACACGACGTTGATCGGCTCGGTCTGGGTGATGACGACCAGCGCCGTGGTGTCGTTGGCGGCTACCAGGTTGCCCAGGTCGAGCTGACGCAGCCCTACACGGCCATTGATCGGCGCACGGATCTGGGTGAAATCGAGGTTCAGGCGCGCGTCGTTGACCTGCGCCTGGTTGGTCTTGACCAGGCCCTGGAACTGCGCGACCTGGGCTTCGGCGGTGTCGAGGGTCTGTTTGGCGATGCTGTCTTCGGCATACAGGCCTCGGTAGCGCGCGACGTCTACCTGGGCGTTCTTCAACTGAGCCTGGTTCTGCGCCAGGGTGCCTTCGGCCTGCTGCAAGGCGATGCGGTAGCTGCGCGGGTCGATCTCGGCGAGCAGGTCGCCGGCCTTGACCTGCTGGCCTTCCTTGAAGTGGATCTTGACCAGCTCACCGCCCACCCGGCTGCGCACGTTGACGGTGTTGGTCGCGGTGACCGTGCCCAAGGCTTTGTAATAGAGCGGGAAGTCGCCAACCCGTGCCGGCTCGACGCGTACCGGCACCGGGTCGCTGGATGCGCCGAACCCTGGGCGCCCGCCCTTGCCCATGCGCCCGCTGCCGGCCTCTGTGTGGGCCGGCGTTGCGGGCCACAGCCACCAGGCCAGCAAGGCCACCAGCAGCAGGATCAGCAGGCCGACGAGCCAGCGACGGGAGGAACGGGATTTGGACGCTTGCATGGGTTGAACGAACCTTGTTCGGAATAACGATGTGGGGAGGGTGAACGATAAGCACTGGCATCGTTTTAGCAAAGGCCCTTTACCAGAGGTTTACCTTTGGCTGACGTTGCCAAAACGCTGAACTTTAAACGAAAACGGCCCGGAAATCGTTCCGGGCCGTTACAGGGTGTTGCTTGGAGCGGTGGGCGTGGCAGGAGTTCCGTTACCGGTACCGGCCCCGCCAGAAGCCCTTACTTCAGGACAGCCAGCGCTGCCTCGTAGTTAGGCTCTTCAGCGATTTCAGCTACCAGCTCGCTGTGCAGCACCTTGTCGTTCTCGTCCAGTACCACTACCGCACGCGCAGCCAGGCCGGCCAGCGGGCCGTCAGCAATCGCCACACCGTAGTTCTCGAGGAACTCGGCGCCGCGCAGGGTCGACAGGTTTTTCACGTTCTCCAGGCCTTCGGCACCGCAGAAGCGCGCCTGGGCGAACGGCAGGTCGGCGGAAATGCACAGCACCACGGTGTTGGCCACGTCATTGGCCTGGGCATTGAACTTGCGCACAGAGGTGGCGCAGGTTGGGGTATCGACGCTTGGGAAGATGTTCAGCACCTTGCGCTTGCCGGCGTAGTTCTGCAGCGACTGGTCGGCCAGGCCTTCACCCACCAGCGAGAAGGCTGGGGCCTGAGCACCGGCCTGCGGCAGGTTGCCCTTGACCTGAACCGGGTTGCCTTTGAGAGTCACTTGAGCCATGAACGAAATCCTTATGCGGGGTTTGAAAAGGACACTGAGTTAAGCATGAAGGCGGCCGGGTGCCTATGGGTGAAGTTAAAATTGTTCTATTGCCAGACAATTATTGTGGACAAAAAAATGCCCAGATCGCGACAAGCGACCTGGGCACTGCTTGCAGCGGTGGTGAATCAGCTCAGCAAGCCGTAAACCACCGAAGTCAGCGCAACCACGCCGATTGTCACGACGAACACATTGGACATCGCGCCGCTGTACTTGCGCATCGACGGTACACGGCGAATGGCGTACATCGGCATCAGGAACAGCAACACCGCGATAATCGGGCCGCCCAGCGATTCGATCATGCCCAGAATGCTCGGGTTGAGGGTGGCGACAATCCAGCAGACCACCAGCATCAGCGCAGCGACCACGCGGTCCAGGGTTTTTGCACCCGGGCGCGCACCGGCCTTGACGATGATGCCCTTGAGGCCTTCGCTGGCGCCGATGTAGTGGCCCAGGAACGACTTGGCGATGGCAATGAAGGCGATCAGTGGTGCGGCAAAGGCGATGGTCGGGTTGCTGAAGTGGTTGGCCAGGTACGACAGGATCGACAGGTTCTGCGCCTTGGCCTCAGCCAGTTGGGCACTGCTGAGGGTCAGCACGCAACTGAAGACGAAGAACAGCACCATGGCCACCATCAGCAGGTGGGCGCGGGCGAGGATCTGGCCGCTGCGCTCATCGGCATGCTCGCCGTAGCGGCGCTTCTGGTCGACGGCGAAGGCCGAGATGATCGGTGAGTGGTTGAACGAGAACACCATCACCGGAATCGCCAGCCACACGGTGTGCAGGAAGGCCGAGCCCGAGGGCAGTTGCGTGGCGCTGTCGAGGATACCCCCGGTCCAGTGCGGGACCAGGTACAGGCCCAGCAACGCCAGGGCAACGATGAACGGGTAGACCAGCAGGCTCATGACCTTGACCGTGGCCTGCTCACCGCAACGCACAATGGCCAGCAGGCCGAGGATCAGCACGAACGACAGCAGCGCCCGTGGCGGCGGCGTCATGTGCAACTGGTGCTCCATGAAGCTGGTAACGGTGTTGGTCAGCGCCACGCTATAGATAAGCAGGATCGGGAAGATGGCGAAGAAGTACAGCACGGTGATCAGCGCACCGGCCTTGATGCCGAAATGTTCCTCGACCACTTGCGTGATATCGCCGCCCGTGCGCCCGGAAAGGACAAAACGGGTCAGCCCGCGGTGGGCGAAGTAGGTCATCGGGAAGGCCAGTACGGCCAGGATCAGCAACGGCCAGAAGCCACCCAAGCCGGCATTGATGGGCAGGAACAAGGTGCCTGCACCGATGGCAGTGCCAAACAGGCCCAGCATCCAGGTGGTGTCTTGACGTGCCCAGCTGCCCAAGGCTGCCGGGGTCGATTCTTCATAGCGCCGTTCGACGCTTGGGGCCTGCTCATTCATTCCGGGTGTAGCTCCACTCGCAA